>Ga0114959_10002009_pt1 | contig 17183 bp, 13 predicted proteins | sample C_130625_EF_Meta_FD_87317 | JGI IMG/M metagenome (GOLD analysis project Ga0114959, IMG submission 87317) | Freshwater microbial communities from Lake Croche, Canada to study carbon cycling - C_130625_EF_MetaG | ecosystem: Environmental > Aquatic > Freshwater > Lake | place: Lake Croche, Canada...
AGCACAACAATATGGTGCTGGGTTAGGGTTACAGGGCGCTCAAGCAGGTATTCAAGGTGCAAATGCATTAGCAGGTATAGGTGGTCAACAACTCGGTGCAGAACAGGGCATTATTGGCACACAAAATCAAATGGGTATGCAACAACAGCAGAACCAACAAGCTGTTATTAATCAAGCGATGCAGAACTATAGTAATCAACAGCAATACCCACAACAACAAGCGGCTAATATCATGAACTTAATACGTTCTACGCCGACTACGCAGACACAAACACAATATGCTCCTCCTCCGAGTGCTTTAAGTCAAACCGCTGGATTAGCGGGAACAGCTCTTGCTGGTTATAAATTAGCGGGTGCAACTGGCGGTCTACCTGAAGACTTTGAAACAAAGAGGATGGCTGGTGGTGGTATTGCTAGTGGTGTGCCGCCGGGAAAGTTACAAAGCATGTTAGCAAATCTGTCAGACCAACAACTCGCACAAAAGGCTAATCCTAGGGCTAGTGATTTAGATACATTAGCGGCGGTACAGGGTGAACAAGCGTTTAGAGCAAACGCTAGAGCGGCTACTCCTGGTTTTGCTCCGGGTGGTATTGTGGCATTTGCTGAAGGCGACAGAGTAAAAGATAAAGAGACTTATGCCGGTGAAAAAGAAGACGATGCGTTAATAAACAGCATTATGATGTCTGGTTTATCAGGCGGTATGCAGCCTAATTTTGTAGACCCACAACAATATAATACACCTCAAACGCAGCCTAATTCTGCTTATCAACAAGCAGATAAGGTAGTTCCTTCTGGACCTATTCAAAATGTAGCCCCTGCATCATCTACAGGTAAGGCGTTTTATAATAACATTCTTACATCCGCTAAAGAATACGCAGAAAAAATGGGCGCTAAAAACCCTGAAGCTGTTGCACATGTTATTGCTACTCAAGCCTCCGCTGAATCCGGATGGGGTAAACACTTATCTGGACAAAATAATATATTTGGTATTAAAGGCAAAGGTACAGTTCGTTCAACACTTGAAGATTATGGACAAGGTAAAGTACGAGTTAATCAAGAGTTTAAAGATTATGACAGCATTGCCGACGCTACAAAAGATGCAGTTCGTTTAATGGCAACAAGCCCAAGATATGCGAAAGTATGGAATGCTCGTGACCCAATAGAGGGTTTAAATGCACAAGCAACTTCAGGTTACGCAACTGCTAAAGACTATGGACAGCTATTACATAGCGTTTATAGTAGCGCTAATAAAATTAAAAAATATGCTGAAGGCGGCATTACTAAATATTTTGGTGACCCAGATAAAAACTCTAAAGAAGAACAAATAGTAAAAAGTGATGCTGTATTTACACCAACGGAACCTTCTGCTTATGTACCTACAAAAATGAGCGCTCCTGTAATTCCTGCAAATGTTGTCAAACCAATACAAATAAACGACTATGCACAACAGTATCTTGATTTAAACAAAAAAATAAATGCAAATGAACAGGATATTAAAGCTCAAGCCAAAGAAGACCCTTGGTGGGCGTTATTGCACGGTAGTTTGGCTACATTAAAAGCTTCTGGAACTATGAAACCGGGTGAAGTGCATACTGCTTTAGGTGATATAGGAGCTGGTGGTGTAGAAGGCGTTAATGCTTTAGTAGCGTCTAAAAAACAACGTGCCGAACAGCTTAAAGATATTATAGGTCAGCGTGAAGGTTTACAGAAAATACAAGAAGTTGGCGATATTCAAAGAGGCTCTAATCTTGTTAACCAACAAACAAATGCTGTACGTCTTGCTATTGCTAATAGCGGCAATCAGCTTGAGATGGAAAAATATAATATGCTAGAACGACAGTTTGGTGCGGAACTTGCAGCTAAAATATATACCGGTCAATTAGATAAAGCAAAAACTATGCAAGGGGCTAAAGCTATATTTGATGAGGCTGCAAAATTTGGTAATCCAATTAGTATGGAACAAGCAATTCAAAAATATTCTATTGCTAACAATGCTGGAACAGGTTTAAATAAAGAAGATACACTACGAGCAGGGTTTATTAACGAGTCAAGTAAAGAGATTACAAAACAAGCTAATGACGAATTTAGTACATTAGGGAAATCACTTAAAAAGCTTACACCAGAACAACGAGAAGCTAAGATAGATGAGTTAATAAGAAAAGATGTTGACAGAAAGATTAAGTTACATAGACCCCCTGAAAAATTAGATTAAAGGTATAAAATGCCTATATACGAGTATGGCGGTAAACAGTATGAAATAGATACTACTGATAAGGCTGTGGCAAAAGCAAAAATACTTGCACATCTAGGTAAAACTTCGTCCGAAACAACAGAGGCTAAAGAAGAAAAACCAAAAGAAGAAATTAAAAACGAAAAGCCAAAAGAAGAATTAAAAAAAGAAACTCCCCAAAGAAAGGCTGAAGATTTAGGCTATTTAGAATCTGGGTTAGCCGCAATAAAACAAGGTGTTGAATCTTTTAAAGATATAGGTAGAGGCTATAAAGCTGCTTTTGGTGATGTAGAAACCAAAAGAGAAGCAATGGGGGAAGCCAAAGAAGACCAAAGAAAACAGCAAGAAACAGAAACGCCTATGCTGTCTTTTAAAGATGTGCAAGAGTCTCCATCACAAATTCTTAAGTATACCGAACAACAAATATTACAAAGCGCTCCTCAAATGGCTGTGCCATTAGCTGCGGGTGAATTAGCTGGTGTGGTTGCTACTCCTTTTACTACACCGCTTGGTGGCGCTATTATTGGAGGTGCTGTTGGTATTGGTACATATGGATTACAGCAGTTTGGTAATTTAATGAACCGACAACTTCAAGAAAAAGAACATCCAGAAGAATTAGACACAGGTAAAGCTGCTACGGCAGCAGCAATACAAGCACCACTTGGATATGTTGTAGATAAGTTTGCTTTAGGTATTGGAAAATTAAACGGTGCAACAGTTGCTGAATCTGCAATAAAAGAATTAGCTATGCGACGTGCTGCTGGAGAAATAGGTACTGGAGCGGTTGTAGCCGGAGTAGCTAAACGAGCAGCTGAAGGTGGCGTTAAAGGTTTTTTAGCAGAAGCGCCAACAGAAGCTTTAGAACAAGTATTAGAAAGATGGCAGGCGGGTTTAGAATGGAACCCCCTTAAAAGTGAAGCGGCATTTGATGAATATAAAGAAGCTTTTTTCGGTGCTGGTTTTTCTGGTGGGGCAATTGGAGCTGGTTCTAGAGGTATAAAAGCTTATAATCAATATAGGGAAACAAAAACACGTGAAGATTTATTAAGTAAGCTAACGGATTCTAAAAATAATGCGTATCAGGAGGCAACAAATTATGGAAATATTAAGTTTAACCCCGGAGCAACTCAGTTTAGCCTTCCTATGTTTGGTCAACAAAGCCAAACCGACGGAGGAATTGAAGCAACTGGACAGGGAGGTATGGGTATACCTAGCGGAAGCACTGACAATGTTGGAGCAGGAACGGGACAACTCAACCCTGCATTAAATCAAGAAACTGATGTTGATGAAGTTAACAGAAAATTACAAGATGCTGCGCTTATAGACGCTGCTAAAGATAGCGTTTCTGGAATTCATGCAGATACCGCAGTGCAACATTCTATGGGGGCTTTACCAACAACAAAAGCACTAACGCCTGAAGAACAAACTACGATACAAACCTTAAACCGAAAACTTGCGCAAATTAATGATTTTGTAAAAGATATTGCAGAAGTAGACCCAAATGACGAGCGCATTACAGAAGCACATGCACAAGCTAGAGAAATACATAAACAGATAAAAGAAATTAAAAACTTGCATAGCGCAAGTGTTGCAAATGCAGTATATCAGGTAACGCCGTTTGAACCATCTACGAATATTGAAGCTGCAAATGGTGCGCCTATACCGACTATACCTTTAAATGAACTTGGTAAAGCGCCGACAGAATTAAATGCTGCTCCAAAACAACAAGGATTAGATTTTAATCAAGAGCCGGCGGCAGAGACATCTGAGACATCAACAGAAGATACTGGCTTTAAATTAGCGCAAGAAGGTACAACGCCAATGAAGTCGGCGCCGATTACGCCTATACAAGAACAAAGTACTGCTACACAAACGGCAAAAATGGGCATGGTTCCAGATACTGGAGATGCTGTATCTAGAATTAAAAACTTTTTTGCAGGTTTAAAACCTGCGTCGTCAAACGAAAACCAACAGTCTGCATATACTAAAGCGGTTACTGGGATAATAGATGAGATAAATGGGTTTTTAGGTGAATCCGGCGGTATAAACAGAACTATGCGTTTAAATACGCTAAATAATTTTTTTGATAGTTTAAGTTTAGCGCCAAAACAAAAAGAAAATAAAACAAAAGCCCTTGTTGATAACATAGGAAATATGTCTTTGAAAGACCAGCAGTTTGCTTTTCAAGATTTAACTAAAATTGGCAACGTAAATACTGTTCGTGGTATTAACGAACTACATAATTTATTAAATGAAGCTATTGGCGAACATGAAAAAGACCTGTTAAATCTGCCCGCTCCAGCTATTCCTTTTAGATTTAATGAGCAGTTAGATAGCATGGACCCTTTTATTGCTATAAGAATACATAAAGCACTTACTGAGTTGGAGAGAAAACCAGCTAGTATGAGAACGCCTCAAGAACAAGCTGCGCATACGTATTTAAAAAACTATAGTTTTGCTATGGCTATGAGGTCAGGTGCATTTGATATAGGAGCAACATTAACTGAAAAAGACCCTTCATTTTTTAAAGGTCAAAACAAAGAAGAAGCAGAACTATTCAAAGAATGGATAGAAGAAAACTTACCTGCATCAATATCAATGCGGTTTAACGCTACTGTTGAAGAATACAAAAGAGAAGAAATAAAAGCAGTAAGGGCGCACGAAGCGGCTACAAATGCAGAAAATAAAGGACTACCAAAGTCACAGATTGCTTCAACATATGAAAAAATAATAGGTAGACAGCCTAGCGGTAAGGGTGAAAAGTTTGTGCAAGATGCTGGTTTAAACGAAGCTAAAAAACCAGGTGAAGTAAAAGTAACAAAATTTACAGAAGAAACTGAACAAAACCAAAAAGACTTAGATAAGTTAAAGAACAACAAAGATTTACAAAAATATTTACCGTTGCATCCAATGGTAGAACAGGCTTTGCGTAAAGGAGATTTAAGTTCTGCTTTAGGTACTTTATCGCACACGTCAACCGACCCGTTTGTAAAAGCATTAGCAGATAGATTAGCTGGGTTAAAACTAAATACAAACTTTGTTTTTGATAGACAAAACTCCCTAGTGCGCCAAACACTAGATAAAAAAATAATAAAACAACGTGCCGACTTATACGAGTTTTTATCAGCTAATGACCCTAAGTTATTACAGGCGTATTTTTTAAAGCCATATGATATTCGTTCTGTGTATGAAGGACTAAAAGAAATAAAGAAAACAGGCAACGTGCAAGATGTTATTGGGCAGTTTAACGACATGTATGAGGCGTATGAAAAAGCGGTTGAAACTTTAGACGCTCCAGGTACATATTACGCCGGTACCGACACTATAAATTTAAACTCTAAAGCGGGGGGTTTAAGTACATACGCTTTGTTACACGAACTTAGCCACGCCGCAACATTTCACGCATTAAATCCAGACAACTTTGACTCGCTGACGCCTAAACAACAAAAAGCGGTTAAAGAATTAAATGAGTTATATGAGTTTGCTAAGCGTGCAAATACTGGAGAATATGGATTTACTAACATATATGAGTTTGTTGCAGAAGCATTTTCTAGTAAAAGCTTTCAAGACACTTTAAGAATGCTAAAGTACGATGGCACTAAAGAAGGTTTTTTAAATGAAATTGTAAGGGTAGAAACCAAAAATAAACTAAAAGTTCAAGAAGTAGACACTGGGTATGCGGGTGAGCAAAAACAACTAGGTTTTGATGAGCCTCAACAACCATCTAAAAAACAAGCACCAACAAAAATAGTAACTTCACTTTGGGATAAATTTACTAGCGCTATTGCTAAGATATTTGGTATGAATAACGTATTAGGGTATACCCTTGCTAATGCAAACGCTATATTAAAAGCCCCACCAACATCTGTTTCTACTGACCGTACATTTAATGCTAAACAGTCAAGGTCTGTACTGGGCGGTACTCTAAAAACAAATACAAACAACTACGCAAAAAAGACATCAGAGGTATTAAAAAGTGCGCTATCTTGGAATGAGGCTAAAGAAGGCGTTAAAGATTTTATTGATAATTTAGATACTAGAGCTAGAAACGTATATTTAGGAGCATTTACTTTAAGGCAAATTGCAGACTTATCAAAAACCCGTTTACCACACGCCAATATTTTTATTGAGCGTGTAGAAAATATGATTGATGACCGTAACCGCATTTTAAATAAAGTATCTGCTATCAGTAAACGTTGGCTTAAATTACAAGGCGAAAAGTCTGCGCAAATGGATATGGCAAATGACATATTTATTGATACAACCTTACACCAAATTGACCCAGATTCTTTAATTGCACCTGCTGGAAAAACAAAAGAATTTAATGACATTAAAAAAGTATGGAACTTATTAGACAATGACGTAAAAGAATTAGTCAGAGATGTGCATGGGTTTTTTAAAGATAGCTTACAAGAGTATATTGATACTACAATTGGGCATAAGAAAAATACTATGCTGTCTAGTTTTACAGAAAAAGAAATCGGCGCTTTTGATAAAATACAAAAAGCTTTTAAAATACCAGCTGTTGCATTAACTAACCCAACTGGAATAAAAAATACAGAAAATGCATTAGCGGCTGCTGGTTATTCTCCTAGAGAAATAGAAGCTTTTATGGAGTTACGTAGAGTAAAAGACTTTTTTGATAAGCATAGCCTCGGCGTTTATTTTCCATTACGTCGTTTTGGTAACTATGCACTTACTGTAGGTAAAGGACCTGCCACAGAATACTACCTATTTGAATCTCCAGCCCAAAGAAAAGCTAAATTAGCTGAGATAAGAAAAGACTATCAAGGCAGAACTATGCCTAGCATACACATGCAAAACTATAAAGAAGATACAGTACCAGACAATATTAGAGAGTTAAGTTATCTACAAGACCTACAAAAATTAGTAGACTTAGAATCTGGTAACACTCCAGCAGAAGTAAAACAAAACATAAAGGATGCACTTTCAGACTTATATATACTACATTTGCCTGACCAAAACATACGCAAAAATATGCTACCACGTAAAGGCACGCCAGGTATGAGCTCTGATGCGCATCGTTCATTTATTACATCTGGTTTTAGAATGGCTTACCAACAGTCTAGGTATAAACATGCACCTGCACTATCGGAAGTAATTAGAAAAGCTAAAGCATATACATCTGGACAAGACCCAGAAGAAGAAGCAGTTACTAAAGATTACGTTAACGAGTTACAAAAACGTTATGACTTAATAATGAACCCACCAGATACTAGTAGGTTTTTAGGTATACCTACAAGATGGATGTCAAATGTTGGTTTTATTTATTATATGTCGTCTATGGCATCTGCTGTTACAAACATATTAGGTTTACCGGCAGTTGCACTACCCGTTATTAGTGCTAGATTTGGTTATGCTAATACATCTAAGACTATGGCTAAATATGGAGCTATGTTTATAGCTGCTGGTGTACATGATGCCGACAATAATATTTCCCCAAGCATAGGTAATAAAATAAATAAACTAACTAGTGCGCAACAACGGGCTTTTGAGAAGTTTAAAGCTGATGGTTTACTTGATATTTCTTCTGCTCACGATTTAGCTGGAATGACTGAAACACCGTCTGAAAAATACATGGCTAAAAAACATGGGGTTTATGGAAGAACTGTAGGTAGAGTAGTTAATATGAGAGTACTTAGTTTTCCATTTCACGTAGCTGAACAGTTTAACCGTGAGGTAATGGCGATGTCGGCGTTCGACTTAGCACATGAACGTGCATTAAATAGCGGGTATTCAGGAGAAGCTGCGTTTAAAAAAGCATACGATACAGCTAAAGAACTTACATATAAAGCGGCTTTTGATTACTCTGCACTAAACAAACCTCGTGTATTTCAAAGCGCTCCAGCTAAAGTTATTTTACAGTTTAAGCAGTTTGCACAGCAAATGACGTATTTAATGGCTAAGTCTTTTCATGAAGCCAACATAAAAGAATATAACGAAGACGAATTAAAAGATATTAGAGATAGCATACGTTCCGACCACAACATCAACAAACCAGGCTTAGCCCCGCTAACTACTGATGAATTAAACCAAGCAACTATTAATAAAGTACTTGAGATGAAGAAAGAGTCGGCACGGCAATTTAATGGCATTATGGGCATGACGTTTTTATTTGGCGGTTTAACCAACGTATGGGGTTGGGGTGCTTTTTCTGGGGTAATGGAATTGATGCATAAACTTTTTGCACCAGATGATGAAGAAAAAGACAAAGATTTGTACAACTTTGATAACGAATTTAAAAACTTTTTAAATGAAAACCTTGGGCACTTTTTAGGTAATTCTGTGGCTAGAGGTGTTATATCTCAAGTAGCCGGTGTTGATTTAGGCTCACGTTTGGGTTTAAATGATTTGTGGTTTAGAGATTCTCGTAGTAGTCCAGACCCTACAACAGCTATGTTATATAAAGCTGCTAGTTTAGCTGGTCCATTTGCTAGCATTGCAACGGGTATATCCGATGGAGTTAAACAAATGCAAGAAGGTTATATGGAGCGGGGTTTAGAAACTATGTCACCTGCGCTTATAAAAAATATAATGAAAGGTATTCGTTACGGCGTTACTGGTCATGCAGAAAGCCTTAAAGGGTCTGAAGTACAAAAACTATCCGCATATCAGGCGGGCATGCAAATAATTGGCTTTACACCAGAGGCTTTAGCTCAACAACAAAAAGCAAACATTGAAGCTAAAAATGCAGAACAAAAAATACTACAAAAGAAAAAAGATTTGGAAAACCAATTCTATATTGCTTGGTTAAACGAAGACGAAGAAACTAAAGATAAAATATTTGAAAAAATGGTTGATTTTAGTTCTAAACATCCAGGACAACGGTTTACGTCTAAAGGCTTAAAAACATCAATTAAAAATAGAGAAAAAATTAAAGCGCTTGCTACAGAATATACTGGAGGCATACCAATCACTAAGAAGCTAATTAACGAATTAGCGCCAATGCAAAATTATGCAAGGGATGATGACGAATAAAAAGACCCCGCCGAAGCGGGGTTAAATATACGAAAGGAAAAGTAGATGAAATCAATCGTCTACAAACCCGAGTATACTACAAAAGTCTCCAAACCCGCACGCCTTTTATACCTTTTTCTACTACTACTTGCGTTTGAGTTACAAATCCTAGTCTTTTTGTAGTTTTTTTAATCTTTGCTAAAGCATCGTCGGCGTCGAGGCACGGCAAAAAGAACGATGAACCAATCTCAAAGTTACGCCAATTAACACTAAAATTAATCCCGTGTATCCGCATTTTCAGTTTCTTCAACCGATTTAGCTGCTTCTATATACAGGTCTGGGTCAAAAAAGTGCTTAGAATCTAGGTTAAAAATATAAACCTCAACAGGCGGAGATTGTAGTTTGGTGCCTTTTGATAGTCTTTTTTTTGTTGTACCAAGATAGGCATTATCAGCTTGAAGCGACTGTAATACGTCTTTTAGAGTTATTTGTTGTTTAGTGCAATACGTTCTTAGTTGCTTTGCGTTAATATATAGACGTTTTAAATCTGGCTCTATTCTAATAAACAAGTCATTAAACTTAGGCTCAACAATTGGTAACTGCTCCATGCCAGACCGACCATCTAATGTGCCATTAATTGCTAAAGTAGCGGCTCTATGTTCATTCATAAACTCACCAATTACACTTGATTGTGCTGTTGATGGCGGCTTAACTTCTAAACGCATTACTTTTAATTCTTCAACAATCCAATCGTAAACACGCTTGACATCATAATCAATAATGCCTAAGTCTTTAGCAAGCAATGCAACAGCTATGTTGCACGCTACCACACCTGACCAGAAGCGCTCTCTGTTCGTAAAACCGACTGCTTTGTCAATCTTTTTCTGCACTTCTCTTACTAAATCTACAGTAGACTCAAGATTACCGACTAGATATTTAGCATACTCTATGCCAGCATGCCCGTAGTTAAGATACAACGCATTAAAAATAGTGTCGGCTTCTTCTTTACTTAGGTTTTCAGTCATTTCAATACGGTACTCAATCAGACGCATTAGCTCGCCGTCGGGCGTGGCTTTTGATGAACTTAACTTATCTTGGAAAGAAGCGTTTGAACTACATAAAGCGATAGTAGCCCACTGCGCAAAGTTACGCCGTTCTTCATTTTCATGTTGTTTCATACGGTTTTTACCACGACCTTGAGATATGCTATAGACTAAATCGGAGAAGTTATCTGCGGTTAATTTTGTTATCTCGTCAATCGTAAGGGGTAAATTATTCATAATACCTAGTCGGTGCATCATAACGTTTTGTGTATCTTTCCATTGAAGCATTAAATCTTCTGGGTGCCCCCATACGCTATTACACATTTTAAGAATAGTAGATTTACCTGTACCTGATGTGTTGTTAATCAGATTGATAATTGCCCCACGTAAATTTAAATGTTTTAAAAGTGGCGCACCAAATGCCGTAAAGAAACCAAATGCATGCGGCTCAAACCCAGGAGTATCATATGTTTTAGCTATTTTTTTCCATGTATCATAACTACCTACTTCTTGCATAGAATCTGCTAAAGCCCCAGTTAAACTTGATGGTGGGCTATAACTTACTTTTATAGCCGAAATTTCTTTGTCGCCGACAATAAACTTAGAGTTGTCTTCTGTCCAACCAAATTGTGTTCTCATAATTTCTATTTCTTCCTTATGTTGTAACTCTTTTATATAAATAATAATATATTGCATGATGGCTTCCATCTGTTTTTTACCACCTGCAACGCCATGCCACGCTAATTTTTGCGTTAACTTTTCATATGTCAAGGCTTCAGTTTGTGGCATAGCAAATTCTCTTACGCCATCTCTAGGTAGATGCAACCTAATCCAAACTGAATCGCCTTTATTCGGGTCTTTAATCCTTTTTACTACATATAAGTCATGTTCGTAAACTGTAAGTGCATCTTCATTACCATCTTTGTCTTCTGTCTTTACGTATACTCCACCATTCTTGCCTCTAAAATATGGGTATGGATATTTTGGTATTACATACTGTTCTGTAGTGCCGTCTGGTTTTTCTTCTTCAACAATAGGGTTTGGTTCTGATTCAGCTATTTCATTTCCTAAAGTAATCGGGGATGTTATCTTACCTTTATTTGGGCATTCTGCGCAACCTTTTGGGTTTAGCTTTTCAAATGTTTCGCATGTGTATGGACCTTTAGTAGACTTAGCTTTTTTCTCTGTACTGTCGGCGTCATATTCTGGGTGCGCTGAAGATAACTTGTGTATTGCTACATCACCGTCTATACAATGTGTAGCTACTGATAATCCTGCTCTCCACAAAGGTTCTTCTATAGATTCTTGGTTTAACATAATATGTTCTAACTGTGCGCAACCTACACCATTTACAGTTTTTAACATAATAGTTTCAAACCTACTTTGACGATTACCCATGAGGGCTTTAGTCATTTCGTTTAATTGTTTTGGTATATAGTCGGGCGCAATTAAAACGCCAATTATGTTTTTAATTTCTTCGTAATCTATTTCTTCACTAAGGTGAATTATCTCTACGGGTAATGGGTCACCCTGTTTAAAATTAGATGTTTCGGGTATTCTAAGTACAGATGCACTCTCTGCGGTTCTAGTTGGGTCTGTATGAAATTCATGTTCTACCGACAGTGCTTTTAGTCTTTCAGCTACAGGCTTCCAATCCTGTTTTAATATTGTTTCTTTTAGTCTCCAATATACATGCAATCCCCTACCAGAATTTACTACTGTAGGAAATGGAAGACCGACAGTATTACAAAAAGTTTTAAGTGCATTTAATCCGTCTTCTTGTGTATCGTATGGCTTATTAAAACCACAATCAATGTCTAACCAAAATGATTTAAAGTACTTACTATTTTTTTGTGTTCTACCGTCTGTTTCGTTTTCATATTTTGCGCATCCAAAAAACACATCATATTCTTGGCTATGTAGTGTGGCTGCTAGGTTTGCAACTTCCGCAAGTGTCTGCACAAAATGAGCACTTGGTTTCATATTGCTATCAGGTTTTAAAGCTAACCCTAGTACGCAATACCAGCCTTCCGTGGGTAAAACTGCTTCTAATAAATCTATAATCGCCATATAACCCTTATGCCAAAGAAAGAAAGGGTAGCAGGGGGTTGGCTGTCCCCTTTTCGCTCCGTCGAGCTATCTACCCTGTGACCTATTTACTGACGGCTCTGTCTAGTAATTCTTTTATTTTTTCAGCTTTTTTTCTGTGTGGGTTTGATGCGCCTATGAACCACTGATACACCGTCATTCTTGAAACGTCAAATGTTTCTGCAATAGCAGATACAGGTATATCGTTCATAATACAATACCTACCAAGAAGCACACCTATTTTACTAGTATCTGCCTCTTGGTTAGCCTTCACAAATTTAAAGCTATACCCTTTAAGCGTCATTGTGAATTAGTGCTCCAACCACTCATAACTGCTTTAAGGTCACGCTTTGGAGATGGTTCCATCTTTTTCTCCTCACGTTTTTTTGGCTCTTCAATCTCTGGTTCTTCATGAACAACTACTGTAGCTTTCTTTGTAGTAGTCGGCGGCGCTAATTTCTTAGGTTCGTCATTTGCATACACAGTTAATTGGATTGCATTTTTAGCTGCGGGTGTTTCGCCTTGACGTTTAGCTTGTTCCCATTCTTGTTTACTTAAAAACTTAATAGGTCTAAAAAATAATTTGGCTGTATCACTATCTGCATCAAACCGCATTTCAGTAACTAGCGTGTTTAAGTTATATCCCTGAGAGCCAACATACTTAGCAAACTGCTCAAACGGCATTGTTTTTAAATCGCCTTTGCCAAAAATAGATTTAGCTGCTAATTGTAATTGATAAACGTCACCACCAATATCATCAGCTAGAACGACGGCAAGACGGCGAAAGTGACGGCATGCTCTTGAATCACCCTGACCTGAACCTTTTATGTTTTGTGGACATTCAGCACAGTTACTATGCTGTGGTTCTTCTACGCCAGCATCGGGTGTAATGCCGTTACTAGATACGCAATCGGGTGGTGTAGCATCTGCCTTTGGGTTATATGCGGAAGCATAGAACTGTCTAGACACATCTTTAGCAGCATTTACAATCACTACATTAATTGAGTCGCTGTTGCTCGTAATAATTTCTTCGCCATTAACTACCATGCGAAACTTACCACCACGTAACGAAATACGTTTACTTCCACCATTACCAGCTAATGCTTTTGTTATATCATCTAACTGTACTTCTTTAAGATAGTCTGGTAAATCTTGGTTAAAAAGAGTGATTTCACTCATTTGCTTCTCCTTACGGTTATTGAAAAGGCGCTATCCACATTTAGACCCGCTGGTAGCAATTCCGGGTTTTCTTCTAAAAACTGTTTAATATTTGTTTGATGAATACGTTTTTCTAATACGTCTGGAATATTGTTTTCAAACATCCATTGGTAAAAGCGTTCCCAGTCGTTTGTCCAATATCTGGACTTAACTGTACGTATAGCAGTACCGTGCTTTGTTTTAATACTCTCGGCGCCGGTTTGTTTGCACATATCTAAAAGGTTTTGCGAAATAAGTTCAAGCTGTTCATTATAATCAGCGTCAATCCTATCTGCTTCTTTTCTAGCTTCATCTCGTGCATCTCTGATTTTGATATAAACAGAGACTAAATCATCTACAGAAACTGTATCAGTCATAATTTTTCCTTTCGTTTTCTGAGTCTTTGCTCATTAAAAACAGTTTAAAACATTAAGTTTACTATGTCAACTATTTTATTCATTTATTTCGTGTTTATATAAATCAATTAGTTTTTCATGCGTTTCAATTTTGTTTTGCAACATAGCATATAAACGCATTTCAACAGGACTACCTTCTATATGTACTATTGTCATAGGGTTCTTTTGCCCTTGTCTGTCTATTCTAGCATTGGCTTGTAAGTAAGTCTCTATAGAAGTTACAGGTGCATACCAAATAATTACGTTTGCCGCAGTTAATGTTACACCGTGAGCCGCTGATTGTGGTTGAATTAAAAGCACTTTTGGGTCTGGTGTTTCTTGAAAAGTTTTAAAAATTTCAGTCCGTTTATTTACCGGAACCGACCCGTTTATAACTTCGCAGGTAATACCTGCCCCTCCCAAATACTCTCTGAGCAGTTCTATTGTATGCGTAAACGGTATAAATACAAGCACTTTATTACTTGCCTCTTCTATAACTTCTCTAACTACTTTTAATCTATTGCTAACATCAAACTCAACGATACTTCCATTATCTGTATATACTGCACCTCCAGATATTTGTAGTAGTTTGTTTAGATTTACTGCCGCATTTACTGTAGATATCTCTTCTCCCGCGGCTACCATTAACATCTGTTTCTTTAATAAACGATAATATTTTTCTTGCTGCGGGGTAAGCTCTGCAACTCTAGACGTATATGTAACATCAGGTAAGTCTAAACAGTCTTCTTTAGTAAATCGTATGGCTGGTTGTAAAGCATCAAATACTGTTTGACTTGCATTTGGTTTTGGTATCCATTTAAATTTAGTTATGTTCATCATAACTTGGTCTCTAAAAGCACCAAAGAATCTAGGCACATTATCAGGCACACATAATTTAGCCAATCCATAAGCATCAACAGGGCTCTGGGCGGCAGGAGTCCCGGTCATCATCCATAACCAAGTCTCGGGTTTTAATATTTTGTTAAGTGTTTTCCAACGATTTGTTGTAACTGTTTTGTAGGCGTTAGCCTCATCTATGATAATTAAATCAAAACCAGCCTTTTCTATATCGTCGGCAATAATTTCAACACCATCAAAATTTATAATAACGTACTCGGCGTCGCTATTTATAATTGCTTTTCTTTTGTTTCTATCACCGTATGCCACCCCAACTTTTCTGTGTAGTGCGCATTTAAATAAATCTGATTGCCACGCCGATTGCATGATTGAAAGCGGGCATATAATAAGAACTCTATGGATTACACCTTGCTCTATTAAACAATCCGATGCACATATTGCTGAAGCTGTTTTTCCTGTACCTTGCTCATTAAAACAAAACGCTCTTTGGTTTGTTGCTAAAAATATTGCCGTTTCTTTTTGGTGTTGCATTGGTGGATACACACCAGGCCACTTATAAACGTTAGGTTTTTCCATTTTTGGGTTTGTTTTCTTTTACACTGTTGTCGGAGTTTCTACTAAACGAACGATTTGCACTTGCATTTTTAACTCTTAAATTACTTCTTGTTGTAGTACCGCCTTTAGACAAAGGAGTTTTATGGTCTACGTCTTTACCATCACCTTTATGGACTTTGCCTTCACGTTCCAGCATACGACGAGCTTTATTTCTTTGTGCTCGTTTTTTCTTAACTTCGGGTGTGCCATCATATTGCTCATATTCCTTCTTGTATGGGCGGGGTTTGTTCACATAAGGCATATTTGTCTTCCTCTTTGTTGTAGAAATAATAGGTGCCGTCACCTAACACTATATATTTTGGCATAGATTCTGGGTCTCGGCTACCTATAAGTTCCTTTAAAAGCTTGTCTATTTCATCATTCTGCACTATTTTTACTTTCTTTTAGTTCAGGTTTGATATATGACTCAGACGTTTGTAATGCTCGTTTTATTATTGCAAGGAATCCTTCGCCAATTAGATACTCCTTAGCGTCTTCATCCATGTCCAATGTGCAGATAGCACCGCCATCTTCTAACTCTTTAATCATTTTCACTTCAATATTCATTTCTTTTCCTCGTGTTTTTGGGTTAATTGATACTTCAAGTCTTGGTTTGCTAAACGTAAATCCATAATCTGTTCTTCTTGCTGACGTATAATACCTGCAAGTTTATGGTTCTGTGCTTCAAGAAAAGTACGTTCAGCCACTAGTATTTTAATTACGTCTTCGGTCATTTCTTTCCTTTCGTTGCTTTAATGGCTACGGGTGTTGCTTTCTTGGCAACGTCTTCTTTCTCAATCTTATTAAACTCCATTGCATCTGTGGATAAATCTTCCAGCTTTTGAATGTATACGTCAAGCATTTCAGCACAACCCCATAGCGGACTACTATAAGAATTATCCTGAACATTCTCAGCTACTAACTCAATGATTGCCTTGATTGAATCCAACCGAAAACTTACCGCCTCAATTCTATTTGATAAATCCCAATAACTCATACTTCCTCCTTAAATTGATACCTATAAGTTAAAAAATAAACTACAAAATGATACCTATAATGCACAAAAACGTTAACAAATGTACAAAATGTGTAACAAACCACACATTTATTCTAAATTCATGAATACCGAATGACTCATAAATAAATCCATAACCCACTTAATGCTTAACTTATAAATCATTACCGCTCGGTAATTAAACCCATTCTTGCACCCGATTACACTTGATTTATTACCTATCGGTAAATTTCCACACAACACACAAAATCGTACAATTACTTGGAAACTCAAACTTTTTCTTACACTTACACACTTTTTCGTACAAATCTACATTTACCCTAACTTTTTGTAGGGTTTGTAACTACTTGTTAGAAACTCGTACTGTTTTTCCCTTTTTGTCATTTTTCACAGGTGTTACCCTGTTAAATTCAAATACAGGCTTTAGCTTGTACACTTTTACGCACTTAATATCTGTAAAAAATACACTTTTATGCACGTTCGCTTGCTTTCTTTAGTATTGCTCTTGCAAATTCTATTTGAAAATAACCCCATCCTTTATAGTTTCGACAAACTTCATCAGCAATTTCCATCATTTCCCAGCTAGTTAACTCACGCACCTCCTTGACCTCAACACCTTCGTCAACCCGTACGTCATAGCAAGCACAACCACGCTCGGCACAACCCTTTTCTAGTATCATTCCTTCACCCCCGACAGTTCTTTCATACGCATTAACAACTTAGCCAATGGTTCAATCATCATGGCACGAGTACAACTAATGTGGATAGGATTAAACACTCGACCA
>Ga0114959_10002013_pt1 | contig 17165 bp, 14 predicted proteins | sample C_130625_EF_Meta_FD_87317 | JGI IMG/M metagenome (GOLD analysis project Ga0114959, IMG submission 87317) | Freshwater microbial communities from Lake Croche, Canada to study carbon cycling - C_130625_EF_MetaG | ecosystem: Environmental > Aquatic > Freshwater > Lake | place: Lake Croche, Canada...
CAAGGGCGTTCGGCGCGGTTGGCGCAGGAGCACCGGGGTGATCACGCCCCGCTATGGGCAGCGATCACAAGCAAAATAAGATAACGTCAAGGCGGGATGAACCCCTGACGACGAACGATAGGTTGTTGAAAGCCGGATCGCCGCCATCTAGTCGGGATGATTGCAACCGCTATCACCATCATCGCCGTCTTCGCACTCGCCCTGCAGCTCGGCGGCATGATTTTTTTCGCCGCCGTGGTGGCCCCGCTGGTCTTCACCAAACTGCCCGCCAGCGAGGCAGGACGTTTCATCCGCGCGGTATTCCCTGTCTATTATATCTATGTCTTGGTCACGTCCGTCATCGCTGCTTTGGCGCTGGCCACCCAATGGGAAGGGGCGGTGATGGCTATTGTGGCTTTGCTGACAATTTGGCTGCGGCAGGGACTGATGCCGCGGATCAACACCCTCAGTGACGCCGCGCGATCCGGCGACGTTGTGGCCCAACGACGGTTCGATGCAGCGCACCGAATGTCGGTGGCGCTCAATGTGGTGCAGATCATCGTCACGGGGGTCGTACTTGCGCGGGTCGCGGCATGACGTGCGGCGGCACGGCCCGGGTCCGCGGCGTGGCTGTTGCCAGATAATTCGTCGATAGTGCCATGGTGCAACTCGTCTGGTTCAAACGCGACCTGCGCAGCGCCGATCACCGTCCGCTGGTCGAGGCAGCGGCCAGCGGTCCGCTCATTCCACTCTATGTGGCCGAGCCGGAATACTGGGCACAGCCAGACACCTCCCGTCGACAGTACATGGCCATGGCCAGCGCACTGGCCGAGTTGTCCTTGCGGCTGGAGAGGCTCGGCGCGCCGCTGATCATCCGCATCGGCACCATGGAAGAGTGGCTGGGCCGCATCCACCGCGCGATCGGCTTGACGCGGATCTTGGCGCATCAGGAGACCGGCAACGCGTGGACCTTCGCCCGTGACCGGGCCGTGCGCCGATTTTGCCGGGAGGCGGGCATCGCGTTCGTCGAGTATCCGCAATTCGGCGTGGTGCGCGGGCTGCGCGACCGCGACGAATGGGGGGGGCTCTCGCAAGCCATTCTGCGCGCGCCGCCACTGCCAGAACCGGTTCGTCTGATCGCAGCCGCGCGGGCACCGGCCGGCAACATCCCCTCCCCCGAACAACTCGGCCTCGCCGAGGAGGGCTGCCATCAGCCGCAGCAAGGCACCCGGCGATCGGCGCTGGCACTGCTCGACAGCTTCTTCGCTGGGCGTGGGGCGCATTACCGCCGCGCCATGTCGAGCCCGCTGGCCGGGGCAGATGCGTGTTCACGCCTGTCGGTGCCGCTTTCCACTGGTGCGATCTCAATCCGCGAAGCATTGGCAATCTGCTATCGGGCGCGCGACGGGCAAACCGCGGTGCCGCGCACCGCCATCGATAGCCTCATCTCCCGGCTGCATTGGCATTGCCACTTCATCCAGAAGCTGGAAAGCGAGCCGCAGATGGAGCATCGCTCGGTGCATCCGGCGCATGAGCGGGCGCGGATGGCAACGGTCGACAACGACCCGACGCTGTTGGCCTGGGCCACCGGGCGGAGCGGCTATCCGTTTGCGGATGCCTGCATGCGCTCGCTCATTGCCACGGGCTGGCTGAATTTCCGCATGCGGGCGATGGTGACGAGCTTCGCGGTCCACCATCTGGGCTTGGACTGGCGCGCCTGCGGCCTGCACCTCGCCCGGTTATTCACCGATTACGAGCCCGGTATTCACTGGCCGCAGGTGCAGATGCAAAGCGGACAGACCGGAATCAACACGCCGCGCATCTACAATCCGGTCAAGCAGGGGCTTGACCAAGATCCAACCGGTGCTTTCACCCGACGCTGGATGCCGGAGTTGGCGGAGCTGCCGCTGGCCCTGCTGCAAACGCCCTGGCTGGCCGGGACCGGGCACCCCAGCCCGATCATCGACCCGAGCCATGCCATCCGCGACGCCCGTGCCCGGTTGAGTCAGGTGCGCGCGGAACCAGGCTACCGGGCTGCGTCGGAGGTGGTGTTCCGAAAGCATGGCAGCCGCAGCCGCAGGCTGGAGGATGACCACCCGGGGCGCAGTCGGGCGATCAGGACGGAGAAGGCGGCGATCGCGAGGCGGCAGTTCACGTTGGAGTTGTGAGCCTTCGCAAAACGGGATCTGCACGCGCGGATTTGGCAAGACCTGTCGCCTGTCGCGCAAGAGCGCATCCTGCATCCCCGCCTCGACCGGGAGTCCAGCGAGCCAGGTGGCGCCAAGGTGCGCCTGAAGCCGAAGGGGCTTGGCAGTCTGGCACGGGACCGCGCGGAATCGGCCGAAGCCGATCGGGCGGTAGAGCGCGATGCGTTGAGGCGGAATCGCCGAAGGCGCTGAAACGCGCGATCCAACACATGCTAGAGCGGGCTGCGGGAACGCATGTGAACGCAGCATGCTCTAGTATGCCCGGCGCCGCGCCGATGCTGACCGCACGGGCGGTGATGGCGCGGTTCCCCGCAACCTTGGCCCGACCGCAAGGGGTCCCCAATGCGACACGTGCGCCATAAACCGCCGCATGATCTCCGGCTGGCCTTGCGCATGCTCAGCACTATATCGCCCGTATGGAACGAATACCGCCTCGCGCCCAGCAGCCCAACCCGGCACGATCAATCAAGGGGGCCATCACCGAGCGTGTCGTAGCGCTGTTCAACGATCGTGCGCGGGGCGAAGCGCCTGTCATACGAAGGCCCGATGGCCTGTTCGGCCCCAAAGCCGTCGCATGGCGTGTACATGGCGACGTCACCTCGATGCTGGTCGGGGGCATTTCCTCGCTATTGCTCCAAATGCTGCACCCCGCGGTGCTGGCCGGCGTCTGGGACCATTCCAATTTCCGGACTGACATGCACGGTCGGCTGCGGCGTACCGCGCGCTTCATTGCCCTGACGACCTATGGCGGGCGCGAGGAGGCCGAAGCGGTGATCGCCCGGGTGCGCCACATTCATGACCGGTTGGGTGGCATCCTGCCGGACGGTAAGCCGTACGCCGCGAATGATCCCGCGCTGCTGGCCTGGGTTCATGTCACGGAGGCCATCAGCTTCCTGGACGCCTGGCGCCGCTACGTCGAACCCGGCATGCCCCTGGCTGAGCAGGACCGCTACTTCGCCGAGATGGCGCAGGTGGCACGCGCGCTGGGCGCGGCACCCGTACCCGCCGATCGGGCCGGCGCGCGCCGCCTGGTCGATGCTTACCGGCCACAGCTGCGCACCGATGCCCGCACGCGCGAAGTCCGCGACTTGGTCCTGAAAGGCGCGCAGGCGGATCTTCTGGCCGCGGGCTTACAGGCGCTGGGAAATCAGGCGGCCATCGACCTCCTGCCCGACTGGGCCCGGCGCATGCATGGGCTGCCTAATCCGCTCGTCGCGCGCCCCCTGGTACGGGCCGGCACGCTCGGGGTGGCTCAGGCCCTTCGCTGGGCGTTTCGCTGACGCCGGCTCCGTTGGCGGTGGATGATGGCAGCGGGCCGCAACGGCACAATCGACGAACTGGCGGCGGCCGGGAAGATCAGGGGAAAGCAGCGCCACCGTCTCGCCGACACTCAGGGCCTGCCGCTGCACGCCGTCATCCGGGCCGTCGATAGCCAAGATCGCGACCGCGGGGTGCTCGTGATGGGTGCGCTATTCGGCTGGTCCCCCTTCCGGCAGCGCCAGCTCTCGCAATGCCAGCAGCGGCCATGGACATGACGAGCGTGGTGTCGGTTCGCACCTAGATCAACCGCGATGCCTTCGGGCGGCATGATGCCATGCAGGCTGTAGTTCACCGAGCGGCCGAGCCCCGGGTTGCGCAGCCCATGCATGTGCCGCGCCCAGCCCGGCAGCAGGTCGATTACGGCCTGGTTCCCAAGAACCTGGACGTCCAGCGCCAAGCGGAACGCCGTAGCGGCCCGCAGGACCAGCGCGCGGACCGCCCGGGTCCGCGCGTCGGTCCGCAGCTACGGCCGGTAGGCTTCGATCAGCCGCCGGGCCGCCGCTCAGTAACGCGGCGCTTCGCGCCAAGGCTCGCGCGCCAGGCGCGCGAATATCTGCCGCGCTTCCTCGCCAGAGATGGCACTCATCACCTCGGCGCCCTCATGGCGGTCCCACATCCAGGATTGCGCAGGATCGTCGCGCATGGACCATTCGGCGAAGCTGCGAACCGGCGCGTCGCCGCACCACAGCAAAGAGACTTCGACGTGCCGGTCATCGCGCAAAATGCGGCCAAAGGTCTCGGTCACCTCGATGCGGGGGCCTTCCAGCATCTGCAGGAAAACATCATCGCGGCAAATGAGGGCCCCGGTTAAATTATTGGCGGCGTTGTGCCGCCGCGCTGAGACCAGGATATCATCCAGGGTCCCTGCATCGAACCCGAAGGGTCGGGACATATAGATAAGCTGAATGAGTCGCATCACGCTGCGCCTCGCTGTTGCACCGCAAGTATAAGCCGCCCGGCGCCAGGAGACCAAGCCTGCCCTGGGGGCCTGCCTGGCGCACCCAGCGCGCCACGCGCCGCAACCGGTCCTGGCGATCTCGCGTAGCTCGAACTTCTGGAATTTTCCGCACAGCGGACGCGGCGGGGCGTCGACGATCTTCTGGGTTTCGGGGGTGTACTAGATTAGATCTTCTTCGTATCGATCGGAAATACTCGTTAGCCCACGGTGTTCAAATCGTATTTGCCGGCTCGGCACCTGACGGTTTTGCAGCGCCTGCCCGGTGCCGCCGCTCCGACACCACCGCGAAGGCGAGTAGCGCGGCGCCGCCGCCGACGATCAACGGCAGTTCCAACCAAAGCCGCCAGTCAGGGTGCAGCCGATAGGCTGTCGCCGCGCCATAGGACAGGAAGAGCCCGACGCAGAATACCTGCAAGCTGTTGCGGCCGACGGCGGCCAGCGCCTGAGCGGGGAAATGCCGCAGCGCAACCTCGCGCCGGTGGAACAGCACGACCGCGATGTAGGCCACAGCAAGCGCGTGCAATAGCCGCGGCCAGGCGAGGTCCTGCTTCAGCATGATCCAGTCGAAATCGAAGGCAGGGCCGCGGATCAGCCCGTGGTCGACGGCCCGCATCCAGCCGCCGACCACGAGCACTGCGGCGGCCGCGAGCACCAACGGCAGATGCACGCCGATCGCCCGGCCCTGCTGCAGGGCGCGGCGGCCGAACCAGGCACCGAGCACGAAAAGGAGTTGCCAGGCGAAGGGGTTGATCTCCACCTCGGTGCCGCCGAGCCCCGGCAGGTGCCATCCCCAAAGCTGCACGCCGGCATAGAGCCCGACGAAGGGCAACAGCGTCCAGGCGCCGAAGCGCGCGAAGCCCCAACTCGCCACCGGCAGCAGCAGCATGCACCAGAGGAAGGTGGGCAAAATGCCCATGAACTCCGGCTGCCAGAGCAAGCTGGCCGCACCCGGCAGCGCGAACCAGGGCGCGTCAAGCAGCCAGCCCCAGCCAAGGGCGCGCGCCTCACCGGGCAGGCGGAGAGCCATCTCCGTGGCAATGACCATCGCGGCAAAGCCGCAGATCACGATCATATGCGTCGCGTATAACCGGCCGATACGCTGGGCAAGATCGCGGCAGGCTTGGCGAAAACCGGCGCGGTGCGATTTCAGCGCGAAAACCGAACCAAGCGCAAAGCCGGAGAGATAGACAAACTGCTCGGAGGCATCGGAAAGCCCCCAGGCCGCGGTGATCAGCCAGGTACCGATGATGGAACCATGCGCATGTGACGCGAAGATCTGCAGCTGCAGCAGGCCGCGCATAAGGTCGAGCCGGGTGTCGCGCGGAGGCCGCTGCAACGCCATGGTGTCAGGCGACCTTGAACGGCACCGGCAAGCCCAAGCGATGCAACCAGCCGGCGACCTCGTTGCGCTGGATGAACAGGATGAGCGCGGCCATGGTCCAGGTGAAGCAGGCTTCCTTGAACAGCTTCCCACCATCGCCGTAAGGGTCGATGCCGATCGGGCCGATCGTGTGGAAGAAGATGGCGCCGCTCATCAAGCCCAAGGTCAAGGCGGCACCGGGGACGCGCGTGCGGGGGAACAACACCAGGACCGCCGCGATGATTTCCATGATGCCAACACCGAGCCGGATCGGCTTCTCGTGCGCAGGGATGCCGAACCAATTGGCGAGCGGTTGGAAGACGCCATCGATCGACCCGGCATCACCGGTCAGCTTGAACTGCTCGTAAAAAAGCAGCTCCCAGGCAATCCAGGCGGCGGCGGCCCAGCAGACCAGGCGCAGAATCCGGGCCTTGTTGAAAAAGGGCTCTGGCATCGTGACAGGCTCCATTCCCCTCGCTGTTGCATCAGCCAGGCCAGGATGATGATAGGGCCCTGGTGAACCATTCTTCCCCAGCTGGGAGACAAAATCGGGACCTCATCCGAGAAGCGCGGCCATTCGGCTTCCCCTGACAGATCCGGGCGGACGGCTTTTCCGCACCCGGCTCTGTTCTGCAGTGGCCCGCATGGACCCGCTCATCCTATTTGTCGGTAAGTGATCCGCGGTTGAAGCAATTGCAAGCACGCACTCACAGCCGCGGACGCACCCCATCCCATTCGCCGTCGCCTCTGGCTCCGCCTGCTGAGGCCGTTGAACCAGTTGCGCCGGACGTCGTGGAGGGACACGGCGGCAAACGGCTTCCCAAGGCGTCGCTTGCCGGGGAATGTCGATTTTTTATTATTGTTCTAAATGATCATCAATTTATATCTAGACCGGTGCAAATACATACCTCACCCAAGGATGTATTTTCGGACATATATTCAGACTTATAAAAATAAATCTGCATTGGTTTTCGCTTCGGTATTTAAACCATTCTGCGCAATGCGCTATGCAAGACAGATCAATTGCCTCGGGGCGTTGCAGAAACAAGCAAGAGATAGGGCTATCGCATTGCCACGATTCCGCGAATCCGATCATGGGATCAGCCGCGTCCGCGAACGACGGTCGCCTTGGCGCGCGGCGGCTGCCACGCCATCTATTGGTGATGGACCCCACCACGACCGCGCCCTCTGCAACAGTCTACTACGATGGCGCATGCCCGATCTGCTCGCGCGAAATTGCCCAGTATCGGAAAGCCACGGGCGCCGATCGCCTCGCCTTTGTCGACGTCAATGCGTCGGCAGGTGACGCTCTTGGACCGGGCCTGACCCGTGACGCAGCAATGGCCCGGATGCATGTCCGCCGCGCGGACGGGACCCTTGTCTCGGGCGCAGCGGCGTTCGCAGAACTTTGGCGCCAGCTTCCAGGTCTCGCCTGGGCTGGCCGGATCGCCGCATCGCCGCTCGTGCTTCCGGTGCTTGAGGTCGGCTATTGGGCATTCCTGCGGCTCCGGCGCCTCTGGCGTGGGTGATCCGCGCGCCCCCACGCGGAGCGGCGCCTCGATCACGCCGCCAGCAACTGTCCTGCGCGGCCATGACGTGTGCTTTGCGAAGGGCCTCGACGCTGCTGTCGACGATACGCTATCCGGCCGATAGTTCCGGACTCGGGCGCGGTTCCGGGCGTCGTCCAAAAGGAGCGTGACATGCTTTGCCGTGGCATCGTCAGGATGCGCGCAGCCGCGATCCCTGCCCCGCCGGCCTTGACCGGTGATGCGCGCGCCCGGCCGGTGGGCGGCGCATGATCCTGGTCACCGGCGGCGCCGGCTTCATCGGCTCTCACATGGTTGCGGCGCTGAACGCAAAGGGGCGGCGGGATGTCGTCGTCTGCGACCTGCTGCGGAGCGGGCCGAAATGGCGGAACCTCCAGCGCGGCGTCTTCGCCGATTTCATCCCGCCGGACGAGCTGGCGGGCTGGCTGGACGGGCGGCGGCTGGACGCGGTGATTCATCTGGGGGCCAATTCCTCCACCCTGGCGGTGGATGGCGATGATGTGATCCGCCGGAATTTCCGCTTTTCGCTGATGCTGCTGGACTGGTGCACCAAGGCCGGCGTGCCCTTCATCTACGCCAGTTCCGCCGCGACCTATGGCGACGGCACGCTGGGCTTCGAGGATCGCGACGACGGCGCCTTTCTCGCCACGCTCAAGCCGCTCAACCTGTATGGCTGGAGCAAGCACGCCTTCGACCAGACGGTGGCGGCACGGCGAGAGAGTGGGGCGCCGCTGCCGCCGGCCTGCTGGGGCCTGAAATTCTTCAACGTCTACGGCCCGAACGAGGTGCACAAGGGCGAGATGCGGTCCGTGGTGCACAAGGTGTTCGAGACGCTGCAGCGCGGGGAGCCGGTGCAGCTCTTCCGCTCCCACCGCCCCGATTATGCCGATGGCGAGCAGGTGCGGGACTTCGTCTGGGTGGAGGATGTGGTCGCAGCGATCCAGTTCCTGCTGGCGCGGCCGCAGGGCGCGGGGCTGCTGAACCTGGGCAATGGCACGGCGCGGACCTGGCTGGACCTGGTGCGGGCGGTGGGGGCGGCGATGTCCGTGACCCCAGACATCCGCTTCATCGACATGCCGGAAGCGCTGCGGGAAAAATACCAGTACCGGACGGAAGCGCGCTTAGATCGGCTGCGGGGCCTGGGATACAACCCGGCGTTCGCGTCGCTTGAGGAGGGGGTCGCCGCAACGGTCAGCACGCTGATCGCGGAGGCGGGTCGATAAGACGCCTGAGGCGCCCCCCCTTCTCCCGCGACAGATATCGGGACCCTTGCTGCGATGCTCGAGAACCCAGCGGAGCTTAACCGGCAAACAGGGTTAGCGCCCAAGCCGCCCTCGATCCGATAAAGGCCCGACAATAATTGTGCCGAGGTGGTGTCTGCCGCACTAAGACATGTTGCGGCATCTATCCGCTCCTTGATCCTCGAACGCGCCTATTCGATTTGCTGCGAACCACGGGCAACCGGATCTTCGGCACCAGACCGATCCGCGACGCGATGTTGAACGCCGATTGAACCGAACCCGTCCTGCATCGCTCGCTCGAAACCGGCCACAGCCCGCCACACTTTGCCGTGATCGCGTCTCCACACCACAGCGGGCCCAGCCATCCCCGGCCGGCCGCAGATCGACACCCGCCGCCTCGCGTGGTCAACTCCGCCATGCCCATCCGAAGTTTGCTGCTGCCAGCCTGCCTCATCGTCGGCGCTCTGGCGTCCGTGGCACTCGGGCAGGATATCAGCTGGGATCTCCGCAACTACCACATCGCCAATGTCCACGCCCTGCTCGCCGGGCGCCTTGGCATCGATCTGCAGCCGGCGGGGATGCAGAGCTACCTGAACCCGGCGCTGGATATCCCCTATGTCGTCCTCGGCCGCGGCCTGCTGGCCGAGCATCCGCGACTGCTGGCGGGCCTCATGGGCCTGTTTTACGGCGCGCTGCTCTATCTTGCGCTGCGCCTCGCCTGGGCGTTGCTGCCCCTGGCTGAACGGCCGGACCGGCTGCTGATCGCCGGCGCCGCCGGGCTCGCCGCAGCGACCGGCGCCGCGACGCGCTCCGAAATCGGTACCACCTATAACGACCTGCAGACCGCGCTCCCCATCCTGGGCGCCCTGCTGCTGGTCCTGCCGCCGATCCGTGATGGCGCATTGGGCGGCCCGCTGGCCGGCCTGCCATGGCGGCGCGTGCTGGCCGCCGGCGCGCTGTTCGGCATCGCCGCGGGCTTCAAGCTCACCAACCTGATCTTCGCGCCGGCCTTCTGCCTGGCACTGCTGCTGGTGGCGCGCCCGGTGGCGGCGGTTGCGCTGGGCGCGGGCTTTGCGCTCGGCTGGCTCATCGGCCTGCTGCCAAGTGCGGCCTGGTGGTGGTGGCTGGTCTGGCGGCATTTCGAAAGCCCCACCTTCCCGCTGTTCAACGGTCTCTTCCGCTCTTCCTGGTTTCCGGCCTTCGACCTTTACGACGAACGCTTCCTGCCGCGGACGGCGCTGGAATGGCTGGCCTATCCCTTCTGGTGGATCACCGCCGGGGCGCAGCCACGGCCTGCCGAATTGCCATTCCGGGATGCGCGCTTCGCCCTGCTGCTCCTCGCCCTGACGGGGCTGCTCGCCGCGCTCGGGCAGCGCGTCCTGCGGCGGCGGCGCCAGCAGCCCGGCGCGGTGTGGCTCCAGCCCGATCATCGCTTCCTCGCGGGCTTCGTCGCCGTCGCCTATCTCCTCTGGCTGACCAGCAGCGCCATCCTCCGCTATGCGATCGTGATCGAAGTGCTGGGGACGTTGCTGGTGGCGCTGCTGGCGCTGCGGCTGGCCGAAGCGGCGCCGGCGGCCACGCGCCGGGGCTTGCGCTGCGGCTTCGTGCTGCTGGTCTGTGGTGGCCTTATCGCCTGGACGCGACCGATGAACTGGGGCCGCATCCCCTTCGGGGACAAGGTCTTCAGCGTCGATATGGGCTGGACGCCGCCTGGCGCGCTGCTGGTCGCGATCACCGGTCCGGTCGCTTATGTGAATGCCTTCGTCCCGCCCGACCGCGGCGCGCGGATGCTCGGCTTCAGCTTCACGACAGAGATCGCGCAGGGCCTGCGGCTACATACGGAATCCGCGCGCATCGTGGCCGAACACCCCGGCCCGATCTTCGTCCTGTGGACGGAGGAAGGGCATCGCTTCTTCCCCAGCCTGCCGAAAATTGGCCTCGCCGGTGAACTCGGGCCCTGCCGGCGGATCGGCTCGAACCTCGATGGCGGGGCCACGCTCGCCTGCGCCGCGACCCGCCTGCCCTGAACCGCAGCGGCCACCGCCCTGGCTTGACCCACCGCGCGATGCGCCCGCAGCATCCTCCTTCACCGCGCGCAGGCCCCGCCCATGCCCCCCACCCCTGCCCCGCCCCGCTGGCGCATCGGCGTCGATATCGGCGGCACCTTCACGGATGTGGCGATGGTCGAGGAGACCTCCGGCCGCATCGCGCTGGCGAAGGTGCTGACCACGCCGCCCGATTTCGACCAGGGCGTGCTCGCCGGGCTGCGCCAGGGCCTTGCCGAACAGGGGATTGACCCGGCCGCGGTCGGCCTGCTGTCCCACGCCACCACCGTCGTCACCAATGCGCTGCTGGAACACAAGGGCGCGCCCGCCGCCTTCATCGGCAATCGCGGCATGCGGGATCTGCTGGAACTGCGGCGCAGCGCGCGGGCCGATCTCTATGACCTGTTCCAGGACGGCCCCTCGGTCCTGATCCCCCGCCGCTGGCGCTACGAGGTGGGCGGGCGGATCGACGCGCAGGGGGCGGAGGTGGAGGCGCTGGACGAAGCCGCCATCCCGGCGCTGATCACCGCGCTGCGCGCCTCCGGCGTCACCACCATCGCGGTCTCGCTGCTGTTCAGCTTCCTCAACGATGCGCATGAAAAGCGGCTGGGGGCGTTGCTGCGGGCGGCGCTGCCGGGGGTGCAGGTCTTCCTCTCCTCAGAAGTGCTGCCGGAAATCCGCGAATACGAACGCGCCAGCACCACCGCCGTCTGCGCCTATGTCGGGCCGCTGCTGGCCAGCTACCTCGCGCAGCTGCAGGCGGCGACCCGCGCGCTCGGCCTGCCGCCGCTGCATGTCATGGGCAGCTCGGGCGGCGTGCTGGATGTGGAGGAATGCCTGCGCATGCCGGCCATTGCCGTGGAAAGCGGCCCCGCGGCGGGCGTCGTCGCCGCCGCCCTGACGGGCAAGCAACTCGGCTTACAAAACATCCTCTCCTTCGACATGGGCGGCACCACCGCCAAGGCCAGCGTCATCGCCGGCGGCGAAGTGGCGGTGACGGCCGAATACGAAGTGGGCTCGGCCGCCAATGCCAAGCGCTGGATCGCCGGCACCGGCCACCCGATCCGCGTTCCCGTGGTCGATCTGGCCGAGGTCAGCGCCGGTGGCGGCTCCATCGCCTGGATCGATCCCGGCGGCGCGCTGAAGGTGGGCCCGCACAGCGCCGGCGCCCTGCCCGGCCCTGCCGCCTATGGCCGCGGCGGTACCCTGCCGACGGTGACCGATGCCAATGTGGTGCTGGGGCGGCTCGATGCGCTGCTCGATGGCCGGCTGCCGATCGACAAGGCGGCGGCGGCGCGGGCGATCGAGGCGCATATCGCCCGCCCGCTCGGCCTCGATGTGGAGCAGGCGGCGGCGCGCATGCTCGATGTGGTGAATGCCAATATGTGCAACGCGCTCCGCATCGTCTCCATCGAACGCGGCCACGACCCGCGCGAGTTCAGCCTGATGGCCTTCGGCGGCGCCGGCCCGGTGCACGCCGCGCAACTGGCCGAGGAGCTGGGTGTGCCGGAGGTGATCATCCCGCCCGCCCCCGGCGCCTTCTCGGCGCTCGGCCTGGTTGCCACCGATCTGCGGCGGGACTTCGCGCGCACGCTTTATGCCGCGCTCGATACCCTGGCACCGGCCCGGTTGGCAGAGGCGCTGGTCGCAATGGAGGCGGAGGGCGTGGCGATGCTGGACGCCGCCGGCGTGCCGCCGGAACGCCGCCAGCTGCTGCGCCAGGCGGATTGCCGCTATCGCCGGCAGGCCTATGAGCTGACCGTGCCACTGCCGCCCGGCCCGGTGGATGCCGCCAGCCTCGCTGCCCTGGCCGAGGCCTTCCACGCCCGGCACGAGCAGACCTATGGCCATGCCAACCGGGCCGAGCCGGTGCAGCTGGTGAACCTGCGCCTCAGCGCGGTCGGCAAGCTGCCACCGCTGGCCATCGCCCAGCCGATGCGCGCCGCAGCGGCCCGGCAGGGCCGGCGCCGCGTGGTCTTCGGCGGTGCGGCGAGCGAGGCCGCGATCCTCTGGCGGGAAGGGCTGCTGCCCGGCGCCGCCGTGCCCGGCCCGGCGGTGATCGAGGCGCTGGATTCCACCACCGTCATCCCCCCGGGCTGGACCGCCCGCGTCGCCGATCATGGCTTCCTGCGCCTGGTCCGGAGCTGACCCGATGCAACCCAATCCGCTTGCCGGCATCGACCCCGCCCGCTTCGAGGTGGTGAAGAACGCCCTGATCTCGGCCGCCGAGGAGATGAAGATCGTCCTGGCCAAAACTGCCTATTCGCCGCTGCTGAAGGTAGCCGGGGATTATTCCTGCGGCCTGTTCGACGCCACCGGGCAGATGGTGGCGCAGGGGCCGGATCTGCCGATCCATCTGGGCTCCATGCCCGATGCCGTCCGCAGCGTCGCCGCTGCCTTCCCCGATGTGACCGAAGGCGACGTCTTCATCCACAACGACCCCTATCGCGGCGGCTCGCACCTGCCCGATGTGAACGTCGTGATGCCCGCCTTCCATGGCGGCCAGCTGCTGGGCTTCGGCTGCGTGCGCGCGCATTGGCCCGATATCGGCAGCGCCACGCCCGGCAGCTACGGCGCGGTCACCGAGATCTACGGCGAGGGGCTGCGCCTGCCGCCGGTGCGGCTCTATCGCGACGGCAAGCCGGACCCGAATGTGGAGGCGATCATCCTGGCCAATGTCCGCACGCCGGCGGAGCGGCTGGGCGATATGCGCGCGCAGGTCGCGGCCAACCGGCGCGGCGTGCAGCGCATGGTCGGCCTGGCCGAGAAATACGGCACGGCGGAGCTGCTGCGGATTATGCGCGCCGTGCTCGACTATTCCGAAGTGATGATGCGCCAGGCGCTGCGCGGCGTGCCCGATGGGGAGAGCCGGTTTGCGGACATCATCGACGGCGATGGCGTGTCCGGGAAGACTTTCACCATCCGCCTCGCACTGACCAAGGCCGGCGATCACATCACCGCGGATTTCGCAGGCTCGGACGGCGCCGTGCCGGGGCCGATGAACGCCCCGCTCAGCGTCACCGCCTCCGGCGTCTATGCCGCGCTGAAGATGATCGTCGATCCCAATAGCCTGATCCCGCCCAATTCCGGCTGCTGGCGGGCGGTCACCGTCGCGGCGCCCAAGGGCAGCGTGGTGAACGCTGAGGAACCCTCCCCGGTCGTCTATTCCAACCACGAGATGTCGCACCGCGTCTCCGAGATGGTCTTCGCGGCGATGTATGCGCTGACCCCCGAACGCGTGCTGGCGGGCAGCCAGGGCACCAGCGGCATCGCCACCTTCGGCGGGCTCGACTATCGCAGCGGGGAGCGGTTTGTCTCCTACGAATCCATCAAGGGCGGCTTCGGCGCACGGCCGAACAAGGACGGGATCAACGCCGTCTCGGCGGTGATCAGCAACATGCTGAACACCCCGATCGAGGTGCTGGAGATGTCCTTCCCGCTGCGCGTCGAAGAATACGCCCTGGTGCCCGACAGCGGCGGGGCGGGGACCTGGCGCGGCGGGCTTGGCGTCAGGCGCGCCTGGCGCATCCTCGGCAATGAAGTGCGCGGCGCCACCTGCTTCGAACGCTGCGTGACGCCGCCCTTCGGGCAAGCCGGCGGGCTGCCCGGCAGCAATGCGAAGCTCTGGATGGACCTGCCCGACGGCACCCGCCAGGCGCTGCCCGGCAAGGGCGCCTATACCGCCCCGCCCGGCGCGCGTGTGGTGGTGGAAGCGCCGGGCTCCGGCGGCTTTGGCCCGCCCAGCGGCCGCGACCCGCAGCGGCTGGAGGACGACCTGGCGGATGGCTATGTGACGGCGGCGGCCGCGCGGCGCCTCTATGGCCGGGGGGGTTGAGGCGATGGGCAGCCTGATCGAGAGTGTCCCCGATGCCGACCGGCTGGCGCGGATCTTCGCCCAGGCCGCGGCGCCAGCCTTCTTGCTGGCCGGCGTCGCCGCCTTCGTCTCCGTGCTGCTGACCCGGTTGCATACGCTGATCGACCGCATGCGCACGGTCACCTTCATGGACCCGGCCCTGCCCAGCGCCGCCGCCCAGAAGGCGACCCTGCCCCTCCTCAAGCAACGCGCCACGCTGCTGCAGGGGGCGGCGCATCTGGCCCTGCTGGCGGCGATCGCCACCACGCTGCTGCTGCTGGTGATGGTCGCCAGCGCCGCCCTGCAATCCCGCCACGCCTTCGGCGCGCTGCCGCTCTTCGGCATCGCCGCCCTTTTACTGGGCCTGGCGCTGCACCGCTTCGCCCAGGAGATCCGGCTGGCGCTGGCTGAGATCAGGCAGTTCTAGCCGGGCGCGCCGGCCTGTCCTACGCTGCCCAGCATGATCGAGATGCACCCCAGCACCTGCCCGCATGACTGCCCCTCCACCTGCGCGTTGGAGATCGAGGTGACCGAAGGCGGCACCCGCATGGGCGCGGTGCGCGGCGCGGAAGCGAACACCTACACCGCCGGCGTCATCTGCGCGAAGGTCGCCCGCTATGCCGAACGCGCCAACCACCCGGACCGGCTGACCCACCCGCTGCTGCGCACCGGGCCGAAGGGCAGCGGCCAGTTCCGCCGCATCTCGTGGGACGCGGCGCTGGACCGCATCGCCGCCGAGTTCAAGGCGCGCGCCGCCCAGCACGGCACCGCGACCATCTGGCCCTATTACTACGCCGGCACCATGGGCCTGGTGCAGCGCGACGGCATCAACCGGCTGCGCCATGTCATGCGCTATGCCGGCATGAAGAAAACCATCTGCACCATGCTGTGCGAAATGGGCTGGACCGCCGGCGTCGGCCGCTACACCGGGCCTGATCCGCGGGAGATGGCGGAAAGCGACCTGATCATCGTCTGGGGCGGCAACCCCGTGGCGACGCAGGTGAACGTCATGACCCATGTCGCCCGCGCCCGGAAGGCGCGCGGCGCCAAGCTGGTGGTGATCGACCCCTACCGCACCGGCACCGCCGCCGCGGCCGACATGCACCTGGCGCTGCGCCCGGGCACCGATGGCGCGCTGGCCTGCGCGGTGATGCACATCGCCTTTCGCGACGGCTTCGCCGACCGCGCCTACATGGCCCGCATGTCGGATTTCCCGGCCGGGCTGGAAGCGCATCTGGCCGCCCGCGACCCGGCCTGGGCGGCCGGCATCACCGGGCTCTCGGTGGCGGAAATCGAGGCCTTCGGCAAACTGTATGGCGAAACCCAGCGCGCCTATATCCGCTGCGGCTACGGCTTCACCCGCAGCCGCAACGGCGCCGCCGCGCTGCACGCCGTGACCTGCCTGCCCACCGTCACCGGCAAATGGCCGCACCAGGGCGCCGGCGCCTTCTGGAACAACCGCAGCATCTACCACTGGAACAAGACGCTGATCGAAGGGCTGGACGCGATCGACCCCAGCGTGCGGGAGCTTGATATGTCCCGCATCGGCGCGGTGCTGACCGGCGATCCCGCCGATCTCGGCGACGGGCCGCCGGTAACCGCGCTGCTGATCCAGAACACCAACCCCGCCGTCGTCGCCCCCGCCAGCGCAAAAGTCCGCCAGGGCCTGCTGCGGGAGGATCTGTTCACCGTGGTGCATGAGCAGTTCATGACCGAGACGGCCAGGCTGGCCGATCTCGTCCTGCCCGCCACCATGTTCACCGAACATGACGACATCTATCAGGCCGGCGGGCACAGCCATATCCAGCTGGGCCTGAAGATCATCACCCCGCCCGGCGAATGCCGGTCCAACCATTTTGTCATTGGCGAACTGGCGCGGCGGCTGGGCGCCGAGCATCCGGGCTTTGCGATGACGGAGCGGGCGATGATCGATGCCACGCTCCGCGCCTCCGGCTGGCCGGGGATGGAGACGCTGGCCGAACAGCGCTGGATCGACGCCCAGGGCAGTTTCGAGGCGAGCCATTTCATCGACGGCTTCGGCCACCAGGATGGCCGCTTCCGCTTCGCCCCGGATTGGACATCCATGGGGGCGGAAGGCGCCGCCATGCCGCGCCTGCCGGACCATCTGGCCGCCTTCGATGCGCCGTCCGAGGCCCACCCCTTCCGCCTGGTCACCGCCCCGGCGCGGCAATTCCTGAACTCCACTTTTACGGAGACCCCCGGCAGCCGGAAGCGCGAAGGCGCGCCCACCGCGCTGCTGCACCCCGCAGATGCCACGCGGCTGGGTGTTGCGGACGGCGGGCGGGTGACGCTGGGCAATGCGCAGGGACAGGTGACGCTGACCTGCCGCTTCGCCGAAGGCCAGCAACCCGGCACCATCGTGGTGGAGAGCATCTGGCCGAACGCGGATTGGGAAGGCGGCGTCGGCATCAACCTGCTGGTCAGCGACCGGCCCGGCCTGCCGAATGGCGGGGCGGTGTTTCATGATACCGCCATCTGGGCGCGGCCGGCGGCGGCGCTGCAACTGGCGGCGGAGTAATTTTTGGCGGTTGCTTGGGGCCGGCCGAGAGGGGCGCCGCCCCTCTCGGGCTCTCCCCGCCAAAGGCCGAAAGGCCTTTGGGAACCGGGTTTTTACTTGGGGCGAGGCGGCGTCAG
>Ga0114959_10002014_pt1 | contig 17164 bp, 14 predicted proteins | sample C_130625_EF_Meta_FD_87317 | JGI IMG/M metagenome (GOLD analysis project Ga0114959, IMG submission 87317) | Freshwater microbial communities from Lake Croche, Canada to study carbon cycling - C_130625_EF_MetaG | ecosystem: Environmental > Aquatic > Freshwater > Lake | place: Lake Croche, Canada...
AGATCGCGTAATCGGCGGCGATGCGGGCGAAGACGGTCTCGGGGTCTTCCGGCAGATCGATCTTGTTCACCGCCAGCAACACGTGACGGATGCCAAGCAGCGAGCAGATGGCGCTGTGGCGGCGGGTCTGGGGCTGCAGGCCGCGGCTCGCGTCCACCAGGATGATGGCGAGATCGGCGGTCGAGGCGCCGGTGGCCATGTTGCGGGTGTATTGCGCATGACCGGGCGTGTCGGCCACGCCGAAGCTGCGCTTGTTGGTGATGAAGCTGCGATAGGCGACATCGATGGTGATGCCCTGCTCGCGCTCGGCCTCCAGACCGTCGGTGAGCAAGGCGAGATCCAGCTCGTCACCGGTGGTGCCGTGGCGGGCGGAGGCCTTGGTCAGCGCGGTGAGGTGATCATCCAGGATCAGGCGCGATTCGTGCAGCAGCCGGCCGATGAGGGTGGATTTGCCGTCATCGACGGAGCCGCAGGTGATGAAGCGCAGCAGCGGCAGCGCGTGGGTTTCGGCGTCCATCAGAAATATCCCTCGCGCTTCTTGCGCTCCATGGAGGCGGCCGCGTCGTGATCGATCAGGCGGCCCTGGCGCTCGGAGCGGGTGCTTGCTGCCAATTCGGCGATGATGTCGTCAATCGTCTCGGCCTCGGATTCCATGCAGCCGGTGAGCGGGTAGCAGCCCATGGTGCGGAAACGAACCTTCAGCATGCGCGGTTCTTCGCCCGGTTCCAGCGGCAGGCGCTCATCATCGCGCATGATCATGGCACCGGCGCGCTCCACCACCGGGCGGGTGTCAGCAAAATACAGCGGCACGACCGGGATTTCCTCGGCGCGCAGATAATCCCACACGTCGGCCTCGGTCCAGTTCGAGATCGGGAAGACGCGAACCGATGAGCCCTTGGGCACGCGGGCGTTGTAGAGGTTCCACAATTCGGGGCGCTGGTTGCGCGGGTCCCAGCCATGGGTGGGCGAGCGGATGGAGACGATGCGCTCCTTGGCGCGGCTCGCCTCCTCGTCGCGGCGCGCGCCACCGAAGGCCGCGTCATAGCCGCCGAGATCGAGGCCTTGCTTGAGCCCTTCGGTGCTCATCACCTGGGCATGCACCGTCGCGCCGGAGGCGATCGGGTTGATGCCGCGCGCGATACCATCCTGGTTGGTGTGGGCGACCAGCTTGATGCCGAGCGCCTCCACCAGAATGTCGCGGTAACGGATCATGTCCTGGAAATCCCAGGTGGTGGCGATGTGCAGAAAGGGAAACGGCGGAAGCTGCGGCCAGAACGCCTTGCGGGCGAGGTGCAGCATCACCGTGCTGTCCTTGCCGATGGAATAAAGGAACACCGGGTTGGCGCATTGCGCCACGATCTCGCGCATGATCTCCATCGCCTCCGCCTCCAGATGGCGAAGACGGGGTGTCAGGAAGCGGCCATGCGGCGCATCCGGCCCTTGGGCAACATAGCGGTGAATGGCGGTGGTGAGATCGGTTTTGGCGGTCTGCCGGAAACGCGATTGATGGTCGTCAGCGACGCGGGCGAGCGCTTCGGTCAACAGGTTATCCTCTCTCACATCGTCAGACAGCGACTGTCATGGAACGACTTTCTGTCGCGTCAGTGCTTAGTCGTCCAACCTTGTTGGTGCAACCATCCGGCCCGCCGCCAAAGCGTCAACCTGATCATTGTGATGCCACCAGCCGTCACCTCACGCGCTATTGACCGAGGCACGACTCACTGTAGGATCAATCTCAATAAAAATTAGTAACGAAACTCGTGCTGGTGTCGATTTAGCCTCATTTTGTATTTATCGGAGAATCTTTGATCGATATTACTTACTTTTTCGCACTCTCAATTAGGGCTGTAAACCGTCAATGCGCCCAAAAGCTGCCGATCCGCGGCAGATCGATGCCGATCAATACCAAGAGGAAACGTGGTGCAGAAAGCGAATAAGTCGACCTCCACCGACAGCATGTGGAACATCTGGCAGACCAACACCCTGCCCGCGCCGCGAACGCTGCGCGAGACGTTCCAACTGCTGGCGCTGTATCAACCCGAGACCGGGCTCGACGCATTACTGGCACGCATTGACTTCAATGGTATGCCGCTTTCGCAAAGCTATGAGGCGGTGCTGAACCGGCAACCTGAGGGCATTCCGGCCGTAAAGGCGGCAAGCCTCGCGGACCCGAGACAGCGATTCAGGCAGGCGCTGTTGTCCGACGAGTTCCAGGGCAAGCTGGTGCGGCTGTTGCTGCACGCATACCCGGAAAAAAAGCGGAATGTCTTCATTCACATCCCCAAATGTGCCGGCACGGATCTGTCGACCCATCTCATTCCTCGCTACCTGCCACTGGGCAAGGCTATGGAATCGTCGGACTGGACCTCGAAATCGAAGATGCTGGAGTGGATTTCCGGCATCACCAAGGTCGTTCCGATGTTCAATGAATTTTTTGTCTACGGCCATACCGAGTTTGGTGACTATATCCGCAAGACCGGAACACGCTCATCAGATCACTGCTTCACCGTGGTGCGCGACCCGCTGGATCTTCTGATATCCCAGGCCAACTACAATGTCGGCCTGTTGCAGAAAGACCCAACCGCCTCGCGCCCGGACACGCGCCAGGTGATGCGGCTGCTGGAGTTGGAGAGCATCCCGGACCCGCTCGCGCCAGACATGCTGCGCGAATTCGCCCGCAAGGCATTGCTCGACCGACGGGTGGCTCAGCCAAACCGGATCTGCGCCTATCTGGGCGACGGCAAAGCCAGTATGTCCATCACGAATCTGGTCACTCAGAATGTCGAGGTGACCGATACGTCCCGGTATAATGCCTGGATCAAGGAACGTTGGGGCATCACGGCCGAGACCCGCCAAAACGCATCCGGCGGCTTTCTGACCCGCGCGGACGCGGTGCAACACAGCGACGTGCTTGCGCCGGCGATGGCGGAGGACCAAATCGTGTTCGATCTGATCACAAAGGCGCTTGACCGAACAGGCGCCCTCTCGATCAGCGGCGCCGCTCTTGTAAATGATTGACAGCGTCATGACTGACAGCATGACAGACCGGCCAATGCGCGTCTGTTATGCTGTCACGCGGGTGCCGCACCCAGGCCTGGGTAAGCAGCGATCAGGCAACTCCGCACCATAATGCCCAGCGTGCGATCGTCCTGAACGCCGGTCAGCACCCTGGGGCAGGCAGCCTTTGGCAGATCGAGCGTTACGACGATGTCCGTGTGCCTTGAAATCTCAAGCCATGGCAGGTCAATGCGCAGCAGCGCCCTTTCGGACAGGTCGGCGCTGCCGATAAGCTCTCCGTTCAAATGAATGATAACCCTCTGATTTGGAAGAAGATTGGGGATGATATATGGCTCGCAATCAATCTCCAGCTGATAGTCACGGGGATCGTCCGGCGTTGGGAACACCAGGACGGATTTCGGACCCGTGGCCCACCGGTAGCTCCTCTCGGCGGCCGACCAGCCTTCCCTGATGAACGGTGCACAATTCCCCGTCTGACCGAACATGACGTGGCTGGCCACGCGAATCTCGCCCAGGGCGGTGCCTTGATGGGCCGGATGATTGCGGAGGTAATTCGAAACCGCAGGCAGGCCCATCGTGACGGAGATATTGGACAGCCCATCCGCGTCCAGAATCCGTTCTGGGAAAGCCATGCCACGCTGCGCGGCGATTGTCTCAGGCAGACTCGAGATAGCTGCCGCTGATCCAAGTGCCCGTGCCAGCCCCGCACCGCGGATGGCAACATGCTTGTGTGCCATGATGCTGTGATGCACCACATCAAACACCTTCTGGTCTTCTCCAATCAGCGAAGGCAGTTCATCGGCCAGAACAGCGAGAATGTCATCACGGCCGAGATATTTGGTTGAAGCATTATGATGGGTTGTTGCATTGACGCCAAACCGCCGATGCAGCCAGCGGTTATAGAACGCCATCGTGGTCAATTCGATATCATACAACATTATCGTCTTTATCGTTGTCTCATAGTTTCCGCCAGGCACACCCGACAGGTGCCGGCAGATAGGGTTCGAAATGAAATGCTCCCTGTTCTTCAACAGGCCCAACGCGATTTCCCGCAGTTCGGAATCCCGGAGGCCCTCTGGCAGGCTCGCGAGTCCCATGCGGTTCAATGTCTGACGCGTGTCAGGGGATCGGCCCGCGGGGTCCATAACCAATCGACTGACTGCGTAATTCGCCTGCGAGAGCAATTGATCGACCGGATCTCGCAAAACCGAGAACAATGAATCACCAGGCCGGAGGTCGGCAAAGCGGTTATATTCATAAATTGTGATATGCCCATGAACAAAAATATTATCAAAAAACGGCATCTTCTGGATGAGTTTTGCCACTTCGGCAAAAAAACTGGCCTTCGACGTCCAGGCAGTGTCCTCCAACCGCTTGGAGATGGAAAGGCTTCGGGGCTCCAGATTGGTTATTAAATCGGTTCCACCGCATTTTGGAATATGCAGAAAAATATCGCGACGCTTCTCCGGAAAGGCGCGCAGGAGATATCCAATGATGTTTTCCTGGAATGTCTGCGATTCCAACGCCGCCACCAGGTCGGCCGAAGCATTGTAGTCTCCCAGCGGCCATGGACTTTGTTGTACATCGATTGGCGACTGCATCGTCATCCGAAATATATTCGCAGCATTGAGCCCCGACATGTCAACGCGATCCAGCAGTGGGCGCAACCCCGCCTGCGAATCATACAGAGCCATGATTTCCAGAAGTGCGCGGGAATTATGCGGCACGCGAATTGGGAACATCGGGACACCTAGCCAGCAAATGATTATCAAGTTTGCGTGAGCGAAGCAGACGCCAGCATCAACAACACTGACCCATCAGAACTGCAAACCTGACCCGGCGCGCCTAGCACAGTGGGACCGATGGTCATGCGTCAGACACAAATTACTGTTACTCTGCCACGTTTTTCAGATCAATCCCCAAATTAAGCGAGTCGGCAACGAACAAAAACTGCGCGATTAATCCACTTGATGTCAATTTATGGAGCCCGACTCAAAAAACACCGGCATTCCCCAATAACAGATACTCCCACCCCTTCACCGCACGGCAAAGCACCTACATGGACGGCGTCGTATCGTCATGTCTCAGATGAACCCGGCGCCGCGCGTTGCTCACCGCCCCCTCAGAACCATGCCAGCAGTCAGGTCCGCAGGCTTATGCTGACCGGCAGTTGGTCGCAGTGCCGGATCCACACCTGTAGGAGAGGCGAACTGTGCGGGGTGTCGATCCGATCAATGCATCCGCGGCGCGCGGAGGAACTTCGTGCGGTCTGAGGTCGTCACCCGCAAGGTGAGGGAGGCGTCATCGCGGGCGATGCGCAGCTTTACCTGCACGCCGGGTCCGCCGATCTGCCAGACCGCGCGCCAGAGCTGCGATACCTCGGCGACCTCCTCGTCACCGACGCCCAGGATGCGATCACCCGATTTTACGCCGGCGCGTTCGGCCGGACCACCATCGGCCATGCCGCCGACCACCAGGCCCCCGTCGCTCTCCATCACATACAGGCCGAGCCAGGGGCGCGGCGGCAGGCCCGAATGGCCGGTGGTCAGCATCTGGGTGAGGATCGGTCGCAGCAGCTTGATCGGCACGACCATGTTCATATCCGCCCGGCTGCGGCCATCGCCCTGCTGAAGGATCAGCGAGCCGGTGCCGGCCAGGCGTCCGTCAGCGCCAATCAGCGCAGCGCCGCTCCAGAACGGATGGGCGGGGGCGACAAAGATCGCGTCGTCGAGCAGATATTCCCAGTAGCCGGCGAATTCCTGGCGGCCGACCACCTTGGTCTCGATCGCCTTGTTGCGCCCGCCGCCAGCGGCCATCACCACAGTGGTGCCGATCGGCAACCCGTCGGAGTCACCCAACTCCAGCGGCGGCGCGTCCAACTGGCCAAGCGCCACGACGAGGCCGAAGCCGGTCGATTGGTCATAGGCGAGCGCATGGCCCGGCACAGCACGGCCGGCATGGTTGATCAGCCAGACGGTCTCGGCTTCGGTAATCAGATAGCCGATGGTCAGCACCAAGCCATCCGGCGCGCCCGGCGCCGTGATGGCCACGCCGCTGCCGGTGCGCTCAGTGCCCAGCGTGTCAGCGGTGAAGGCATCGGCCGGGACAACAGCGCGCAACTGAACCACGGCGCGCAAGGCGGCCTGAAGGTCGTAGCTGTAGTCGCTGAGGTCAGGTTGGAGATTGAGCGGGATCTCCCAATCCTTGTCAGCCATGGAAGCAATCCGTCATCGGCAGGTCCAATCGGTGGGTGTGTCGCGAGTATGCAGATGGGGAGCCCTGACAGGAAGGCCAGGGGCTCTGCTCATGGCGGGGCCCAGGGGCGTCGTACGAATGTACGCTACGCGTGACGCCCCTGGCCGTCCTTTCAACGCTGCGCCAACCGCGCCAACAGAAAGTCCCGGAACACCGCAACCCGCTTGCTGTTCCGCAATTCCTCCGGATAGACGAAAAACACATCCACCTTTGGCGCCTTGAGGTCTTGCAGCAACCGCACCAGGCCATCGCCCTCGGTATGCATATAATCCGGCACCGCCGCGATGCCGAGGCCAGACTTCACCGCCTGAAGCATCGCCGTGAGGCTGTTGACCTCCAGCAGCGGCTTGCGCGGGCTGCCAGGCCTGCGACCGACCTCGGCCAGCCAGTCCACATCCGGCACCGGCGGGCGGTAGTTGCCGAACAGGATGATACGGTGATTGTCCAGTTCCTCCGGCCGGGTCGGCGTGCCCATGCGCTTGAGGTAGTCGGGCGAGGCCAGCACATGCCAGTCCATCGACAGCAGATGGCGCTGCACCAGGTCCGGCTGCTTGGGCGGATGCATGCGGATCGCAACATCGGCCTCGCGCATGGCGAGGTCGAGATCGGTGTCGTCCAGCAGCAGGGTCATCGACACGTCGGGATAGGCGTCCAGAAATGCCTGGAGGCGTGGGGCCAGCCAGGATGAGCCGAAGCCCACCGTGGTGGTGACCTTCAGGCGGCCGGCCGGCTTCTCCTTGCTCTCGGTGAGCAACGCCTCTGTCATGGCGAGCTTGGCGAACACCTCGCGCACCGTGCGGTTGAGGCTCTCGCCCTGCTCGGTCAAAATCAGCCCCCGCGCATGGCGGTGGAACAGCGGCACCTGCAGCGCCTCCTCCAGCGCCGAGATCTGGCGCGAGACGGCAGACTGGCTGAGATTGAGCGTGTCACCGGCATGTGTGAAGCTGCCGGCTTCGGCGACCGCATGAAAAACCCGCAGCTTGTCCCAGTCCATCGTCGTATGACCTCTCATCTACCGCGCAACGGCAATCTCCCCCGTCTCGAGGGCCGAATCGTGCACGTGTTCAGCGATCCACTTTTCGGCTTCCAGCGCCGCCATGCAACCAGTTCCAGCAGCTGTGACCGCCTGACGCCACACTTTATCTTGTACATCGCCCGCAGCGAACACCCCAGGCACCGAAGTCCGGGTGGAACCGGGGGGGGTGAGCACGTAGCCGTCATCATCCAGCGCCACCTGACCACGGAAGATTGAAGTCGTCGGGGTGTGGCCAATGGCGATGAACACGCCATCCACAGAGAGGTGAGACAGCGTGCCGTCGCCCACATGGCGCAGGGTGACGCCGTCCACACCACGATCACCGGTGATCTCGGCCACCTCGCTGTCCCACACCATGCTGACCTTGGGGTGGGCGAACAGGCGCTGCTGAAGAATCTTCTCGGCGCGCAAGGTGGCGCGACGATGGATCAGCGTCACATGGGCGGCGTGATGGGTGAGATACAGCGCCTCCTCCACCGCGGTGTTGCCGCCCCCGACCACCGCCACACGTTTGCCGCGAAAGAAGAACCCGTCACAGGTGGCACACGCCGAGACGCCGGCCCCTTGCAGGCGCTTCTCCGATGGGAGGCCGAGCCAGCGCGCCTGGGCGCCGGTGGCGATGATCACGCTGTCCGCCTCATACACCTCGCCAGAATCGCCGACGCAGCGGAAGGGGCGGCCAGAGAAATCCACCTCGGTGATGATGTCGCTGATGATCTCGGTGCCGACATGCGCCGCTTGCGCCTGCATCTGCTCCATCAGCCAAGGGCCCTGAATGGCCTCGGCGAAACCCGGATAGTTCTCCACCTCGGTGGTGATCATCAATTGGCCACCAGGCTGGAGCCCAGCCACCAGCATCGGCCGCAATGCGGCGCGCGCAGTGTAGATCGCCGCTGTGTAGCCGGCGGGGCCGGCGCCGATGATCAGCACCTTGGTCTTGTGAAGCGACATGCCGAGGGTCTCCGTATCGTGTTGCCATCACATATCGGGCTGCCATGCGCACAAGGCCAGAGGCTGGCCCTGGTTTGGCCACAAAACCGGTCCCATACTCCACGAACATGATGTGGGATGGGGAAGAAGATGACGCTGATCGTGGGGATTCCGGCCTGCTCCAAGCAGATCGGCGAACTGCTCCAGCACGCGACGCCGGCGCGCTACGGCCAGGCGCTGATGCATGCCTCCGGCGCCCTGCCGGTGCTGCTGCCGCCGGTGGGCGAGGGGTTGATCGCCATGCTCGACCGGCTGGACGGCTTGCTGCTCGATGGCAGCCCGAGCAACGTGCTGCCGGATCATTATGGCGCCACCGAAAGCCTCACCCCCGGCAAGCATGACCCGGCACGGGACGCCACAACCCTGCCGCTGGTGCGGGCCGCGATTGCCCGCGGCATGCCGGTGCTGGCGATCTGCCGGGGCATTCAGGAACTCAACGTCGCCATGGGCGGCACGCTGCATCAGCAGGTGCATGACGTCGCCGGCCGGATGGATCATCGCGCCGGCACCGGCACGATCGATGAGTTGTTCCGCCTCAAGCACAAGGTGACGCTCTCCGGCGGGCTCGCCCGCATGGTGGGCGCGAGCGAAATCATGGTGAACTCGCTGCATGAGCAGGCGCTGGACCGTATCGCGGATGGGCTGATCGTCGAGGCGGTCGCCGAGGACGGGACGGTGGAGGGCGTGCGCGTCGAGGGGGCGCGGTCGTTTGCTTACGGCGTGCAGTTCCATCCGGAATGGCATGTGCAGACGGATGCTGCGAGCTATGCCATCTTCAAGGCGTTCGGTGAGGCCTGCGCCGCCTATGCCGGGGGGCTGCAACGGGCGGCTTAATTTTGGCGTGCGGATGAATGCTCGCGATGCTGTTCCTGGCCCTGCGCCGTTTTGTGCTTGTCTATCTTGCCAGGCGGCAGGGGCGGCCGCCTGAGGCGGGTCGATCTCCGTCGCTGTCGCGCCGCGAGCGCACCCGCCAGCGCCTGCAACGTCAGGCCGAGCAGTTGCGCCTTGCACGCGCGGCCCGCTCAGGCGAGGGTGAGGCATGAGCGGCATCAGCGCCAACAGTTCCGTCTTCCAAACGAAAACGAGCGCCATCAGGCGGATCCTTGGCCGCAACCAGGCGGTGATCGGCGTGATCCATGCCCGCCCCTTGCCCGGATCGCCGCATTATGACGGTGAGGCGATGGCAGCAGTTTATGGCCACGCCGTGGCCGAGGGGCTGCGCTATCGCGATGGCGGGGTGGATGGGCTGATCGTGGAGAATCACGGCGATATTCCGTTCGCCAAGCCCAGCGAGCTGGGGCCCGAGACGGCGGCGGTGATGGCGGTGATGGCCGAGCGGGTGCGGCGCGAGACGGGGCTGCCGATCGGCATCAACGTGCTGGCCAACGCGCCGATCCATGCGCTGGCGGTGGCCAAGGCATCCGGCTGCGCGTTCATCCGGGTCAACCAATGGGCCAACGCCTATGTCGCCAATGAGGGCTTCATGGAGGGCAAGGCGGGAGCTGCCAGCCGCTACCGCGCGATGATCCGCGCGCCGGATGTGGCGGTGTTCGCTGATGTGCAGGTCAAGCATGGCTCGCATGCCATCATGGCCGACCGGTCCTTGACCGAACTGGTGCGCGATGCCGCGTTCTTCGACGCGGATGCGGTGATCGTCACCGGACAGCGCACCGGGGACAGCGCCAAGCTCGACGATCTGGCGACGGTGCGAGGCTCCACCGCGCTGCCGGTGCTGGTGGGCAGCGGCGTGACGCCGGACAATGTCACCGCGATCCTGGGTTATGCCGATGCGGTGATCGTGGCCAGCGCGCTGAAGCATGGCGGGAGCTGGTGGAACGAGGTCGATCCCGAGCGGGTTGCGGCGTTCATGGACGTCGTCGGGAAGGCAAGAGACGCTGCCGCCTGACCAGGCCTGCGGCAATGCCCTTGGAACTCTTTTGTTTTCGCCTTTGCAGCGTGAGATTCGTGCAATATTATTTCAAGCGGAGGACTCCGTAAGACGGGTTCGGCGGATTTCGAGGTTTGGCCGGTTGCATGAAGACGACACCAGAAGAGCCCGCCCTGCTTGACCAGATCGATCGACGGATCCTGGCCGAGCTGCAGGAAGACGGACGCATGACCAATGTGGAGCTGGCGCGGCGCGCCGGCATCTCCGCCCCGCCATGTCTGCGCCGCGTCCGGCGGCTGGAGGAGGCGGGGATCATTCGCGGCTATCATGCCGACAGCGATCCGGAAAAACTTGGGTGGGAGATCACGTTCTTCGTCATCGTCGGGCTGGAGAGCCAGAAGGAGGCGGTGCTGTCCGGCTTCGAGCGGCTGGTGGCGGAGTGGCCGGAGGTGCGGGAGTGCCACATGATCCGCGGCGGCGGTGATTTCCTGCTGCGCGTGGTGGCGCGCAACACCGCCCATGAGAACCAGCTGACGCAGGTGCTGCTCGACACGGAGCATGTCAGCCGGGTACAGACCTTGCAGACCATCCGCACCAGCCGCTCGCTGGCGGGTGTGCCGCTCTGACACGGAATGTTTGGGCCTGGCTTGTCGCGCTGACGGCGCTGCGGCTGGGGGTTGCGGCGTTCGCGCCGATGGCACCGGACGAGGCTTATTACTGGGCCTGGTCGCATGCGCTGGCACCGGGGTTTCTCGATCATCCGCCGATGGTCGCGCTGTGGATCAGGGCCGGCACCTGGTGTCTTGGCGAGGGCAATCTCGGCGTGCGGCTGTTGTCGCCGTTCGCAACTCTGCTCGGCAGCGTGTTGCTGGCGCGGGCGGCAGAGGATCTGCTGCCAGGTCGCAAGGCCGGGGTCGTCGCGGTCATCCTGTTGAACGCCAGCCTGATCGCCGCCGTCGGCGCCACCACCGCGACGCCGGATACAGCCTTGCTGCTGTTCTGGACCGGAACGCTCTGGGCGCTGGGCCGGCTGGTGGCGACCGGCAGCGGAGCGTGGTGGCTTGTGGCGGGACTGTCCGCCGGGCTGGCGCTGGACAGCAAATACACCGCCGTGCTGCTGGCGCCGGCGATCCTGGTCTGGCTGGTGATCACCCCTTCCCTCCGGTTCTGGCTCCGGCGCTGGCAACCTTGGGCGGCGGCAACGATCGCCGCTCTGGCGTTCGCGCCGGTGCTGGCGTGGAACGCGGCGCATGATTTCGCGAGCTTCGCCAAGCAAGGTGGCCGGGCCTCGGATTTCGATCCGGGCAGGGCCTTGCAGTTTCTGGGCGAACTGGTGGGAGGGCAGATCGGGCTCGCCACGCCCGGTGTGGCGTTGCTGTTGGCGGCGGGGATCGTCCTTGCCGTGCGGCAGGCGCGGACGGGCGCGGGATTTGCGCTGCTCGCCTGTCTTTCGGTGGTGCCTGCCTTGGTCTTTGTGCAGCACGCATTGGGCGACCGGGTGCAGGCGAACTGGCCGGTGATCCTCTACCCCGCCGCCAGCATCGCCGCCGGCGGGCTGTCCGGTCGGCTGCGCGCGTGGTGGCGTCCGGCGGCGGCCTTGGGTTTCGCGCTCACCGCCCTCGTATGGGTGCAGGCGATCTGGGCACCGGCACCGTTGCCGATGATGCAGGACCCAACCTTGCTGCGGCTCGGCGGCTGGCAGGCTTTGGCCAATGACATCGAGGCAATGGCGCGCCAGGAGCAAGCCACCTTCATCGCTTCGGACAATTACGGCCACGCCGCCCTGCTGGCCCGTCTGATGCCGAAAGGGCGCGTGGTGCTGGGGGTGGAGGGGCGCTGGGCACTGTTCGACCTGCCCTCCGGCCAGACGGTGATCAACGGCCAGACCGGTCTGCTGGTGCGCAGCGCACGGCGCGATGATGCGCCTGACGAACGTCCCTGGGGCGCGATCACGCGTCTTGCTGGCCTCACCCGTGCGCGCGGCGGCATGGCGGCGGAGGGATTTCGGCTCTACCGTGTTGTTGGACGGTCCAGCATCGTGCCGGTCGCCGTCATGCCGCGCCAGGTTCCGGGAGCCATGCCATGATCGTTCCGACACACGACGACGTCGTCGCCGCCGCCGCGCGTATGGCCGGGCGGGTGACCCGCACACCGCTGCTGCGCAGCCCGCAGCTGGACGCGATCACCGGCGGCACCATTTTGCTGAAGCCGGAGCCGTTGCAGCGCACCGGCAGCTTCAAGTTCCGCGGCGCCACCAACGCGGTGTTGCGCCTCACCCCGGATCAGCGGGCCGCCGGCGTGGTGACGCATTCCTCCGGCAATCACGGTCAGGCTTTGGCCTGCGCCGCCGCACAGGCCGGGGTGCACGCCACCATCTATATGCCGGCCGACGCGCCCGCCATCAAAGTGGACAGCACCCGCGCCTGGGGGGCCGAGATCATTCCGTTTGACCGTGCCACCGCCGATCGCGACGCCCTGGCGCGCGACCACGCCAGCCTGACCGGTGCCACCCTGATCCCGCCCTTTGATCATCCAGACGTGATCGCCGGTCAGGGCAGCGTGGCACTGGAAATGGCCGAGGACGCCAAGGCGCTGGGGCTCGCCATGGAGTCCCTGCTGGTCTGCACCGGCGGCGGCGGTCTCGTTGCCGGCTGCGCGCTGGCGCTGGAGGGTGTGTCGCACCGGACGCTGGTGCATTCGGTGGAGCCGGCGGACTCAGACGATACCGCCCGCTCGCTGCTGGCCGGCGAGCGGCTGGCCAACGCCGCCGGCGGATCGACCCTGTGCGACGCGCTGCTGTCCAAAATGCCTGGCGCGCTGACCTTCGCCGTCAATCAGCCGCGCCTCGGCGCCGGGCTGGCGGTGACGGATGAGGAGGTGCTGGACGCGGTGGCGTTTGCCTTTCTGCGCCTGAAGCTGGTGGTGGAGCCCGGCGGAGCGGTGTGTCTCGCAGCGTTGCTGTCCGGCCGGTTTGACGCGCGCGGCAAGGTGGTGGGCTGCGTGATCAGCGGCGGCAATATTGATCCTGCCGTGTTCTCCCGCGCTTTGGCCCGGTTGGCGGCTTGATGGGAAGGAGACCGCCCCGCCCATGAACCTGCCGCTGATGCTGCCCGAGCCGATCGCCGCGCTGTCCGTGGAGGTGGTGCATGATCTGGTGTGTCCCTGGTGCTATCTCGGGCTGCATCGTCTGCTGCGCACCCTGGAGCGTCGGGCGGGGATTGATTTCGAGCTGGTCTGGCGGCCGTTTCTGCTGAACCCGGATATGCCGCGCGCTGGCATGTCACGCAGCGATTATGTCGTGCGTAAGTTCGGCGGACCCGAACGGGCGCGACGGCTTTATGGCTCGATCACGGAGATCGCCGCGGCCGAGGGGCTGGTGTTCCGCTTTGACCGGATGCGACGCATCCCCTCCTCGGTGGATGCGCATCGGCTGGTGCGCTGGTCTTCAGGACAGATCAGCGGGTCTGGACTGGTGGAGGCGCTGTTCGCCGCACATTTCGCCGAGGGGCGCGACATCGGCGATCACGGGGTGCTGATCCAGATCGCCACCCAGTTCGGGCTAGAGCCACCGCGCGTGGCGGCGCTGCTGGCCAGTGACAGCGAGACCGAGGCCATCCATGCCGAAAATCTGCGCGCCCATCGCATCGGCATCAACGGCGTGCCTTGCTTCGTCGTCGGCGGACGGCACGCCATCTCCGGCGCGCAGGAGCCGGAGGTGATCGAGCGCCTGCTCGATGTTGCGATCGTGGAGAGCCGCGAGGCGTGAGTGGCCTCCTGATCCTCAACGGCTTTGGGTTGAGCCTCGGGGATTCGCTCATCGGCCTCCAGGCGCTCCATGCCGCGAGGCAGTTGGGGCGGATCACCGGGCGGGTGATCCTGCGCCGCGGGCCGGGGCTGTCGGCGATGGTGGACGCGTTGTACGGGCTTTGCCGCTTCGCCGAGATCGAACATGGCGATCCATCGGAGCTCACCGCCCATCGCGGACCGGTGATCGATCTGCGCGATCTGGCGTTTGATCCGCGATTTGCCGGCGTGGCGATGATCGATTTCTTTCTGGCGCGATTGGGGGTGGCGCCCGCCACGGTGCCGGCCACGTTGAAGCGCAATCTCTGGCTGGCGCGCTGCGTGCCCCGGCCCGCGCCGGGCGGCTATGTGCTGATCTGCCCGCGCAGTTCCATGGCACTGCGCGACTGGCCGGAAGACGTTCATCGCGCGGTGGTGGCCGAGGTGCTGCAACGCCACCCTGGCCCGGTACTGACCCAAGGCCCATGGCAGGAAGACTGGCCGCATCGGCTGGCCCGCGCCCCCCGGGCCGAAACCATCGAGCAGCTTTGTGCCCTGGTGGCCGGAGCATCCGCCATGATCTCCACCGACACCGGCATGCTGCATCTGGCCGACGCGTTCGATGTGCCCTGCGCTGCGGTGTTCACAACCCATCGGCCGGATTGGCGGGTGCGGGACTATCCGCATTGCCACACCGTCCGGGTGGTGGCGGACGGGCTGGAGGGGTTGGAGTTTCTACGCGGCCCGGGCGATCTCGTATCCATCGCCGAGGCCTGGCGCAGCACGCACGCCGACCCGGGCTGGGCCGGCCGTCTCGCAAGCCTGGTGCTCCCCGTCAGTTCTCGTTGATCGGGCTCAAGGTCAGGCTGCGGAAGCTGAGGCCCAGCAGCCGCATGTCCTCTCCATCACCCAGTTCACGCGGGCTGACGCTTTGCGGCAGGAACACCACCAGACGCAATGTTGCGCTGCCGTCCTGCATGGTCCACCAGGACGGGTCGATCCAGATCGGCATCTCCGCCACGTCGCGCGCGGTCAGGCGCCAGAACCCGGCGCGGGCACCGTTGGCATAGACCGTTACGTCCTGGATCGGGTTCTGCCGCGTGACATAGGGCTCGGCCGCGAGGGTCAGCAGCATCGGCTGGTCAGCCCGGTCCGTGGCGATGCGCAGCGTCGCGTCAAACCCGTCATTCCAGGCATGTCCCGGTTCGGCCGCGGCCCAGCCGGCTAGCAGGCCGGCAGTGCCAATATCTTCCGTGCCGAAATGCCGCGTTTCGCCCGGCTGCATCCACAACATGGACAGGCGACGCACCGAGAGCGGCTCGGCCAACAACGGAGGGCGGCGTAGTTGGCCGGTGAACTGTGTCTGAATGGCTGCACTCATGCGGTCCTCCCGAGGGATGCGATCTCGGAAGGCAGTGTCAGGGGCGTCTCGTCATGATCGGGTGATCACGGCACGAGCAGGCTCGTGACGCGGGGTGAAAAAGACGGGAGTCACGGCGATTTCAGGGGGGATTGGTGGAGGAAAGGAAGGCCAGGGGCAGCACCCCTGGCCTTCCTTCACCCCACCAACGCCCCCCGAACCGCCGCGAGTGCCGCATCGGCCTGCGCCGCATCGGGTCCGCCGGCCTGGGCCATATCCGCCCGTCCGCCGCCCCCCTTACCGCCCATGGCCGCGCTCGCCGCCCGCACCAGATCGACGGCGCTGAACCGGGTGGTCAGGCTCGGGGAGACGGCGACGACGATGCTGGCCTTGCCTTCGGCAGTGGAGACCAGGGCGACCACGCCTTCGCCCTGCTGCTGGGCAATCGCTTCGGCGATGGATTTCAGGTCGCGCGGCGGCACGTCGCCCAGGTTGCGGGCGGCGAGGCGGATACCGCCGATCTCCTCCGATTCCTGTTGCGCGGTGCCACCGGTGGCGAGCTTCTTCTGCAACTCGCTCACCTGCCGCTCCAGCTTCCGGCGATCCTCCATCAAGGTGGCGACGCGTTCGGCGATCTCGCCGGGGCTGGCCTTCAGCAGGCCGGCAATGTCGGCAATCCGTCGATCCGCCTCGCCGATCGCGGCCAGAGCCGCCTCACCGGTCACGGCCTCAACACGACGTATGCCGGCAGACACCGCACCTTCGGCCACAATACGGAACAGGCCGATATCCCCGGTGCGCCGCACATGGGTGCCGCCGCACAGCTCAATGGACCAGGCCTTCCGCGTGGCATCGCCCACGCCCATGGCGACAACGCGCACTTCCTCGCCGTATTTCTCACCGAACAACGCCATGGCACCCTCGGCCACCGCGTCGGCCGGGGTCATCAGCCGGGTGGTGACCTCGCTGTTCTCGCGAATGCGGGCATTCACCTCCGCCTCAACCCAGGCGAGGTCGTCACGCGTGATCGGCGTGGGCTGGCTGACATCAAAGCGCAGCCGATCCGGCGCGTTGAGACTGCCCTTCTGCGCCACGTGATCACCAAGCCGACGCCGCAGCGCCTCATGCAGCAGATGGGTGGCGGAGTGATGCGCGCGGATCGCCGAGCGGCGCCCATGATCCACCACCGCCAGCACCGGCTGACGCGGCCGCGCCGTGCCCTCCTCCACCACACCGAAATGGACAAAGAGATCGGCCAGCTTCTTCAGCGTGTCGGTGATCCGAATGCGCAGCCCCGGCGCGGTGATGAGCCCGGTGTCACCCACCTGACCACCGGATTCGGCATAAAACGGCGTCTGATTGAGCACCACCGCCACGTTCTGGCCCGGCGCGGCGCTGTCCACACTCGCGCCATCGACCACCAGCGCAAGAATTTCGCCCTCGGCCGTCTCGGTCGAATACCCAAGGAATTCAGACGCCGGCAGGATCTCCTTCAGCTCGAACCACACGCGCTCGGTGGCCGCATCGCCCGAGCCGGACCAGGCGGCGCGCGCCCGGCGACGCTGATCGGCCATGGCGGCATCAAACCCCGCCACATCCACCGAGCGCCCCTGCTCACGCAGCGCATCCTGCGTCAGATCGAGCGGGAAGCCGAACGTGTCATACAGCTTGAACGCCACCTCGCCGGGCAAAACGCCCCCGTCACTCAGGCGGGACGTCTCTTCGGCGAGCAGGCCAAGACCGCGCTCCAGCATCGCCTTGAAGCGGTTCTCCTCCAGCCGCAGCGTCTCGGTGATCAACGTCTCAGCGCGCCCAAGCTCCGGATAAGCCGCCC
>Ga0114959_10002015_pt1 | contig 17164 bp, 15 predicted proteins | sample C_130625_EF_Meta_FD_87317 | JGI IMG/M metagenome (GOLD analysis project Ga0114959, IMG submission 87317) | Freshwater microbial communities from Lake Croche, Canada to study carbon cycling - C_130625_EF_MetaG | ecosystem: Environmental > Aquatic > Freshwater > Lake | place: Lake Croche, Canada...
CGGGCTTACGGTTTCGCTTCGGCCTCGGAGGCTTACTTTGGCAAGCCCTTGAAAGACATCAGCATTGCCGAAGCGGCGATGCTGGCGGGTCTGCCCAAGGCACCTTCTGCCTACAACCCGATCAGCAACCCCAAACGCGCCAAGGTACGTCAGCAATACATCATTGAGCGGATGCTGGACAACCGATTCATCACCCCGGCGCAAGCCGACAAAGCAAAAGCCGAAGTCTTGCAAATTCGATCCGGCTCTGACAAACCCAAAATCCATGCCGAATATGTGGCCGAAACCGTTCGCCAATTGATTTACGCCCAATACGGGCCCGAAACCTACACCCGCGGCATGAATGTCTTCACCACCTTGAAGTCATCCGACCAAGAAGCAGCCTACAAAGCTTTGCGTCAAGGGATCATGGATTTTGAGCGCCGTCAAATTTACCGTGGTCCTGAAAAATTCATCAGCTTGCCAGCCAATCCCAAGGACCTGGATGACATGATTGATGATGCCTTGGAGGATGCACCCGACAACGGCGACGTGATGTCCGCCGTGGTGCTTGAAGCCTCTGCGCGAAGAGTGCTGGCCGTTCGGCAAAATGGTGAGCAATTTGAAATCACCGGTGAAGGTTTGCGACCAGCCCAATCTGGTTTGTCTGACAAAGCATCGCCTGCAGTTCAAATACGACGGGGCGCCATCATCCGTGTGGTCAAACTGCCCAAGGGAACCTGGGAAATCACCCAACTGCCAGAAGTCGAAGGGGCTTTGATCGCCTTGAACCCCAAAGACGGGGCCATCAAAGCCTTGGTGGGCGGCTTCGATTTTGTGAAAAACAAATTCAACCACGTCACCCAAGCTTGGCGTCAACCCGGCTCCAGCTTCAAACCTTTTATTTACTCCGCTGCGCTTGAAAAAGGCTTCACGCCAGCCACGGTGGTCAACGACGCGCCTTTGTTTTTTGATGCCGGTGTGACGGGCGGGCAACCTTGGGAACCCAAAAACTACGACGGCACTTTTGACGGCCCGATGACGCTGCGCCGCGGCTTGGCGAAATCCAAGAACATGATTTCGATACGGGTACTTCAATCGGTAGGGGCCCGCAATGCGCAAAGCTGGATCACCCACTTTGGTTTCGAAGCCGAAAAACACCCCGCCTATCTCACCATGGCACTGGGTGCAGGTTCGGTCACGCCCATGCAAATGGCCACGGGGTATTCTGTGTTTGCCAATGGTGGATACCTGGTGCATCCTTTCTTGATTTCTCAAATCACAGACCAACGGGGCAAGGTGTTGGTGCAAAGCACACCTGTTGAGATCACGGAAGACCAAAGGGCCATCCCAGCCCGCAATGCCTTCACCATGACCAGCCTGCTGCAAGAAGTCACCCGTTCAGGCACAGCAGCTCGCGCGCAGGCCACACTCAAACGTCCCGATGTGTATGGCAAAACTGGCACGACCAATGACGCCATGGACGCCTGGTTTGCAGGCTACCAGCCTACATTGGCTGCCATCGTTTGGATTGGTTACGACACACCTCGCAAATTAGGTGATCGTGAAACGGGGGGTGGCTTGAGCTTGCCCATTTGGATCAAGTACATGGAAACAGCCCTGCGCAACGTACCCATACAAGAGCCCAGCGCACCAGAGGGCTTGGTTCAAGTGGGAGGCGAGTGGTTTTACACCGAACTGGGTGCCTCAGGCGGTGTACGCAACCTGGGTGGCACCAGTGCTGCTGGCAAAACAGAGAGTGAAGCCCCTGAAGCTTTACCCAAATCCGATGAACGTTCCCGCATCATCGATCTCTTTCGCAATTGAGCGCACTCAAGGTGCAAAGACCAAAGGCATCCCCGCTTGCTCGCTTGCATAACGACTCAAATTGGCAAAGAACTCGCCCTGCCCCTTGGTATCTTGCCAAGCACCTTCCACCCATTTGTAGTGGTAGCCGCCTGACTTGGCGGCCATCCAGACTTCATGCAATGGTTTTTGCAAGTTCAAGATGATTTGGCTGCGGTTGGCAAAACTCAAAGTGATCATGCCACCCGAGCGTTGGTTGTCGACATCGGCCTCGGTGTCGTCGTTGATGCGGTCACAACTTTGCTCAACTGCCGATAAAAGATGTTCGGCTTGGGTCAGAAATTCGAGGTCGGTCATTACAATCCGGTGCATGTTGAAGGTTTATTCAATTTTAGTCACCCGCCAATGCCTTGCACTTTGTATGGTGGCTCTGCTAGGCTGCGGTCAAAAGGGCCCATTGAAATTACCCACCGATGAGGCCTCTCGCGGCCGGGCGACCTTGATCGAAACCTTGACCCCGGATCATCTGCGCAACCGCAAAACCTTGCCCGAAAAACCTCCTACAACGGACGCACCGCTCAACGAGCGGCTTCCAAGCCCACCCACAACGCCTCCTGCCGCACAATGACTGTCTCCTTGCTCCCCGGTCACCCGTTTATCGCCTACCAATCGGGAGAGCTGTATCTGGAACAGGTTCGCCTTTCCGAACTTGCCAGCACCTATGGCACTCCTTTGTTTGTCTACTCCAAAGCGGCTATGTTATCGGCCCTGTCGGCTTACCAGCGTGGCTTTGCGGGCCGCAACGCCCAAATCTGTTACGCCATGAAGGCGAACTCGACTCTGGGCATTCTGCAGGTGTTTGCGCAGGCCGGTTGCGGATTCGACATCGTCTCGGGCGGCGAGTTGGCCAGGGTATTGGCCGCAGGAGGCGATCCGGCCAAAGTCATTTTCTCTGGCGTTGGGAAAACACGCGCTGAAATGCGCCAAGCCCTGAAAGTCGGTATTGGTTGCTTCAATGTAGAGAGCACCGCCGAGCTGGACGTCCTCAATGAAGTGGCCATCAACATGGGCCTTCACGCACCGGTCAGCCTGCGTGTGAACCCGAACGTCGATCCCCAAACGCATCCCTACATTTCAACAGGCCTTAAAGGCAACAAGTTCGGCGTCGCCCATGAACAGGCCGTCGAAAGCTACAGGCATGCAGCCCGATTGCCGGGCTTGAAGGTGGTGGGTATCGATTGCCACATCGGCTCCCAAATCACCGAAATGACCCCTTACCTGGACGCCATGGACCGGGTGCTGGACCTGGTCACCCAAGTAGAAGCGGCCGGCGTGCCCATCCATCACATCGATTTCGGTGGCGGTTTGGGCATCAACTACAACGGTGACATGCCGCCTGCAGCCGATACCTTGTGGGCCCAGTTGCTTGCGAAACTTGACGCCAGAGGTTTTGGCCAAAGGGCCTTGATGATCGAGCCCGGCCGCTCACTGGTCGGTAACGCAGGGGTCTGCCTGGCCGAGGTGCTCTACCTGAAGCCGGGTGAACAAAAGAATTTTTGCATCATTGATGCCGCCATGAACGACCTGCCGCGTCCGGCCATGTACCAAGCCTTTCACCACATCACGCCGCTGCGCCCACGCGAGGGCGAGGGCACGCTGTTGGATGTGGTCGGCCCCATCTGTGAAAGCGGCGATTGGATCGGCCATGACCGGCAATTGGAAGTGCTGCCGGGCGACGTGCTGGCGGTGTTGTCAGCAGGCGCTTATTGCATGAGCATGGCCAGCAACTACAACACCCGCGGCCGCGCCGCAGAGTTGCTGGTCGATGGTGACACAGTGCATTTGATTCGCCAACGTGAATCGGTGTTCGATACCTTTGCGCTGGAACAACTGCCCGCCTGAGGGTTCAACACCTCAGCTGCGGTTCTTTAAAAATCGCCACAACCGCCATCCCATCAGAACGGCAAGAATCGCGGCGTACACCGCCACTTCCGCAAAATTGGTTTTGGCGGCACGCATCCAGAAAAAGTGCAGCAAGCCCAATGCAGCGATGGCGTAAACCCCTTTGTGCAAAACCTGCCATCGCTTGGCGCCCATCCAGCGAACGGCACCATTGAATGAGGTCGCTGCGAGAAAGCTCAAGCCCATAGCGGCGGCAAAACCGACCAAGATGAATGGCCTCTTGATGATGTCTGCACTCATGTCGGCTACGTCCCAGCCCATGTCGAACCATGCGTAAAAAATCAGATGCAGCAGCACATAAAAAAATGTAAAAAGCCCCAGCATGCGGCGAAAGCGAGCCAATTCAGGCGCCTGCGCCACCACCCTCAAGGGCGTCACGGCCAGGGCAATACACAGGGCGCGCAAAGTCCAGTCACCCGATGAACGGATCAAAGCCTCAGCCGGATTGGCACCCAAGTCGTCGAATGCGATGCCGCGCAGCCAATAGGCCAGTGGCCCCAAGCAAATTACAAACAAGACCGTTTTGGCCCAGCGGTGCCGGCAGGCGGACCGAACCCGAGCAGTCAAGCTGATCATCGGGGTGAACTTCAGAAAAACTTTTTCAGATCCATGCCCGCGTAAAGTTGCCCTACCTGCGCTTCGTAGCCGTTGAACATCAAGGTCTTGCGCTTCTTGGCGAGCAAGCCGCCTTCCTCTCCAATGCGGCGCTCACTCGCCTGACTCCATCGGGGATGGTCTACCAAGGGGTTCACGTTGGAATAAAAGCCGTACTCTTGCGCCGCTGCTTTGGCCCAGGCGGTGACGGGCATCTTCTCGACAAACCGGATTTTCACCAGGCTCTTGCCGCTCTTGAATCCGTATTTCCATGGCACCACCAAGCGCACCGGGGCTCCATTTTGTTTGGGCAACACTTCGCCATACATGCCAAATGACAGCAACGTCAACGGGTGCATGGCTTCGTCCAGGCGCAAGCCTTCCACATAAGGCCAGTCCAGACTGCCAGAACGAATGCCCGGCATGGTCTTGGCATCGGCTTGGGTCACAAATTCCACATACTTGGCATTGCCCATGGGCTCGACCTTGCGAATCAATTCCGCCAATGAATAGCCCACCCAAGGAATGACCATCGACCAGCCTTCCACACACCGCAGTCGGTAAATACGTTCTTCCATCGGACTGAGCTTGAGAAGATCTTCGAGCGTGTATTTGGCAGGGCGCTTGACCAAACCTTCCACCTCGACAGTCCAAGGGGTGGTTTGCAAAGTGTGCGCCAAGCGAACCGGGTCTGATTTATCGTAGCCAAATTCGTAGAAATTGTTGTAACTGCTCGCGTCCTTGTAGGCCGTGACTTTGTCCAGACTCATGGCCCCGGCCACGCCTGAGGGGACCGATGCCAACCCCGCCAAGACACCCGGTTTGCCCGTCTGCGCAAAGGCTTGACGCGAAGCCCAGCCCGATGCAGCCACACCCACCGCACCCAAGGCCAACTGGCGCAACAGATTGCGGCGATCTTGATAAACCGCCTGCGGCGTAATTTCATGCGCGTAAGGGTGCATGAAACCCCTGTTGTTGGAATGATCGTTCATGGCGCTTCTTTCATCAGATTGGTTCAGCATTGTGACAAACTGAGATTGACCGCAAGGCAAAATGGCCATTGGTTCTGGCTTGTGGGCTGTAAATCCGCAAGTAAATCGATGCAATAATAATTTGAACAGCGAAAATCAATATTTTTGTGAAAATCTAAAAAATGAATTCAACCGGTCATATCCACATCGTGGATGACAATGCCGACATCAGGCGCTTGATGGCTTTGATCCTGGGTAAAAAGGGATACACCGTCGCATGCCATGACAGTGCAGCGGCCTACTTGGCCTCCAGCGCCCGTCTTTCACCAGAAATCATGATCTTGGACATCCGCATGCCAGACATGACGGGCATTCAATTGCAAGCACGTTTGCGTTCGCAGGGTAGCACCATGCCAATTATTTTCATCAGTGGAGACTGCAGTCCCGACGAGCTCTTGACCATTCAAAATGCAGGCTGCGTTGAGTTTTTATGGAAACCCTTTGGCACGGAGCCCCTGTTGCAAGCTGTCAACAAAGCCTTCGTGCTGGCCAACACTCACAGCGTACCGTAACTGTGTAAGCCGCTCAAAAACATGTTCACCCCCAAAAAGGCGAACGATGTGACGGCCAACCCCGCCAGCGCCCACCAAGCGGCCACCGTGCCACGCAAACCCTTCATCAAGCGCATGTGCAACCAGGCCGCATAATTGAGCCACACGATCAAGGCCCAGGTCTCTTTCGGGTCCCAACTCCAATAGCCGCCCCAAGCCTCTGCGGCCCACAAAGCGCCGAGCACCGTGGCAATGGTGAAAAATGCAAAACCCACCGCGATGGATTTGTACATCACATCGTCAAGCACTTCAAAACTCGGCAGCCTCGCCGCGATGCGCTCCCGTCCAAACAAAATAGTCGCAATCACCAAGGCTGAAATACCGAAATACACCGCCCAGTAATCGCTCAGAGCAGCAACGCCGGCCTTGCGAAACACAAAGGGCTCGAAACACAAGACGATACCCAAGAGCCACAGCGGCGCCAGCTTGTACCAACGGGTTTGACCGGCAGTTTGCTTGATCAGGTAAGCAAAGGCCACCATCGCCGCCAATGCAAAAGTCCCGTAGCCAATGAAGTTGGCCGGCACATGCAGCTTCATCCACCAGCTTTTCAAGGCGGGTACCAAAGGCTGGATTTCGTGGGCTTCTCTGACCCAGGTGTACCAAAGCAAAAAGCCCACCGCCGCACTGACCACCAACATGACAAAGGCACCCAGTGCGCGGGTTTTGTATTGGGCTTCGTAATACAAATAAAACGTGGTGGTCAGCCAGCAAAACAGCACGAAGACTTCATACAAATTGCTGACCGGAATGTGGCCTATGTCAGCGCCGATCAAATAGCTTTCATACCATCGCACCAAAGTGCCCACCAGCGCCAACAGGACGGCCACCCAAGCCATCCGCGAACCCAATGATTCAAGGGCATCGCCTTGTGAGGTAATCACCATGCCGCCCCAATAAAATACGGTGCTGATGAACATCAACATGCTCATCCACAAAATAGCCGATTGGCTGGACAAGAAATACTTCAGAACAAACACCTCTTCGGCCCGCGCCAACTGCCCTTGGTAGGCCCAAAGGGCCCACAAGGCCAAGCCGGCCACGGCCAGCATCAGATGGCGCAAAGGCCGCCAATGCCAGCCCAACCAAACAAAGGCCGGGACGCAGGCCACCAAAATGCCTTGCTCATACATATCCATTGCTTCTTGATAACGAGAGAAGGCGAACACCATGCCCACAAGTGCCAACAGGGCAAAGCCCCAGTCGCCTAGGCTGCGCTGTGAAAAATAACCCGGATTCAAAGTGATGGTCGTCATGCGGTGGAGGGCTCGTTGCCAAGCAATTTACGGGTCAAATGGTCAAATTCATGGTCATCATCCATGGTCTTGCGATTGGTGGACAAGGCCATGCTGGCATGGGTTCGGAGGTCAGACAAGGTGGCGCCTTCTTGCGGTGCCAACCAGACCCACAACCGGCGTTCACGCACGTACAGCATGGAAAAAATACCCACAATCAACAGCGCACAACCCAGATAGACAATGGTTTTACCCGGTGCACGGGCAACCTGAAACACACTGGCTTGAACCTGGGTGAAGTCTTTCAACAACAAGGCCATCGGTGCGGGATACAAAGGGGCGTCGCTCAGCGCCAACACGGCCTGTGACATGTAGGCCGGCATGGTGTCTTCAGGCATGGGTTTGACTCCGGCTTGCTCGCGGGCCACAGCGTCCAGTTCAAACAACACACCGTTCAAAATCCGCACCAGCATCTCGCCTGCGCGAGCGCGCTCGGCCTGCGGCACATTGGTTTCCATGAAGTCGGACAAAGCCTGAAGTCCAGCCACCTGATCACCCTTGCGCTGTTCGGCACCCGCAAACAAGCCCATTGCACGTGCCGCTGAACCTTGCAACTGCACTGCCAAATCAGGCCGCTTCGGATCCACGGCCTTGGCGGTGTAACGCCGAATGGCTGTGTCCCGCAACACAGGATTGTTCAAGGCCGTGCGCAGCCTCACAAAACCTGCCAAAGCGCTGTTCTCATCTGCGGGCACACGCAGATAGCGAAACGGCTCGGACGGGTTATCTCGAATGCCCAGTAAAAACACGGGATTACCGTCGCCCGTATCCACAGGCAGCATGTAATTGTTGAACTCACGGGCCTGGCCTGCTGCATCGCGCAGCTTGTAACTCACACTGGGGCCCACATTGCGCAATTCTTTGGGGGTCGTCGTTTTATGACCCGAACCTAAACGCAAATCCAGCGCGCTGCGCAAATCTACTTTGCGCACGTCCACAGCGGCATTTTGGCCGGCGAAATTTTCAACATTGATCAGTCGCAAGCCTGTGTACTCCAGGCTTAATTTGTCCTTGCCATTGGTCAACTCTGCACTGCTGCCAACGACCCCTTCAATTTCAAAGGGTTTGACATCTGCAGTCATGGGTAGCGCTTGCAGTTTGACGCGTGAGCCGCCGTCGTCAAAACTGGACTGGTAAATCTCAATCCCTTTGAAATTGGCTGGATGATTGACTTCGACCCGGGCTTCTTTTGTCTCGCCCGTGGCTTTGTCGTGAATCACAATGTCGCTGGCAAACTGTTTGGGCATGCCTGTGGCGTAGTACGCCACAATGAATTTTTTCAACTCGATCGAAAACGGCAAATCCTGAATCAAAATGCCATCGGATTGGCTCAAAATCGCCGTGCTCGACGCGGTATTTTCTGCCACAAGCAGGTTGGCCCTGAAGGTTGGGTTGGTCTCAGACAATCGGTGCTCTGACTTGACGTCAGCGATCAAGCCCCCGCCGCTGTAAGCCGTTTTGTTGCCTAACCACATTTGCGCACGCACCACCAAATCGCCGTCCAATAAGCCACCCACACAGACCAACACAATGGCGCTGTGCGCAGCGATATATCCCAGCTTGTTGGCTGCACCTGCACGGGCGGCCACCATCCAGCCGGTACCTTGCGCGGACTCGCGCGACTGCAGTTTCACCTTCCAACCCCCACCTGCCAACAATTGACCGATGCGGTGAGCGGCTGCTTGCGGCGGTTCTTGCAGTGAGGTCTCAAACCGGTGACCAAAGGCCTTGAGACTTTGAACGCGGATATTTTCTTTCAGCGTTCTGAGATCGGTAAAAATTTTGGGCGTGTTACGGGCAATGCACAAGCTCGTGCTGAGCACCAAAAAGGCCAAAATCAGCAAGAACCACCAGGCACTGTAGACGTTGTACAAACCCAAAGTGCCAAACACGTCGGCCCAGAAAGGACCAAACTGGTTGACGTAATTGGCCACAGGCTCGCGCTGTTTAAGGACTGTCCCCAGCACCGAAGCCACGCAAATCAGGGAGAGCAAAGAGATGGAAAACCGCATGGAAGAGAGCAGTTCCACGGCCGCTCGCAATGCGCGCGAGTTGCTTTGGATTTCTAAACCTTGGGTTGAAACAGTCATGGCTGATGAGAATTGGGGCTGTCAAGACAAGCATAAAAAACGGGTCTCAAGAGACCCGTTTGGCTTGAAAGGCCCGTAAAGCCCAGCAAATTTAACGCAAACCGGCAATGTAATCAGAGACCGCTTTGATTTCACGGTCATTCAACTTGGCAGCGACCATGGGCATTTGGGCATTGTTTTTTCTGACGCCGTCACGGTAAGCGACCAGCTGAGTCGATGTGTATTCGGCATGCTGACCTGCAAGGCGCGGGTATTGCGAGGGCATACCAGCGCCATTCGGGCTGTGGCAGCTGGCGCAAGCCGGGACTTGGCGGTCGGCAATACCGCCGCGGTAAATGCGCTCGCCCAACGCTACAGCTTGCTTGTCATTGGCAAAACCAGGCTTCGCCGTTTTGGCGCTGACCCAGTAAGCGATGTTGCGCATATCTTCGTCGCTCAATTGCGAAGCGAAACCACTCATGATGGCGTTGGCGCGCTTGCCTGATTTGAATTCCTGAAGTTGCTTGACCAGGTATTCAGGGTGTTGCTGAGCCAATTTCGGGTAAGCGGGCGTACCTGAATTGCCATCCGCACCATGGCAGGAGGTGCACACTGCAAAGCTGGCCTCACCTTTGGCCAAATCGGGCTTGGCCGCTTTAGGGGCTGCGTCAGAGGCAAAAACAGAACCGGCCACCAGGGCGGTCATCAAAAAAGCAGTAATCGACTTCATGGGCGACATCCAAAATTTAGGCGCAAAACCATGGGATTCTACAATGCTGTAAGTCCAGGTTTTCTGCTGACCCTTAATTTTGCCTGAGGCCCTTCCCTGTCCATGTCTAACAAACCCAATGCCCCTCATGTTTCAGGTGTTGAAACGTCCGTTACACCGCCGCCCGTCACGCCCATGGGTTGGATGCACACCGCCCGCTTTTTAACCACCGCCGCGCAACTGCACCACCTGCCCCCGATCCAAGTGCCCGAAATCGCCTTCGTGGGCCGCTCCAATGCCGGCAAGTCAACTTGCATCAACACACTGACCCAGCAAAAGCAACTGGCTTACGCTTCCAAAAGACCGGGCCGCACGCAACACATCAATTTATTTTCACTTGGTAAACAGGGCATTACGGACGCCGTTTTGGCCGATTTGCCCGGTTACGGTTACGCAGCAGTCCCTAAACAAGACAAGATCCGCTGGCAACGCGTGATGGCCAATTACTTGGTCACCCGCGAAAACCTCAAGGGCATTGTGTTGCTTTGCGATCCGCGTCTGGGGCTCACCGAACTCGATGAAGTCCTGCTCGATGTCATTCGCCCTCGGGTGCAAGAGGGTCTGAAGTTTTTGATTTTGCTCACCAAGGCCGACAAGTTGACCCGTGTGGAAGGTGCCAAGGCCCTGTCCATTGCGAAGCTGCAAGCGGGCGGGGGCGAGGCCAAGCTTTTTTCAGCTTTGAAAAAGCAAGGCGTCGACCAAGTCGCGCAGTTGCTGTGGGACTGGTCGCATGAAGATCCTGCTGATGCAATGGCAGCTTCAGCGACCGAACCGGTTGAAACAGACGAACCACCGAATCAAGACTGAGATTTTTTCGAAATGATTGAGACTTGGATGCAGGCCTTGCCTCACGGCATCACGCTGAGTTGCCGCGCAGCAGGTGAGCGCGGCCGACCCGTGTTGCTTTTTTTGCATGGGTTTCCGGAAGCAGCCTTCATCTGGGACGATTTGCTGACTTTTTTTGCCCAAGCTGAAAACGGTGGTTACCGCTGTGTGGCCCCCAATATGCGCGGGTTCGAAGCCTCTAGCGCCCCCTTGGAGGTCAAGGATTACCGAGCCAAATTTTTGGTGCAAGACATCCTGGCCTTGATCGACTGCGAGTGCGGCGCAAGCCAACCCCTGGCTGCCTTGGTTGCGCACGATTGGGGCGGCGCCGTAGCCTGGAATTTGACCAACCAATATCCCGATCGGGTGTCCAGCTTGGTCATCGTTAATTCGCCCCACCCCGGCACGTTTTTGCGTGAACTGCAAATCAATCCTGCCCAACAAGCGGCCAGCGCTTACATGAACGCCTTGATTCAAGATGATGCAGAAGCTGTTTTTTCGGCCCGGGACTTTGAAACTTTGTTTGCTTTTTTCAGCCAAGTCAGTGGCCCAGAACACTCGCAACCCGAATCAGCGTCTGCTGCACCGGCGTGGATGACAGCGGACATGAAAAACCGGTATCGCACCCTGTGGCAAGGCGGTCTGCGTGGCGGCTTGAACTATTACCGGGCATCTCCTTTACGACCTCCAAGGGCAGGCGACCTGGCTGCAGCGGCCATCACCCTGCCTGCCGAAGCTGTGCGCATCGAGCGCCCAACGCTGGTGCTGTGGGGTCAGCAAGACCATGCCTTGCTGCCGGCATTGACCGTGGGTTTGGAAGAGCACATTGCGGATTTGACCTTGGTCCCCTTGCCGGATGCATCGCATTGGGTGGTCCACGAGCAGCCTGAGCGTGTAAAGCAAGAAATAGCCGCCTTCATCCACCGCGCGTGATCCCAAGCGCTTAAAAAAACAGCTCAGTAAAACCCGGCCTGTCCCTCTGGGCGGGTTTTAAAACGCTTGTGCACCCAGTAATACTGGCTGGGCATGGTTTGGATCCACACCGCCAATTCAGCGTTCATGCGCCGGGTGTCTTGCTCGGCATTGGCAGACGGAAAATCCGACCACGCGGGCAGGACCTCGATGGTGTAACCGCTGGGTGTCATGCGTGTCAACATGGGCACCACTTGCGCGCGACCTAAGCGGGCAAAACGAGACAAAGAAGTCACCGTCGCTGCTTGCACCCCCATGAAGGGGACAAACACCGAATCTTGCGCACCCAGATCCATGTCGGGGGACAAATGCAACTTTTCGCTCTGCCGCAGCGCCGACACCATCTGCTTCACGCCATCATGCCGAAAATAGGGCTTAACCGGCCCGCCTCGCTCGCGGCCCTGATTGATCCAAGCTTCTAAATCAAGGTTGGATTGGGTCACATAAATGAACGCAACCGGGGTACTGCTGTGCAAGGTCAGTGCCAGCCCACCGGCATCGAGCCCGACAAAATGCGGCGCAAAGACCACCGTGGGCGTGGCGCTTTCAAGCTGCGCCGTGGCCCCCGTCCAAAGCAAGCGTTGGCGCACCACGTCGATCGGGGCATGCCACAACCAGGCACGGTCGATCAAAGATTGGCCCAGTTGGACAAAATGCAGCCTGACCCAACGTGCCCTTTGCGAGGCGGTCAATTCTGGAAAGCATTGCTGCAGGTTGACCTGCACCACATGCCGGCGGGCATGGGCCAAGCCGAATAAGAGCATGCCCAATCCCCAGCCGATACGTCGCAACACAGGCAAAGGCCAGGGCGCGATCCACCGCATGAACGTGATCAGTAGTCGAACCATCACAAAGTCTTGCGCGGAGATTTATAGCGGGCATAGCCCCACAGATACTGGCTGGGGCAACTGCGCACCAAAGCCTCCATGGCTTGATTGATCTGCAACACCGCCTCGTCCAATTGCGCGGACAGCGGCTGATCCAAGCCACTCGCATGCAGCTCAAAACCGCGGCCCCAGGCCAGCCTTTCACCCCAAATCAACACGATCCGGGCACCGGTCTGCTGCGCCAAGCGCGCAGCCAAGGTCATGGTGTAAGCCGGTTTGCCAAAGAAGGGCGTCCACTGGCCCATGCCTTCAGGCGGCACTTGGTCCGGCAGCAAGCCCACAGCGCGACCGGATCGCAGGGCCTTGATCATCTGGCGAACACCGGACAAGGTGGTGGGCGCGGTTTCCAAGCCCTTGCGTCCGCGCGCCTCTTGCATCACTTGCGCCAAACCGGCCTTTTGCGCGGGCCGAAACAGCACGGTCAAATCACCAAAACGAGGACTGTAGCGCTCCGCCAAAGCTTGGGCGGCGATCTCGAAGCAGCCCAAATGCGGCGTCAAAAAAATAACGCCTTGGCCATCGGCGTAAGCAGCATCCACCACCGCATCGCCCTGCCAACGGACGCAGGGCATGGCGCCCAGCCACAGGCGCGGCAATTCGGTGGACATGCAACCGGCCTGACCGACCGCGCCCAAAGCCTGATGCAGCGGTATGCCGGCCTGGGCCACATTGTCCAAAAAACGCTTTCTGTAAGTGGGAGAGACCAGCCATACCAACCAACCTAACACGTGACCGACCGCATGCAATGCCCCCAAAGGCCAACGGGAAAGTAAGCGAAACCAAAAGTACATGCGAGATTTGATAAACTGGCGGCGTCGCTGAGTTAACAGAGCAACTTGCAGGGCGACACACAACAAGGGATTTCCCAACATTGTGCCTTGTCTGAAAAGACAAAACTGCTAAAGCGTTCGCCTGAGCCCTCAAGCACAAGGCAACGCGATCCACCGCATGCCACAACTTCAGGAGCACTCCATGGCGAACGACTATCTTTTCACATCCGAATCCGTTTCCGAAGGTCACCCCGACAAAGTCGCTGACCAAATTTCAGACGCGATTTTGGATGCCATCTTTGAACAAGACCCCCGCAGCCGCGTAGCCGCTGAAACTCTGACCAACACCGGCTTGGTCGTGTTGGCGGGTGAGATCACCACCAACGCGCACGTCGACTACATCCAGGTCGCCCGCGACACCATCAAACGCATCGGCTACGACAACACCGAGTACGGCATCGACTACAAAGGTTGCGCCGTCATGGTTTGCTACGACAAGCAATCCAACGACATCGCGCAAGGGGTGGACCAAGCGTCAGACGACCACCTGAACACCGGCGCCGGTGACCAGGGCCTGATGTTCGGCTATGCCTGCAGCGAAACCCCCGACCTGATGCCTGCGCCGATTTACTACGCGCACCGCCTGGTCGAGCGCCAAGCGCAATTGCGCAAAGACGGCCGCCTGCCCTTCTTGCGCCCTGACGCCAAGAGCCAAGTGACCATGCGCTACGTCGATGGCAAGCCGCACAGCATCGACACCGTGGTCTTGTCCACGCAACACAGCCCTGACCAGTCCGAGACCCAACACAAAATGAAGGCCTCTTTCACTGAAGCCATCATCGAAGAAATCATCAAGCCCGTGCTGCCCAAAGAGTGGTTGCAAGACACCAAGTACCTGATCAACCCGACAGGCCGTTTCGTGGTCGGCGGCCCTCAAGGCGATTGCGGCCTCACCGGCCGCAAAATCATTGTCGACACCTATGGCGGTGCGTGCCCGCACGGGGGCGGCGCTTTCTCGGGCAAGGACCCGTCCAAAGTGGACCGTTCTGCTGCTTATGCAGCACGTTACGTCGCTAAAAACGTGGTGGCCGCAGGCTTGGCCACGCAATGCCAGATTCAGGTGGCTTACGCCATTGGCGTGGCTCGCCCCATGAACATCACGGTGAACACCATGGGCACCAACGTGATCCCTGAAGATCAGATCGCCGCTCTGGTGAACGAGCATTTTGACCTGCGCCCCAAAGGCATCATCCAGATGCTGGACTTGCTGCGCCCCATCTACCAAAAGACCGCCGCTTACGGCCACTTTGGCCGCGACGAGCCCGAGTTCACTTGGGAGCGCACCAACCTGGCCGCCACACTGCGCGCGCAAGCCGGCTTGAAATAAACAGCGGTTTGTATCAGCGAAGGGCTCTTGGGCCCTTTGCCTCATGCGGAGGCTTTAAGCACAGGCCTCAAGCGTCGGCGGAAAATCCAATCGCCTTGACCAGCGGTCCCCACAGGTCCGTGTCGGCCTTGAGACGGGCAGCCAATTCGGCCGGGCTGGACGACTGCGCCACCAAGCCCATCATGGCCATGCCGTTGACGGTTTCCGGTGCGGCCAAGGCCACACGCATCGCGGCGTTCAAGCGGTTGATCACATCCACTGGCGTTTTGGCAGGCACATAAAAACCAAACCATTCGTCATAGACAAAGCCTTTGAAGCCCTGCTCGACCAGGGTCGGTGTATTGGGCGCAAACTGGCTGCGCTTACCGCCGGAGGCCGCCAACAGCCGGCATTTGCCCGCCGCCACGTGTTGGGTGAACTCGCCAATCGGCCCTGACACCGCGGCAATTTGCCCACCGATCATGTCCAAAATTGCCGGCTGCGTGCCTCTGAAAGCGACATGTTTGAGGTCGATGTTGGCCTCCTTGCCGAGCAAGGCCCCAATGAAGTGAGGGGTCGAGCCCGCAGCGGGAGAACCGAAGTTGGCCAGCATCGGATTGGCTTTGCACCAGGCTAAAAAATCCGGCATGTTCTTGACGGTGGCAGGCACCATCGGGCCGACCGCAAAACCAAAGTCGAACACCGCCCCCAAGGACACCGGGGCCAAGTCGCCCACCGGGTCGTAAGGCAGCTTTTTGTAAATATGCGGGTAGATGCCCAGCATGGACATGGGGGTTTGCAATATGGTGGCGCCATCGGCCGGTGCATTGCGCACAAACTGCACCGCGATTTGCCCCCCTGCACCCGACTTGTTCTCCACAAAGGCCGCTTTGGTATAGGCCGAAGGCGCAATTTTTTCAGCCACTCGCCGGCAAATGGCATCCGACGTGCCGCCCGGCGGGAAGCCGGTGACGATTTTCAAACTCTCCAGCTGCGCTTGCGCCCATGCTTTCTGGCCGGTAGCGCTGAGCAAGCTGGCCACACTGGCCATTTGCAAAAGATCACGACGCGTAATGGACATGAATTCTCCTTGTGTGAATCAAAATTCCATTGTGGTGCCCGCTCAGTGCCCTGTCCAGATCAGGTATTCCCTTGGATCACGACCTCGGCCATGTCGTCAAGTGCGGGCATGGCCAGTCACAAAGTCGTTTTGCCCAGACACATCGCGCCCCCGCAGCAGCCACAAGGGCCGCGTGGCAAAATTCACCGACACCCCGATTTCACCGTCCATCGGCTTCAAGCGGCGGTCAAACAACGAGCTGGCGGGCATGTAGCGCAGCGCCACGCCGGTGCGCCGCTGCCCTGAAGTATTGGCCTTGGCGCCATGAATCATGTAGACGTCGTGCATCGACATTTGACCGGGCTGCAGCTCCAGGTCCGCCGCATCCGATTCATTGAAAGTGCCGTCCACCATGCGCTGGTTCAGCGTCAGGTCATTGCGGTCTTCGTGCAAATGCGGATGCAAATGTTTGTCGCTGTGAGAACCCGGAATCACCCGCAAACAACCGTTTTCGCGGGTACTGGGCTCCAGCGCCACCCAAACCGTACAGGTGGCCAAGGGACGAATGGGCCAGTAATGCCCGTCCTGGTGCCACGGTGTTTCGAAGCCCTCTTGCGCAGGTTTGCAAAACACATGGCAACCCCACAAGACGATGTCCGGGCCAATCAACTGCGCGACCAAATCCACAATCGGCTTGTGCATGGCCAAATCCAAAAAGGCGCGGCTGCCTATCACACCTTCTTTGTTGTCACCCTCAATGTGTGCGCTGACCAGCTTTTCGGGTCGCACGCCCGGGTTGTTGCGGATCAACGTGTCCAGCGCGTCTTGCGTCTGGGTCAAAATGTCCAATTCCAGTTGGTAAGACGGAATCACGTAGCCGCTTTGCTGATAATGTGCGACTTCTGAAGGGGTCAATGAATGGGCCATGGCATCTCCGGGTACAGGTCCTCTCATTCTCAGGTCAGGTTCATCTTTTTGCAATGCTGGTTTTCCCCAGTGCAGTTTGAAATACCGGCAATTTCAAAAATTGCAGCCCATCCCCCCTTGAAACGCTCCTAAACGCCCTTATCATTAGCACTCGCAGGTAATGAGTGCTAACAAAGCCCTCGGCCTCGATCCAAAGTTCATTTGCGCTGGCTTGTTCCAAGTTAGCGCGTTGCCTTTAACCCTTTTGTTTCATATTCAAGGAGATTCCATGAAACTGCGTCCTTTGGGCGATCGCGTGATC
>Ga0114959_10002016_pt1 | contig 17159 bp, 20 predicted proteins | sample C_130625_EF_Meta_FD_87317 | JGI IMG/M metagenome (GOLD analysis project Ga0114959, IMG submission 87317) | Freshwater microbial communities from Lake Croche, Canada to study carbon cycling - C_130625_EF_MetaG | ecosystem: Environmental > Aquatic > Freshwater > Lake | place: Lake Croche, Canada...
GAATCTGCATAGTCATAAAACATCTTGGGGGTACGTTTTTTATGGAGTACCCGTAGGTCTTCGATATTGGTAATGATTGCCACAATCTATCCTTCTATTGAATGCCTTATATATGAGGCATTTATCTAATTAAACTCTATCTTAGCAATACCAAGGATTTGTTTCTACAATGCTAGGGTATCCCGCCCTTGAAACCCCACAATAGCTTACTGTCGACATCCCTTCTGAATGCCTCAACTCAATCTTGCAACCATCTCTTATTTACTGATTGCGACCGCCTTATGGGCTGGTAATGCGATTGCAGGGCGTGTATTAGTGGGCAGTGGGGCGGTTTCACCCATTACATTAAGTGCGGTGCGTTGGGGTTTAGCAGCACTGTTATTGCTGCCTTTGGGTTGGCGTGTCTTTGCTTCTAATAGCGCCTTATGGCAGAACAAGAAGCGTTTTGTCTTGTTGGGTTTGTTTGGTGTCGGAAGCTATAACGTACTTTTGTATCTTGCACTAGAGACTTCAACGGCGATTAATGTCACCTTGATTGGGGCAAGCATGCCCATTTGGATGCTATTCATTGGCGCAGTTTTTTACCAAACCAAACCGGATCTATTGCAGTTAGTTGGCGCAGTTGTTTCCCTGCTTGGCGTTGCGATTGTTTTGACGAGAGGTGATTTATCCACTTTGCTTTCCATGCAAATGGTGCTTGGCGACTTATTAATTATGTTAGCTACGATTACATGGGCTTTCTACAGTTGGATGTTAAGTCGTCCAGGCTCTAGCACTGAACGACAATGGCCTTGGGCTCAATTTTTAATGGCGCAGGTTTTTGTTGGTCTATTGTGGACAGGATTCTTTGATGGATTTGAGATTGCTGCGGGACATGCTTATTTAGAGATTAATCTTTGGACTGCATCCTTGATTTTATTTGTTGCCATCGGCCCTTCATTGATTGCTTATCGTTGCTGGGGTCTTGGTGTCAACGGAGCAGGGCCTACTGTTGCAGCCTTTTTTGCCAATTTCATTCCTTTATTCACTGCAATCCTTTCTGCTGCGATGCTTGGTGAGCCGCCCCAGTTATTCCATGGTTTGGCATTTGCTTTGATCGTGACTGGAATTGTGGTTTCCTCGAGAAGAAATAAGCTGTAAAGCCCAGCAAAAGCCTCAAAAAGGCATCTTAATGGGGGTTTTAACAAGATCGCCCAAAAAAGCGCCTAAATCAGTATCATTTAGGGCTAATCACAGAATCCCTAGGAAATCGCTATGCCAGGCTTACTCCCCAACGTTGATCCAGATGGTTTATTAGAGTTCTCGGTCGTTTATACCGATCGGTCCCTAAATCACATGTCTGAAGAATTCAAGCGTGTGATGGTTGATATTTCAGGAGTGCTAAAAGACGCTTATAACGCCAGTTCTGCAGTAATTGTTCCTGGTAGTGGCACTTTTGGTATGGAGGCTGTAGCACGTCAATTTGCCAATAATCAAAAATGCTTGGTTTTGCGGAATGGCTGGTTTAGTTATCGCTGGACACAAATTTTTGATCTGGCCAATATTACGAGTGACGTTACAGTGATCAAAGGCCGTCAGTTGGAAGCTTCTACCCAGGGCGTTTTTGCACCTGCACCGATTGAAGAGGTAGTTGCTTTTATTAAAAAAGAAAAGCCAGCAGTTGTTTTTGCGCCGCATGTTGAAACTTCTGCAGGCATCATCCTGCCGGATGACTATCTCAAGGCAGTTGGTGAAGCTGTGCGCTCAGTGAACGGCTTGTTTGTTCTCGATTGCATTGCTTCAGGTGCCATGTGGGTGGATATGAAAGCCTGCAATGTGGATGTATTGATTACTGCACCTCAAAAAGGTTGGAGCAGTTCACCATGCTGTGCATTGATCGCCCTTGGTGAGAGAGCTCGTGAACGTATTGATGCAACACAAAGCAGTAGCTTTTCTATGGATCTCAAAAAATGGTTACAAATTATGGAGGCTTATGAAAAAGGTGGTCACGTCTACCACACGACTATGCCTACTGATGCATTGAAGATCTTGCGCAACGTCATGAAAGAAACCCAATCTCTTGGCTTCGCAGCACTTAAGGCAAGGCAAGTAGAGTTGGGTGCCAAAGTGCGTGACTTATTAGTTTCGAAGGGCTATCACTCTGTATCTGCTAAAGGCTTTCAGGCTCCGGGTGTAGTAGTTAGTTACACCAAAGATCCTGACATCCAATCTGGCAAGAAGTTCATTGCTCTTGGCTTGCAAACTGCTGCGGGCGTGCCTTTGCAGTGCGATGAAAGGCCGGACTTCCGTACGTTCCGTATTGGCTTATTTGGCTTGGAGAAGTTGGCCAACGTAGATCGGACAGTAGGTCATCTCGAAGCAGCGTTAGAAAAAATTACTGAGGCAGAAGCTCAGCCTGCGTAATCCCTTGTTCTAGAGAAAATAAAGGCCATCTGATGATGGTCTTTTTCTTTACAAAATAAAGTATTCATGACCAATATTTAAGTATTATTGAAGCATCCACAAACCATCTTGGAGAATCTGATGATTTCTCGTCTTGCCCACCTTAGCGTGGCCACCTTTATTTCCTTAGCCATTGGCATTTCTCCTATTTCAGTGATGGCTGCTGATCCAGTTCCTGCAACAGCCCCAGCCGCTTCTCCAGCAGCAAGCTCAGAAGAGAAGGTGGTCGAGAAGAAAGTGAAGAAAGAAAAGAAAACCGAGAAAAAAGTGAAAAAGAAATCGAAGAAGAAAGCTAAGGCAGTCATTCAGTAACACTGCACCCACCCCTTAATGAAGGGGTTCGGCACCATCAAAGTCATTGAGTTCACTTGAGCTCGGTGGCTTTTTTCTTGGGCCATCATTACGCACTAATAGCCACATCGCAAAGATCACCAAACTCATGCCGCAAATTTGAATCCAGGTAATGGGTTCTGACAAAATAAAATGGCCCAAAAAGATCGTTGATACCGGACCCAATATTCCGGCCTGTGCTACCAAGGGCGAGCCAATGCGATTAATAGCAATCATAATGAGTAGCATCGGAATTACCGTGCACAAGCTTGCGTTTAAGAGGCTCAACCAGTAAATCCCTTGGGCTTGCTCGAAGATAGCGCTTGGGTTGTAGAGGGATGACTGTATGAGGCTAAGGACCGCAGAGGCGGTACTTGCATAGACCACTAGCCGAACGCTACCAATGCGCTGAACCATTTCTCCCGAGCCAATCATATAGGTCGCATAGGAGCAGGCGCTAGCAAATACTAAAGCCATCCCAAGCCATGCACTAATACCAGTGGAGCTAGCATCCTGAATAAAAACAATGAATACACCAAGGTAGCCCACTACTAGTGCATACCATTGCAAACGGGAAATGATCTTCTGCAATACAAAGTATGAGATAACGAGCACGATGGTTGGGGTGAGATACAGCACAATTCGCTCAAGGCCAACGGAGATATATTGCAGCCCTAGAAAATCTAAATAGCTCGATAGAAAGTATCCTAGAAATCCTAAGAAAAATAACTTGAACCGATCGGACCAAGTGAGTGGGCTCATTGCTTTCCTTCGCGATTCCCACCAGTAGATTGCCCAAAACATCGGCAGCGCCATCAACATGCGTAAAGCTAAAAGCGTTTCTGCATTGGCACCATAGCCAAAGGCAAGTTTAACGAGGACGGCTTTTCCGGAAAAGAGCATCGAGCCTACTCCGGCCATCAAGATGCCATAGAGGTAGTGACGTTGATGGTGCGCTGCGCTTACTGATTGCATAAGACTTTATAACAGCTTATTGAGCAAGCTTCTCATCTCTAGGATGGTTTCGGAGGGGGTTAAGCCAATGGGACCAATACCCTTGCTGACTAAGCTATCAGCTGCAGCTGCATGGAGTTGCACAGCAAGAGCAGTAGATTGCCATAAGTTCAGATGGTGGCGAATGCCTTGGGCTGTAATTGCAGCAATACTTCCCGTCAGAATATCTCCCATACCTCCAGTACCCATGCCAGGATTGCCTTCCTCGCACTGTAGGGCGGAGTGTTGGGGCGAGCTGATCAAAGTATGTTGACCCTTCAAGATAGCAATCGATTGTGTGAGTGCGATCAATTGCTCTAGGGCGGAAAAGCGATCAGCTTGAACATCCTCTGCGCTGATGCCTAGTAGTTTGGCTGCTTCACCTGGATGTGGTGTGAGTACAGTTTGCCCGGGAAATTGTTGATTCCGCTGTTGTAATAGTGCTAAAAGGTCTTTGGATTCTGCAATGAGATTGAGCGCATCTGCATCAATGATGAGGGGTGCATTAGGGTAGTGAAGCACGGCGTTGAGGCACGTAGACGCAAGTTCAGATTTACCAAGTCCTGGACCAATCGCAATCACATCGGGCTGAGCATCCATTAAGGCCGTATCAGCCTTTTGATGCGCTAATCGAATCATTAGCTCTGGAGTATCAATGCAGGCATGCGCAGATGCGGGATCGAGTATTTCCAAAATCGTCCAGCCTGCACCGAGATGAAGGCAGGCATTTCCGGCAAGTAATAGGGCGCCTGCCATTCCAGGTGCGCCACCGATTAACAGGGTTTTTCCAGCATTGCCTTTATGTTCATTAGCCCCGCGCCTTAAGCGCTTGGCTAGCTCGAATGTTGCCAGTGGTGAGATCATCCCAATAGTATCGCTCCTATTTCCTGAACTTAGAGGCGGATTGATGAGGATCGATTTTTTAATCCGCTACTTTTGCGCCTTGAATATTGTGACGCTGCATGACATTAGCTACAAATCCAGATTGCTTTAGCTGGGTAATCACTTCGCTTAAGTAGGTAATGTTGCTTTCAAAATTGGGCCTTGCTTTTGGGATACCAATCGCTTGGTCAATGACCATGAAACGTCCTGGCAACATACGCAATCCTTCATAACGTCTCGCATCACTTTCTAGCTGTTGCTTTACGCCAGCGGCAACATTACCCTTGCCAGACATAAAGTCATCGACTACGGTTTGTGAGCTAGCAGCTCGTAGTAGAGTCGCATGCTGTATTTCTCGCGTAAGGTAGAGGTCATAAGCACTACCTTTGCCAACGACGATTTCACTACCAGCTATATCTACCTCCTCATTGCTCTTGAAAGGGGAGGAGGTTTTAACCATATAGGCGCCTTCAATTTGGATATAGGCCGGGGTATAGCTGATATCAGCACCACGAACTGGATCGATCGCCACAAACACAAGATCAATGTCACCACCTTTGATGCCATCTACGGTTGCGCTAGCGGTTTTAAAGGGTATTAGTTGCACTGGTAGATTAATGCGTTGGCCAATTTCGTGAGCGATATCAATAGTGATGCCACTGAGTTTTTTAGTGACAACATCTTCATAGGCTAAAACAGGATTACCTAAGTTAATTCCAACACGTAAGGTTCCGGTTGGTGCAAATGATTTGAGGGTGCTAGGGTCAATCGTTTTCATGGCTTGATAGGGTTGACTAAATGTCACCTGTGTAATGGAGAGTAAGACACAGCAGAGGAAGTATTTCATATGAGAGCCGGGATAAAAAAACCGCGGCGGACCGCGGTTTCATTTAATTGCAGAAAAACTTATTTCTTCGCATCTGCTGCTGGAGCTGCGGCCGGTGCCTCTGGAGCTGCTGCAGGAGCATCTTTCTTTGCTTCTTCAGCATGAGTAGCTTCAGCGCCATGCTTTTCGCCGCCCATATCAATATTGCCGTCGCCTTTGAGGAGTAAATAGGCGGTGGCACCAACTAATACCAGTACCATGATGATGATTGAACGGTTACTCATTGCTTTTCCTTCGGTTTGGTTGAAATTGAGCCAATATTAACCCTTGTTGAAGCCGGGGTAAATCCCAACTAGCCCTAGGGGTGACTTAGCAGCGTTCATTTAGGTATTAACACTAAGTTTTTCGCAAGGTGTTGCGGTCATATGTTTGCAAAACGTGAGGGGTAATATGCATCTGATACTGATATCAAAGGGAAGAATATGAGCCCAAAGCTCCCCGTTAATGATGCCCAGACCATTACGAATTTTTTGAGTCTTGAGCCACATCAAATTTCTGAAGAAAGCTCAGAGGAGTCATATAAGCTTGCGTTTGATGACGAAGCCTTTTTGGCTCGCCGAGAGACCATCGGAATTCGCTTCGAGCTTGAGCTTTTAAAGCCAGAAATTCTACTGAATGAGCATGGCATTGATCACACCATCACAGTCTTCGGATCAACACGTTTTGTTAGCCGTGATCAGGCGCTCGAGATGGAAAAGAATGCGCAGACTGTTAATGAACAGGTCAAAGCTAATCGGACCTTGCTCCATAGCCACTATTATGAATCTGCACGTCAGTTTGGCAATGTGGTTGCTCACTACAACAGAACTCAAGATGAAGCTTCTAACAAGCTGCACATTTGTACTGGTGGCGGTCCTGGCATTATGGAGGCAGCCAATCGTGGCGCCTTTGAGGCGGGGGATCTAACCATCGGGTTTAATATTAGCCTGCCAAGAGAGCAGCATCCCAACCCATACATTAGCCCTGGTTTAAGTTTTCGGTTTCACTACTTTGCCTTACGCAAGATGCATTTCATGTTGCGAGCAAGAGCAATCGTTGCGTTTCCCGGGGGCTTTGGTTCGTTTGATGAGCTCTTCGAAGTGCTTACCTTGATGCAGACCAAAAAGGTGACACGCTTTCCGGTGATTCTAGTCGGCAAAGAGTTTTGGACTGGCATGGTGAAGTTCCAGGAGATGATCGAGTTTGGTGTGATTGATGAAGAGGATATGAAGGTCATTCATTTTGTAGAGACGGCAGAAGAAGCCTGGGGAGTAATCAAAAATCACTATCAATTAGCTTAAGGAAAGCTTTCATCGCCTGGTTACTTCGCCTGTAAAATAAATAAAGCCCTATCATGACACCACAAGACGCCAGCATCGCCACCTCTCTAGATCTCCCCAGCTACTTTCTGGGTACCATCATGCTTTTGCTGGTGATGATCTTCCATGGCCTAATCGTGCTGCAAATTGCTAAACGGTATGAAGTTAAATCTTTTTTATATTTAGCGGAAAAGAAATACTCTGAGGTTACGCTATGCTTTTATATTAGTGTTTTCTGTTTATTTCTAACGCATATCGCTGAAATTATTCTTTGGGGTATTGCGCTTTATGCCTTAAAACTGCTCCCCAACTTAGGTCAAAGTATTTTATTTAGTGGTAGCACCTACACAGCCATGGGGTTTATGGAAGACATCTTGCCTGACGGCTGGAAAATGTTGGCAGTAATTATCGCCTTCTCCGGAATGTTTGCTTTTGCTTGGACTGCTTCAGTGATGATCTCCATGACGAAAAATTTTCGCCAGGCCTATACCAAGCGCCACATGGAAAAACTGAATATTGCCTCCGAAATTATTGATCGATTTAAATAGAGCATGACTAAGACATGGGATGCCGTCATTATTGGCGGTGGTGCAGCCGGCTTATTTTGTGCCGGTGTTGCTGGTCAGTTAGGCAAAAAAGTTTTAGTCCTCGATCACGCTGCGGTATTGGGCGAAAAGATTCGCATTAGTGGGGGCGGGCGTTGTAACTTCACTAACTTACACAGCAGTCCGGCTAATTTTCTCTCGCTCAATCCCCATTTTGTAAAAAGTGCGCTTGCTAAATACCCATCAAAAGAATTTATTAAGTTAGTGGGTTCCTATGAGATTGCCTATCATGAGAAACATCAAGGGCAGCTTTTTTGTGATGACTCAGCCAAGCAAATTATTGACATGCTGATGTCAGAGTGCGCTAAGGGTAAGGCCACTATTCGCAATCCCGTTTCGGTCGAATCGATCGTTCAGCAAGAATCAGCTTGGGTAGTCCATACAAACACAGGTATTGAAAAAACCAAAGCAGTCGTCATGGCGACGGGTGGCCTGCCGGTTCCTGCAATTGGTGCCACTGCTTATTCTTTGGATATTGCAAAACAATTTGGGTTGAATGTAATTGACCCAAGGCCTGCATTGGTCCCTCTATCATTTACTGCTGACACCTTCGGCAATCTGAATGATCTCGCTGGTTTAAGCGTTCCCGTCAGAATTGCATCCGGCTCAAAAGGTCGGCGTTATGGCGCATGTCGATTCAACGAAGATTTACTCTTGACGCATAAAGGTTTATCAGGCCCAGCAGTTTTGCAGGCAAGTAGCTATTGGGTAGAAGGCGAGCCAATTCACATTGACTGGCTCGGTGCGGTTGAGGTACCTGGAGCATTTAATTGTGATGAGCTTTTTAACGATGAGGATAATCGCTTGAAACTCACAGAGACAATTTTGTCTTCTGTTTTGCCCCAGCGTTTGGCTAAAGCATTTACTGAACAGAAAAACCTGGGCGGTCGTAAATGGACTGAAGTGTCTAAAAAAGATCGTCAAGCGCTTAAAGAGTTGCTTACCAATTGGGCTGTGAAGCCTGCTGGAACCTTGGGCTGGAAGAAGGCCGAGGTAATGCTCGGCGGTGTAGATACCAAAGATCTAGATGGGCAGACCTTGATGTCACGCAATCATGCAGGATTATTTTTTATCGGTGAGTGCGTTGATGTTACTGGCCATTTGGGTGGCCATAACTTCCAATGGGCTTGGGCTAGCGGCTTTGCTTGCGCCCAAGCGCTTTAATTCACCTCAATCTTTGTTCTTTTTCTTCTTTTCGCGAGAGCGAATATTGAGCAGCTCAACGGAGAGTGAGAAGCCCATTGCAACATATACGTAGCCTTTGGGAATATGAACGCCCATACCCTCAGCAATCAGCACTACACCAACGACGGTTAAAAATGATAGGGCAAGTACTTTAATTGAGGGGTGGCGATGGACAAAATCACCAATTGGTTTTGCGGCAATCAGCATTATTAAGACTGAAGCAAGTACTGCGGCAATCATGACGCTGATTTCATCAACCATACCAACAGCAGTAATCACGCTATCAAGCGAGAAGATGATATCCAGCAGGCCAATTTGCAGGACTGAACCAACAAATAAAGCAAACATTGATTTATTGGCGTTTTGACTATTTGGATTACTAGGATCATCACCATGTTCGCCAACTTCTACTTCAACATAGATCTCTTTGGATGCCTTCCAAATTAAGAAGAAGCCACCTAGCAATAAAATCAGATCTCTGCCGCTGATTGCATGATCATTAAAGCTAAGGAGTGGGTTGGTAAGGCCCATTACCCATGACAAGCTGAGCAATAACAGAATGCGGGTGATTAAAGCAAAAATTAAACCAAAACGCCGTACCTTTTCCCGGATCTCTAGGGGCAACCTATTCGCAATGACGCTGATAAAAATAATATTGTCTATGCCTAGAATAATTTCTAGCGCTGAAAGTGTTAAAAATGCCACCCATGCATTAGGGTCGCTAATCAGTTGCAAGAGACTTTCCATTATTTTTTATTTTCAGAGTGAACTTGGGCTTAGTTTATCTAAGTCAAATCAAATGGTAATAATGACGCTTAAGCCCACAAAAGCGATGAGGTCATCTGGGCCTTAATTGGCCTGATTTCTCATCCAATCGGCGGTATTAAAAAAAGATTCCTCAAGTTGCTTAGCGGCATTACCTTCTATATTGCAGTCTTCAAGCGCTTGATACATGCAGGCAAGCCATTGATTGCGCTCTTTGAGCCCAATTTTGAATGGTAAATGTTTAGCTCTCAGCATAGGGTGGCCATATTTTGGTGAGTAGATATCGGGGCCACCCATCCAGCCGGTCAGAAAGAATTTAAGCTTTTCACGGGAGCCGGAGAGATCTTGGGGGTGCATGGCACGCAAGTCGGAAAACTCTGGCTCTAGGGCCATTAAATCGTAAAAGCGGTCTACGAGCTCATCGACCTTATCAATGCCGCCTATTAGCTCATAAATGCTCTGCCTATCAGTCATATTGGCATTTTAATGCTTTAAATTAGGGGAAATTGGCAGTTTGCTAATTTCGGTATAGAGTTAATATGAAAATTTCATAAACACCTTCTTTATAGGAGCTTAAAAATGGATGCAAAAGAATTGCAAAATTGGCAACGAGAGAAAGCTAAAGAGCTGTTTGATTACTCACATACCCTATTAGAAGCCGCCAAGAAACTGAGCGAGCACCATCTTGCTGAGGTTGAGTGGGGCATGAAAAATGCTTTAGATAGTGCAAAGTCTGCCGCAAAGAACGACTTAGCAAAACTAAAGGACTTGCAGGAAGAGGCTGCTAAAGAGGCTGCTAAACGCGCTACGGCCTATCAGAAGAAGGTCAAATCGGTGCTGAAAGATCTTGGCGACAGTGCTGCCGATGAAACCGAGAAACATCTTGAAAAAGTGCGCGCCTCCTTAGTTACTTGGCTTGAAGATGCTGAGAATAAATTGCCAGCGCATGCAGAGAAGTTATCCAAGGTAGTTCATGAAATGTCCACCACTGGTCAGAACATGTTTAAAGAAGGGCGCCGTATTGTGAATGAGGTTGCGGATACTGCAGAAAAAAATATCGATGAGTTGGTAAAGAAATCCTCGGGATCCAAAAAACCAGTGGATAAGAAGTCTGATTAGTATTGCGTTTGAATATTGAGCACTATCCAGAGCCGCCTCACATCCTGAGGCGGTTTTTTATTGCCAGCCCTGTATCCAGAGCTCACTATTCGTCAGATCGCGCCAAGAAATCAGCGAGACATTTTTCGTATAGACCGCTTCAATTTCAACGAATTCAATTTTTTCATTTGGAGGCTCTGGCAGAATTACCTTACTCACTAAAAAATGCTTTTGTTTGGCAATTGGTTTAACGGCTGTCCATTTGCTCAGCAAAAGTTTCTTAGGGCTTACTTGATTCATGACTTCAAAGTGCACTGCATTGATAATCTTGCTCTTGGCCGATGAGCACACCTGTAGAGGGGGTGAATGTGTAAGTTGATGCTTGGGTGAGTCCGGGGCATTGTTGATCAAAGTAGCTTTGGTTGCCAAGACTACCGCAATAGTTTAGCTTCAGACTCTTAAATTCCATTTGGGCTTTTCTAAGCACCATGGGAACTTTCGTCTCTGTCATTGAGTTGCAAGTCCAGCTGGTATAAGTTTCTCGCTCGCAGGCCGATAAGCAGAGGAGGGTGATGGTCAGAAGGATCAGCCGATTGAGGGGAAGGTGCATGGGTCTAGGATAGCTAATATTTCAAAGGCCCGCTGATGTAACTGTAAAAAGCACCCCAAAATTCCCCAAGCTTTTTGATTTGGTATTACTATTTACGTCAGATTGCTTAATTAAATGACTAATTAAACAACCAATAAAAAATAGATATTAAAAATCTTTAAAGGAGACCTTGTGGATACAAATCGGAGAGACGCTCTTAAGTTGGGCGCTACCGCAGCTGTTAGTGGTATGTTTATTTCAAGTGCCATGGCTGCCCCTGGCGACCATCAAACTATTGTGGTTCAGCCAATGACTGGCAAAGCCGGCCTACGTATTGCTAATTATTTACCGAAGATGGGCGCAAGCTCGCGATTGGGTCTAGTGACCAATGATGGTCTCGTGGTGGATATCGCTACGGAAGCAAAGCGCCAGAAGATTGAGCTCTCTTTTGATCCAACCTCCATGATTTCTTTAGCAGCCTCTGGTAATCGTGGCTTGGTAGAGTTGGCAACTATTTTCAAAAACCGTGGCTCGAATTTAGTTAGCGTGAACAATGTAGTTTTTCTATCACCAATTCCTAAACCGCAAAGCAATATTTATTGCGTGGGCTGGAACTATTTAGACCATTTTGAAGAAGGTTTAAAGCACCGCGCTGATACTTCTGTAAAAGAGTACCCAAAAGTGCCTGTACTCTTTACTAAAGGTACGCAAACGATGAATGGTCCTTTTGATCCCATTCCTTATGATGGCAGCTACTCCACTATGATCGACTGGGAGGCGGAGTTGGCGGTTGTGATCGGCAAGAAGGGCAAAAACATAACCGAAGAAAATGCTATGGATTATGTTTTCGGCTACTCAGCCTATAACGATACGACTGCACGCGATGTTCAGCAAAAGCGTCACTCAGGTCAGTGGTTTAAAGGTAAGAGCTTGGATGGGCACGGACCAATGGGGCCATGGATTGTGACTGCTGGTGGCGTCAATTTAGAAGATACCCGCATTATTTGTCGTGTAAACGGCGTTGAAAAGCAAAACGCAAGTTACAAGCAAATGTATTTCAAGATCCCAGTAATTATTTCCGAGCTCTCTCGCAGCCTTACATTGTTACCAGGCGACATTATTGCGACGGGAACCCCTTCTGGAGTTGGTGCCGGAAGAACTCCTCAAGAGTTCCTGAAGCCAGGAGATGTCATGGAAACAGACATTACTGGTGTTGGCATCATCCGCAACAAGATTGCGTAAGCAATTGACCTTACAAAGCAGGGATTAGAGAACCCAGAAGTGATGGGTTCCATCCTTGCCTAGTTGTTCTACTAAGCCAAATTCCCAGTCTAAGTAAGCCTGCATGGCCGCAGGATCTGCGCTGGTACCCTCATAGGGGCGCTTGTAACGATCTAAGGGTGGCGAGGCAAGGCGACTAGGCCCTTTTTCAAGCTCAAGACCGGCGGCAGCCCAAGCCGCATTGCCCCCCTGCAGTACTAATACTTCTGCCTTCTTGAGGGATTGCAGCTCTTGTGCAACAAATATACTTAATTCAGTTGGTGTGCTAGTCAGTACATAGCGATCCACTTGCGGAATTTTCTTGAGCGCGTTCTCTAGTTGTGAGCGTAATGCATACCAGCTACCAGGAATATGTCCCTTCACATAATTGGCGTGGGTACTGAAATCTACGGCAATCGTATTGCTATCAGTCTTAAGCCACCGAGAGAGCGTATCAGCATCTACAAATTGAACTTGAGGAAGCGTAGGTAAGGGCGCCTTCCAGATTCCCTGTTCAGTGAGGTCGGATACCTGAATGTCATCCACTACATAAACATCCCAGGCCATCTGCGCTAACCAAGATGCTGGCATATTGGCTCTGACGCTGCTGCTGGGGTCGACCAAGACAATGCGGGCCCCACGGACTGGTGCAAGCATTTCAGTTTCTTGGACTAGTTGGCCGCCTGGTGCAGAACGAAAGCCTGGAAGATGGCCCACTTCATATTCTTCAGGAGTTCGGGTATCAAAAAAATAAGTCGTGCGCTCAGACTGAGATTTCCATCGCTCAATTTCAGCAAGGCTAGTGCGTTTAACTTTTGCTCTATCGGCAACGCTGCGAGCGCGACCCGATGCTTCGCTTGCCGTGCTCTCACTCACTTCTTTAAATCTACGACTCTGACCTTTATCTAACTCTTGCCCGGCAAGAGTCCAGCCAATGGTGCCATTACGCAGCGCATTGACTTCATTTGGAATGCCTGCATTAATCAAGGACTGGGTGCCAATAATGCTGCGTGTTCTACCGGCACAGTTCACAATAATTTTGGTTTTTGGGTTTGGTGCTAGCTCGGGGACACGTAGTACTAGCTCAGCTCCTGGTACGCTGATGCCGCTGGGAATGCTCATCGTGTTGTACTCATCAAAGCGACGCACATCAACCACCACTATATCTTCTTGATCATCTAGAAGTTTTTTCACTTCTTGGGCAGACAGAGAGGGGGTGTGGCGTTTAGATTCAACGAGCTCCCCAAAAGATTTACTAGGTACGTTCACATCCCGAAATAATTCACCACCGGCTGCTTTCCAAGCCTGAATCCCACCCTCGAAGATAGAGACATCGACATAGCCAAGAGTGATTAATCGCTGCGCCGCTAACTTAGCATCACCTTCACCATCATCAAGTGTCACGATAGGAACATTTTTTCTGGGTAGCTTGCCGTAAGCATCTATCTCAATACGAGAGAGTGGTAGATTGGCGGCAAATAAAGGATGTTCTTGTGCGTGTGGATCTTCCTCGCGCACATCTAAAAAAGCAATTTCTTCTTTATTCAACAGTTTATTGCGAACAAACGCGTAGTTTTTAGTTGGAATACCCATATATTTTCTGATTCAGTTTCGTTGGTATAAATTTAGTCTAACTTGGCGCCGGATTTTTTGACCACTTCACTCCAACGCACAATCTCTTGGTTAATGTAGTTTACTAATTCAGGGCGCGTCATTTTGGGAACGCTTGCGCCTAATGTGGCCCAACGTTCTTTGATCTCTGGCGAGGCCAGAGCGATTTGCACTTCCGCACTCATCTTGTCGAGAATATCTTTGGGTGTTCCCTTAATTCCCCACAAGGCATACCAGCTAAATACTACGAAATTGTTGATCCCTAGCTCTTGTGCAGTGGGTACATTTGGAAATGCTTCGCTACGTTTATTGCTGGCTACTGCAACCGCAATGAGCTGACCACTTCGGATAAAAGGGGCTGCACCTGCCAAGGTATCAAACATCATATCCACTTGTCCGGCAACCAGGTCTTGAAGGGCAGGGCCAGTTCCACGATAAGGAATATGGGTAATAAATAATTTGTTTTGCATCTTGAATAACTCACCAGTTAAGTGCTGTGAAGTGCCATTACCGGTAGATGCATAGTTATATTTTCCTGGGTTTTTGCGGATTTCTTCAATGATCGATTTCAAATCATTTTTAGGAAATTTTGTTGGATTAACAACGATGACATGGGGAACGCTGCCAATAATAGCGATTGGTTCAAAGTCCTTTGTGATGTCGTAAGGTAGGTTGATATACATACTTGGTGCAATAGAGTGATGTACTGCACCAAGAAGCCAGGTATAGCCGTCCGGAGCCATTTTTGCTGCAGCTGCAGCACCTACGGTGCCGCCTGCACCCCCGCGGTTGTCGACCAGGATAGAGTCATTGAGCTGACTAGAGAGCTGCTTGGCTAATGGGCGCCCAAAAGCATCGACGGCCCCGCCAGGCGGAAAGGGGTTAATGAACGTGATTGGCTTAGTAGAGGACGGCCAAGGGTTAGATTGGGCACCAGCAGACAGGGAGAGCCCAGCAGCTACAAGCAAAAGCAGGATATTTTTGAGCATTTTGATCATTTCTCGCCTAATTTCTGTAATTAAAACATTTTGGCTGAAGTGCTGTTTCTAAGCGTTATCCCTGATGAAAGTGGCCATTTCCTGCTGTTTTTATGGGGATATACTGACTTCGTTGTTGGTATGAATATTTATTTGATTAATGGGAGACAAGATGTCACAACACGATACATTGTTGGCTGCTTTTGAAGCATATAAAGCTGAAAACGAAAAATTCATTGAAAAAGGTATTAAGGCATCTGCAGCACGCGCTCGTAAAGCTTTGCAAGAAATTGCTGGTGCATGCAAAGAGCGTCGTAAGGAAATTACTGCTACAAAAGAGGCGATGGAAGCTAAGAAGTAAGTCGCAAGCAAATTCATCTGCAAGCCTAGTCTAAAAAACTAGGCTTCTTTTTTTGTAGATTAGCAATTCAAACAGCTTCATGCTGAAAGGTATGGACCTACTGGATTAATCTATTTTTCTTCAGGACACTGCTAAAAGTTTGTCTTGCCGCTTACTCATTTGACCAATAACCCGAGCACCTAAAAAATGGTGTTGATTAAAGATATCTAAAACTTCCTTAACGCAATCTGGGCTACAAGAAACCAGCAGACCACCACTCGTTTGGGGGTCAGTTAATAAAGCAAGTTGCGCTGGAGTGAAGTCTTTAGGAAGCCTTACATCAGATCCATAGCTTTGCCAATTTCGATTGGAAGCCCCAGTAATAATTCCATCATCAGCTAGGGCTTGCACATTAGAAAGCAGGGGTACTTGACTCCAGTCAATATGAGCCGTGCAATTGGAGCCCCGGGCTAGTTCGAGCATATGACCAGCCAATCCAAAGCCAGTGACATCCGTTAGTGCATGAACACCTGCAAGCTTTGCCAAATCAGGGCCTGCGATATTGAGCTTGGTGGTGTTAGAAATCATTTCGCGATAGCCATCAGGCCCTAGTAAATCTTTTTTCAAGGCTGCCGACAAAATGCCTACGCCCAGTGGCTTACCCAATATTAAGACGTCGCCAGGTTTTGCGCTCGCATTACTTTTCACGTGTTTTGGATCAACGATGCCAATCGCAACCAAACCATAAATTGGTTCAACTGAATCTATCGTATGACCGCCGGCAATAGGAATGCCAGCACTACGGCAGGCTTCAGCCCCGCCTTCCAAAATTCGGGCGATCGTCTTATTGGATAAAACTTGAATTGGCATGCCTACCAAGGCAAGTGCAAATAGGGGTGTAGCACCCATTGCGTAGATATCGCTGATGGCATTGGTGGCGGCAATTTTTCCGAAGTCAAATGGATCATCCACAATCGGCATGAAGAAATCAGTCGTTGCAACAATTGCTTGCGACTCACTAATTTGATAAACAGCAGCATCATCTGAGGTCTCAATGCCAATCAGCAACTCTTTTGGGAAGGGCAGTTGTGGAACTTGCTTGAGAATTTCAGAAAGAACGCCAGGCGCAATTTTGCAACCGCAACCACCACCATGAGATAGGGAGGTGAGGCGGGGTTCGGTGGCTGTCGTATCTTGAGTCATGAAAATATTTTATATCTGAGGCGGATTTATCTATTAAAGCTTCTTTTGGGCGGGCTCGAGCGCTTAGCTGGAGCTATGCTAGCCCCACCGGTATTGCTTGAGCCTGCAGCCTTGGGCTTTCTAGATTGCTGATGTTGTTGGCTGCGCAACTGAATAGGTTGAGCAACGGCGTTGGGATCTGGCTCAAAACCGGCAATGACTTCTTGCGGCAGTTTTTGTTTGATGAGTTTTTCGATATCTCTGAGCATTTGGTGTTCATCAACGCAAACCAAAGAAACTGCAACACCATTTGATCCTGCACGTCCGGTTCGTCCAATGCGATGTACATAATCTTCAGAAACGTTAGGCAAGTCATAGTTCACTACGTGAGGTAGTTGGTCGATATCAATGCCGCGAGCAGCAATATCCGTGGCAACTAAAGCGGTTAACTTACCAGCCTTGAAATCTGCCAATGCTTTTGTTCTGGCGGATTGACTCTTGTTGCCATGAATAGCCATGCTAGTAATACCATCTTTTTCTAGTTGAGTGACAAGTTTGTTAGCGCCATGCTTAGTGCGAGTAAAAACGAGGACCTGTTTCCAGTCATTCGTTTTAATCAAGTGTGCTAACAGGGGGTGCTTCTTAGTTCTATCAACCGGATGAATCAACTGTGCAATGGCTTCATTCGTGCTATTGCTACGCGCAACTTCAATTAA
>Ga0114959_10002019_pt1 | contig 17131 bp, 16 predicted proteins | sample C_130625_EF_Meta_FD_87317 | JGI IMG/M metagenome (GOLD analysis project Ga0114959, IMG submission 87317) | Freshwater microbial communities from Lake Croche, Canada to study carbon cycling - C_130625_EF_MetaG | ecosystem: Environmental > Aquatic > Freshwater > Lake | place: Lake Croche, Canada...
GGTGTAGCAAGTGGAAATACTATTAACTATATTTCAAAATTTACAAATGATAAAGTGTATGGGTTTGATAGTTTTGAAGGATTACCTGAAAAATGGCGCGATGGTTTTGATAAAAGCGCATTTAATAGAAATGGTGATTTACCACATGTTAATAACAACGTTGAATTGATAAAAGGTTGGTTTAATGAAACATTACCCAATTTTATAAAGAAACATAATAAAAAAGTTTCATTTATTCATATGGATGCAGACCTTTATAGTTCTACAAAATATATATTTGATGTATTGAGGGATTATATTGATACAAATTGTATTATTGTTTTTGATGAATTAGTAAATTATCCAGGTTTTGACGGAGATAAAGGAGAACTCAAAGCATTTTATGAATTTATTATAGAAAATAAAGTACATTATGAATGGATTGGAATGAACGGAACACCTACTGGTATGTCTGGTTATGAACACGAAAATGTAGCATTAATTATTTATTCAATAAACTAATAAAATATGTGTATATAATTTAATTTTCTCATCTAAAATGAGTGTTTTAAATGAGAAAATGTGTAAAAACGTGGGCGTTGACTGTGAAAAAACGTGGGCGTTTGACTGTGAAAAAACATAGGCCCCCCCAACTAAGAAAAATAGTGATAGTTGCATTTGTCATATTTCGTCTGCAATCCCATACATGCAGTTATGCTCCACGAGGGTATAGCAACATCGGTTTTGTTTGAGAAAAAAAGACTGGACAATGCATAAGTGCTTCGCGATAGAATCACTTTTTCGCATTGGCATAGGCAATATAAATCATAATCCGGATTTTCTGTTCGGATGGTCCTGTATTTCATTTGTATATTGCCTTTTTGGGAAGAGATAATGACGATTTCGTCCTCCGGGTATTTTTCGCTCATTTGGTCTATCATCTTTTGTATTTTTTTTTCTTCCAAGATGGATTGGTACATCAGTACTTTGCAGTAATTCACGGGCAGTTTTTTATTGGAAGTTAGCAATTTCTTTGCGAGGCCGGTTTTTGCGATATATCGATAATACCCCCCAAAAAAGGTGTTTTTTTTGTATTCTTGGTAGCGTTGAAAATAGCCATTGTCCATTTTTTCTATAAAATATTGGCTTACGATGTTTCCGTCATAATCGAATGAATTTTTTTCATTCAAATCGTCTAATCGTAAATGAACCAATATTGTTTTTTTAGGATGAAAGGGAGTGTGAAAGGGAGTGTTGTGTTCGGATATCATTTTCTCATGAATTCTGAATACGAAATCCTTTTCTATATGCAAATGAAAATACGTATATATATCCATTTGTATCATTGAAACGACGAACCCGCTGAAAAAGAGGGGTTCGTCCGTGATACATTCATTGTTTTTTGTGAATGATTCTGTGGTGATTTCGATGTCGTCTTTTGTTTTGTCTTTGTTGTAATATTCGATATATTCCTGTAGGGATTGGATAAAAATACTTTCGCTGAAATTCAGAGTGTCATATACGATATAATATTGCATAAAATGGGCAAATATCATTTGGCAAATATAGGATAGATAATTTGCTCCTAATCGGTCGGATGGGTGTTTTCCTATTAATTTGAAATATGGCATTTTGTTGTTATTGTTGTTTTATTCTTTTATTCTTTTGTTGTTGTTGTTTTATTCTTTTATTCTTTTGTTGTTGTTGTTTTATTCTTTTATTCTTTTGTTGTTGTTGTTTTATTCTTTTATTGTTGTTGTTATTATAGAATATGTTTTGTTTTGATAATATATGATTAGTAAATCATTGCTTACCCAATCAGTTAGTGTAGGTAATCGTTCTTTAACCAATCCTATGATTAGTACTGCTACTATTAGTAGTAGTAGTGCAGTGAGTGTGAATGCCACATTCACCAATGAAACATATATCGCGTTGAAGGCTATACAGGAATTATATACATTCAATTTGGCTTCGAAAACGTATGAAAATATTCCAACGGATTATAACAAATTTTTATATTTATATCGTACTGTACATACTACATACCAAAATACTACAAATCCGAATTTGCGTTTGTTATTTCAAATTACGGAAGACGGACTTATTGGTGCAATCAATTCATTTGATTTGAACTATCTGAATAATGAACTTTCTCAAAGAAACACTGAGTTGCAATCCACCATTAATGATTTGATTTCTAAAGTAAATGTAAAAACGGCTATCACATCGGATACTGGAAATGTGTCGTTTCAAAAATCATTTACATTGGCACCTCTTTTTAGTTATTATATTGTGTTATATGGTATGCCCCCTGCGGGAGTGGGGTTTGACCAAGAAAAATTGTCGAACTTGTTATACATTATGGAACAAAACAATATTGACCCATATGCTGGGTAGGATGCGACCCTTATTGAGGTCTGGATGGCGGGGCGGGGGGTAAAGTTTTTCAATATAAAAACTATGATAAAATAGGTATAAAAAATAGATATGGACTAATACCAATGACTTTTCTACAGTTATTAGTGTATTCCATGTTTTTCCCTTTTTTGTATTCTTTTCAACGTTCCACTTCGAGTTTGGGGTTGGCCCATAAAAAATATTCCCGGGTTTTCATAAAGTTGTATAGACAGAAAAAGGAATCGATGGATTCGTCGCTTCCCGAATTTCAAGAGACTGATTGGTTATCCGAGGGATATTTTGATGTACAAAAGTCAAGTAAAAAGGGGAACGGGAACGGAAACGGGAACGGAAACGGGAACGGAAACGGGAACGGAAACGGGAACGGAAACGGGAACGGAAACGGGAACGGAAACGGGAACGGAAACGGAAACGGAAACATTAAAATGAAATCCCTCGCACCGGAATACAATCCGCGAGGGGAGAATCAGAAACTCTATGTTCAATATTTGAATGACCCGACTATACCCGTTGTATTGGGTTGTGGACCTGCTGGTTCTGGGAAAACGTTGTTTGCCTGTTATACGGCGGTCAAGGAATTGAAAGCGGGAAATATACAGAAAATCATTATGACGCGTCCTTTGGTATCAGTGGACAAAGAAGACATTGGATTTTTACCTGGGAATTTGGCCCATAAAATGGACCCTTGGACGCGACCTATTTTCGATATTTTATTGGAGTTTTTTTCCCAACGGGATATTGATTCGATGTTGAATTCGGGGGTGGTTGAAATCTCGCCACTTGCCTATATGCGCGGACGAACCTTTAAGAAGTGTTTTATTATTGCGGATGAAATGCAAAATAGTTCACCAAATCAGATGTTGATGATGACCACGCGGATTGGCAATGGAACCAAAATGGTGATTACTGGCGATTTGAAACAGACTGATAGAATCGATGAAAATGGGTTGCTTGATTTTATTACGAGAATAAAACGTCATGAGAATACTTGTCATGAAATCAAATATGTTGAAATGACGGCGGAGGATATTGAACGTAGTAAGATTGTTTCCAAGATTTTGGAGATGTATGAAAAACCTGCATTTTCTCCGGAGGCGCTCTCTTCCGATAAAGTGGTATTGGATGCAGTGGCAGATATTGTATCGAATGTATTATTGGATGTGTATTCGAATACTACTGGGAGTCCTAGTGTTGCGGATTTATCTAGCAAACAAACCGGTGTTGCGGATTCATCTAGCAAACAAACCGGTGTTGCCAAGAAAAGAACTTCTTTCTTTGGAAATAAAAACAATTACAATGAGAAAAACAAATACGGTTCCGATTGTGGCTGGTAGTCTTTTGTTTTTATTTTTAGTATTTGAATGAAAAAATTGATTCTATATATTATAATCTATTGAATTTTATAATATATATGATTTCATTATATGAAGATGCCACATTTACATTTTAACAGACTTGTTTCTCTTAAAAATATCATTATTACACGGGCCTATTCTACGGCGGTATTCAAGACAATGTCCGATGAATTCATCATTGAAGCCCCATACAATTATGGTAGTTTGTTTTTCCAAGATTCGGATTCGATTGTGGTTCCGACTGTTCCTTTGGACTCAGGGTCTTCGGTTCACTCAGGGTCTTCGGTGGACTTGTTGTCTTCGGTTGACTTGTTGTCTTCGGTTCATTCAGGGTCTCCCGTGGACTTGTTGTCTTCGGTTCATTCAGGGTCTTTGGTTCATTCAGGGTCTCAGGTGGACTTATTGTCTTCTATAGACCCAATTCAAATGGAGAAAATACAATCGATTCTCATGTGGACATTTCTAGGGGCTTTGTATTATAGTTATATCTTGTATCAAATTAACAATATAGATAAAATAAAAAAAATAGAAAAATTGGTGGATTATAATGAAATCAAAAAACAAATAAATATCATTGTATTTGTTACTTTGTTTCTCTTGTTCAAAAATGTTCCGAATGCCATTTAATGGGGTGTATGATTATTATAATATTACGATTATCATGTGTCCAATGGCTCCTATTCCATGCATTATACAATGATTGTACATTGCTTCATTCTCGTCTTCACAAAAACATCCTGTCTTCTTGCAATATCCAATTACATATAAATAAATGGTTGCCAAGAATGTTGTGAATATTGTATAAATCAAATATTTTTTGTTCTCCAAGAAAGCGGTTTTTTTTGGTTTTTTTGGTTTTGCTCGGGGGTTGCTTCGTGTTTGTATTTTTTTTAGGAATAGATACCCGCCATAGAGAGCAACACATAGAATGATGAATTTGTCTATTCGGTTTATGAATGGTGTATCTTTTGTATGAACTAAAATCGAGCTAATGAACAATGAGAAAAACAATAGACCATATATGATTTCATTATAGTAAAAACAGAGAATTGTATTTATCAAAAACAAAAAGGATGAATAAAAACGGAGGTTTCCTCCTCTCTGTGGAAGAAAGGAGTCTTCTCTCGGTGGAAGAAAGGAGTCTTCTCTCGGTGGAAGAAAGGGTTCTTCTCTCGGTGGAAGAAAGGGTTCTTCTCTCGGTGGAAGAAAGGGTTCTTCTCTCTCGGTCATATGACCCGCCGTGTTTTATTTGTATATATTTTGTACATATTTGTTTTCGAATGGTTTTACGTTCTCTCGATAAAATTGATTGGGTTCGGGATTGATGTAGGATTGGTATTTGACAAATACAAGGAATAAGAATTCTAAGCATTGATATGTTGAAAATGTCGTCCAAAATATATCCAGGGGGACTGGATTCTCCGTCTTCGCCTGTTGAAATCCAAGAAGGTGAAAAAGATTTGTTTATGTTCATGCGGAATGCCTATGAATACTTTGAGGAGAAAACCTCGGTGGCGATTCGGAACAGGAAGGTCGATGATACATCCGCCTTGTTTTTGACTCATCCGGGAATGTTGACTTGGAAGGCTCGTATGTTACCTTTCTTCATGGAATGGGTCATATACAAGAATCATAAGTTTATGGATAAAAAGGGTTACTGGAAGAACGATACAGGGTCTATAAAATCGCGATGGTGCGAACTTGAGATATGTGGTCGTAAATGTTTAGTTGATTTCAAATCGCGGTCGTATGATGGAGAAGAAGCCTTTTGGAAGACCTCGATGAAGAGTTATGACTATACATTCATTATTGACCCTTATTACTATGACACGACGGATGATAACTGGTTGGTAGATTGTGTTCATTAGTATTTTTCGAGAACAATAAAAAAAGGTTTTTGATTATAATTACTCTTTTGGAAAACTATATTGCAATACTAGAAACAGGGTTATACGCAGGGTTAAAATACAATACACATCATTACATTATTTTTAGACTTCATCGCAACCGTCGTAACCATCTTGGTAGCAAGTTACGCCGACGAAGTATTCTGATTCTCTCTCCTCTCTTTTTTTGTCTTCACGCAGTAGCATTTCATATATCATATCTGTAAACTGGGACTCGTATTCCATGATGCATTGGCTGTAAGGTTCCATTGTTACGTATTTTGCGAGCCTTTGGCTTTCGGTAAGACGTTTATCGTCGACAAGACGTTTATCGTCGACAAGCCTTTGGCTATCGGTAAGACGTTTATCGTCGGTAAGACGCGTGTCGTCGGTGACGAGCCTTTCTTTTTCATAGTCTTCAAAATATTCTTGAATTTCGTCGATTTCGCCTTCTTCCAGTTCTTCCTGGGGTCCCCACATCTCGAAACAATCCAGTCGACAACCTGGATGATAAATTGGATGAAAATTATCATTGATTATGTTACCTTTCAAATATCCACATGTCCTGCAAAATGCTCCGCCATTCCAATATCTGTTTCCAGAGTATTTGTTGGCGGGGATTTCAACGTAGTTCGAAATTTTACTCATTCTGTCTTGTTCACTTATAATCTCAAAGTGCAATATGTACAATATCTTTCTTTCGAAAAAGTATTTCAATTTTTTGTTGCGAAATGGGTTTTTGTTAGGTGTTATACAATTAATGTTCAATAGTTGAAATATACCACATTATCAAAGGTGTAAATCCATAAGCTATTAGTAAAATATTTATTTTATTTTTCGATAGAAAATAATATGAATCGGTTATAGGCTTCGCATTGTTTTTTTCGTAAAAGATAGCATATTCACCGCATTTTTCTTCGTCATTCCTTACATTGTTCGCTTTTTCGTATGTATACTTACCAGATATGAGGTTCTTTTCTCCGAACTTGCTGCATGTATCTTGATATGGAATAAAGAATTTACAATTTGAACATATTGGTTTGTATTGATTTGTAATAAAACAGGTATTGATGCTATATATATTGGTTATGAAGAATAGAAAGTGTAATTGTTTCATTTTCTATTTTTCTATAGAGACATTTCTCTAAGTTACTGGTATTCTATTTTTTCTATAGTATGGTGTGGTTACTATATCTCTATCCAAATAGGATAGAAAACATAAAAAATTGAAATGCTTTTGAACCATAGATGAATCATATAGCTCATCGCGAAAGGATAATAGATTCCAATCATATCATATAATGAACTCTGAAATCAAAAGCTTTTACATTCCCCGCGTTCACATCGATACGACGGATCAATATATAAGGTATATTTTCAATATTGCAGGTATTGGTATTTGTTACCGTGTGGATTTCACGCCATATGGAAAACAAGTTGGCTTCAAAACGGATGCGCAACCTTACTCCTCCTCACCCCCCTCCTATAAATCGGCGTTTGTGCATTTTCACTCCTTTTATCCAGACGTGGAACGGGTACTTTGTTTCGAGAGTTTACGCAAGGGAATGTTTCAAAGGCTACATTTTGAGCCTCAATGGAGAATATTCAAAAATCGCAATCCAGTCCATACTACGATGATGAACACTCATCAAATTGTTGCGAACTGTTGCGCATTGGAAGAAAGGGTTGCTCAGTTAGAGAAAGATAAACAATATAGTTCGGAAACTATCGAACTCATGTCTCGGCGTATATCCATCTTAGAAAAAAACTTTTATCAACTTTCCGAATTTGTGTTTGATAACGTTGAGTCTATATTTGGTGCGCAAGATTTGGCTTCAGTAAGCAGTCATTCCAGTATGCCGACGTTGGAATCCGTTAGCTCCGATAAAGACGACTCGTTGGGTCATGAGAGAGAACAAGAGGAATGGGCGAACGCTACTCGTGAGTCAGTTGCTTGGCTGAACAAAGTTGGTGAACATCTTGACCCGGAATGGTTGGATGGTGCGGTAGAGAAGGTTCATGCGCGTTTGCAAGTTATCCGGAATGGCGAGGGCGCTCCTTTTCCTCAAGAAGAATAATGTTCTCAACGTAGTGTCATTTACTTATTCGATGTATAGTTTTCTGTTATTGCTGTAATTATAATTCATCTCTTTTTTATAGTCTTCTATATTCGATTATTATTGAAACACTTTCTGCATATGATTTTCTATAGATTATTATCGATAACCTTACTGTAAAGGATTTTCTATAGGTTATTATCGAGAACCTTTTCATTCGACTCTTTCTCTAGAGGGGGTTCTGCAGAGTTTTTATCAATACAGGTTATTATCGAGAACCTTTTCATTCGACTCTTTCTCTAGGGGGTTCTGCAGAGTTTTTTTTGATGAGACTCTTTCTCTAGAGGGTTCTGCAGAGTTTTTTTTGATGACCCTGCTATCCAGTGCCACGCCCCGGCGACTATATCATCTGCACCATTTCGCATAGGATTGCGCAAGTTTTTCGAGAACTCGTTAAAAAAACATGTGTATCGGGAAATGAGTAGGATATCGGGTTATGAGTTATTTTTATATACTGTGGATAGGAACAAAATGTTCTCTACTATACCATGTAAATAAGATTGAATGTTTTGATTTTTCTTTTTGTTTTCGACTTTTTTAATAATGAATTCGAGAACCTTTTACAAAACTTGTTGCAAGACTTTTATCAAAGATTTTTGTGGTATACTATAGTAACCAATGTAATTTGTTCTCTAGCATTCCATTTCATTTTCTTTCTTTTCTTTTCGACTTTTTTAATAATGAATTCGAGAACCTTTTTATAAAACATGTTAAAAAAACCTGCGTATCGGGAAATGAGTAGGATACCGGTATATGAGTGTTTTCTATACAGTTAGTACTACAACATTATACATGCCTCCCACACTAACACCTGTATACTGATTCTATTGTATTTTCGAGAACCTTGTTATAAAACCTTGTTATCAAACTTTTTTATCAAACCTTGTTATAAAACTTTTTTATCAAACTTTTTTATAAAACCTTGTTATAAAACCTTGTTATAAAACCTTGTTATAAAACCTTGTTATAAAACCTTGTTATAAAACCTTGTTATAAAACCTTGTTATCAAACCTTGTTATAAAACCTTGTTATCAAACCTCTTGCAAGTATACTATTATACAATGTATTTTGTTCTCCAATATACCATGTATTTGATTGATTCTATTTCCATTTTCTTTTCTATTCGACCTTTTTATGAACTATTTCGAGAACCTTTTTACATTTTACACCCTTGAAGATTTAAAACCGCGCGTGTGCTCTTCTGTCTTCATCGGTGTAAACGCCGAAATAAATTTTTTATAATCTTTTGTTTCTATCACAAAGGGCATTTCTTTAACACCAGAATCTCTTAGATTCGCAAAACGATTGCGACCATTACAAAAATCTATATTACCATTACTATCTAAATATATATATGGTGGAACAGATACTTTTAATTCAATTAAATCTTTTTTTGAATTCAATAGTTTTTGTTTGGAATTATAGGATTTTATAGTATCAAGTTTACCAATATAATCCTTTGTTCTTTTCCAACTATTATCTATTTTATTAGTACTAATAATTACTAATTTACATTTTTTCGGCAGTTCTTTATAATTTGACATAGTTGTAATGGTCTGTCTAATTTTTTCAGGTGGTATCATTTCATACATTTGTATCTATTTAGATTTACATAATTTAAAAGTAATTCAATTTTTTATTATAATGAATCGGCGTTGGAAAAAGGTATATAAAACTACTATCAAAGACTATTGCCAAGAACTGGCGTCCAATGTACTATATCATCCTATCAACTTGTTCTCCAATATACATTCTATTTTCTTTTCTATTCAACTATTTTTATAATCATTTCGAGAACCTTTTATAAAACTTGTTGCAAAACCTGTGTATCGGGAAATGAGTAGGATACCGGTTTATGAGTTATTTGATATAATTCGAGTTGCACAAATAGGTTCTCCAATATACCATCTATTTTATTTATATTTTCATTTTCTTTTCTTTTTCGACTTTTTTATAAACTATTTCGAGAACCTTTTATAAAACTTGTTTCAAAAACTTCTTCCAAGAGTATTGCCAAGAACTGGCACCAAGATACTATAACATCCTATTTCATTAATATGTTCTCCAATATATCAATCAATTTGATTGATTATTTTCATTTTCTTTTCTTTTCAACACATTCTATAAACTATTTCGAGAACCTTTTATAAAACTAGTACCAAGACTATTGCCAAGAACTGGCGCCAACATATTATATCATCCTATCAAACTTGTTCTCCAATATACCATATAAATTCAATTTATTATTTTCATTTTCTTTTCTATTCAACTAATTTTATAAACTATTTCGAGAACCTTTTATAAAACTTGTTACCAAGACTATTGCCAAGAACTGGCACCAAGATACTATAACATCCTATCAACTTGTTCTCCAACATTCTATTTTCTTTTCTAATCAACACATTTTATAAACTATTTCGAGAACATTTACAAAACGATACTATAAAACACCTATATCGGGAAATGAGTAGGTTATCGGTTCTCCAGTATTTCCATATATAATGAATTTTATATTCAAAAAAATTGAACTCCTTTTTCAATAAACAATCTATTGCAATTCCCCCAAACCCACAGTGGTTTATTATTGATTATTCTTGCTATCATGTCTTACGCTCAATTCAACGCTCTCCCCGCCGCCTCCAAAAAGCTTCAATGCTACGCCGTCCATGTTCTCAAGAACCTACATACGCAAAACCTATTGCCCCATGACTTCAATCCTTTTGAACTCGATACTACTTTTCTCGATTCTTTCGATTTCGATGCTATCAAAGCCGATTTCAAGAATTTCACCAAGAAAAATAAGTCCATCAAAGTTCTCTCTTCCCCTAGAGAAGATGTTGTCAATGCTATCGCCAATACCTTTTATCTAAATCAGACCGCTCCTGCCCCCGCCCCCTCCCAAGAACAACATGCCGATTCACAACCCGCCGATTCACAACCCGCCAATTTACCCCAAATACAGGAACCACTCGTATTATTACCTCCCTCACCCGCCTCTTCCAACAAAAAAACACTCGCCATTCAAGCTGTAAATACTTTCTTACATACTCAAAATATTCCTCCTATTGTTCATGAAATTGTTCAAGCTGCTTTACCCACAGATGCCAAGGCTGTCAAACCCGCCAAGACCACCAAGACCACCAAGACCACCAAAAAATCCAAAGCTTCCAACACCACACAGGATTCTATTGTCCAAGCCCCCGTACCTGAAGTCCCTGCATCCGAAGCCCCTGCACCTGAAGTCCCTGCATCCGAAGCCCCTGCACCTGAAGTCCCTGCATCCGAAGCCTCTGCACCTGAAGTCCCTGCTCAAATACAACTATCTGAAGAACCTAAAACCAAAAAAACCAAGGCCAAAAAAACCAAAGAACCCGAAGCTACAAAAGAACCTGAAGTTCTAAAAGAACCCGAAGCTACAAAAGAACCTGAAGCACCAAAAGAACCCGAAGCAACAAAAGAACCTCAAGCTACAAAAGAACCTCAAGCTACAAAAGAACCCAAGAAGCCTAAAGCAAAAGCATCCAAAGCGAAGGTACCGAAGGAAACTGAAGTCCCAAAAGAGTCTGAAGCATCAAAAGAGCCTGAAGCACCAAAGGAACCCGAAGCCCAAAAGGAACCTGAAGTCTCAAAGGAAGAGAAGAAGCCCAAATCCAAGAAGGAAACAAATACTGAAAAAGAACCTAAGCCTGAAAAAGAACCTAAGCCTGAAAAAGAACCCAAAGCCAAGAAGGAACCCAAGGCGAAGGCGAAAAAGGATTCTCTTCCCATCACTCAGGAACCTATTCAGCCCCCACCACCCCCGCTAGAACTACCCATTCTCTCAGAAGAACTCACTGAAGAACCTCTCTTGCAAGACCCGCAACCCGAATCCCCAGAAATCGAAGCCAGAATCATCTCTTACAATGGCGTCAATTATCTTATGGACCATGAATCCAATATTTATGATGCCAATACTTTTGAGGAAATCGGCACTTTCCAAAATGATACCATTGTCTTCTTTTGAATCACATTCCCCTCACATTTTCATTATAATCTCTTATTCTAATTATAATCAAAACCTTTTTTCTTTTTTCTTTCCAACTCTCATTAAATTACTATCCCACTCTCATTAAATTACTATCCCACTCTCATTAAATTACTATCCCACTCTCATTAAATTACTATCCCACTCTCATAAAATTGAATCCAATCTTTTTTATTAATCCATATAATACATTCTATATTCAAACTATATTCAATCTATTATAACTATCCAATATGGTCAAGAATACCAAAGGTGGAAAAGGTGCCAAATCACTTGCTAGGAAAATGGTTTTTGCAGATTCCAGAGAAAAAACATATATTCGACTTCCTACTTCTCCTCTTGAGCAATTCGCTCTTACTACTCACATGTATGGCAATATGTGTCAGGTTACTACCATTGATGGCAATTCTTATAAATGTGTTATTCGAGGTAAATTCACTGGTCGAAAGAAAAGACAGTCTTTTGTTTCCGTTGGTAAGATTCTATTGGTTGGCTTTCGCGATTTCGAAGCTCCCAATTTCAAATTATGTGATTTACTCGAAGTATATGACGACAACGAAATTATACAACTCGCCACCACTCCCGGTATCGATATACACTCTCTCTTATCCCACTCCTCTTCTATCTCCACACAACCCACACAACCCCTCGATGACCTCTTCTCTCACTCTACCACCCCACAACACCCCCATGACACACTCTCCCTACCCCACCATGACACACTCCCACAACACCCCCTACAAGAAGACACACTCTCCCCCGAAGACATCCCATTCCATGATATTTAATCCCCTTCGATTATATTTAATCCCATCCCACATCTTGGACTATTTTATACCCACAAAAGTGGGTTGGTTCTTCTTTGTAACACGTGAATAACGCGAAGGAAGTTTCGTTTTCTCAAGAACATCAACTATATCCTTTTCCAAGGCTGCTATAATTTCATCCACTTTTTTTTGTTGTTCTGGGTATTTGTATAAAGGAAAGAAAGGCGATAATATATCATTCTTTTCTTTGATTAACAAATCCAATAGAATCCCTCGATGGAGTGGATTGGTATATTGAAAATTCTGCGAAAAATACAATTGTTTTTCCTCACTAAATCCAAAATTATACAAAATATTATCAATTCTATCTATTTCATTCTTATTTAGCCTTTTATTTTTAATTAGTTTATCTATCAATGCTTGAACAGGTATAGTTACATCTACATCTACATCCACTTTTACAATCTCAATACCATTCAACATCTTTTTATATTCTTCTCGATTGAGAACCGATTGAGCTTTCCTTGCAAATTGTTTGAATACTTTTATTTTTTTGGTATCTTTGCATACATTTGCAAATAATTCTATGGGCATTCCATTCTTTTCTTTGGCGACCACTCTCATTGAATAGGAATTCTTCGCAGGGTCGATATGTTCAAAATCTTGATAACATGGATAACCTAATATTTGACCCATTCGTTCGAGTGAAATATCCTGACCATGATACTCTGTCTTAGAAATAATTATACCTTGATAGGTTTCATAATCTTCAGTGAATAATAATTCAGGAAATTGTTTTTTGATTGCATGTAAAATCGATTTTGTGACAGGGTCTTTACCACTGGTCTCATGATAATTTACAGGTTGGAGTAACATAGCAGGTCTTACATTTTCATTTACTAAAATACAGTTTAATAGGTTCTCGATTCTTATTTCTTCTATTAGGGACATTTATAGTATATAAATATAGACGATATCAAAATACTATAACTTATAAAAATTACTGCAAAGAATGTAAAATAATAGGATACCAAATACTTCAATGAAAATATGATAGGGAAAATGGGGATATATATTCATCATTTTTTCACAATTGTATTTTTCATTGAAAAACAAAAGAATAATAATTACCATTAAAAATGAGATTTGGTATACGCTTGATTGAATAGATTTGGGTAATAATGGATAGTAATACAATAACATTGAAATAAGAATAATAGACTGAGTTATTATATAATAAATAAAATCTAAGTTGAAAACAGAATATATATCAAAGCACACTAATATGAATAAATATATAATAAACTCATAACGAGGAAATGTATTTGTGTAACAATAGAATGTATTAAAAAATGCTAAATTAATAAAATAGCTAATTGTATGGATTATATTTGCTTGAATTGCTCCGCGAATATGCAGTATATGAGAAAATACATGAACTATTTCAAAACACAATATGCAGAACAGTAATATAAATGTATAGGTGTGTCTTGTTTTCAACAAAAAATAGAATATAATGAGACAGTTTATTACATTGAATAATGTTGAATAAGGTTGTACTATACCATTTTCATTTGGTCTTTCGCATGTAGCGAATGGAAAAGTAGTGGACGGGTAATTTTCTCCGCTCATATAATAAAAATTATTTAGGTCTTTTCTTATTATAGGTTTACAAAATGTATAATACGTTCATTATAAATATATGAAAGATAGTGATATACTAATATGTTACAAGATTTTTCAGGGAGTCAATATCGTTTAGCGAATAACTGGTTCGGCCATGTTAATTTGAATGACTACAAAGATAGACCAATTCATTATTTGGAGATAGGTGCATTTTATGGTGCAAATCTTATATCGGTAGCAAATAGTTATGGATTACATGATAATAGTAAATTATACTGTATAGATCCTTGGGAGGATTATGATGAATATCCAGAATATAAAAATGAACAACCAAAAATATATAATTCATTTATTCACAATATTGAAAAATCGGGTGCTAAAGATAAAATAGTAATAAACCGTGGATATTCGAATATAGAAATACCAAAATTTCAAGATGAGTTTTTTGATATTATTTACATTGATGGAAATCATGAACCAGAGTATGTATTAGAAGATGCCGTTTTAAGTTTTAGAAAATTAAAAAAAAACGGTATAATGATTTTTGATGATTATGGATGGGGAGGTCCAGATTTAACACAGACAGGTATAGATGGCTTTTTACATGGTTATCATAAAAGAATAAAAATCCTAGGCGGAGTAAATACCCAAGTATTTTGTATAAAGCTGTAAAATGTGTATTTTGTAATAGAATCTTCAAGCTGTTAACTTATTCCATTTTTTATGTATTTCAGTGCCTTCCCACATATTGAATAATTCGTCATTTTCATCACCTTCTTCCTCGTCAAAAGTCAATATTGCACATGCATTATTTATTATATAGACACCATTTTCCCATAGTATATTTTTTTGAATCTTTTTCTTCAATGTATAAAATAGGATTCGCAATTCTTTGTATGTCAGGTTATGTTTTTCCACTTTCTTTACTTCTTTTGAATTCACTACGATTTTTATTTTTCTCGTAGTATCCTCTTCTTCTTCTTCTTCTTCCTCCTCTTCTTCCTCTTCTTCTTCTTCTTTTTGTTCCTTTTCTTCTTCCTCTTCTTTTTCTCGTTCCTCTTCCGGTTGTTGTTCCTCTTCTATATCGATATCATTCATATCAATTTCTTTTTTTTCTTGTGATTCTTCTAAACCTTTCGTATCTTCATGTGCATGATGTACTACATTATCCTTTTCAGGTGACTTTTCTACGTTCTTCGATTTTAATTTTAATGGATTTATATAAATAGATTTCTTTATATTACGACCCATATCTTTTATAGTATTAAAAGCACTTGTCATTTTGTTAGGTATTTCCTTAAAGAAATTAGTGAATGCACTTTTTTCTTCACCTTCTTTTTCCGGTGACTCATCCTCTTTTTTTTTAACTATTCCAAATAGGTATTTTGCTCTATAGTAAAAATAACGATAGGGTATGGTAAGTGTTTCTTCTTCTTTTGTTGAGATATTTCCACCTTTTATATCCTTTTCATCGTCTACTATAATAAAAAGTTTCGCTTCGATACCACGTTTTGTAAAATAGTCATCACTATATATTTGTAGAAGCTCTTCATTATAATCCATTTCAAATATAGTTTCTTCATCTGTCTCAACTACTTTTATTGGGTGGCCCATTTTATATAAAAAATATATATTATATTTTTGTGAATTTGAAAATATAATAAAAAACTATTTATAGGGTTTCAACACTCCTTCTATTCGATGTAGTTCTTCCAGACTGATTTCCGGCAATACAATATGCGACTCCCAAAAATATCGACAAAAAGCCCATTTGTATTCAAAGGATTCAGAATAAAATTCCGGGGTTTTCTGCAAAATCGTTGTGTTCTTTTCACCTAGCAACAAAGAATGAAGCGGAGGAGGAATCACATACGCCAATTGTAGCTCTGGTGAAAAGGGGCGATTATATTCGGCGGATGGGTTTATAAAATCAACACCCAATTTGGGAATATATTTTACTAAGTCGGCGAACAATGGAGGATAATGATAGTTGTATTTCCATTTCCAATCGGGACATCCTTCTGTATAATATTTGAAAACCCATTCAAGTCCTTCTAAATAGTTCACACAGACCGTTTTCATGGATTCCTCGGTTTTTTCTATTCCGAGAAGACATCGATAATATCTTTCTTCCCAGAACTTTTCCTTGGGACATATATATTTTTCATCTGCTCGATAGATAATCGGTGTATTTAACAAAGCATTTTCCTTTTCTTCTACTGTATTACACCCCCATTTATAGGAATCCATTTTATCCCGCAAAGAATATTCCGATAAAAGCAAATTGTGTTCCATTTTTGCAAGTTCACTGACAAACAACCCTACATATTTCCATTGTATTTTTCCATCCGTAGGGGATATAAATCCCCTGTCTTCCGAATTACCAATATATTTGCGATAGGTTTCCATCAATACTTGAATACCAGAAGAACGTATATTCAAACAAGGAAAATGGGGAAGAAAATCATTCCCCAAGAAAAAACAGAGAAATATGTAATCATATATTCGATTCGGTTCTCCCTCTGTATAACCCATTTCGGTTAAAATAGATTTGCATAAAATATCTATATCTAGAAATAGAATTTCTTTGCTATCGGATTTTACGACGACTTTGCTCTTTGAAAATTCAGGCGCTTCTCTAAAAACAAAAATATTGTTACATAATCCAACATGGAATATAGAAAGCATAATTAGGTCGGAATCAAGGCCATATACCAATATATTGTCATTGGGTTGCAAATTATCACGGATATGCTGAAACAATTTATGTTCTCCTTCCCCTGGTACATCAGAACAAGAAACAATAATCTGTTTCAATGAGAACACTTTTTCTTTGTTTTCAAAATGCGCCTTTATTTTTTTTGAAAGAGTATTCATAAAAGGGGTTCCAGGTGTAATGGAGGCAGTATTCCATTGAATCTGGGAGGAACCCCCATTTTCAGAAAAATTCAAGGAAGA
>Ga0114959_10002020_pt1 | contig 17126 bp, 15 predicted proteins | sample C_130625_EF_Meta_FD_87317 | JGI IMG/M metagenome (GOLD analysis project Ga0114959, IMG submission 87317) | Freshwater microbial communities from Lake Croche, Canada to study carbon cycling - C_130625_EF_MetaG | ecosystem: Environmental > Aquatic > Freshwater > Lake | place: Lake Croche, Canada...
AGAACCATCTTTTTATGGAAGTGCAATCAAATCATGGCCTTGAGTATTAGCAACAGTTACCTTTATGAATTCACCACTACGATAACGTTTTGAAGGTCTCTCAGGTGGCTGAACATAAACTAAGCCATCAATTTCCGGAGCATCAGAAAAACTTCTTGCTATACCACCTTTAGCATTGACTGAGTCAACTAAAACTCTAATTCTTTTACCAATGACTTTATTTAGTTTTTGGATTGATACCTCTTCGGCAGTTTGCATAAATCTGGCACGTCTTTCCTCACGAATTTCATCTGGCACAGGATTTACCAAATCATTTGCCTTTGCCCCCTTCACGGGTGAATAAGCAAAACAACCCACGCGATCTAATTTTGCTTCTTCAATAAAGGACAATAAATGCTCAAACTCCTCTTCAGTCTCACCTGGAAAACCAGCAATAAAGGTACTGCGAATCACTATATCTGGACAAATTTCACGCCAGTTGGCAATTCGAGAAATTGTTTTTTCACCACCAGCAGGTCTTTTCATACGCTTTAATACGTCGGGATGAGAATGTTGAAGCGGAATGTCTAAATACGGCAATAATCCGTTGCCATACTCTGAAAAATCAGCCATCAAGGGAATAATGTCATCGACATGGGGATAAGGATAAACATAGTGCAATCGAACCCAAGCATCATGCTCCCTAGCTAAAACCTTGAGCTCTTGAACTAATTCAAAGAGTCTCGATTTCATAGGACGACCGTTCCAAAATCCTGTTCGATATTGAATATCAACACCATAGGCACTTGTATCTTGTGAAACGACTAATAATTCCTTAACGCCAGATTGAAATAGCGCTTTTGCCTCCCGTAATACTTCATCTATTGACCTTGAGACTAATCCTCCACGCATATCAGGAATAATACAAAAAGTACAAGAATGATTGCAACCTTCAGAAATCTTTAAATAAGCGTAGTGTTTGGGAGTTAATTTAATACCAATATCCGGTACTAAATCCAAAAATGGATCATGTGGTTTGGGTAAGTTTTGATGAATTGCATCGAGAACTTCGTTGGTGGCATGAGGGCCGGTTACAGCTAATACCTTGGGATGATGTTTAAAAACCGTATTCTGACCATCATTTTCAGTCTTTGCACCTAAACAGCCGGTAACAATGACACGCCCATTTTCTTGCAAAGCCTCGCCAATCGCTTGTAAACTTTCTTCGACAGCGGAGTCGATAAATCCACAGGTATTGACCACAACGATTTCAGCATCGCTGTAATTTTTTGCGATTTCATAACCTTCAGCACTTAATCGTGTAAGAATTAATTCAGAATCAACGAGTGCTTTGGGACATCCTAAGGAAACAAAACCAACTTTTGACAAAACAAAATTCCTTTAAGGCTTAAATGATTTAAATGGAAAACCTGACATCATCTTGGGGGATTGAGATTGAATTTGCTCCCAAAATTGTGCCCCCGCATTAGTAAAAAACTGCATGGGATTCATCAACTCATTTTGTGAACGATTATTGATAAAGCTTAACCAAGACTCTGGGGAGGACAACCCGCCAATTTTTTGACAATGAATAACATATTGATTTTGTAAATCAATGAATTGATTGATATTTTGTTCTAAAAAGGGAGACATCATTCCCTGCAGAGAATTCCCATAAAAACGAATCATTTGCATCAAACTTTGCGTCGTGAATAGCGGGTGACCGCTTGACTCTTCTTCTAATATGATTTGCATCAAAATACTACGGGTAATTTCTTCACCAGTTTTAGCATCTAATACGACGAAAGGCTCTTGTGTCATAACAAGGCCTTTAATATCAAACAAAGTGATGTAGGTACTGTGTTTCGTATCGTAAAGTCTACGATTAGGGTATTTTTTGATGATCCGCTGACCATGAAATAGATCAGACGCTTCTGTAGACTCTTCTGTAGATTGGGCCGATAAAGAAGGTTTCACTCGTGAAGAGGACTTCTTCGCCACAACTTTTCTAGCTGGTTTGGTGTTTGGACTTGCCATAATCAATCTACAACCCTTATTAGCCTATGGATAAGGCATATTGTAGACTGATTATTGGTTAACGCCATTAACTCATATGTAAACCGCCATTTAAGGAGAAATCTGCTCCTGTTGCAAAGCCACCATCTTCAGATGCTAACCATGCCACCATTGAAGCAATTTCTTCGGGTGTCCCAAGTCTTTTGACAGGAATTGTTTCAATGATTTTATTTAAAACATCTTCTCGAATCGCCTTTACCATATCAGTTCCAATATATCCTGGGGATACTGTATTGATGGTGACTCCCTTGGTGGCTACTTCTTGCGCCAAAGCCATTGTAAATCCACGTAAGCCTGCTTTTGCAGTTGCATAGTTTGTTTGTCCAAACTGGCCTTTTTGACCATTAACAGAAGAAATATTAACTACTCTACCCCAACCTTTTTCAACCATGCCATCAATTACTTGTTTTGTCACGTTGAAAAGTGAATTTAAATTGGTATTAATAACAGCTTGCCAGTCATCAGGGGTCATCTTTCTAAAGACGGTATCTCTAGTAATACCTGCATTATTGACCAGCACATCCACAGTACCGATTTCAGCTTTTACTTTGTTAAATGCAGCAACAGTACTTACCCAATCCCCAACATTACCTTCAGAGGCATGAAAGTCATAACCAATTGCTTTTTGCTCACTTAACCAACGGTCTTTACGTGGGGAATTTGGACCACATCCTGCGATCACAATAAAACCATCTTTATGTAACTTTTGACAAATAGCAGTTCCAATACCTCCCATACCACCAGTAACATATGCAATTTTCTTACTCATCATTTCTCCTCTATAAATTTGATTAAACTTTTTCTGCTTTTTCTTTGACATAGCTACCGGGAGCCGACTCGATAACTTTAAACTTAATACTACCTAATTGAGCTTTGGCTTTTATCTTCTTACCACTTTGAGAAGCTAACCAATGAACATAATCCGGCCACCAACTGCCATCGACTGAATTGGCAGCCTCATACCAATCTTGAGCATTATTAGGCAGTTTAGTAGCGGTCCAATAATTACGTTTTTTCTTATGGGGTGGATTAATCACTCCTGCAATATGTCCAGAGGCTCCAAGTACAAAGCGCTTTGGACCTTTAAGAATTTGCGTGGAATTATATGCAGACTTCCAAGGAACAATGTGATCTTCACGAGATCCATAAATATACGTAGGACAAGTGATTTTCGACAAATCAACAGGTGTAGAACACATCGTTAGGCAATTAGGCGTTTTGAGTTCGTTGTTCAGGTACATATGACGTAAATAATAGGAGTACATAGGACCAGGTAGATTGGTGGAGTCACCATTCCAAAATAAGAGATCAAAGCTCGGTGGGTTTTTACCTAGTAAGTAATTAGAAACAACATAATTCCAAACTAAGTCATTCGGTCTTAAAAAAGAGAATGTATTTGCTAACTCAGTGCCGCTGAGTAGTCCAAACTTGCCACTTTTTCCACCTATACTATTTTCACGATTCTCAACCATGGCTTCATCGATGAAAACATCTAAGACTCCGGTATCAGAAAAATCCAAAAATGAAGTTAATAACGTTAAGCTCGCAATGGGATGAATATCTTTAGCTGCCAAAACCGCAAGGGCACAAGCGACAAGTGTTCCGCCGACACAAAATCCTAAAATATTAATTTGGGCTTGTTTCGAGATTTCGACACAAACTCTAATAGATTCAATTACTCCAAGTCCAACATAGTCATCCCAAGTGACCTGATCCATGGATTGATCAGGATTTTTCCATGAAACCATATAAACAGTGAAACCTTGACTCAACATATATTGGACAAGTGAACTTTGCGGTTGTAAATCCAATATGTAATATTTATTAATACAAGGTGGCACCATCAACAAAGGTTTTTCATAAACCATTGCTGTTGTTGGCTTATATTGAATCAATTGAAATAATTGGTTTTGGTAAACAATCGCCCCTTCCGTGGTGGCGATATTTTCACCGATTTCAAATGCATTGTTGTCGGTTTGAGAAATCTTACCCACTTGTAAATCTGACAATAGATTCTTAATTCCATTCGTAAATGATTGGCCATTGGAATTAATTAACTCTTCTATAGCCTCTGGATTGGTCGCTAGGAAGTTCGTAGGAGACATCGACGAAATCACTTGCTCTGTGGCAAAAATAATCCGATGTTTAATTTTAGGCTCTGCTTCGACTGCATTTGCTAAGGCCGTCAAATGCTGAGAATTAATCAAATACATTTGATAAACGAATGATGAAATGCCTTTATGCCAAATCTGCGATTTAAAGCGTGGATCTTCAAATGGCTGTTCAAGTTTACCAGTCCACAGTTGATAGATATCAGTCGCATATTTTTGCTCAATTTCTGATAACTTGTCGGTTGGGATTAAAGCCATATCCATTGCGGAAAGTTTTGGCGAGTTAAACCCACCATTAAATGGAAATGCGGAATTATTCAAGAAAAAAGCCTCTAAGAAATTAAATATTACCAATAAGATAACAATTTATTCTTAAAGTTCAAAAATAGTTATCATCGCAAACCCTATAACATGCATTAGAAAAATCTAAAGTTTCCACAAGAAACTTGCAAAACGTCCAGTTTTCTTATCTCGACGATGAGAATAAAACAAATCAGAATGCTCAAAACAACAGATTTCTTCAGAAAAAATACGTTCTATTCCAATAGAACGTAATTGTAAATTTGCCAGAGTAAACAGGTTGAATAAATATTTTTGACTCTGCTTGCTTGGCGAAAAAATTAAATCCATTTGTTGCGGAGTAAGTATCTGTGAAAACACATCAAAAACATCGCCACCCACTTCAAAGTGACGGGGTCCAATGCTTGGTCCTAAATAAACATTAATCTTAGACAAATACTGTTTTGCTTGATTAGGTCTTTTTTTGAGAATCATTTCATCGAGTGTTTTCTGAATAACTCCTTGAGCAAAACCTCTCCAACCGGCATGACATGCTCCTAAAATATCACCCTGCTCATCACAAAATAATATGGGCATACAGTCAGCCGTCATAATTGTTAACACTTGATGCGCCAGTTCGGTTACGGCGCCATCTGCTTCAAGACTTGATTGGGGACCTGTCCATATCTGAGTTCCATGAACTTGGTTCAGCCATAAGGGATCAGATGGCATAATTTTTTGGAGAATGTTACGATTTTGCTCTACATGAACTAGTTGGTCACCAACATGTTTGCCAACATTAAGACAGTTATATGGAGCCTCGCTCACACCACCCTTACGGGTTGAAATAAAAGCTTGCACATGTTTCGGAACTTCCCAATTAGGCTTTAATAGATCTAAACCTTGCGAGGTCTTGATTAGATTCATCAGTCAAACACCTTTTCCCACGCTGAACGTGGAATGTTTAAAAATTCTAAGGTTTGAACAAAAGCACTCGGTGGTTCAACATGGATACGAATAAGTTCTTTAGTTCTCGGATGCTCTAGACCTAAAAGACCTGCATGTAAAAATTGACCTGGAAATTGAATACCTTTATCAAAGAGTTGATTTTTCAAGACTAAGGCAGTTTGATGGGGAATTTTATTTTTATAAATAGGATCGTTCACTAATGCATGACCCAAAGACTCTAAATGAACTCGAATTTGATGGGTTCGACCAGTTTCTAACTCACAACTCACAAGCGAAATAGGCTTATTTTCAAATAATCCGTGATACAGCGTTGTTAAATGTGTACAGGCCTCTTTTCCCCCAGAAGCTTGCATACTCATTCTCAATCGATCCTTGGAGTCACGACCAATTGCGCCGTGAATGACTTTACTCATTGGGGTTTTTCCCCAAACTAAAGCAATATATTTTCGCTCCATACTACGACTTTGTAGTTGTTGAACAAGTGCATGTTGAGCTTCTAGGGTCTTTGCAATAACTAACAAACCGGAGGTGTCTTTATCTAAGCGATGCACAATTCCAGCTCTTGGAACCTCTGAACATTCAGGAAAATGGTGTAATAAGGCATTAAGAAGCGTTCCAGTCCAATTACCTGCTGCCGGATGAACTACCAATCCATATGGTTTATAAATCAGAGCAATATCAGAATCGCTGTACTGAACCTCAAGTGGCAAATCTTCTGCATGATAGGCGGTATTTTGTGGGTCAGGAGGAATAGATATCTTAATATGCTCCATCCCAATTACATGATCTTTTGCTTGAATTTGTCGTTCATTTTCATAAACTAAACCTGCTTCAATCCACTGCTGAATCCTACTTATGGAATAGCTAGGTAATACTTTAGCTATCGCTTTATCAATTCTTTCACCTCTCAATTCAGGGGATAAATCAAATTCAATCTCTTTTATAAGGGGAACTTCTTCCCCTACTTCAGCATCATCGATATAATCAGAGTATTCCATAATGCTCATATTTTGTGAGTGTTGACTTTTTAACCATCTGTTTTTATTTTTAGAGATTCAATTGTTTACTAATTTATCTAGTTTAAAGCGTCTATCAACATATTCGTTATATTTCTCACTCGTTTTACTTGTGGGTTTATTTTCAGGATGCGCAGGTAAAGACTTTGATGAAACGGCTAGTTGGTCACAAAGCAAATTATTAGGTGAAGCTAAAACTGCTCTCAAAGATAACGACTATCCAAATTGCGTTAAATATTTTGAGAAATTAGAAGCAAGATATCCTTTTGGCCCAGTTGCCGAACAAGCACAAATTAATACTGCTTATTGTAATTGGAAGCGCAATGAGCAAGAACTTGCATTAGCTTCAATCAATCGCTTCATTCAACTGCATCCAGATCATCCAGACATCGATTATGCCTACTATCTTAAAGGTCTTATCACCTTTAATGATAATTTGGGGTTTTTAGCTAAATTTTCTGGGCAAGACCTGAGTGAGAGAGATCCAAAAGCTTCCAAGGATGCCTATGAGGCTTTTAAAGTTCTCACGACAAGATACCCAAATAGTAAATATACTCCTGATGCACTCGATCGGATGCGCTATATAGTCAATGCCTTAGCAGAAAGTGACGTCAATGCTGCTCGTTATTACTATCGTCGTGGCGCTTATGTAGCGGCCATTAATCGTGCCCAAATAGCAATTAAAGACTATGACCGTGCACCTGCTATTGAGGAAGCTCTTTACCTCATGGTGAAGTCTTACAACGCCTTGGATATGAAAGAATTAAGCGCTGATACAATGCGTATTTTTACCACTAACTTTCCTGATAGTGAAATCTTTAAAACCGGTAAAAGACAAGCTGTCACTGCTCAACAAGCACAATGGTGGCAGTTTTGGAATAATACGAACTAAAGAACCTCTTGCCTAACTCTGTTAGCCAGACCACACATTAATTCATAACCAACTGTTTTTGCAGGGAATGCAACATTGTCAATGGGGTTGAGTTCTCCCCAGAGCTCTACTGGAGATCCGATCTGAGCGTAAGGTATGTTAGAGACATCTACCATCATCATATCCATAGAAACCCTACCTACTAAAGGGGCAATTCTGCCCTCCAAAATGCGCCCTAATTTACCAATCCAAACTGGAGTTCCATTTGGCGCACTTCTAGGATAACCATCTGCATAACCACATGCAATTACTGCAATCTTAGTATTTTTCTGAGCCAGATACTGGCTTCCATAACCCACAGCGTCTCCTGCTTGAAGCTCTTGGAATGCAATAATTTCAGATCGTAAATTCATGCCTGCTTTTAATTCTAGATGAGCAATATCTTCATACTTTCCAGATGGTGATCCACCATACAACATAATCCCAGGACGGGTCATATCTGCGTGGGTGTAAGGGTGTCTAATGATGGCAGCAGAATTTGCACCACTTTTTAAACCTTCAACATACTGTGTGGCCTTACTAAAAATCTCCCATTGATCTTCTACAGAGGGTAATACTTGAGGATCATCTGCATTAGCAAAATGGGTAAGATGATGAACCTTACAACCCATTTGCTTCAAGATTTCATAGCTAACACCATACTGGGCAGATTTAAAACCTAATCGATTCATCCCAGAGTTCAGCTTTAGCCATATTGGAGAATCAGCCAAAAACTTAGTTACAGTTTGAGAATTCTGCCTTCCTAGCCATTGAATTAACCAAGTAACCTGCTGTTCATGGTGAATCACGATTTCACAGGATAAATTGACAACGTCATCCAAATCATCTTCAGTAAAGACACCTTCCAATAATAAAATTCGTCCACTCCAACCCAATTCACGTGCCAGTGCAGCGTGTTCCATATCCAATAGGGCAATTCCCTCACTATGTTGAAATGCAGCTAGAGCAGGTTTTAAACCGTGACCATAAGCATTTGCTTTAACTACAGCCCATGTTGGTGCTGAATTAGTCATATTTTTAACCCTAGTAAGGTTATGACTTAAATTCTGTGTCAAAATCGAGGCTTTGATGGGTCGATGCTTCATGTTTATAAGGTATTTGGAAAATATTTAATGTTTAACTTATCATTGTACGAATGAAACCAGGTTTTTATTCAATTATGGCAGCGCAATTCTTTTCGTCGCTTGCCGATAATGCACTTCTCATTGCTGCCATTTCTTTATTGGTTCAAATCCATTCACCTGAATGGATGACTCCTCTACTCAAATTATTCTTTGTATTATCCTACGTCTTGCTAGCTGCCTATGTAGGTGCTTTTGCTGATTCCCGCCCTAAGGGTAAGGTTATGTTTTTAACTAACTCGATTAAGGTTGTTGGTTGTCTTGCGATGTTAATGGGGCTTCATCCATTATTCGCTTATGCCATCGTAGGATTTGGTGCTGCAGCTTACTCACCTGCAAAATATGGGATTTTGACCGAATTACTTCCTCCAGAAAAACTAGTAGCTGCAAACGGTTGGATTGAAGGCTTAACGGTTTGCTCTATCATCCTAGGGACTGTTCTTGGAGGTATTCTCATCAGCCCACAAATAGCCCAAACACTGCTCTTATTGGATTTTCCTCTTATAGATACACACATCGATACCCCGCCAGAATCAGCTATTGCTCTGATTGTTTTTTTGTATTTCATTGCTGCTTTAATTAATTTACGCATTCCAGAAACTGGAGTCGTTTATACCGCTTCAACAAAAAATCCAATTAAATTGATTAAAGATTTTTCACACAACTTCATGACTCTTTGGAATGACCGCTTAGGACAGATTTCTTTAGCGGTGACAACATTATTTTGGGGCATTGGTGCAACTCTACAATTTATTATTCTTAAGTGGGCTGAAGATGCTCTTGATATGAATTTATCTCAAGGAGCAATTCTACAAGCTATCGTTGCCTTTGGAGTAGCTGGTGGAGCTATGTGGGCTGCCGCTAGAGTTCCGCTAAAAAACTCCCTTGTTGTTCTTAAATATGGTGTCATAATGGGCTTTTTAGTAATCACCCTTGCTGCTTTCCAAAAAGAACAATTTGGCGATTGGATTGTCAATTTTGGTTTTATAAAAGTTCACGCACATTTAATATTTACTTATATTTTCCTAATCACTATCGGCTGGATGTCAGGCTATTTTGTGGTTCCAATGAACGCCCTTCTCCAACATCGTGGGCATGTACTATTATCTGCAGGTCACTCGATTGCAATCCAAAACTTTAACGAGAATTTATCTGTGCTCTTCATGCTCGGCATTTATTCTCTCCTGGTTTGGTTTGATTTACCAGTTCAGGTAGTAATCCTTTTATTTGGTTGCTTTGTGATTATCACTATGGCTCTAGTGATATACAGGCACCAGAAAAATCAAGCTCAGTATGATTCTTTATATTTGATTGGCGAAGATAAGCATCCACACCCTCAAGACATAGTATCTAAATAAACATTTCTTGCAAAGATTAAGTCTTCCCATAATTGTTTCTTTTTAGATACTGAACCTTGAATCTGTTTCATGGAATAAGAAACAATGACAGGGATTTCGTCACGATTCACACTACTCGTTTCAAATAAAATCTCTCTTAAATCTTCAACCGGATTTGTTTCTCCAGAAAAGTACTGCCCGGGTGCTTGTCCAAAACAAAATACTAAATCACCTTGTATTTGCCCAGAATTTTTTGCGGCTTGAAAAGGCAAAACCTGAGTCTTGACTCCAAAATTTTGAACGACGATCTGAATATTTTTTGATAAGTTTGTCCGCACATCATCTTCCTCAAAGATTAATGTCCAGACAGGAAATTCTTGAGTAGTCATCACACTCTCCAGTTGGGTAGAATTGAATACTGGTGGCTCTCCAGATTGTTTAGATTTCCAGGAGCTAATACCCATTTCTTTTAATAATATTGCTTTATTCATCAGCTTTCCTTAAAACCTTTTCCATAACCAATGCATCTTCTCGTAAAAAAGTACTGTCTTTACCCATTGGATAATAATCTTTTCTTGCACCAATCAGTACATAACCTAATGAATCATACATCTTAATCGCTGACTCATTGCTGCGCCTGACCTCTAATATCATTTTCAAATAATGGTGAGTAAAACCAATATCCTCTATTGCAGATAGGGCTCTAGAAGCAATTTTCTGACGACGAAAATCTGGTTGTATGGTGATATTTAACAAATGTAATTCCTCAACCCCAGGCATCACAATACAATGCCCTACTATCTGACTAAGAGAACCAACTTCTAATAAAACATAATTCCAATATTGCTGCTCTAAACAATCAAGGAAATTTTTTTCACTCCACGGATGTAAGTGGGAAGCTTTCTCAATTTCAACAACATGACTAACATCGCTCCTTTCCATTACTCTAAATTGAAAATTAATAGCCATGATTGACAATCAAATAAATGTTAACACTGCGATCTTTGAGCAATGGTTAAAGCGACTTGATCTCTAATATACAAGGGTTGACAATCCTTCGGAAGATACTCTTCCTTACGATTTTTTAAAGAGGCTAAATAAGCAATACCTAGAGCATGTGGACTGGCAGAAATGAATTTCTTACCCTGTGGTAAAGAGCCGTCCTCCTCATAGGATTGCATATCGTAAGCGTAATCAATCAATTGTGTTTTGAAATCTATCTCTTTTACATTAATCAACTGAATCGATTGTTGACGAACCAATGCATGATGGATATCGACTTCATAGGAAGCGCAGTAGACTTGTTGCATACGTGCATCCAATAGTACTCGATAGGATTGAGCTTGTAGAATTTTGGTATTGGTAAAAAATAGTGCGTGCGCAATCATTCCATCTAAACTTGGTATCGGAATTAAAGGTTTTTGCTGAGCATATGCCAGGCCCTGCGCAACACCAAGGCCAAGACGAATTCCAGTAAATGCTCCGGGACCTTGAGATACAGCCAGAGCCCTAATGTCATTCCAAGTAAGCTTTGCCTCCAGCATGAGGTCATAAACCCACTGCAAAAGAACCTGACTTGCAGTATTACCTACTTTTTCATGACGAAACAAGTAAGTCTTATCTGGAAAATAAATTGCCACCGAACACCACTGTGTAGAGGTATCGATGGCAAGAATTGGCATTCTTTCGAATCCAATATTCAAATCAATTAAATTTCTTCGTACAACGGTAAAGTTAGAAACTCTTCAAAGCTCTCACCGGTAGACATTTGGTCAAATATTTCAGCAGCACGATTCCAATGGCCAACTGCACCCGAATTACTAACTTTAACTAATTCCTCTTTGATAAAACCTTTAACCATTTCAGCAGTCACTTTACGTCCATCATCTAAGACGCCTTTAGGTGAACGAATCCATTGCCATACTTGTGAACGGCTAATTTCAGCTGTAGCAGCATCTTCCATCAAATTATGAATCGGTACACAACCATTACCAGCCAACCAAGCACCGAGATAATGTATACCTACATTAATATTCATTCTCAAACCTGCTTCAGTAATCGGTATTTCTGGTTGGAAGTTTAATAAGTCTGAACCTTTCACTTGAACTTCAGGCTTTTGCTTTTCAAATTGATTTAACTTATCACCAAGAACTTTTTTAAACTCAATCATTGCTGGCTCAACTAAACCTGGGTGTGCAACCCAACCACCATCATAGCCATCTTCAGCATCACGCTTCTTGTCGGCAATAATCCCACCCATTGCGATGGCATTTTTTTCAGGATCATTTTTAATCGGAATTAAAGCACTCATGCCACCAATCGCAGGTGCTCCACGATGATGACAAGTCTTTAATAAAAGTAACGCATAGGAACGCATAAATGGTGCGGTCATCGTCACTTTGGCACGATCTGCTAAACAGAAGTTCTTATCAACTTTGAACTTTTTAATGCATGAAAAAATATAATCCCAACGTCCTGCATTCAGACCTGCACTGTGATCACGTAATTCATAGAGAATTTCATCCATCTCAAATGCAGCAAGAATGGTCTCAATCAGAACGGTCGCTTTGATAGTTCCTTGTGGTAAAGCTAATTCATTTTGCGCCATCACAAAAATATCATTCCATAAACGCGCTTCTAAATGACTTTCCATTTTAGGAAGATAAAAATAGGGTCCAGCTCCACGCGCTAGTAGTTCACGTGCGTTATGGAATAAAAATAAGGCAAAGTCAAAAATACCTCCAGACACACGCTTGCCATCAATCGTCACATGCTTTTCATCTAAATGCCAACCTCTAGGACGAACTTGCAATACAGCAATCTTGTCATTTAATGCATAGGTTTTTCCATTTTGCTCAAAACGCAATTCGCGTTTAATAGCACTTCTTAAGTTAATTTGACCTTGAATTTGATTATTCCAATTAGGGCTATTGGAGTCTTCAAAGTCGGTCATGTAGGAGTCTGCACCGGAGTTGTAGGCATTAATCACCATTTTGGCGTCAACTGGTCCAGTTATTTCTACGCGACGACAATATAAAGCCTCAGGAATGGGAGCGATTTTCCAATCACCGTCACGAATCGCTTTCGTTTCAGGTAAAAAATCGGGTATCTCACCAGCATCTAGACGTTTAGTCCTCTCGACGCGAGCTTGTAAAAGCTCTTGACGGCGTGGCTCAAACGTACGATGTAATTTTGCGACTAAAGCTAAGGCTTCAGGTGTCAATACAGTAGCAAAATCTGGGGTAATTTCAGCATGAATTTCCATGCCTTGTGGAAAATTAGACATTCTCTCTCCTGGGGATCAAATTAAAGAATAATATTCAATTATGCCAAAAAGTCTTAACAATAGATAAAAACATTTGCGAAAGTGTTAAATATAAGTTTGATCAATCACTTCTGAGGGTGCTTGTACTAATTCAATTAAAACCCCAAATCCAGAAATCGGGAATTGATCATTACTTTTTGGATGAATAAAGATAATGTCATGCCCATCCCCACCGCGGCGAATTCCTCCAGGAGCAAAACGAACACCCTGTGCAGTTAACCATTCGACTGCTATCGGTAAGTTATCAACCCATAAACCAATGTGATTTAGCGGAGTTGTATGAACGGCAGGTTTTTTATCTGGATCTAATGGCTGCATTAAATCAAACTCTATGGGGTGTTCACCACCGCCGATGGTAAAAATATCTTCATCGACATTTTCTTTTTCAGAAATAAAATTCGTCTTGAACTTAAATCCGAGCATATCTTGCCAAAGGGTTTTTATTTCATTTTTATTGAGCGCGCCAATAGCAATTTGTTGAACGCCTAATATCTTGAATGGTCTTTGCATCTTACTACTCCTTATCAAAGCGGATAATCATTTGATCAACAGATAAACTTTCACCTTTTTTAGCCAAAATTTGTGCAACAACGCCTTCATGTTGGGCCAACATGACATTTTCCATTTTCATTGCCTCAATAGTTGCTAATTTCTGCCCAACTTGTACCTTTTGTCCAACTTCAACAGATACCTCAGACAGTAATCCCGGCATGGGTGATAGCAAATATTGAGACATGTCTGGTGGTGCTTTAAAAGGCATGAGTTTTTGTAATTCAGCTTTACTCCTTGACATCACCATCGCCTGAAAACGAATACCGTTATACAAGAGTTCATAAAAGACAGATTGTCGATTGATTTGTAAAACAGTCGGTGAATTATTGACTAACCCTTCAAATAGGATTTTACCTGGACGCCAATTACTCAAAATGTCAAATTCTTTATCTTGAATGACTATATGACCACCATCTCCATCTGCTTCGATTTCAATCTGAATGTATTCTTGTTTCCCATGCTCACCAATCACGACTGTCAATTGTTTTGGCACCTGTGACGAATGACCCTCTAACTGACCAGTGATATTGCCAGACCGATTGACATATTGCAAATGAATCGAGCCTGCAATTGCACTCAACAATAACTTGGTATCGTCATCCAAACTAGCACCCATAAAACCTTTAGGGAAATTTTTACCAATGAATCCAGTATTAATTTGTCCTGACTGAAATTCTGGGTGCTGCATCAGAGTTGCCTGAAACGGTATATTTGAATCTATTCCCTGAATTACAAACTGATTCAAGGCAATCTGCATTTTGCCAATAGCTTCATCTCGAGTACTGCCGTGGGTGATTAATTTAGCAATCATCGAGTCATAGAACATGGGAATCTCACCACCTTCATAAACTCCAGTATCTACCCTCACTCCATCAGATGTCGGCGGGGGTTGATATTTAACCAGACGACCTGTCGAGGGAAGAAATTGCCTATAAGGATCTTCGGCATTAATTCGGCACTCAATGGCCCATCCATTTCGTTGAATGTCTTTTTGCTTAAATGTCAGTTTCTCTCCGGCAGCAACCCGAATCATTTGCTCAACCAAGTCAAGACCTGTGATCATTTCAGTAACAGGATGTTCAACTTGTAAACGTGTATTCATTTCTAAAAAATAAAATGACTGATCTTTACCCACCACAAACTCAACAGTTCCAGCGGATTGATATTCAACCGCTTTAGCTAAAGCGACGGCTTGCTCACCCATCGCTGCACGTGTTTGTTCACTGATAAAAGGTGATGGTGCTTCTTCAATTACTTTTTGATGTCTTCTTTGTATAGAACACTCACGCTCCCACAAATAAACTATATTGCCAAAAGCATCCCCTAGGACCTGAATCTCAATATGCCTGGGCTCTTCTACAAACTTCTCTATAAATATACGATCATCACCAAATGAATTTCTTGCCTCATTTTGACAAGAAGTAAAACCTTCGAACGCTTCTTGATCGTTATACGCCACACGAAGACCTTTTCCACCGCCACCAGCTGAAGCTTTAATCATGACTGGATAACCAATTTTTTTAGCAATATCGACTGCTAGATCTGCATTTTCAATGGCTTCATTGTGACCTGGGATGGTATTTACTTTTGCTTTTTCAGCTAATTTTTTTGAAGCAATTTTGTCACCCATTGCAGCGATGGAATGATGTTTTGGACCAATAAACACAATACCCTGCTCTTCAACTATTCTGGCAAACTCTTCATTTTCTGAGAGAAAACCGTAACCTGGATGAATCGCTTGTGCACCTGTTGCTTTAGCAGCTTCAATGATATGGTTCATCACCAAATAAGATTCTCTCGAGGGTGCGGGGCCTATGCAAACTGACTCATCAGCTAATTCAACATGCCTTGCTTCTTGATCTGCTTCTGAATAAACAGCAACTGTTTTAATACCCATTTTTTTTGCTGTTTTGATAATTCGACAAGCAATTTCACCGCGATTAGCAATTAGTATTTTTTGAAACATCATATTTTTCTCATCCGAATTTAAAGTGGAATATTGTCGTGTTTACGCCAAGGATTCTCGAGCTCTTTGTTCTGCAACATGACAAGTGACCTAGAAATTCGCTTTCTCGTTTCATTGGGCATAATGACATCGTCGATATAACCTCTGCGACCTGCTACAAAAGGATTAGCAAATTTAGCTTTATATTGGGCTTCTCTTGCTGCTAATTTTTCAGGATCAGACTTTTCATCGCGGAAAATAATTTCCACCGCTCCCTTTGGTCCCATTACAGCAATCTCTGCCGATGGCCACGCAAAATTAACATCACCACGTAAATGTTTGGATGACATCACATCATAAGCACCACCGTAAGCTTTTCTAGTTATCACTGTTATTTTTGGCACGGTACATTCCGCATATGCAAACAAGAGTTTGGCGCCGTGTTTAATAATGCCCCCATATTCCTGTGATATTCCAGGCATAAATCCTGGAACATCAACAAAAGTAATGACTGGTATATTAAATGCATCACAAAAACGAACAAAACGTGCTGCTTTGATGGAGGATTTAATATCTAAACAGCCAGCTAAAACGAGTGGTTGATTGGCAACTACGCCGATGGTTTGTCCTTCAATTCGACCAAAACCAATAATGATATTTTTTGCATAATCGGGTTGAATTTCAAAAAAATCACCGTCATCAACTACTTTAAAAATTAACTCTTTCATGTCATAGGGCTTATTCGGATTGGTTGGTACTAATGTATCTAGAGAATAATCAATCTGATCAGAGACAGAGGAACTTGGACGACATGGTGGCTTTTCACGGTTGGATGAAGGTAAATAATTGAAAAATCTTCTTAACATCAAGATCGCTTCAACATCATTTTCAAATACGCGGTCGCATACTCCTGACTTTGTTGAATGCGTAAGCGCTCCACCTAACTCTTCAGCCGTCACCTCTTCATGGGTTACTGTTTTTACGACCTCTGGTCCAGTAACAAACATATAAGAGCTGTCTTTGACCATAAATATAAAATCGGTCAGAGCTGGTGAATAGACTGCCCCTCCAGCACAAGGTCCCATGATCAAGGAAATTTGCGGAATGACTCCGGAAGCAGTTACGTTTCTCTGAAATATTTCTGCATACCCACCGAGTGATGCAACTCCTTCTTGGATTCTTGCGCCACCAGAATCATTTAAACCAATCACTGGTGCACCAACTTTCATGGCTTGATCCATGATTTTGCATATTTTTTCAGCATGTGCCTCTGAAAGTGAACCGCCAAACACAGTGAAGTCTTGAGAAAAAACAAACACCAGTCGACCATTAATCATGCCATAACCAGTCACAACGCCATCACTAGGAACTGACTCATCGGCCATATCAAAGTCGGTACAGCGATGTTCAACGAACATATCCCACTCTTCAAATGAACCTTCATCAAGTAATAAATGAATTCGCTCGCGAGCAGTTAATTTACCT
>Ga0114959_10002026_pt1 | contig 17104 bp, 8 predicted proteins | sample C_130625_EF_Meta_FD_87317 | JGI IMG/M metagenome (GOLD analysis project Ga0114959, IMG submission 87317) | Freshwater microbial communities from Lake Croche, Canada to study carbon cycling - C_130625_EF_MetaG | ecosystem: Environmental > Aquatic > Freshwater > Lake | place: Lake Croche, Canada...
CCCCGGCCCACCGCCTCCCCTCCGACAGCACCACCCAGCACAGCCTCCCCCTCGAAGGCCGCACCCTCGCCTTCACCGCCACCGCCGGCAGCATCACCCTGCAAAGCCCGGACGGCACGCCCGAAGCCCAGATGGCCTACATCGCCTACACGCTCGACACTCCAAAAACCGCCACCCACCCTCGCCCCATCAGCTTCGCCTTCAACGGCGGCCCCGGCGCTGCCTCCTCCACCCTCCATCTCGGCCTGCTCGGCCCCTGGCGCATGATGATGGACGACCAGGGCACCCGCCCCTCCGCCTCCGCCACCCCCCTCCCCAACAACGACACCTGGCTCGACTTCACCGACCTCGTCTTCCTCGACCCGATCGGCACCGGCTTCAGCCGCCTCCTGATCAACACCGAGGAAACCCGCAAGAAATACTGGTCGGTGAACGGTGACGTCAGCGCCATGGCCGACACCATCCGCCAATATCTCCAATCCACCCGCCGCATGACCGCGCCGAAATACATCATCGGTGAAAGCTATGGCGGCCTGCGCGCCCCCCGCCTGGCGCGCGAGCTCGCCGCCGACCAGAATGTCGGCACCAGCGCCCTCATCCTCATCTCCCCCAAGCTCGATTACGGCAGCAGCAGCACCGCCCTGAATGTGCTCGACTTCGCCGCCGGCCTCCCCACCCTCGCCGCCAGCGAACGCGCCAAACACGGCCCCGTCACCCGCGCCGACATGGCAGACGTCGAAGCCTACGCCGCCGGCGACTACATCACCGACCTCCTCCGCGGCCCCGCCGACCCAATCGCCCTCGCCCGCCGCCTCGACCGCGTCAGCACCCTCATCGGCCTGGACCGCGCCCTCCTCGAACGCCGCCAGGGCCTGCATTACTCAAATGATTACTTCCGCCTGCGCGACCCCGCCCAGATGGCCAGCCGTTACGACACCAGCGTCGAACGCCCCGACCCGTTCCCCGAATACATCAACAACTTCCCCTTCGACTCCCTCAGCGACGCCTTCGCCGCCCCCTTCGGCAGCGCCATGCTCGAGCTCTACACAAACCGCTTCAACTGGCTGCCAGACGGCCCCTACAACCAGTTCAACAACCGCGCCGCCCGCAACTGGGATTTCGGCTCAGGCCCCTCCCGCGCTGAATCCGTCTCCGCCCTGCGCACCGAACTGGCGCTCGATCCGAGCTTCCGCGTCCTCATCACCCATGGCCTGTTCGACCTCGCGACCCCCTATTTCATGACCCAGCTTCTTCTCAACCAAATCCCCAAAAGCGTCGGCACCGACCGCATCGATTTCCTGGTCTATCCCGGCGGCCACATGTTCTACAGCCGCGAGGCCAACCGCGCCCCCTTCCGCGCCGCCGCCCGCGCCCTCTACCCCCAGGAGTGACCACCCAGGAGTGCCCCCCCAGGATTGCTGCACCGCACAGCTAAAAGTTGCAGTTCGATGAATGCAGCGCGCATGCTCCATGATCACGACGCCCCGGACCCAACCGCGGGCCACCAACCCGGCAAGGAGCAACGTTCATGACGATCGCGGCCATCCTCAAATCCAAGGGCAACAACGTGACGGATGTGGCACCCGACGCCACCATCGCCGAAGTCACCCACACCCTTGCCGAGCACCGCATCGGCGCCGTCGTGGTCACCGGCCTGCGTGGCGAGTTGCTCGGCATCCTCAGCGAGCGCGACATCGTCCGCGCGCTCGCCACGCATGGTGCCAGCACGCTCGATCTGCATGCCAACGAGTTGATGACCACCCATGTCACAACCGCCACCCTCGCCACCACCGCCCCCGAAGCCATGCAGATGATGAGCGCCGGCCGGTTCCGCCATCTGCCAGTCCTGGATCAGAACCGCCTGGTGGGCCTGGTGAGCATCGGCGATGTGGTGAAGGCGCGGATGTCGGCGCAGGATTTCGAAGTGGATAGCCTGAAGGCATATGTCGCGGGGAGTTGAGATGACGGAAGGTCGGGCTCGGCCCAAACTCGGCCTTTCTCCGAGACTCGCCACGGCCCCCTGAATGCGAGATGATCGCGCAACAACGCAGCGAGGCATCATGTCGTCGACATCACCACAGGATCAGGGCCTGACACGGGAGCTTCTTCTCGCCGGCGGTCTGCGCGAGCACATCCAGCGCACCTCCCCCGAGATGCGCGTCCTCACCGACGAGGAGCGCGCCGAAAGCCTCGCCGCCCTCTTGGCGGACCGGCCTGAGCATGGCGACGGCGTCTGGGTGTTCGCCTATGGCTCGTTGATGTGGAACCCGGCGATCCATATCTGCGACCGTCGCCTGGCCCGTGCCGTGGGCTGGCGCCGCGATTTCTGCCTCGCCACCCGCGGCGGACGCGGCACCGCGGAAAACCCCGGCATGATGCTCGGCCTCGAACCCGGCGGTGAATGCCATGGTGCCGTGCTGCGCGTCGCAGAGGCCGATATCGCGCTCGAACTCGACCTGCTGTGGCGCAGAGAAATGGTCGCCTCCGGCTACATCCCGCGCTGGGTTCCGGTGCAGGATGAGCAGGGCAACGATCTCGGCCACGCCATCGCCTTCACCATCAACCCCGACGGCCCGTCCTATTGCACCAACCTGCCCGAGGCAGAGCTTGTCCACCGCCTCGCCACCGCCACAGGCCCGCTCGGCCGTGCCAGCGAATATCTCTTTCGTACCCGAGACGGCCTGCGCCAGATGGGCATCATCGACCCGATGCTGGAACAATTGGGGGAAGCGGTGGCCGAGCTACAGCGCGAATTGAAGATTTTAACTTGAAATCAAGGATCACCTGCTAAACCTTCGCGTAAAACGCGGAGGCAGGTCATGCAGGCGATTTGGCGACTGGTTGCGGCAGCCCTCATCATGGCTGCCTTTTCCATCCCCGCGCGGGCGGACCTTGAACTGCCCGGCGTGGGTCGCGATTCCAACGCCTACGCCGCCAGCCTCACCCGCCGCTTCCCGGCCGGCGCCAGCGCGACCCAACGGCTCGCCGCCGAACAGCAGGCCCAAGCCGCCCTGACCGCCCGCAATCTCGATACCGCCGTCACCGCGCTGGAAACCCGCGCCGGCCAGGGCGACGCCTCGCGCGACATCTGGCTGTCTCTGGCGGACGCACAGCTGCACCGCCCCAAGCCAGACCCGCAGCGCGCCTTGCTCGCCGCCTGGCAGGCCTGGACCCATGGCGACCTTGATGCCACAGGCATCCCCGCCCTGATGCGCATGGCTGAGGCCCTGCGCGTCCTCAACCGCCGCGTCCAGGAGTTGGACGTGCTGCACCAGGCCACCGAACTCGCACCCGACGATCAAGACCTCGCCGCACGCCTCGCCCAATCCGTGACCGAGGCCGGCATGCTGGTCCGCCGTGTGTCCTCCGAAGCGGACAGCGATCCCGCCCGCGCGTGCATCAGTTTCACCATCCGCCCCACCAAACGCCGCGACTTCCTGCCCGCCGACTGGGTCCGCCTCGACCCGCCAGCCGAGAACGCCGCCGTCACCCTGGAAGGAGACAATCTTTGCGTCTCTGGCCTGCCCTCCGGCCGGAGCACCAAAATCACGTTGCGCGCCGGCCTCCCCGGTCTGGGTGACACCAAGATGGCACAGGCCGAAACGGTGTCGGTCGCCATGCCCAACCGCTCCGCCAATGTCAGCTTTGATACGCGCCTCTTTGTGCTGCCCCGCGCCCGTGCCGCCACGGTCGGCCTCAGCACAGTGAACATCCCTGCGGTGAAACTCCGCCTGGTGCGGCTCACCGAGCGCAACGTCGCTGCCCTGCTGCGCCGCGTCCATCTGGGTGAGGCGCTGGAATCCTGGGGCATGGAATCCCTCGCCCAGGAGGCCGGCAGCACAGTCTGGCAAGGCCGTGCCGAAATCCCCGGCTACACCGTCAACAAAACCACCCGCACCGCCATGCCGCTGCCCGATGCGCTGCAAACCGCAGGTCCCGGCCTCTATGCCCTGGCCGCCACAGCGGGCGACGGCATGCAAAGCAGCGACGCCAGCTCCGTGCAGTTCGTTCTGCGCACCGACCTCGCTCCCACCGTCTGGCGCGGCAGCAATGGCCTGGTGGCCCAAATCCGCGATTACGGCACCGCCGAGATCCGCCCCGGCGTGATGGTCCGCCTGCTCGCCCAGAACAACGACATTCTCGCCGAAACCACCACGGATGATCAGGGCACGGCCCGCTTCCCCGCAGCCCTGCTGCGCGGCGAAGGCCCGCTCGCCCCCGCGGCCCTGCATATGTTCGCCAAGCTGACGGAAGGGGAGGACTTCGCCGCCCTCGACCTCAACACCGCCTCCTTCGACCTTTCTGATCGCGGCGTCGCAGGTCAGCCCCATCCCGGCCCGCTGGACGCCTATCTCTGGACCGAGCGCGGCATCTACCGCCCCGGTGAAACCGTCAATCTCATGGCCCTGGTGCGCGACAACAGTGGTGCCCCGGCCGATCTGCCCGTCCACATCACCACCCGCCGCCCCAACGGCCAGGTCTTTCAGGACGTGGTGCCCCAACGCCTCGCCGATGCCGCGATCCATGTCCCGGTGACCCTGTCCAATGCCGCTCCGTCCGGTGTCTGGACCGTTGAACTGCGCGCCGACCCCAAGGGCGCCGTGCTCGGCCAGACCAGCTTCCGCGTCGACGCTTTTGTCCCCGAGCGCCTCGCCGTCGATGTCGGCGACCTCCCAAAGACGCTGATCCCGGGCACCTCGGCCCAGCTCCCGCTCACCGCCCGCTTCCTCTACGGCGCCCCCGGCAGCGAACTCACCGGCAGCGCCACCTTGCGCCTGGCCGCCAATCCCGAGCCCTTCCCCGCGCTCGCCGGCTACCAGATCGGTGTCGAAGGCGAACAATTCGCCCCGGACCTGATCAAGCTCGACGTGCCCAACACCGACGCCGCCGGACGCTCCACCATCGAGGTCCTGCTGAAATCAGCCCCTGACACCACCCAGGCGCTGAAGGCCGAGATCGCGATCGCGATCAACGACCCCTCCGGCCGCTCCAGCCGCGCCAACACCACCATCCCTGTCCGCCCATCAGGCCCGCTGATCGGCATCAAACCGCTCTTCCCCGACCACTCCGTGAATGCCGACACCGAGGCCAGCTTCGATGTCGCCGCCGTCAACGCGGACGGCAGACGCATTGCCCTGAAAGCCCGCCTCCGCCTGGTCCGCGAACGCCCCGACTGGCGCCTCGTCACTCGCGAAGGCCAGGCCCGCTACGAAACCATCTGGCGCGACGAACCGCTGGAGTCCCGAGACCTGCCTTTGGCCGCGGACGCCCCCACCCGCGTCGTTCGCAAGCTGCCCTTCGGCCGCTACCGTATCGAGGTCCTCCAGCCCGATGGCCTCGCGCTGACCACAACGCGCTTCCGCGCCGGCTGGGCCGACAGCGACGCACCGGACGTGCCCGACAAGGTCGATGTCTCGGTTGATCGCAAGGTTATTCCCGCCGGCGAGACCGCCCGCGTCCATATCGCGCCGCCCTTCGCGGGCCAGGCGACGGTTGCCGTGCTGACCGACCGGGTCCACGCGCTGCGCAACATCACAATCCCCGCCGGCGGCAGCGAGATCGATATCCCGGTCGATGCCGCCTGGGGCCCCGGTGCCTATATCGCCGTCCATGTATTCCGCGCCGGAGCCAATGCCAGCCGCGCCATTGGCCTCACCCATGTCACCGTCGACCCCGCCGCCCGCCAATTGCCGCTTGCCATCGAGGCGCCGGCCAAGATCGCCCCGCGTCAGCGCCAGCTCGTCGTGGTGCGCACCACACCCGGCGCCTGGGTCAGTCTCGCCGCCGTCGACGAGGGCATTCTCCGCCTCACCCGCTTCACCCCGCCGGACGCCGCCCCGCATTTCCTCGGTCGCCGCCGTCTCGGCATCGATATCCGCGACGATTGGGGCCGGCTGATCAAACCCGCTGACGGCGAGGCCACGCTGCTCCACCAAGGCGGCGACGATGGCGGCCTCGCCCTCCCCGAAATCCCGCAGCGCACCGTCAGCCTCTTCACCCCCCCGGTCCAGGCCGGACCGGACGGCACAGCGCGGATCACGCTTGACATCCCCGATTTCGCCGGCTCCGTCCGGCTGATGGCCATGGGCTGGCAGGCGAGCCGCATCGGTGCCGCCAACATGGCGATGACGGTGCGCGATCCGCTGGTGGGCGAAGCGCTGCTCCCCCGCTTCCTCTCCCCCGGCGATGAGGCCCGCCTCGCGGTGCTGTTGCAAAATCTCGACTTGCCGGCAGGCCTGGTCACCGCCCGACTCACCGTCGAAGGCCCCCTGGCGCTGGGCGGGCCGGACCGCCTCGAAGCAACCCTCGCCCCCGGCGCCCGCGCTCTGCCCAACACAACCCTGCGCGCCACAGGAATCGGCCGCGGCGTGATCCATCTGGCGCTCACTGCCCCAGGCGGCTTCAGCGTCACCCGCGACAGCGCCATAACCATCCGCCCCGCCCGCGCGACCACAACCGAGGTAAGCGCGAGCGAAATCGCGCCCGGCGCCAGCCTCGCGCTCGCTCCCAAGCTCGACAAATTCCTGTTTGGCACCGGCACCGCCACAGCGAGCTTCGGTCTGCCGGTGCGCTACAGCACCCAGGCGGTCATGGCAGCGCTGGACAGCTATCCCTTCGCCTGCCTCGAACAATCCACCAGCCGCGGCCTGCCGCTCACAATGCTGCCGAAATCCGACGAAACCGCGGCAAAGCTGCAACAAGCCGTCGCCCTGGTGCTCGACAAGCAGCGCTATGACGGCAGCTTCGGCCTCTGGTCCGGCAACGGCGACACCGAGGAGTGGCTGTCATCCTACGCCATGGACATGCTGATCCGCGCCCGCGCCGCTGGTGCGACCGTGCCGGAACCAGCGATGCAGGACGGGCTCCGGCACCTCGCGGGCGGCATCAACACCACCGACATGGAGCCCAAGGCCCTCGCGGCCGAAGCCTACCGGCTCTACGTCCTGGCCAAAGCCGGCCAGGGCCGCCCCGGCGCCGCCCGCGTGCTGCTGGAGCAGATCGAGCGACTGCCGACCCAGATCGCCAAGGCCCAACTCGGTGCCGCCCTGGCGCTTGCGCATGACCAGCCCCGCGCCGAGGCCGCCTTTGGTGCCGCGCTGCTCGCCCCTGCACGACGCTGGTGGAACGTCGATTACGGCACCGCCCTGCGCGATCAGCTCGCCCTCGTTGTGCTGCTGAAGGAAAGCGGCCTGATGGCAGACCGGCTTGCCACCCTGATCGCCCAACTCCCCGGCCCCGACCTCGCCCCCGGCCAGCTCAACACCCAGGAACTCGCCTGGGCCGGCGCCGCCTCCGCAGTCCTGGGCCGTGACGGCCGCCCGATCAGCCTGCAACTCGGCACCGCCACCCTCCAGGGTGCCACCATCACCACTGGCCTCACTCAGCCCACGATGGCCAAGAACCTTGCCGACCGCCCGGTCTGGGCTTCCCTCGCCACCACCGGCATCCCGCTCCAACCCCAGCCCGCCGCCCGCGCCGGGCTGCGTGTGCTGCGCAAATTCCTCACCCAGGACGGCACCGCCCTCAACCTCGACTCCATCCGGCAAAATGACGTGTTCATTCTTGTGCTGGAGGGCCGCGCCGATGACGGCCAGCCCCACCAGCTCGCACTCACCGAAGGCCTGCCCGCCGGATGGGAGATCGCCGGACGCCTGACCGGCGGCGATAACGGCGCCGTCCCCGGCATGGCCTGGCTCGGCGCACTGACCCCGACCGACGCGCAGCCCGCCGCGGATGACCGCTTCGCCGCCATCATCTCAACCACCGCGCAGAAGCCGGATTTCCGCGTCGCGGTGCGGCTGCGCGCCGTCACCCCGGGCAATTTCCAACTCCCCGGCGCCGAGCTGGTTGATATGTACCGCCCGTCCTTCTTCGCCCGCCAGGGAGAAGGCCGCATCAAGGTCGCGGGGGCCGAGTGAAACGCAGCGCGGTCCTGCTCGTCCTGGCGGTTATCACTGTCTGGACGCTGGACCGCCTGGCCCCGCCTGACTTGTCCCGCATCTCTCATCCCGCCCAGGAGATGCGCGACAGGTCAGACCATCTCCTCGCACTCCGCCCGGCGCCGGGCGGCGTCTGGCGCATCCGCACCACCACCGACGATGTCGACCCCGCCTTCATCGAGCGCCTCATCGCCATTGAAGACCGGCATTTCCGCCACCACCCCGGCGTCAACCCGCTCGCCCTCGCCCGCGCCGCCTTCCAGGATCTCCGCGCCGGCCGCATCGTCTCCGGCGGCTCCACCCTCACCATGCAGGTCGCCCGCCTGCTCGAACCCCGCCCCCGCACCATCCGCGCCAAGCTGATCGAGATTGCCCGCGCCCTGCAACTGGAGGCACGCTTCTCCAAGAACGAGATCCTCGGCATGTGGCTCACCCTCGCCCCCTATGGCGGCAATCTCGAGGGTGTGCGTGCGGGCAGCCTCGCCTGGCTCAACAAATCGCCCAGCCAGCTCGAAGACAGCGAGATCGCCCTGCTCGTCGCCATCCCCCGCCGGCCGGAAGCCCTGCGCCCAGACCGCCACGCCCAACGCGCCGAGGCGCTGCGCAACCGCATCCTGCACGCCGAAGCCGGCCCCGTGGACGGCCATCGCCACCCCATGCCGCGCCACGCCGCCCAGGCCCTGAGCTGGCCCAACACGCCCATCGCCCGGTCCACCATCGATCTCAACCTCCAGATCGCGGTCGAAGCGGTCGCACGCTCCCAGGCCACCACCCTGCCCCAAGGGGCCGCCACCGCCGTGCTGATCGCTGATCTGAAAACCCGCGACATTCTCGCGCTGGCCAGCGCCACCAACGGACCGCAAGGCCGCCAGCTTGACCTCACCCGCGCCGTCCGCTCCCCCGGCTCCGCCCTGAAACCCTTCGTCTACGCCATGGCCTTCGAAGCCGGTCTCGCCGGCCCCGAAACCCTGCTTGACGACCTGCCCCGCCGCTTCGGCACCTACGCGCCCGAGGATTTCGACCGCGTCTTTCAAGGCCGCGTCACGATGGCCGACGCCCTGCGCCGCTCGCTCAACCTCCCCGCCGTCGCGCTGCTTGCCGAGCTTGGTCCCGGCCAGTTCCTCGAACGCCTGCGATCCAGCGGCGTCACCCTGCATCTGCCCGCCAACACCGCGGGCATGCCCGCCTCCCTCCCGCTGGCGCTCGGTGGCCTCGGCATCACCCTGCGCGAAGCCGCCGGTCTCTATGCCGCCCTCGGGCAGGACGGCACTGTCACACCCCTACATCTCAGCCAAAACACCACGCCCAATATCACGCCCAACGCCACCTTGGGCACGCCCCTCGTTTCCCCCCGCGCCGCCGCCACCATCGCTGGCATCCTCACCCAGCCCTTCCCCGATGGCGGGCCAGACGGCATCGCCTGGAAAACCGGCACGAGTTGGGGCGGCAGAGACGCCTGGGCGCTGGGATTTGACGGCCAACACGTCGCCGCCGCATGGGTCGGTCGCCCCGATTCAACCCCCCTCCCTGGCGCCACCGGCCGCGGCCTGGCACTCCCCGTCCTCGCCCGGCTGATGTCTCTGCTCCCTTCGGCCCCGCGCCCCGCGACCAAACCGATCGTGCTTACCGCCACCGCCCCCAGACCGGACGCACTGCGGCTGCTCTTCCCCCCGCCCCAAGCCGTGGTCAGCGCCGACGGCCCCTTCACGGTGCGCGCCATGGGCGGAAGACGCCCGCTCACCTTTCTCATGGACAACACCCGCCTGCCCTCAGAACCCGCCAAACGCGAAGTCGGCTGGCGCCCGCCGAGCCCCGGCTTCTATCGTCTCGTGGTGCTGGATGCCGATGGTCAGGCCGTCACCAGTCAGATCCGCGTGCGGTGAAGGAACGGAAGGGGACCCGGGCAGCAGCAATTCCCGTGATGCACTGGTGGGATCGGACAATCCCCCCTTATCTCCCTCAATCCAGGAGAGTCCGATGAGCGCCACAGCCGACACGCCGCCCCAGGCCCCCAAGCTCGGCACCACCGCGATGCCCATCCTGCTGGCGCTCAGCCTCTGCCACATGCTGAACGACACCATGCAGTCGATGATCCCGGCCATCTACCCGATGATCAAAGACAGCCTTGGCCTCGATTTCGGCCAGATCGGCCTGATCACCCTGGCCTTCAACCTCACCGCCTCCCTGCTCCAGCCGCTGGTTGGCCTCTACACCGACAAGCGCCCAATGCCCTATTCCCTCACCGTCGGCATGGGCTTCACCCTTATCGGCCTGGTGATGCTCTCACTCGCCGGCAGTTTCGCAGCGGTGGTGACGGCCGCCGCCATGGTTGGCCTCGGCTCCTCGGTGTTCCACCCCGAAAGCTCCCGCATGGCCCGCCTCGCCGCCGGCACCAGGCTCGGCTTCGGCCAGTCGCTGTTCCAGATCGGCGGCAATGCCGGCTCTGCGATCGGCCCGCTGATGGCCGCCTTCATCATCCTCCCCCGCGGCCAGACCAGCATTCTCTGGATGTCGATCCTTGCCTTGCTCGGCATGGGCATCCTCGCCTGGGTCGGCAACTGGTATGCCCGCATGCGACGCGCCCCACGCAGCGCCAAATCCGGCCGCACCGACCCCGGAATCTCCAGCCGCAAGGTCGCGATTACGGTTGCAACCCTGGTGGTGTTGATCCTGTCCAAATATTTCTACATGGCATCGTTCAACACCTATTATACCTTCTACCTCATCGAGCATTTTGGCCTAGAGGTCGGCCACGCCCAGACGCTGCTCTTCGTCTTCCTCGCCTCGGTTGCCGCCGGCACCATCCTCGGTGGCCCGATCGGCGACCGCATCGGCCGCAAGCGGGTGATCTGGGGCTCCATTCTCGGCATCCTCCCCTTTACCCTTGCTCTGCCCTACGCCAACCTGTTCTGGACGGTGACGCTCTCGGTGCCGATCGGCATGATCCTCGCCTCGGCCTTCCCCGCCATTGTCGTCTACGCACAGGAGCTGATGCCCGGGAAGGTCGGCGCCATCTCCGGGCTGTTCTTCGGCTTCGCCTTCGGCATGGGCGGCCTCGGCGCCGCGCTGCTCGGCATGCTCGCCGACGTGACCAGCATCACCTATGTGTATGAGGTCTGCGCCTACCTCCCCGCCCTCGGCCTGCTGGCGCTGCTTCTGCCCAGCCTGGACCATCGTGCCCCAAACTGACAGGCGAGATGCCCCGCTGCGCGGCATCGCCCTCTTCCTCGGCGCACTCCTGTGCTTCTCAGCATCAGACGCGCTCGCGAAGTTTCTCAGCAACGGACTGCCGACCATCGAGCTGGCCTGGATGCGTTATTGCGTCTTTGTGGTCCTCTCCCTGCTGCTGCTGCGCGCCGAGGGCGGTCGTCTGCGACTGGGACAGCCAGGTCAACAAATCCTGCGCGGCCTCGGCCTCGTCAGTTCCGCCATCTTCTTCATGATATCGCTGCGCTCTTTGCCGATCGCCGAAGCCGCCACGATCGGCTTCGCCTCGCCGATCCTGATCATCATCCTCGCCATTCCCATGCTCGGCGAAAGGGTCGGCCTGCGCCGCTGGGCCGCGATCCTGCTGGGCATGGCCGGCGTCATCGTCGTCGTGCGCCCCGGCACCGCGGCCTTCCAACCGGCCGCCCTCTGGACCCTCGCCTCCTCGCTCGCCTGGGCCGTCGCCTCCATCATCACAAGACGAATGTCCGGCATGCACCCCGCCTCGATGCTGGTCTGGTCGGCCCTCACCGGCTGGCTCGTCCTCTCGGTCATGATGCCCTTCGTTGCCGTCTGGCCCACCACAACCGAAATCGCCCTCACCTTCGCCATGGGCATCGCTGCCTCCAGCGGCCAATACCTCATGATCCTTGCCTATCGCTGGGCCGGCGCCGCCGTACTCGCACCATTTGCCTACACCCAACTGCTCTGGGCCATCATCACCGGCTATGTCGTCTTCAATGCCACCCCAGACAGCGCAACACTCATCGGCGGGGCGATCATTGCGGGTAGCGGGTTGTGGTCAGCGCGGAATGAGCGGGGGGCGAAGGTGTGACGCAAGGCCAGTTGCACAGGTCATGGGCACAGGTCGGGTCCATCGACCCGATCTGTGCCCCTGGTCTTCCTTCAAACCGTCGCCACCGGCGTCACCGGGCTCCCCACCGCCCCCGGCAACCGCAAGGGCGGCGCCGTCAGCAGAAACCGTGACCGCCCGGCATCCCGCAGCCAATCGGCGAGATCGCTCAGCAACCACATCTCGCCGAGATAGCATCCCAGTCGGAACAAGCAGTGCGCATGCAGCGGTAGGATGGCGCATACCGCGTCCAGACAGGGCCGCGCCGGGTTCACCTCCACCGCATAATTGTCCGAGATCAAAGCGACCACCCCGCTATCAGTGATCCATTGCAGCAGCCGGTCGTCCCGACCATCCAGAGCAGAGGTGGTGCTGTGCAACACGCGAGGATCAGGCGAACGGTTCATCTCCAGCAGCGCACGGTCAAAGCCGGTGCGCAGGCACAGCATGTCCCCGACCTCGACCTCGACACGGTCCGCCTCCAGCACCCGCATCAGCTCATCATACCCCACCACCTGCCCGCTGCGCCCAAAATGCGCCAACAGATCGACCATCACGCCGCGCCCCTGCACGCAGGTCGCCGCCATGTTCTCCACCCCCAGCCGATGCGCCCCCGGCGGTGCCAGATCGTTCGGCACCGGACCCTCCGCGGTATAAACACTGGGTCCGGCAATATCGGTGTTGGCGCGATAGCCGTTGTAGAACACGTCCTCAGCCACGCCGTCGCCATCCACATCGAACATCTGCCCGACATGGGCAAGACTGTCCCATTGCGTGGAATATTGCAGCGTCAGCAGCACGCGATCATCACACACCACATCGGTCGCCGTCGGATCATCGCAGCGCATCGGAAACGCCATGTTCGGCCGGTTGCCGGGCCGCAGGGTCGGCATCAGCTCCGGAGCGGAGCGACGCGGGTTGATCACCGAGCCCCCTGGAAAATCCAGCGGCAGCGACAGGCAGAAGCTGCGCCCCGCGCGCACTTCCGCCACGCCTTGCAGAACCTTGGCAGGCGTCAGCAGATTAAGCCGCCCCAACTGGTCATCCGCCCCCCAATCCCCCCAGGTCGATCCAGGCGGACGCCGGGTCCAGCGTGGATTTTCGGTCATGACGATCTCCCTTTACGTGTTTGCCCGAAGGTTACGTGCTCGTAGAGAGGCTGTCATGGAAAAGAGCGGGCGGACCTGCCCATCAACGCAAGGAGCAGCGATTCAATGAGCGGCAAGCGCAGGGAGACGCGCCGGCGCGCCATCACGGCCCATGATGTCGCGGCGATGGCCGGGGGGTCCCAATCCGCGGTCTCGCGCAGCTTCACCCCTGGCGCCTCGGTGGCGCCCACCACCCGCGCCCGCGTGATGGACGCCGCCGCCGCCCTCGGCTACCGCCCCAACCTCATCGCCCGCTCGCTGATCACCAGGCGTTCGGGCATGATCGGCGTGGCGATGGGCAATCTGCACAACCAGATCTACCCGGTGATGCTCGATCGACTGGCGCGCGACCTCGCCGCGCAGGGCTACAGCATCCTGCTCTTCCCCGCCCCGCTGGATGGCGAGGCCGACCCCGAGATGGCGCAGATCATGCGCTACCAGCCGGATGCCGTGGTGCTCGCCGCCACCAGCGTCTCCTCGGCGCTTGCGGTGGAATGTCGCGCCGCCGGCCTGCCGGTCATCCTGCTCAACCGCACCTCACTCGGCCCCGGCATCGCCCAGGTGTCCTCCGTCACCGGCGCCAACATGGCCGGGGGGCACGAGATCGGCGTATTGGTCGCCGAGGCGGGATTCCATCGCCCGGCCTTTCTGGCGGGGCTTGATCACGCCTCCACCAGCCTCGAACGCGAGGCTGGGTTTCGCGCCGGCCTCGCCGAGAGGGGGTTATCCGTCCACCTGCGCGCCAATGGCAATTTCAACGAGCGCGACACACGCGCGGCCATGTTCAGGCTGCTCAGCCACCGCGACCCACCAGACATGGTCTTCGCCGCCTCCGACCAGATGGCCATGGTGGCGATGGATGTGGCGCGCACCGAGTTCGGCCTGCGCGTGCCGCAGGACCTCTCGTTGATCGGCTTTGACGACGCCCCGGCGGCCGCCTGGCCAACCTATAATCTGACGACCTACGCCCAGCCGGTGGCGGACATGGTGGCAGCGACGATCGGGCTGCTGATGGACGAGATCGCGGATCCGACGAGTCCCCCCCGCCAGATTGTCCTGCGAGGCCACCTGATTCTGCGCGGCTCATCGCGCCTGTCATCCACGCATGACGGGTGTGAAGCGTTGTGAGCCAGGCCCAGCGCCCTCCGATGCATCGAGTCTCAAAAATAACTCAATTTCGAACTTCAGAGTCACGACAAAATTATACCATCTCCGGTTGCGATCGCCTGCAGCGAATGAGCTCTTGAGCAAAAGCATATACTTACAACACAAGGAGTTGACGATTAAATCACGTTCAACTGGAGCGATCAAAAATCGCTGCCGCAGATCGATGTCATCAATATTTAGATTGTTCTCTAAAAATTCAACTTTGGTATATTTTTGAAACTTGCATTTGCAAGTTTGTCAAGCTTTGTAGGTGACAAGCAGGTCAGTCTGTCGTGAACCGACACACAGGCGCGCCGCAACTGTATTTCACGCAGCCGCGTGGCTGTGTTCGGAGAGAAGAAGATGGCAAAGACGATTTCAGTTGTTTTGGGCAACGGTCAGACGCTTGACGCGAGCTTCTCGCCCCTTTTGGTCACCACCGGTGCCGGCATCGCGGCCACCACCGGTGGTTCGGCCGTCGATCTCACGTCCGGCGGCATCGTCACCAATGACGGCACGCTCGTTTCAAACCTGCTCGCAGGCGTGCAGCTTGATGACGCATCGACCGTCAACAACGGCAGTGACACGTTCACCACGGCAACAATCGCCGGCTCTGTTGCCGGCGTCATCTCGCTGTTCGGCACCACCACCGTCTATGACGGCGGCACCATCTTCGCGACCCAGGGCCCGGCTGTTTATATCCAGTCCGGTGCCGTCTATGTCGGCAGCGTCGGCAACACCACGGCCAGCGTGATTGGCGCCAATATCGGCATCGGCGTCGCCGCCGGCGCTGCCACCGTCGTCAACCGCGGCACCGTTGCCGGTCTCAGCAATGCCGCCGTCTATGGCCTGGAAGGCGGTTCGATCGCCAACGGCGCCGAGAATGCCACCCACGCATTGATGATCGGCGGCATCAACGGCGCCGGCCTCAAGGGCGTTGGCCAGATCCAGAACTACGGCACCCTCGCCGGCCTCGCCCAGAACGGCGTGACCTTGGAGGCCGGCGGCGTGGTCGACAACGGCAGCACGGCCGACACCTCCGCCCTGATCTTTGGCGGCGCCATCGCTGTGGTTGCCACCGGTGGGAGCGGCTCCGTCTACAACGACGGCACCATCGCCTCCACCTTCACCGGCATTTCGTTGCAGAAGGGCGGCTCGGTCAACAACGGCCAGGTCGGTGACACCACGGCCACCGTGATCGCCGGATCCAACGGCATCGTGGTCAACAGCGACGGCAAGACCGGCGCCGCCCACACCGCCAGCACCGTGATGAACCTCGGCACCATCCTCGCCGGCGCCCAGATCTCGCTCAGCGGCGTCGTGCTGAACGATAACGGCACCATCACCAACGGCTCAGAGGCCATCACCACCGCGCTGATCCAGGAAAAGGGCTCGGGCTTTCCGCAGGATGGCCAGGGCAACGGCGTGCTCGCCACCGTGGATGGCGCCACGGTTAGCAATCTTGGCACCATCACCGGCTCGGTGACCGGCATTTATCTGAGCGGTAATGTTGCCGTCTACAACGGGAACCTCGCTGACAAGACGGCAACGGTGCGCGGCGGCCTCAACGGTGTGAAGGCCACCGTGTTCGAGAGCAACATCGTCAATGACGGCACCATCCTGGGCAACCAGGGCGTCGAGCTGGTCGGCGGCGTGCTGCGCAACGGCAGCGCCGCGGACACCACTGCGGTGATCCAGGGCACCTCCAACGGCAGCAACGGCATCCAGTCCACGGCCGGAACACTTACGCTGAACAATTTCGGCACGATCACCGGCGATATCGGCGTCAACCTCACCGGCGTGGACGCCGACAACAAGCCGATCTACGGCACCGGCACGATCTACAGCGCCGGCGTGATCGCCAGTGCACAAGGCGCCACCGGCACCGCCATCCAGTTCGGCGCCGGCAACGATGCGCTGCATCTGATCGCCGGGGACAAGATCGTCGGCATCGTCGATGGCGGCGCCGGCGGCAACCTGCTGGGCCTTGGCACCGGCGGCAGCGGCTCCGGCCAGGTGGGCGGCATCGGCACCCAGTTCATCCATTTCGACACCTACGCGGTCGATCCGGGCGCCACCTGGCAGTTCTTCGGCGTCAACACCTTTGCGGCCGGCTCCACGCTGCACAATGACGGCACCATCGCACTCGCCGATCAGGCCACGATCGACATCGAGGGTCACCTCAACATCGATCAGGGCAACATCGACAATGACGGCAACGGCAATCTGCGCTGGGGCATGTTCGATTTCGGGACGGGCGGCGCATCGACGCTGATCCTCGGCACCAACGCAACGCTGAACACCTCCACCAGCCAGACGTTGAACCCGGCTCTGCGCAATCTGCACGTTGGTGACGTCGTCAAAATTGAGGCAGTGTCCCAGTTCACCTCCGTTTTGTTCGGCAATAACAGCGACGGCAGCACCAAGGTCACCTACACCGAGAGCAACGGGCATAGCTTCGTTATCAACAGCTTGACCGTGCAGAGCGGTGACGCGCTGTCCTATGCCTATGATGCGGCGTCCTCCACCGAGACCATCAGCGTCGTTGGCGCTGCCGCCGGGGCTGCGGGTGCATCAAGCATCGCGGCGCCGATCGTCGCCCAGGTTGGTAACCCGAGTGTTGTTGCGGTGCCGACGGTGACTGTGCCGACCCTGCCGACGATGCCCACTCTCCCGACGCTGACGCCGACCGGAAGCACCGGGACCACCGGCACGACCGGGACCACCGGCACGACCGGGACCACTGGCACGACCGGGACCACCGGCACGACCGGGACCACCGGCACGACCGGGACCACTGGCACGACCGG
>Ga0114959_10002027_pt1 | contig 17087 bp, 19 predicted proteins | sample C_130625_EF_Meta_FD_87317 | JGI IMG/M metagenome (GOLD analysis project Ga0114959, IMG submission 87317) | Freshwater microbial communities from Lake Croche, Canada to study carbon cycling - C_130625_EF_MetaG | ecosystem: Environmental > Aquatic > Freshwater > Lake | place: Lake Croche, Canada...
CTGGTGGCCGGTGATGTGTCCGAAGCCACCGTGTCGCCGGGGTGGAATGCGGTTTCGTTCGTCGCTCAGGGATCGCTATTCGTCCGTCCGGTCGTGCTGGTGGACAAGGCGATGTTTTCTGAATGGCAGGATAAGTTGGCTCGCGAAGAGGCAATCGGTATTGCCAAGCAGGTTGGCACCGCATTTGCCATTCTCGCTGCGGACATGGACGATGAACTTCCGTCTGCGAGAACGGACTGGCAGAAGGCCGTAACTCCGTACATCAAAAACGCCGATATGGTCGGACGATTCAATTACACCTATGGGGGAGGAAACACAAGTAAGGTGAAGGATCCTCAGAATACGGTGATGGGATACGTGCCGGGACCGGGCGGTCGGGCCGTGGTATATCTCGATTCTCACGTAAAGTGGGTTAAGAACTAGCCCTCCTTGCGGCACTGGTCGGAATCGTTGCCCTAGATTCTATACTGGGGCATGAGGGTTCTTGTCGCCAGTGCTGATTCGGAAGATACCGCGTTTTTTGGGGACGTTCTCGCGGATTTGGGAGTGGAGTTTTGCCCGGGGCCACCGGACCGTACCTATCCAGAACCTGACGTCATGGCGGTCGCTCACCAACATATAACGGGAAGCGCCGAAATGGATTTTCTCCCCCATTTGAAGCTCGTCATCACTCGCTCAACCGGGTTTGATCACGTTGATTTGGAAGCGGCCAAGCAAAGGGGCATTGCGGTTTGCAACGTCCCGGAGTACGGTTCGATTACCGTTGCCGAGTTTTCAATGGGATTGATTCTTTCGTTGACTCGTCGCATTCCCGCCGCGGTAGCAATCTCGCATCTCGGCAAGTTCCAGCTCGACGGATTGCAGGGGATAGATTTGGCGGGGAGGCAATTGGGAATCGTGGGTCACGGCAAAATCGGTCGGCATTTGGGCACCATCGCCGCTGGTTTCGGCATGAAGGTGAGCTTCCATGACCCGTTCTGGGAAAATTCAGTCTCATTGACTGAACTGCTCGGGCAGTCCGATATCGTGACTCTGTGCTGTCCCCTGACGCCAGAAACGCATCACCTGATCAATGCCAAAACGCTAGCAATGTTTCGACCGGGAGCGTATTTGGTAAATACGGCGCGGGGAGCCGTTGTGGATGGGTCAGCGTTGTTGTCTGCCCTCGATTCAGGGCATTTGGCCGGCGCCGCTCTCGACGTTTTGGAAGGGGAAGAAGGCATTCGAGAAGGCTTTGTCGATGAGTTTCATCAGGTCAATGAGACTCTGATGCGCCACCCCCAGGTACTCGTGACGCCCCATCTCGCGTTCGACACAAAGGAGGCAAAACAGCGAATCCGGGACACGACGGTGGAGATTATTAGGGCATTCCAGGAAGGAAGAATCCTTAATCCCGTACCCGGTCCGTAGTTTAAGCGTGGTGGGCGAGGAGAGACTCGAACTCTCACAGCTATTAACCGCTGGAACCTAAATCCAGTGCGTCTACCAATTTCGCCACTCGCCCGGCGAGGCATAAAGGTACCCGACCCGCTGGGTTACCGCGATGGGGGCGGCGCGGCCGGAGATTCCTTTAGCACGGTCGTCGGAAAAGATCGTTTGCCCGTGATCTTTATCATCTTCCGGGGGAAGTTAGGGAAACGCACCATGATTCGTTGCCGATACTCCGGCTCCGTCAGGAAGGCGGCGTGTCCATCAACGTAACAAACCGCTCGCCGCCCGTCTGGCCAAGGCTTTTCGTCTAAAAGCAAAATCGTTTCATCGGGCTTTTCGATGGCTGTCTGACTGATCCCGGCAAGTCTCGTATTGAACAGGATTCTCCCGCCATTTGGATTCTGGGTTCGCCACCGTTCCGCCTTATCGATGTACGGAAAGGTCACTTCTTGGGCGTCAGCCGTCGACTCGGTGGCGGGGATCACATCATCGGCGTCAGACGAATAGAGGGCGAAGCTGAGTCCTAGCTGCTTCAAGTTTGATAACCGATCGTCACTCGAAAATTTTCGATCCTCCATGCCCGCATTAGTCGATACAAGCTTTTCGGGATCCAAATCTTCCCGGGGACCGTAACTGATGATGCGATCTTTACGAATGTAGGTCAGATCCAGCTGGATATCCGTCAGTGACGAACCAGGCAAACGTGCGAGGTTAGACGGATTGGGGACATAAGCCACCAAGTAATCGGCCCCTTCAAACACGACTGTCTCACCGCTCGTGTAGCTGACGGTGAAAAGATCGATGAGTCGAAGGTTTGCGTTTTCACCGGATGGGGATACCGACTGAAACATCATCGGCAACATCGACAAAATGCTTTTGTCACCTGTGCTGATTGTGTACGCGTGGTATTGCTTCGGCAGATTCTTGATCGTGTACGATCCCGGTAGCTTCGCATCCTTTTGGATGTAAACGGTGGTCGGTATGGTTTGACCGATCACCAGCGATCCGATTGCTAAAACAGCCGCAATTGTTCCCATTCCAACTTTATATCACGAAACGGTTAAGGAATATATTTTGCTCAAGAATTCCGGTGATACTGAGCATCGACGATTGGTGGGCAACCTCGCTGAAGCGAATGTTGATCGGTAGGTCACGGGAGCGGAGAATTGGGTTGAGGAGTTGCAACTGGTTGGAAATCAGCTGCTTGGGACCGGCGCCAAGGACGTTTACATTATCGGCGACGACATGAATTTCGGTCTCATTCAGGATGGCAAGGCGGAGCAAAATACGCACGGGAATCGGCACGATGACAACAGCATCGGCGGAGAACTCGATACCGGCTTCGGTGATGCGAAGGTCTCGCAAGCGTAAACGTTCAGGCAATTGGGCCCTTACGAATGCGCATAGGTCTGCTTCGGTGATCTGGACTTTGACTTGATATGGGTCCGCGGTTTCTACCACGGCGCCGTCCTCGCGATAGGTCGCCTGTTCACCCGTAACCTGGATTTGATTGATCACCGGTAGCTTCGGAATTTTAAGTCGACCCACCTTGACGGAGAGGTGTTCAATTTGGGAGCCGTCTAAATCAGGTCGATCCGCCATGGGGAGATGCTACCGCTGGCACACGACGATTGCGTTGGGTGAAGAGATAAATGGGTAAACCGTCCCCATGATGTTGGCGTTAGCGATCCCGGGTCTGTCTGCCGATCCGCTTCCGCCTCTCCGAAGAGAATTTCGAGCGGCATGGGTGGCGACGGTTGACAATATCGATTGGCCAAGCAAGCGGACCCTCTCCACCCCGCAGCAGCAGGCCGAGCTCACGGCGATTTTTGACCGGGCCAATGAAATTGGATTGAACGCGATCATCTTTCAAGTGCGCCCTTCCGCCGATGCGCTGTATGAATCCCCATTGGAACCGTGGTCGGAATACCTCACCAATCGCCAAGGTCGCGCCCCCAGTCCAAAGTGGGATCCGCTGGCCTTTGCCGTTAAGTTAGCGCACGATCGAGCGATGGAGTTGCATGTCTGGATGAATCCCTACCGAGCGTTTCATCCGGCTCAAAAGGGTCCAATTTCGTCCGACCATATCGCAAAGACTCGGCCCGAACTGGTGAAAAGTTACGGCAAATACTTATGGATGGATCCGGGGGAGCCCGATGTGCAGAAGCGTATCTTGGCCGTCACGCGCGACATCGTTCGGCGGTATGACATCGACGGGATTCACATTGACGACTACTTCTATCCTTATCCGGAAAAGAGACAGCCATTTCCAGATGAGCTGAGCTATCGCGCCTACCAGGCTCGCGGAGGCAATTTGGCCCGGGACGATTGGCGGCGAAAAAACGTTGACGACACGGTCCGCGGCATGTACGAGGCGATTAAGGCGGAGAGAGTCACGGTGAAGTTTGGGATAAGCCCGTTCGGCATCTATCGCCCGGGGATCCCAAGCGGCATCAAAGCGGGCGTTGATCAATACTCAGAACTGTTCGCCGACGCCCAAAAATGGCTTCGGGAGGGGTGGTGTGACTATTTCTCCCCGCAGTTGTATTGGCCAATCGCGCAAAAAGCGCAGAGTTTTCCCCGTCTTCTCGCCTACTGGCAGTCGCAAAACCTACGGAGTCGGCACCTGTGGCCGGGACTATTCACCAGTCGCGTCATGCCCGCCGAGGGAAACTGGCAACCTGCCGAAATAATCAACCAGGTCAAGCTGATTAGAGACTCCGGGGGGGATGGGGAAGTGCACTTCAGCATGAAGGCACTGCAGAAAGACGCCAATGGCGTGACGGATCTGCTTCGCGGGAGCGCCTACGGGAATGTCGCTTTTGTACCGGAGAGTTCTTGGATTCCCGATGCTTCGTCATCCACTCCCGAACTATCCGTTCAGGAAAATCGAGTGACTTGGAAGATTTCGCGCGGAAAGCTGCCGTTCGCCTGGGGTTTTTATCGCCGGTACGGACGAAAGTGGCTCGTGAATAGGTGTCCGGCAATCCAAACTTCTTTTGAGTTGGATGCCACCGAAAAACCTGATGAGGTGGCGGTGGTCGCGGTGAACCGCGCCGGGAAGGCATCTGCTGCCGCCCGGATCACCATCAAATAGCTAGTGGGTCGGCAAGATGACGGTAAAGGTTGAACCTTCGTTGAGGCTGCTGACCACAGAGACCGTTCCGCCGTGGCTTTCTACGATGTGCTTGACGATGCTTAACCCCAGACCGGTGCCACCGGTGCTTCGACTACGGGCTCGATCGACCCGATAAAATCGCTCAAAGATTCGTCCCAAATGTTCGCTGGCGATGCCATAGCCCGTATCGCGGATATCGATTTGAACGGCTGATACCATTGGGGTCAGGGTGACGACCACTTCTCCGCTGGCGGTGTAGTTGATGGCATTGTCAATCAGATTGATGGCAATTTGGACCATTTGAGCAGAGTTCGCGCTAATCGAACACTGCGGTGGGCCCTCGTACCTCAGGGTCAGCGCTTTGTCAGCCGCCTTAATCTGTAATTGAGCGAGCGCGGTCCGAAAAATTTCGGCGATATCGCAATCCTGCTTTCGTACGGGATTTAGCTCGGCGGTGCTCAGGATCAGAAGATCTTGAGAGATCGAAGACAGCCGATCCACCTCACTAATTATCTTCGCTAAGTACTTTTCCTTCAGCTGATCGTCATCCTCGTCCAGCAGCGTTTCCGCCATGGCGCGAATGATGGTCATCGGCGTTCGCATTTCGTGCGAGACGTTGGCGACAAAGTCTTTTCGGATGCGTTCCAGTTTGCGAAGTTCGGTGATTTCGAAGATGCTCAAAAACACGCGGTTTCCGCTTGAAGGCCAGGCCTTCACCAGGCCGACTTCCTCGGACGGATAAGAGAATGAAAGCTCGGCGATCTCCGGCTGACCCGTTGCCGCCACTTTTTGCACCAGGGCTTCTGTCTCGTGCGAAAGCGTCACCGTCAGCAGAAACTTGCCTTCGGGAGCTTCCGCCCGGAACAGGGCGCGCGCCTTCCCGTTGGCGTATTCAATGGCACCCCGGGCGTCGCAGATCATCAGAGCCGCGTCCAGCCCCTCGGCCAGAGTGTCAATGGCATCCCGCTGGCTATCTATCTGGGTTTGAAGGTTCTCAAGCTTTGCCAGTTGCGCCTGTTTCTGGTCACTGATTTGCAAAGCCGCGCGACGGTTTAGGTCCAGACCGTAAACCACGGGCGCCAATCCAATGAGTGCGATAACGGCGGGACTGACCGACCCCATCGGAACTCCCGCGATCGCCAACAAACTTCCGACCAGGATCAAAATGGATCCCAGCCAAAAGAAGATGTTGGCAGTTGTGGATTCGGAGCGCACCGGTAACGATTCAGGACGTGGCTGGTTGGGGGTTCGCACGTGAAACTTCAGATTTCCAAGTAAGATTGCACTTGATGAAGCGGATTGAGGCCTATATTCGCGTGAATAAGCTGGAAGATGTGAAGACGGCGCTCGAAGAAATCGGAGTGCAAGGTCTGAGCTGCGAGCAAGTCCGCGGTTACGGTCGCCAGATGGGACGGACGGACAAGTACCGAGGGAGCACCTACGCCGTCAATCTGCTGCCCAAAATGAAGATTGAGGTGATTCTCACGGATGAACAGCTAGAGGAGGCGATCGAGGCCATTGTGAGCGTCACTCAGTCTGGCGAGATCGGCGACGGAAAGATCTTCGTTAGCGACGTGATGGACGTCGTGCGCATTAGAACCGGCGAACGCGGGGCCACGGCTCTTCACTAAGCCTCGGATCAACTCATGGCCCGTTGGGAAAATTTCCACATCTGGCGCGGCCGATTGCCGCATTGGCGGGCCGCAGGAGTTACATATTACGCCACGTTTCGGCACCGCCGAGAACTGTCGGCCGCCGAGTGTCATCTACTTTTCACGAATCTCCGCAAACCCGACGGCAAACGCTGGACCCTGATGGCTTGCGTCGTACTACCCGAGGTCACCGAAGTGATCTTCGAGATGGCCGATGAAGGCGAGCTGTCCGATATCTTGGAAAAGGCGAAAGTCCGAGCGGGGAAGGCCATTATCAAAGCGAGCGGCGAGCGATTCCCTCCCTTCTATCAGGAAAGCTACGACCGCATCATTCGGGACGATGCGGAGTTGGAGGAGCGACTGGAGGCGATCATCGCGGCTCCCGTGAATGCCGAACTCGTAGGCGACCCCGAGGAGTACGCGTTGCTCTACGTGGCGAACTCACCACAAAATGGGTCATAATCGTCTTTCGCGAGAAAACTATGAAGACCGGCATTCATCCCAATAACTACCCCGTCCTGTTCGTCGACGGAGAAAACGAGTGGGTAGGCATCTCGACCACCAAGCCCAACAACACCAAAGTAGTGAACGGCGTTGAGTACGGCGTCATCAACGTTGAAATCTCGGCTTACACGCATCCGTTCTATACCGGTCAGAAGCGACTGGTGGACACGGCTGGTCGCGTCGAGCGATTTATGCGAAAGTACGGCAACAAGTAAGTCGTCCGGACGTCTATTTCAAGCCTCAATTCCGTTCGACCTTGCGGTCCCGGAATTGAGGCTTTTTTGTGATTTTTGGCGGGCCGTATCCGCCGCGTCCTTGAATACGAGAGCACAAATTTATAATGGTCACCTCAACAACAAACCGGGCATCAGCACTATTTATTGATTACGAAAACATTTATTACTTTCTAAAAAATAGACTAGAAGATGGAAAAGATCCGAATGATCGGACGATTCACCTTCTCCGTGAACTGCGAGATCATCTTGCCGATAAGTGGAGCTCCGATTCGGTCTTGATGCACGCTTATGCGGACTTTGAGCGGATTGAAGAGAATGCGATGGGTCCGTTGTATCTCTTGGGTGTAACTCCCCACTACGTCCTGGGAAGCGACCATAAGAACGCCGCCGATATGCACCTCGCGATTGATGCACTCACCGTGTTTTACACTCGCCAGGAGATCGAGACGTTTGTGATCGTCGCGGGAGATCGCGACTACATTCCGCTCCTCAAGCACCTTCAGCAGTACAACAAGCGAGTTTTAGTCGCAAGCTTTCCCGATAACGTCTCGGGTGACCTCCTCCAGATCGTAGGAAAGGAGCGCTTCCTAGATCTGATTCAGTTTCTCCCCGCTGGGGTCGCGCTTAAGCCGGCTACGGTGAACCGTGAACCGGTCGTACTTCCGAAAACTCCCACGACGATGGAAGAGGCGATCGCAACTCCGGTGGCTACCCGTCAATTCCGATCGTGGCGAAAAATTGAGGATGAGCGGGTTCGTCGGGCTCTGGAAGTCGCACTGGATCACTTCCGCGGCAAGACAGAAATTTGGGTGACTCCGTACCTCAACAAGCTTCGAAGTGAGATGACGATGTTGGCGGAATACGAGCGAAAAGCATTGATCAGCGAACTCGAAGACGTTGGAGCAATTCGAGTTGAAAAGCGGCGCGGCGAGCCGAACGATTACTCCGTCATCCTGCTGAACTGGAACCACCCGGATGTGCAGGACCTGAATCCAGAAGCCTAACTTCGTGCGGGCCCATTCGCGTAATGGGTACAGAAACGTAATCGAGGGTTCCTGGCGTCCTACAAAGGCATAATGCGAGTTTCCATCGGATTGGCGGTCATTGCCATTGAATGCATCGTTTCTGGTTCCCATGCGGGCGCACAATCGCCGGCTAACCAGTCCGATGCGGCTACGCACACCAAGCGAAAAGAGATTGCGTCGGGATTAGGAGCTGTAACGGGGCAGGATGCAACCGTAGTTTTTGGCAAAATTCAGAGCGCCTTTGTCTATGTTCTCGCGGTCAAGCCCGGCGTTCCATCCGGAATCAAGAATAACTCGGCTCCGATCGACCGAAAGGAAGTGATTAGCGAGTTCATTCGTCTCCGGGAAATGGCCAGTCCAGCCTTCAGGATGAAGTTACGACCGGCTCGGTATGACAAGTCACGTTGGTCCTGGAATACTCCGGATTTGGAGTCGTTGGTGAAGGAGGGGTACGTGGCGCCACTCGGACCGCTCACCACGAAGAAGTCTTCGACCCTAACCCCGGCAGAATTTGGGGATGCGCTAGGATTCTTTTTGTCCCGTATCAGCCAAGTGACGCACCAGCCATCGACAAAATGGACGCCTTATTTGCAGCAATCTGACTAGCGCTCGGTCCTCTGGTCCGATCAGTCCGAAAGCAGGTGGCTTCATAATAATAGGCGTGAGCTTTCGCGTTGAAACGGATACGATGGGTCAAATTGATGTCCCATCCGATAGGTACTGGGGGGCGCAAACCCAACGATCTATTCAAAATTTCCCCATCGGACGCGACCGATACCAAATGTTGCCCTCGATCGTCCGGGCGATGGGGATCCTCAAAAAGGGCGCTGCGGAAGCGAATCGCGATTTGGGAGAACTTCCGGCAGAAGTCGCCGGATTGATTGTTCAGGCCGCGCAGGAAGTGATTGAAGGGAAACTCAACGACCATTTTCCTTTGGTGGTTTTCCAAACGGGATCGGGGACCCAAAGCAATATGAACGCCAATGAGGTCATCTCCAATCGAGCGATTGAGATTGCTGGCGGAATCATTGGAAGTAAGAGTCCAGTCCATCCGAATGATCACGTCAATCGGGGTCAATCTAGCAACGACACCTTCCCGACAGCCATGCACATTGCCACGGTCGAGGAACTCCACCGCCAACTGTATGGTCCCGTGATGGCGCTGCGGGACACCCTCCACCAAAAAGCCGAGTCGTTCAAGGACTTAGTCAAGGTTGGCCGCACTCACCTCCAAGATGCGACGCCAATCACTTTGGGGCAGGAAATTGGTGCTTGGGTTGCCCAGATCGACTTCTGCCTGGCCGAGGTGCGTCACGCCGAGAAGGGATTGTACGAACTTGCCATTGGTGGTACCGCCGTGGGAACGGGGTTAAATGCCCACCCTCAGTTTGGTGACCTCGCCGCCAGTTATTTTGCCAAGGAGACGGGTTTCCCCTTCGTATCAGCTGACAATAAATTTGCCGCATTAGCGGCCCACGACGCCCTAGTTCAGGTTTCGGCTGCGCTGCGCACGCTGGCGGGAGCCCTGATGAAAATGGCAAACGATGTGCGTTGGCTGGCCAGCGGACCACGAAACGGAATCGGTGAGATCACGATTCCGGAAAACGAGCCCGGTAGTAGCATCATGCCCGGCAAGGTAAATCCCACGCAAAGTGAAGCCCTCACCATGGTGGCCGTTCAGGTGTTTGGAAACGACGCCGCCGTGGCATTCGGTGGGTCGCAAGGCAATTTCCAGCTGAATGTGTTCAAACCCGTAATGGTCCATAACGTGCTCAGTTCCATCCAACTGATCGGCGATGCCTGCCAAGCCTTTAACGATAACTGTGCCGCCGGGATCGAGCCCAATCGAGACCGCATTGAAGCAAATTTGAACGCGAATCTCATGCAAGTGACGGCTTTGAATCGTCATATTGGTTACGATAAAGCGGCGGCAATTGCCAAATACGCGCACAAGAACGGACTGACGCTGCGGGAGGCGGCGGTCGGTTTGGGGCACGTGACCGATGAACAATTCACTCTGTGGGTGGTTCCGCTCGACATGACCCATCCCAACTGATCGGACCCCGTCAGTATCGCAAAGGAATCTATGGAACTATTCGCTCAGCGTCGCACCACTTCGCCCTGTCGGGTGGGGCCCATCATGATCGGCTCGGGGCACCCCGTGGTGGTGCAAAGCATGGTTACCGAGGAAACCCGAAACGTGCCTGCCGTAGTGGATCAGATTATTCAGTTGCACCGCGCCGGCTGCGAAATGGTACGGGTCACCACCCCATCCTTGAATGACGCCAAGCTTTGCGGAGAGATCGCGGCCAAGGTGCGGGAGAAGTACCAATACGTGCCTCTCACCGCCGATGTTCACCACCAAGGGTCGGATATCGCCGTCGAGGCCGCGAAGCATGTTGATGAAGTTCGACTCAATCCTGGGCTTTTTGTATTCAAACGGCACGGAACGCGGAAGTCGACCGACATACGGGGACGAGAAGGGGATGAGGTGGAAGCCCTGCGGGCGGAAATGGCCTACGGAGTGGCAGAGTGGACCGAAGAGGTTAACGCCATCGAAGACAGCATGCGGCCCGTGCTTGAGATGTGTCAGAAATTTGACCGCGCCATGCGGATCGGCGTAAATCACGGCTCCCTTAGTGAGCGCATGCTGGTGACCTATGGCGATACTCCCGAAGGTATGGTGCAGAGCGCGCTCGAATACCTTCGAATCTGCGAAAAATATGGGTACCGAAATCTGAACCTCTCGCTGAAAGCGTCCCGAGTACCGGTGATGGTGGCCGCGAACCGACTGATGGTGCAACGAATGGATGAGGTCGGAATGCGGTATCCGCTGCATCTCGGCGTCACCGAGGCGGGAGACGGAGACTATGCGCGAATCAAGTCGACGGCTGGCATCGCGACGCTCCTCATGGAAGGAATCGGCGATACCATTCGCGTGTCGCTCAGCGAAGATCCGGTGAACGAGATTCCGGTGTGCTACGACATCCTGCAGGCCCTCGGTCTCCGAAAAACCAAGGTGGAATATATCGCTTGCCCAAGTTGTGGCCGAACTAAGTTCAACTTGCCGCAGGTGCTGCACGAAGTTCGGAATGCGACTTCCCACTTAGTTGGCCTCGATATCGCGGTGATGGGATGTATTGTAAATGGCCCCGGTGAAATGGCCGATGCCGACTACGGTTATGTCGGCGCTGCGGGCGGAAAAATCACTCTCTACCGGAAGCGGGAAATTGTGAAGAACAACGTGCCGCAGGAAAATGGGGTTGCCGAGCTCATAAGCCTCCTACGAAGCGACGGAGTTTGGCAGGAGCCGGGGTAGCGTGGCGAATCGACCCGCCGATCGAGTAGCCGAACGGAAGGTCAATGCGGCGAGCCCAGCCGACCTACTAGCCGTCGGCCTGGCGCGGGATGCCGAAGCCAGTGAGTTGATCCTGCCCGAGTGCCGAAAACTCTTAGCCAAGTACGGTTCAATTCATCGCCTGGCCGATATTACGGCGGCCGATCTCCGTGCGGCAGCCGGCCAAGAAGGCTACGAAATCGAACGCACGATGGCATTGCTAGAACTTGGTCGCCGTATCGCGGTTGCCGACCGTGGAGAACCAACGGACCTAAGCGATGTTCACCGCGTTGTTGCCCATCTGCGCGATCTACAAAAAGAAAAAGTCGAGCACTTTGTCGTCTTGCTTCTCGATTCGCAGCTCAACCTCATCCGCCGTCACACCGTCCATATCGGCACCATCGACGCGTCGCTTGTAGGGGCAAAGGAGATTTTTCGGGAAGCAATTCTTGCCGGTGCCGCCTGTATCATCGTCGCCCATAATCATCCGTCCGGAGATCCGCTCCCCAGTCCTGAGGATATTGAAGTGACGGAAGATTTGATTGCGGCTGGAGAAATCTTGGATCTCGTCGTGCACGATCACATCATCGTTGGCAACCCAGATTTTTACAGCTTCAAGCGGAAGAAATTGGTCTCCCTCGTCTAGCCAATTACGAGTGGCCCAGCGAATGTCGCAAGGCTAACGAATTCGGTTGAAAGGGAAGATACTCTCCCTGAAAATTTCCATGCTTCCGGTAAAGTCATCGGGGGTGTTTCAAGCTCCCGAATGAAGGATTTGAATGACAGAATCTACCGGCAGCATGCGGTCCTCATTGTCGGAAACGGCCAGTACTTTGCGTGAGCAGGCTCAGGCAATGCACGAAGCCAGGGAAGAGGCGCTGGTGAAGTGCCGCAAGCTTGGGCAATTAGCCGCAAAATCGATCCGTCATGTCCATCGTCGACAATTCGACGAAGCGGTCGCTCTGCTAGAGAGTGCGAAGGAATTTGCGCGTGACGCCCGGCAAGTCATCTCAAGCCAGCCACAACTGAACCCGGCCTACCTCCACGATACGGAGAAGGAAATGGTGGAGGCGGCCAGTGTCTTAGCAATCGTCGGAAATCGCCCTTTGCCGACGGCCGCCGAGCTTGGATCCAGCACCATGAGCTATTTAAATGGACTGGGAGAAGCCGCCAGTGAAGTCCGTCGGTTCGTACTCGACGAAATGCGCGCCGGCAATGTGGCGGAAGCAGAGCGAATTTTTGCGGACATGGAGGCGATCTACGAGGAATTAATTACCTTCGATTTCGCGGATAGCCTTACCCAGGGGCTTCGTCGCACCTGTGATGCATTGCGTCCCGTGATCGAGCGGACTCGGACAGATTTGACCGCCAGCGCGATCCAGTTGGAGCTCATTCGGGAGCTCAAAGCTTCGGTCGATCGACGCTGAAAGACCTGCAGTGCCAGTTTGTGGTATCCTCTCTGGGTCGGCAGCAGCCAGGCAAGAGGAGGTTCCAAATGCGCAACTGCTCACAGAAAGTGAGTACGTTACTTTTCTGTAGCGCGATAGCCACGATGGCGAACGCAAAACAGGAGAGCACAACAGAGACACGGACGGAGATTCAGACCGAAGTGAGAACTTCGAAGATTCTGAAATCTGTGCGATACGAGTTTAGCCGGTCAGTACGACCGGGGGGAATGGTGAAAGTCCAGGACGGACAGGATGGCGCGGTGAAGCGCACCTACAAGGTCACCTATTCCAACGGGAAAGCGGTCAGCAAGGAGCTGATCGAAGAGGAGCATGTCGCGCCCGTTCCCACGACTTTTTACATCTCTCGAAACGGTTTTTCCGTGAGTCGGGGTTCGTACGATCGTAAGCGGGTGATCGAGATGAAGGCCTCCGCATACACGCCCCGCCCTTCGGGGGGAAGTGGACGAACCGCGATGGGTTATCGAGCTCAGTTCGGTCATGTAGCCGTGGATCCCCGCGTTATTCCGCTGGGGAGTTTGGTCTACGTCGAGGGTTACGGAGTTGCGCTCGCGAGCGACAAGGGTCGAGCCATTCGTGGGCACCGAATTGATTTATGCGTCGCCTCTCGAAGCGCGGCGATGCGGTTCGGACGGCGCAGCGTTAAGGTGCACCTACTCCGATCGCCTCGGTAGGTAGCAAAAGTCATAATAAGCGATGGATACTCAGACCCTTCCGATTTTCAGTCGGAAGGGTCTTCGTGTTCACTTGAATCAATTTGGGATTCACGCCGAAAAAGGCCTGGGGCAGCATTTCTTGGCTGATGAAGATGTGGTTCAAAAGATTGTCATCGCGGCCCTCTATGGCGGCCCATCCCTTTCTCGTTCGGTTATGGAGATTGGTCCCGGCCCCGGGATCCTTACTCGACCCCTCGCAACCGCCGCCGAGGTTCGGGCGATTGAGATCGATTCGCAAGTACTTCGAGCGCTCGCCAGTGCTGCGCCCTCGGCTACGGTGATCAGAGGCGACGCCTTACAGCTTGATCTTCGGCCCATTTTGGAGGAGATGCCTTCTCCCAGGGCTCTGGTATCGAATATTCCGTATTATATCACCGGGCCGTTGCTGGAGCGCTTTGCCAGTGTTCGAGACTGCTACCAAATTTCCGTCTTGATGATTCAGAAAGAGGTAGCTGATCGAATCCTCGCTCCCGCCCGGCATTCTGACCGTGGCGCATTATCTGCTTCACTTCAACTTCAGTTTAGGATTCAGCGAATCGTAAACGTTCCTGGTGACGCTTTCATCCCACCGCCAAAGGTTGCCAGTACGGTCATTGCGATGTTTCCGCGTGAACGGACTCATGACGAAGATGAAGTCATCAAGCTCATTCACCGCGGTTTTGCCCAACGTCGAAAAACGCTGCTTAACAACCTTCTGGTAGGTCAGCAAGAGAAACGCGATGAACTGGAAGCGAAGCTATACGATTTGGGGATACCGGAAGGAGCGCGGGCTCAAGATCTGGACGAGACGGAATGGATTCGACTGCACAAAACCCTGAGTCAATTCTGATCGAGGTACGAACCGGGGAGATCAAGCAAGCGGCTTTGGCGCTTGGTTTTGAACTGGTAGGGGTGGCATCGGCGGATGCCAGCGAAACGATTGGATTCTACGAGAATTGGTTAGACCGGGGTTTCGCGGCGGATATGGCTTACCTGCGAGAGCACCTGCCGATAAAGAGTGATCCAAAGCACCTGCTACCGGGTGCAAAATCCGTTGTCATGGTGGGTTTAAACTATGCCCAGGAGCCTCTCCCCCACGTCAAAATAGCCCGGTATGCGTTAGGACGTGATTATCACCGGGTCCTCAGGCAGAAACTAAAGAAGCTAGCTGCCAGGCTCCCCGGTGATGTAAGAATCTGCGTCGATTCCGCCCCATTGCTAGAAAGGGAATTCGCTCACCGGGCCGGCCTTGGGTGGTTCGGCAAAAATACGATGCTGATCGATTCGAAGCGGGGAAGTTGGTTCCTGCTCGGTGCGATCTTGACGACCGTTGAATTATTGCCGGATGTTCCGGCCGCCGGAGGGTGTGGTACCTGCCATGCGTGTATTGATGCATGTCCCACCGGAGCGATCGTAAATGTCGACGGACGATGGCAAGTAAACGCTGGGCTATGCATTAGCTACCAAACGATTGAGAACCGGTCAGATGAAATCGGGCCTACCCAGGGATGGGTGTTTGGGTGTGACGTTTGCCAGGAAGTGTGTCCGTTCAATCACGCCCGCTATTCACAGCCCCTGCGGGCAGCCATCACTCGGGAACCAGATTTTGCTCCCCGCGAATGGCCGTCCGCGAGTGAACTCGCAGAAATTGACCATACGAAATGGGATGCCCTCACCGCCGGAACGGCCGTCCGCCGCGCCGGTTACGAGGGCTTGCGCCGAAACGCTCGGCTAGCCGAGAAAGAAACGTCCTAAACTCGTTCTAACAGGATAGCCGTCGCCTCTCCGCCGCCAATGCATGGGGTAGCAATGGCGTACCTGCCTCCGGTGAGTTGGAGCTGAAGCGCGGCGGTGAGAACCAGTCGGGCCCCCGACATTCCGATCGGATGTCCAATCGCAACGGCGCCGCCATTCGGATTCAACTTGGCCAGCGGAATCCCTGCAATTTCCGCAACGCCCAATGCCACGACCGCGAACGCCTCATTCACTTCGAAAACGTCAATATCGGCCACAGTTAGACCATGCCGTGCCAACAGTTTCTGAATCGCAAAAGCTGGGGCCGTTGTGAATTTGGCGGGTTCTTGCGCGTGCTGGGAGGATCCAACGATCCGGGCAATCGCCCCTTCGGCCCGGCTCGAGATGACTAACGCGCAACCTCCATCGTTAATGCTGCTCGCATTGCCGGCCGTTGTGGTTCCGTCTTTGTTAAAGACTGGTCGCAAGCTAGGGAGCTTCTCCGGAATCGCTCGCCCCGGTCCTTCGTCTATGGAAACCGCAACTGGATCGCCCTTCCTTTGCGGAATGAGAACGGGCTCAATCTCTCTTTCCAGCCGACCTGCCGCCTGTGCCGCGCGTGCCTTTCGTACGCTTTCGGCCGAAAACTCATCGAGTTTTTCTCGAGATATGCCCAATTCGGCGGCCGTTTCATCGCCGCAATTTCCCATGTGGCATTGTCGGTAAGGATCCCACAATCCATCGTGAATCATCAGGTCCAGCAAGGTTCCGTTGCCCATCCGGTAACCGCTACGAGCTCGGTCCAGAGCGTAAGCCGCGTTACTCATGGATTCCATCCCCCCCGCCACCACGCAGGACGCGTCTCCGGACTTAATCGCCTGAGCGGCTAGCATCACGGCTTTCATCCCGGAGCCACAAACTTTGTTGACGGTAAGGCAGGGAACCGATTCCGGCAGTCCTGCGCCAAGGGCCGCTTGCCTCGCTGGTGCCTGACCGACGCCTCCGGTCAAGACCTGCCCCATGATCACTTCGCTGACATCCTCGGGACCAAACCCACTCCGTTGCAGCGCAGCCGCGATGGCAACTGATCCCAGTTTCACCGCGGGAATATCCGCGAGCGCACCCTGAAAAGCCCCGATGGGGGTTCGTGCCCCGGAGTTGATGTAAACGGATCCTTGAGTTAAATGGTCATTCATTTTTTGTGAACCTCGGCGTTCGCGAACCTAGACTTAAACTGTACCTACGCCGCCGACGATGACTTCTTTCGTTGGATCCGGTCAAAAACTCGATCCATATAGGCCGTCTCCGGCATCTTCATATAACGAGCGGCGAAATAATAGGCCCAGATAGCAACCAACGAAACCAACCCCAGCCCCATGAACTGTAAGGGCCGGGAATGAATGTTCAAGAACATGTTGCCAACTGCCGCGATGATTGCCAGGGGTATCGAAGCGAGCACGCTCTTCAAGAGGGTGCGTCCAGTTGCCGAGCCGCCGAGACGACCCGCGTACTTCTGCAACGTGAAGTACAGTGTGATTGACATCAAGATTACGGCGACGTTGGTGGCAATCGGCAGAATGAAGTACCCAAAGGGATTCGAAGCCGCGGGGAGCCGAACGATTACCTCGCAGATGGCGATATAGACGACGGTCATCACCGTACCGATGGCGATGGGACGAACCGTCTGATGCATGCTGAAAAATCCTCGCATGAGAATCGGTTGAACGCACCAGGCGACGATGCCAAAGGAATAGATCTGTAGTGCGTGGGCGATATTTGCCAATTGCGTCGGATTATTTCCGGCGCCGTACCCATTCAAAACGCTAACGATCGGAAGAGCGAGCAGACCGATGAGTACCGATGCGGGAACGGAAAGGAATATGACCGTC
>Ga0114959_10002031_pt1 | contig 17056 bp, 10 predicted proteins | sample C_130625_EF_Meta_FD_87317 | JGI IMG/M metagenome (GOLD analysis project Ga0114959, IMG submission 87317) | Freshwater microbial communities from Lake Croche, Canada to study carbon cycling - C_130625_EF_MetaG | ecosystem: Environmental > Aquatic > Freshwater > Lake | place: Lake Croche, Canada...
CTGACAAGTTCTTGGCATGGGTTCGTGAAATCCGCAATAGTGACAACGCAATTCTTGGCCGTTGTAATGGTAGGTCAAACTGACATCGCAATTATTACAAGAGGCAATCGTGTCGCAGTCCTCACACTGAATGTAAGGCGAATATCCTCGGCGGTTTTGGAAGAAAATCGTCTGTTGTTTTTGCTCGAAATTGAGCCTTACTTTATCCAACATCAAATCCGAAAAATCACCTTTCACCATTTTTTGTTTTCGAGCAATCTTAATGTCAATTAGCTCAATATCAGGCAATTGTGTGTTTCCAAAGCGTTCTTTCATTTCCACGAAACCGTAACGATTGGTTTGGGCATTATAAAAACTTTCGATGGAAGGCGTGGCTGAACCCAACAAAACTTTTGCTTTTTGTCGGTGGGCAATCACAACCGCTACATCACGGGCGTGGTATCTTGGGGCGGGGTCGAATTGCTTGTAGGAGGTCTCATGCTCTTCGTCCACAATGATTAATCCCAAATTATTGAAAGGCAAAAACACGGCAGAACGCACCCCTACCACAAATTGAAATTTCCCAGAAACTACGCCTTTCCAAACTTCAACCCGTTCATTATCCGAAAATCGAGAGTGATAAATGCCCATTTTATCCCCAAAAACTTTTCGTAATCTGATCACGATTTGGGTAGTCAAAGCAATTTCGGGCAGCAGATACAAAACCTGTGAACCGCTGGCTAAAACCTGTTCAATGAGTTTGATGTAAACCTCCGTTTTGCCACTTCCCGTAATTCCGTATAATAAAGTTGTTTGTTTCTCTTGAAAACTATTCATAATTTCAGCATACGCTCTTTCTTGCGATGCTGAAAGCGTGGGAATGGGAGCTTCTACAAAATCCAAATCCTCTTCAAAACGACTTACGACAATTTCAAATTGCTCTAAAATTCCATTTTTGATTAAGGTTTTCAAAGCACTATCCGAAACATCTTCTTTTGCCAAAGCCTTCTTTTCCAAACCTTTACGATTCAATTCGGGTGTTCTCAATACGGGAACGTGACGAAGATAATTTAAGAGAATATCTAATTGCTTAGGCTTTTTCTCTAATTCTCCCAACAACGCTGTCAAATAGTTTTCGTCTTCGTAAAAAGAATTCAGCCTTACTTTTTTCAAAATTTTGGGTGAATATTTTTCTCGAACTTCTTCAAAAACAATAATCGCTTTTTTCTGAATTAAAGATTTTATAATATGATAAACATTCTTGACTTCGGCAAAACGAGCGAGTTCATCATAATTCAAGGACTCGTGTTTTTTCAGCGCTTCGATGATGTTAGCTTCACGTTCGGTTAGGAGTTCTGGATAAGAAAATTCGGGATTGTATTGTACTTTTGAAAGGCTCGAAATTTTAAGTCCAGAAGGAAGCGCTACGTTTAGCACCTCGCCAACCGTACACATATAATATTCTGATATCCAATGGAATAGTTCAATTTGTTGAGGTGTAACTAAGGGCGAATCATCCAATAATTCAAGGACATATTTTGCCTGATATTTGGCCGGAGGAGAATTATGTATTTTCGCCACAACCGCTGTTACAACCTTCGTTTTGCCAAATTGCACAATAACTCTCGCCCCTACACAAATGCTCGTGGCGTACTCACGTGGCACACGATAGGTATATAAGTTCGGAATGGCGACGGGGATAATCACTTCGGCAAAAACCGTGATTTCTTCTTGGAATTCTACTGGTTGCATAATGCAATTTACGCAATAACGGGCATTTTTTGAAGTAAAATTTGACGAAATGTCCGTTGCATGATTCTATTTTTCGTATAGATACGCTAAAAAAAAGGTGTTTTGTAACCTTTTTCTATTTTGAATTTTGTACCGAAAAATTCCTAAAAAGCCTTCTTAAATTTGTTATATTATCTTTGAAACTAATAAATTTCTCCTCCGTTGTTGTTTAAAAAACGCTGTCAAATCAGTATTTAGCTGAATTGATAACAAAATAGGTTCAAACATCTCCGTCCTAACCTTTTTGTTTGGGAAACAATAGCTTAGGACGTTTCTTGAGATACCATGTGTGGGCTAGCGGTCGGACAATCGTCTGACCGAATATTTTAAAACGGTCAGACGATAGTCAGTCCGCTATCAACACGACAAATTACAGTTTTTCGACCACTATTTTAACAAATTGTTAAATCCCTATATTTTTATTAGGGAATGTTGATTACTAATTTTTTTTTAACAAACTTCGTGATTAAATTCATCAACATACCAAATATATTTATCATGAGTTTCATTGAAAGTTTGTCGGCATTTATTCAACGAGTTACATACAGTACCCCTTTTCCAACTCAGAAACGATTAGCTGTCCGTGGCCCCATAGCTTATCTCTCTTCAATGATTAGTTAATTTCAAAAGCCTCCGCCAAGGCTTCCTTGTCATCAAAATGATATTTGATTCCCTTGATTTCCTGATAATTTTCGTGTCCTTTTCCAGCCACTAAAATAATATCTCCTTCCTTTGCTAATTCTCTGACCGCAAAAAATATGGCTTCTCTACGGTCCTCAATAATTTTCGTTTTTTTGAAATCTATTGGTGGTATGCCTTTGCGCATTTGCTCCAAAATTTCGCTGGGGTCTTCATTTCTTGGATTATCAGAAGTTAAAATCACCTTATTCGATAATTCGCAGGCAATTTTTGCCATAATTGGCCGTTTGGTTACATCACGATTACCGCCACAACCCACGATGGTGATCACTTGCTGATTGCCATCTTTTATTTGATTAATGGTTTTCAAAACGTTTTCAAGGGCATCCGGTGTATGGGCATAATCAACGATTCCTACCTTTTGGTCTTTCATCGAAACGAGTTGTTCAAAACGTCCTGGGGCAGTTTTTAAACTCGACATTTCCACTAATACCTCATTAGAATCTTCGCCCAACAGTATGGCTACTCCATAAATTGCCATCAGATTATAAGCGTTAAATGTTCCAATCAATTGAAAATGAATATCATGATTATTTATTTCCATTTGTAAACCATAAATACTGTCTGATACGATGCGTCCTTTCACAGTAGCAAGGGTTTCCAATGAGTAAGTTTTAATACTTGCCTTGGTATTTTGTACCATCACTCCTCCCCTTCTATCATCAATATTTATGAAAGCGAAAGCCGTTTTTGGAAGTGCATCAAAAAAACCTTTTTTCGCTTTGATGTAATTTTCAAACGTACCGTGAAAATCAAGATGGTCGTGGGTAATATTTGAGAAAACGGCGCCCGTGAAAGTCACGGCCGTGATGCGGTGTTGAACCACAGCATGAGAACTTACTTCCATAAATGCGTGTGTACAACCTGCCTGAACCATTTTTGATAATAATTGATTAAGACTTACCGCATCTGGAGTGGTATGCGTTGATAGTAGAATGTCTTCATCAATTTGATTTTGAACGGTGGAAATAAGTCCACACCGATAGCCCAAATTTCTGAATAATCGAAACAGTAACATTACGGTTGTAGTCTTGCCATTCGTACCTGTAATGCCCACCAGTTTAAGTTTTTGGGAAGGATTCTCGTAAAATTCGTTCGCCAAAAATCCTAGGGTTTCGGAGGTATCTTGAACTTGTAAAAATGTTACATTTTCGGGTAAATCTTCAGGTAAATCTTCACAGACAATAGAACTTGCGCCCATCTCGATTGCCTTGGAAATGAAAGTGTGCCCATCCACTTGCGTGCCTTTCAAAGCCACGAATAGGCAACCTTCGGATACTTTTCTAGAATCAATAATAATTTCAGAAACCAACACCTCAGGACTTCCGAAGATGGATTTATTTGTAACGTTTACGGTGAGTTTAGTTAATGTTTTCATAATTAAGTAACTGGAAAGAATTACCCGTGGCACGGCTAAACTCGTAAACCATTGGATACCAAATGATTATCATAAGCCTTGTCACGGATTTCCTATCGGTTTATTTATAGCTAATATTTATTTGATTTAAATATATAAATAGAAAACGGATTAACTGTGTTCAAAAAACAGTTAATCCGTGCTCCAAAATTACTCGTTATTTATCCTAATAAATCTGTTTTGCTTTCAGATCCGTAATCAATTTTGAATCAATCAAGAAGGTGTGTTTTTCGTCTGTTCCTGCTTTGATATAGAAATTCACTTTCAAAGGTACGTCAAATGAACCTTTTTGAATTTTGATGCTCATGGGTCGATCAACACCATTTTTTTCGGATTGTTTTTCGATATTTTCCAGATCTTGTCTCGTAAATTCTTTTTTGCCAACGATTGCACTATTGGGCAGAGTCAATTCAGCAATTAATTTTTCATTGTCCTGTAATTTTCTACTTAACGAATAAAAAATCCCCATTTCTGAAATATCTTTCCTGTTTTTGGAATCGGATAATTCATTATCTGCATCATCAAAACCGTTGGAATAAAACCCCACGTTTGTAACCGTTACATGAATTTTATTGTCTAAAATATTCAATATTTTATCGGTTTCTTTGAGTTCGCTTTTCAATTCATTTACTTCCGCTTTTTTGATGGCAACGTTGCTTTCTAATTCTTGTATTGCTGTTTTTTGGTAAGAAATGATACTGTCTTTTTCTTGCAAAATCTTCTGAAAGTTAGCAATTCTAACTTCGTATTCACCGATAGTTTTGGTCATTTGTGCTTGCAATCTTGTTTTATCAACCGATAATTGGGCGATTTGCTTTTTCAAAAGCGCCATCATTGTTTCACGTTCACGTTCATTTGAATTATCTTGTAGACTAGAAATGTTTTCCAATTTGGCTTGCAGTCCATCAATTTTCTTTTGCTTTTCCTGAATATTAGTTCGATTATCTTTTATATCGTCTCTGAGGCGGATAAGATCAGTATTGATTGCCCTAATTTCTTCGGCATTCATTTGAATCTGACTTACGGTCAAATCAGTTTTTTTATTTTGACCAAATTGTGTATAGAATAAATAAATTACACCAAGTAATAATACACCCAATAATCCATCAGGGAAGAAAGATTGTTTGGGTTTATCCGAGGTTTTTTTAGATGAATTTTGAATAGTTGTCATTTTTATGAAGGGTTATTTTGAAGATTTAATGAGAACTTTAGTTTAATAATAATCCAATATTTCGATTTCTAAAGATTGAAGTACCAGGTTGCACAGATTGACTAATCACCTTTCCAACGCCTTTAAAGGATACTTTAAATCCTTTATTTTCAAGCACATACAAAGCATTTTTTAGCGTCATTCCTCGGGTATCTGGCACAGCACTTTTGGGATTTTGGCGAATTTGATATTCCAAGACACCTCCTTCGCCACGTATAACCGACCAGCCTTCATTGGAGGGCACTTTTTCTACCTTAAATTCTTCACATATCGCTTTTATATCTGAAGTATGAACTACTTGTTTCTTAGTCGCAAATTGTCTTGCATCAAGATTTTTGGTAGTTAATATTTTGTGCATCCTAATATCGCAGGCGTAAATTTTATCGGCAATTTCCTTAAAAACTGGTGCGGAGGCTTCGGCTGCAAAAAGAGCTTCTTGTTTCACACCACGAGGATTATCAATCATGACAACGATGCTATATTTGGGGGCATCCGCAGGAAAATATCCGATGAAAGAAGTGTAATACATTCCTTCACGGTATTTGCCATTGATAAATTTTCGAGTGGTTCCAGTTTTACCCGCTATTTTGTATAAATTATTCTTTATGTTGGTGGCAGTTCCTCTTTCCACTACGCCCTCCAACATTTTTCTCACCTTTATCAAGGTTTCTCTACTACACAGCGGATTCTCATATTTAACTTGAGAAACCTTGTAATCATCTTCAATTCGATCAACGATTTGGGTTTGTTTGACAATAATTGGCTGAATCCATTTCCCATTATTTGCGATTGCATTATAAAATGCCAACATTTGCAAAGGAGTTAATGATGTTCCATACCCAATTGCATTCCAAGGCATTGCCGTTATGTCGCCTAACCTTGGAGTATTGATTACGGGGCGAGCGTCGGGACGCAATTGAAAATTTAGCGGTTCATCCAAATGGAATTCGTGCAATTTCTTATAAAATTCACCTTCTTTCCCGCCAAAATACCTTTGCATTAGTTTTGCCATACCCACATTAGAGGACGTTTCAAAAACCTGTTGCGCAGTAATCGTTCCGTGGGCTTTGGTATCTCTCAAGGTTTTATTGCCAATTGTCAGGGTTCCGTCTCCCGTGTGAACCCACTCTTCGTTGGTAAGCTTCGGATTTATTTCCATCATCGCCACCATCGAAGGCAACTTAAACACCGAGCCAGGGTCTGAGAGTCCTAAAACAGCATGGTTGTATGTTTCAGCATAAGCCAAAGTATCTCGCAAACGGGTAAGATTAGTCATGGCCTTAATTTCACCAGTTTCTACTTCCATTACCACCACGCATCCTTTATCAGCATTCAATAGTTTTAAATATTTCATCAATGACGTTTCGGCAACGTCTTGAATATTCACATCAATCGTGGTATGAACATCTAAGCCTGGAATTGGGATAGACATTTCTCCGCCATCAATGGGTCTCCAACTCCCACCTACAATTTTTTCAAAAATTCCTTTGCCATTTGTTCCCGCTAGTTGGGAGTCAAAACTATTTTCAATTCCAACCTTTTCTTTCTCTTTTTTATACCCAATCGTTCTAAAACCCATCTTCCCGAATGGATTATAGCGCTCATTGGTTTTTTCAAAAACTGCTCCACCTTTAAACTTTCCATTTCTAAAAATTGGCCAAGTTTCCATGGCTTTTCGCTGTTGGAAATCAATCTTTTTTTCGTTCAACCTGATATAACTTACTTTATCTCGGCGAGCTAAATCAATCATGGAATAATAATCTTTCCAGTCTCTATCGCCATAAAAATTTGCTAAAAGGTGGCACAATGAATCAATACCATCATCATAAATTTTAGTATTTCCTTTGTTAATCATTGACACCAATGGGTCAAATCCTAGCTTATATTTTGGTAAGGAGGTCGCCAGTAAACTACCATCAGCGGCGTAGATATTGCCCCTAACGGCTTCCACAACCCTTTTTTTTACATATACACGTTTAGCTTTATCACGCCATTTTACACCTTCAATGGTCTGTAATTTTATAATTTGCCAAACAATCCCTCCTGCAAAAAGGAGGATGAACAAAAACATAGCCCGCACTCTTAATATGATGTCTCTTTTGATGTTCATGTTTATTTAGCTTTTGGCCATTTGCTTTTGGCAATCGTTAAACCTCAGGTGCTTCTCAGTTAAAAATAGTTGAATTTTTGACAATAATTCAACTATTTTTAACTGAGAAGCATAAAATCTTGATTTTAAAAACGGTCGTTTCATTAGGAAAAAACTATTTTACAATATTTTTCTAAAAACTACCAAAAATTATCTGGAAAATTTCATTTTTAATCGAAAAATTACATTAAATGGGTTTAATGAGTGAGTGGCAGTAAATTTTTAACTCATTGTCAAAACCTAACGGCTAAAACTATTCTTTTACAACTATTTTCGTCGGTGGCGTTTTATTTTCTTGCAATCCCATCCGTTCAACTCGTTTAATGATTTCTGATTGCTTACCCGCCTTCATAAAATCGGCTTTTCGGGTGGTAAAATCAGCCCGTTGTTCTTCTACCTCCGCCTTCATTTTATCAATTCGATGGATAAGACTTTCCGCATTCAAAGATGAAATAATATAAATGACAATCAATCCCGAAATCCAGCCAATGTATCTAAGTTGAGAAGCTGGAAATTTACCCCCTAGAATTTTATCCATGTTAAAAACACGGTCGAAAAAAGCAAAAATCCCCTTACTCGGACGGTAAGTTGCGGAACTTCTATTTTTATTTTTTGATACGTTTTTTGCCATGACAATATTTTTAATGGGTATGTTAGTACGTGAGTGATGTAAAAAGTTTTAATAAAATTTATAAATCACAACTTATTTCACTCACTAACTAACAATTGTAGCAACTCTCAACTTCGCACTTCGACTTCTGTTATTACTTGATAATTCAACAGGAGATGCTTCGATGGGTTTTCGGGTGATGCTTTCCAAGGGTTTGGTCACCGTTCCAAAAACGATATCTCTATCCATTTCTCCCTTAAAATTACCGGCTTTTATGAAATTTTTTACCAATCTATCTTCCAAAGAATGAAAGGTCATAATTACTAATCTACTTTCATTATCTTTCAGTAAATCAGGCACTTGTTCCAAAAATTCTTGAATAACTTCTAACTCTTGATTAACTTCAATTCTAATGGCTTGGAAAACCTGAGCGTAATATTTAAACTCCTTAAATTTGGGGGCAAATCTATCTAGAACAGCCTTTAAGTCATCGGTAGTTTTTATCGGTGAATTCATTCTTGCACGCACGATTCCACCTGCGAGGGTTTTGGCATTTTTCACTTCGCCATACATGCCTAAAATTTTATGAAGTTGTACCTCTGGATATTCGTTGATAACCGTGAGGGCAGAAACCTCCGATTTTTGATTCATTCTCATGTCCAAATCCCCCTCAAAACGAGTTGAAAATCCACGGCTTGGTTCATCAATTTGATGCGATGAAATTCCAAAATCGGCCAAGATTCCATCCACTTTTTTTACGCCATGCAATCTAAGATATTTTTTGATATTTCTGAAATTAGCTTCGATAAAAGTGAATCGTTTGTCGTTAGCAAATGCGAGTGAATTTTTTTTGGCATCGGGGTCTTGGTCGAAGGCAATAAGTTTGCCGTTTTCACCCAAGTGTTCAAGTATTGCGCTGGAATGACCTCCACCACCGAAAGTAACGTCCACGTATACGCCATCTGGGCGAATATTGAGACCTTCAAGACATTCTTGAAGCATAACAGGGAGGTGGTACAACTTTTCAGCGGTCATTCAGTGAGGTTTTACGACTAAGGATTCAAACAACGAACATAAAATAATTCGTTATTTTATCTGTTCTACTGTGCAAATTTATAGATAAAATCCTAAAAATGTTGTAGGTTTTTAAAAATTGTAATAAGCAGTGATTTAAAGTAAAGAAAGCCAAGATTAGGTCACAGAAAATGGGCTTTTCTCTTCGGAAAATATAATTCGTACAATATTCCAGAAATCATACCAAACAAAAGTGCCATTTGTAACGATATTTCTGCTTCTTGCAATTTCAGTGCGAGCCTGCATATTTATAAGGTAATTTATGGTAGAATCGCTAAGCCTTAATTTATTCAAAATTTTAACAGAATCGGAAACGTGATGAATCAGCTTAGAATATTCGTTTCTTTGCCTGAAATAATATTTTTATCAACTATTTTTCCAAAGGTTGATTAGTGATATTTAACTTTTGACTATCCTAAAGGTAATAGAAACGTCCGCACCAAAAATTATACTCATCAGCTGGCTAATCACTTAAAATCGAATTAAAAAGGTTATAACAGGCTTTCTTTGAATTTCTTCCCCAAAATAGACGAATTGAAATAAATTCTTTCAATTCCTCCAAAACATGCTGTCGCTTGTGAAGCTAATAAAGCAATTTTTTGATTCATTTCCTGTAAATTTATTATTGAATTTAAACTCTCATTTAGCACCTAAGGACAGAAAAAGCACAAGGAAAAGCCTTTTTTGGTAAACCGTAAACTATCGTGAAGATTCACTATTTTCAAAACCATCACCTAAATCTCTTTTACACTTTTAGGCAGGTGCAATTTCCTATAATTTTTTAGACCATACAACTAATGAAAGTATGAGCATTGGCTTACTGAGTAAACCTATGCCTTGTATTATTAGGGGAACATTTTTGCAATAATAATTAAAACGGTTATAAAAATTCTCACAATTTAACGGCAGGATTTCCTATCGTATTCCCTGATTTCAAAATGAAGTATAGTTTTTAAGACCGCCAGCCCAAATGAAAATATAAAACCTATTTGATTTCAAGAATCGAAAAGAATTTGCGTGTTGCAACACGACTAAACATAACTAAAACTTCAATTTTATAACCTAAAAAATCCCCATAATTATAAAAGTCCCGCCGATCACTTGTTCAACTTTTTTTGATTTAAGTTTTTAAAAACCTGTTCTCGTTGGCTAACGGCGATAAAAGCCTAGAAATAATTAGGGGCAAATGCTCCTAAACTTCTGCCCAACATGAAGAAAATCTTACTGGAAAAATTAACAATTTTCAAAAAATCATAATTTTGATAGTTTAGTAAGACTACTATCCAAGAAGGCAATAATTGAAGGTTGAAAGGAGCGATAAAGAATCCCCGAGTGGATGCTCCCAGAGTGGATGCTCCCAGAGTGGATGCTCCCAGAGTGGATGCTCCCCGAGTGGATGCTCCCCAGAGTGGATGATTCTTTTGAGGCTGTTTGACCAGATTTTCTGGTATTTTTTAGTATTTGATTTGATTGTCGAGAAGCGATCACTTCTTGAATACCCAGACCCAATAGAATAGGAACTACCGCCCATTGCATCCATTGAAAAACGCTTGGATATTTCTGAAAAATTATGACTCCTTCTGCTGACAAATATCTGTTAATTATTTCGGGTATCACCCCGCCAAAAGCCAATAAAAGCGAAGCGAAGAGTCCTTTTTGGACGTTTGTTTGAATAACGGAAAGATTCAAAGGGCCAGAATGAATTGAACATCGAAAACTGCTGAAAAATTGATTCATAAAATGAGCTTTTTGAGTGGATTTAAAGTTTCATAACCGTTTTGTTGATAATTTTCAAATGAATTTATTTTTCATAATTTAAAGTCTCAGAAATTCACCGTTAATTCAATCCCAAATCTAAGAAACAAAATGATGTTTCACCACTTTCCATAATATTCCGCAGGACACAGGCATAACTCCTTTGCGTTGCTGTTGAATGGAAATATCGGCAATAATTTTCCAATGAGAAGCCAAATCTCGATAGGCTGCCCACATTGTATTTTTGGGGTCGTAGATGTGTCCAGGTTCGGAACTTACCCCATTCAGTTCCATAATTTTAATGTTTTTACCTGCGTATAAATCTTCAATTGACTTCACTTTTATATCAAAACGCCCATAATGGAAACCGTCAATTGTTAGTGCAATTTTATCAAATACCTCATCCAAAGTAGCGTTCAACAAAAAGTTATTATCCAAAAACTTTGTTCCTCGACAGTGGTTTCCGATGGGTTCAAGCATTCTTTTTTCGCCGGCTTTGATGACTTCCTTCATACCCATATCGCCCAAACGATTACGCATGGAATCGATCTGAAATCTGGCACGAGTATTTTCCTGCATCAATTGTTCTACATTGGATTTTCCATCGCCCAAAACCGTCAGAAACTTTTTGCGAGTAACCGAGGAAACTTTCCCCTTCGGTGAGGTTGGGTAGCGATAATACAAAACACCCAATTCGATATCAAAAGGAATGAACTCTTGAATCAAAAAATCGTCTTGAGCTTTGCCTACATATGCTACCAAATCATAATTACTATATAATTTTTCAACCTGATTGCCTCTTTCACCCACATCTGGTTTACAGATAATTGGATAAACTAAATCTTCCTGAATAAGCCGATCAACGATACTTTTCAAGTCCGTATGTTTTTCAATTAAAATGGTTTTGGGCAAATATTCTTTCGGGATTTGGCGGAGAATTTCCATCTTGGATTCGCCAAAAAAACCACCATAATCCATGCATGGGTCAGCATTGGTGAAGAATGTCAGCGAACGTGTCCGTATGGCTTGAAAAAGCCAATAAGGAAGCAATGGAACGTAAAACATCCACCAAGTCCAGTATTCAAAATGGGTTAATTTGATGAGCCAAAGGGGTAATTTCAGTTTATTCATACGGCAAATTTACGCAGAAAAGGGGATTTTCGGCTGTCGGGTAAGAGCTCAGAATGAATTCAAGTTTTTATGTACCTTGATGAAGGTTCACCTAAAAAATGTGTAAACTGCTTTTTTTACGACCGAGGAATAAAAATGTATAAATTGCGGTCATTGCCAGCGAAGCGTGGCAATCTGCTAGCTTTGGTAAACGTTTTTCATCAATCCATCAGATTTGGTTAACAATAGTCCGATTTACTACATTCGCAATGACAGCCATTTAAAATTTTAAAACTCAGTACGAAGATCAGCTCAAAATCCGAACAGGTACGCCCGAAAAAGCCGAATTCCCCGTTAATTCATCAATCAATAAATCATCCGTTAAATCGTTTAAACTTACACCGGCATGAGCGCTGGCAATGTCTAATTTTACACCTTGGCGATCGTGGCCAAACCCATGAGGAATGCTCACAACATCGGGCATGATTTCATCGGTAATTTCTACGACAATTTCTACTTTCCCAACTCTGGATTCAATTTGCACTTTTTCAAGATTTTTAATCCCACGAATAGCCGCCGTTTCGGGGTGAATCATGAGTGTACAACGGTCTCTTCCTTTAATTAATCTTTCAGCATTGTGCATCCAAGAATTATTACTTCTGAGATGTCTTCTTCCGATTAACTGCAAGTCAAATTCAGTATTTTGTTCATTTAATAATAATTTTTGAAAATTAATTTTTACTCTTGCTAAATCATTCAAGATTAACACTGGACTAATATTAACTTCCTGATTATCAGTTAATAATTTATCTTTCAAACACGGACGCAAAGCGCCTAAATCTTCCCCGTGTGGATTGTCTTTTAGCTTTTGTAGTGTTAGTCCGTGTTTTCCATAAAAACCATATTGTATTGCCATCGCTAATTTTTCTTCGGGATTTTTGGGTGCTGGAATCTCTGAATCTTCTTGAGCGATCAAGCGATTTTTTATCTCCTCAAATATCTCCCAATCGTGTCGTTGATTATTATCTTTTTCAAATAACGGCTCAGAATATTTTGCCATATTTCTGATTGATAAATTATAAAAAGCTAAATCATAATGCGCTACTTCCAAACCCGTAGTTGGCGGCAAAATAATATTGGCGTGGCGAGTTGTTTCATTGATGAAAATATCCACCGCAACCATGTATTCTAATCCTTCCAAAGCCGAATCTAATTGTGTTCCATTGGAGGTACTCAAAACAGGATTGCCACAAATGGTAAAAAGGGCTTTTATGCTACCCGCCAAAATATCTTCACCCATCGCCGAAACGGGTAATTCTCCATCAAATTCTGGCAATTTTCTAACGGCCGATTGGTAACGATTAAAATAATTTTCCCCTTTTTTTGCTCGTCCTAAAAGGTCAAAAGCGGGCTGTGGAAACATGGCACCTCCTTCCGCATCCATATTGCCCGTGAAGATATTTATACAATTGATCAACCATTGGCATACACCCCCAAAGGCTTGAACACTCACGCCCATTCTTCCATACACAACGGCACTTTTAGCCAGTTTTAAGTCATTGACAAGGGCTTTGATAGTTTCCGTAGATACTCCCGTAATACTCGAAACAGCCTCGGGCGTATAATTTTGTATTGCAGATTTTAGCTCAAAAATAGCATCTGAATTGATAGGAAGTCGGCTAACAGCACTGGTATAATTTTCATTTAAAATTTCATGCAAGACAGCAAGCAATAGATACACGTCAGTCGCTGGTTTTATAAAAATATGTTGGTTTGCAATTTTGGCAGTTTCCGTCTTTCTAGGGTCAATTACGACAAACTTTCCCCCTCTTTTTTGAATAGCTTTCAAACGATTTGCCACATCGGGAACGGTCATCATTGAGCCATTGGAGACCAAAGGATTTCCACCTATAATTAACATGAAATCAGTACGGTCGATGTCTGGAACGGGCAATAAAAGTGGATGTCCAAACATCAAAGATGATACAAAATGGTGGGGTAATTGGTCAGCTGAAGTGGCAGAAAAGCGGTTTTTAGTACCCAAAGCTCTCAAAAAGGCAGGAGCAGACAATAAGGTTCCAGAATTATGTACGGAAGGATTTCCTTGATAAACTCCCACCGCATCTTTCCCGTATTGGCCTTGAATAGATTTTAATTTTGTGGCTACTTCCTCAAAAGCTTCATTCCACGAAATGGTTTCCCAACCCGCTTCGGTACGTTTTACAGGCTGTTTTAATCTATTTTTATCTAAATAAATATCTTTTAAGCCAACAGCTTTAGGGCAAATATGTCCCCGTGAAAAAGGGTCTTTCCTATCTCCGTTGATGGTAAGGATTTCATTATTTTCATTAACCGTAATTTTTAAACCACAGATGGCTTCGCAGAGGTTACAAGCACGATAATGGGTACGGAAGTTTGTGGATGAATTCATATTTTTTGGCGAAATAGTTTAAATTTAACTTGAATTTACGGAAAATAAATGGAATGAGATGTATTGAATTATCTCGCCCTTAAACCCTACAACAAATCTATTTTATATCAACTATTTCTCATCTACATTTTAGTATCTATATTTGTTGTAAAACAGTCAATTTTTAAGATTTTTACATCAAATTACTAATGAAAAGGCTTTTCTCAACATTCGTATCGATAATAATTGCTTTATCCTACTCTTTCGCAACACTGCCCCCTGCAATTACACTTGCACCATTAATTACTAATTCATTCTGTGTCGGTTCAACCGCATATATTGGTTTTACAGCCGATACCTATCCCTCTGGGCATATTTATGCTGTTCAACTTTCCGATGCCAATGGGAGCTTTAGTGGAACACCAACTGTATTAGGCACTAGGCAAAGTAGCCCAATAACTTTTACTCTTCCTTCTTTTAATTCAGGAAATCCCAGTAATTATGTTTTAAGAGTCATTGACCAGAATGATAATACACGTGTGTCAGGTTCAAGTACTGCTATCTATTTTGGCACATTAAGTGTAAAATTGCAAACAGTTGGAGGAGAAACATATACAGATATTTGTAATGGCAGTTCTGTAAAACTATATGCCGCCTCAAATTTTCCAGATAAAAATTATTTTACCTATTATTGGTATAAAGATGGCGATTCTATACCGAATGGCTCAATGGATTCATATACAACCAATCAAACAGGGGTTTATCAAGTAAGAGCTCAAAGATATGGTTGTGATGGTTTTAAATCCACAAATTACTTTTATGTGGGAAATACAAACAATCTATCAGGTGAGAATTACTATTATGGAAATAATTTTAGCTCATACCAATGTGCTGGAATGACTATACCTTTTAAATCTGTATATGAAGCAGAGAATGCTACTTATCAATGGAAAAAAGATGGAATAGTTATGGGTGGAGAGACAAAGTCTATTCTAAATATCACACAATCGGGTGCATATACATTGACTGTAACAGATGCGAATTGTTCAGCTCCATCATCCTATACACTTACAAAAAATCTTACATTTGGCAGTGTTATACATACATCAGTTATGTCATATCAGAGTATCATAAATGATTCCGTTTTATTTTGTACGAATGATCAAAATGTTAGGTTATTCCATAATAATAACTTTACTAATAAATCAACTTATTTTTATCAATGGAAAAAGAATGGAGTAGATATTGTTGGAGCAAATCAAGACGTTGTAGATAACTTATCAGCAGGTGCTTATTCATTAAAGGTTACACAAGGAAATTGTAGTGCTATGTCAAAAAGTATTTTTGTTAATAGTACAAACTCATCCTCAAAGGTAATCTATTCTTATTATGGCACTAATGCCTGTATGGGAGACAAGGTACAACTTACTGTGGGTGGACTAGCTTGTGGTTCTTATCAGTGGCAAAAAGATGAAGTGGATATTCCTGATGCTATTGGTACGTATTATGAGACAGCACAGTCAGGAAGTTATCGTGTAAAACTAATTGAAAATGGAATTACCTCTTATTCAAACAGTATTAATGTCAATATTTCGGATACGCAAAACTACATAATTAGTGAGGGAAGAACAGAATGTTTTCCTGTAAAACCATACTGAGGTGGTTCAAAAAAACGGCACACTTTTTTGCATAAAAAATGCAAAAAATGGAAGTAAAGAAAACCAAGAAAACGCACGCACATTACGAGCCTGATTTCAAAGAGGAGATACTCAGGATGTTGAATTCTGGTAAGAATGTTGATGAAATATCAAAGACGTTTGGGATTGGTCGAAATGTTCTTTATACTTGGAAAAGTAAATCCCAAATGAAGACGAAAACTAAGACATCCGAGGAGCAAACGACTTATAGTTTAAAACTCATATCAGAGAACGAATTACTCAAAAAAGAGAACATTCGATTACAGTCTGAAAGAGACATACTAAAAAAAGCCTTAGTTCTCTTCAGCACGTCCAGCTAAGAGACATTTATGAGTTGATAATATCATTTTCAAAGGACTATTCGGTTGAATTTTTATGTTCATTATTTGAAGTAAGTAGAACGGCTTTTTACCGATACAAGCGTGGAGAAAGCCATAATTCAGATAAGAAATATCATCGATCTAAACACGAAGTTCGCTTAGAGTTTTTGAGGCATCTGAAACGTTATGGAAGTCGCAGAATAAAGGCTTCACTCTCTAAAAAAGGGATAAAGTTATCTCGGCAAAAAGTGGCTGAGTTTATGCGTGAAGATGGATTACGAGCTATTCAGCCGCCAAAATTTGTACCCAGAACGACCGATAGTAAGGATGGTAAACGGGTTTGTCCAAACTTATTATTAAATCAACCAAAGCCCACAAAACCGAATCAAGTATGGGTATCTGACATTACTTATATGCCCCTAAAAAATGGTCAATGGGCGTATTTATGTACATGGATGGACTTATTCACACGAGTAATTGTAAACTGGTCAGTGGACGATAATATGAAAGAATCATTGGTTAGAAAACCTTTGGAAAAAGCACTTTTGAAAAGAAAAATACAGCCAGGTCTGATAGTACATTCAGATAGAGGTGGGCAGTATTTGTCTGACAAAATGAAAGAATTAGTACAAACTTTTGGACTCAAACAAAGCATGAGTAGAGCCGATGACCCTTACGATAATGCCTTTGCAGAATCCTTATGGAGTAGGTTAAAAACAGAATTGGAAATGCCCAAAGGTGGTTATGAAAACCTTGAAATTTTGAGGAGTATTTTATTTGAATTTATCGAAGGATATTACAATAGACAGCGGTTGCATTCAAGTTTAAACTATGA
>Ga0114959_10002033_pt1 | contig 17041 bp, 12 predicted proteins | sample C_130625_EF_Meta_FD_87317 | JGI IMG/M metagenome (GOLD analysis project Ga0114959, IMG submission 87317) | Freshwater microbial communities from Lake Croche, Canada to study carbon cycling - C_130625_EF_MetaG | ecosystem: Environmental > Aquatic > Freshwater > Lake | place: Lake Croche, Canada...
ATAAGCGCGTCGCCAGCCAGCACCGCCAAGGGCTGTCCAAATGCCCAATGCACCGAGGAGCGGCCGCGCCGGGTGGGCGCATCGTCAAAACAGGGCAAATCGTCATGCACCAGCGAGGCGCAATGCAGCAGTTCGATGGCCACCGCCGCTGCCTCACTCAGGGCCGGGTCGTCCTGCCCGCAGGCCTGGGCCACAGCCAAACACAGCTGCGGGCGGATACGCGCCCCGCCCGGAAACACGGCGTGGCGCACCGCCGAAGCCAGTTTGGGCGGGCAGCTTGCGTCCTCGGCGGCGGCCAAAGCCATGGCCAAGGATTGCTCGATGCGGGTGATTGCCTTCATAGTGGTGTCTCCATGGGATTGACGGGGCGGCCTTGGAAGTGACAATTTTACTTGTCACTTATTGATGTAAATCAATATAGACACAAAGCCAGCGCTTGTCAACGCGGGTTTACGCGGGCGAGCGGGGTTGTAGGAGCGGTGGGCAGGCGCAGTCAGCCAGGGCGGCACGCGCGGGCGCCGCCCCATAAGTGGCCCAAAGGCTCAGGAGAGGGAGTGCAAAATCAGGTCGGCAAAGCGCTGGGGCTGCTCTTCGTGGGCCAGATGGCCCAGGCCGGCCAGCCCCACCACCGCCGGGCGCGGCTGGCGCTGCAGCGCCTGGGCGGCCCGCTGCGCCACCGAGGGCGGAACGATCAAATCGCCCTCGCCCACCACCAAGCGCAGCGGCGCCTGCAACTGGGGTAAACGCGCCCAAAAGCGGTGCAGGTCCCAGTGTGCCATCATGGCCAGCGCGCCAGCGCCGTGCGCGGGGTTGGCGATCAGTTGGCGGTACAGCGCGCGCCCGGTGGCATCGAGCTGCGAGCCGGTGCCGTCAAGCAAGCGCTGCAAGACCGCGGGCTGGGCCGCTTGCCAGGAAAACAACTCGGGCACCCACGGTGCTTTGGCCAGCAGCTTGGCCATGGGCGAAAACAACTGCCCGGCCAGGCCGTCCAAAGGCAGCAAAGCGCCGTTGACCGAAATAATGCGCGCCCCCGGCACATGGCCGTCCAAAGACAGTATGCACGCCACGGCCGCGCCTGCCGAATGGCCCACCACGGTGTGCGGCACAAAGCCCATCTGCGCCAGCAACTGCGCCACGCCCGCGGCCATGCCGGGCACGGAGAACAAGCGGGCCGTGTCGTGTGCCGCTGGCATGGCGCTAAACGCATGGCCGGGGAAATCGAGGGCCAGCACGCTGCAATGCGGGCGCAGCAGGGGGAAAACATCGCGCCACGAGTGCGTCGAGGCACCCGTGCCGTGCAGCAGCAAGACGTTAGGCGCCTGGGGGTCGGGGTGCGCTGCGTATTGCACATGCCAGCGCAGTTGCGGCGTTTTGACAAACCCAGAAAAAGCGCGCAGCGGCCAGTTCGCGCCGTCGCGCTCCCAGTCAAGGCCTTGGCGCGTAGCCATAGCGTGCTGCAGCTCAGGCCCGGCCGGCCACGGCGCGCACCGCCTGGTTCAGCGTGTTTGCGCCGGCGTAAGGCAGGGCTAGGTACTGCGCGCCCAAGGCCTGCGCCAGCGCTTGGGCGCTGGTTTGGGCTTGGGGCGCGGTGTCTACCAACAAGGTGCTGACGCCCGCCGCACGCAAGTGCGCTGCGGCGGCCAGGGCATCGGCGCCAGCCGGTCCACGGCCGGGTCGGCCGTCGCGGGCGATGTTGGCTTTGCCGTCGGTCAGCAGCACCACGATGGGGGTTTCGCCCTTGCGCCGGAGCTGGGCGGCCAGTTCCGCCGCCGCGTCAATGGCGCTGGCCAGGGGCGTGCCACCGCCGCCCGGTAAACCCGCCAAGCTGCGCTTGGCACGCGCCAGCGAACGGGTGGGCGGCAGCAAAAGCTCAGCGCTGGTACCCCGAAAAGCCAGCACCGCGACGCTGTCGCGCCGCACATAGCAATCGGCCAATAGCAACTCGACCGCGCCCTTGGCTTCGGCCAGCCGGTTCAGCGCCGAAGAGCCCGAGGCGTCGACCACAAACACCGTGGTGGTCTGGCCCAGTTGGCGAAAGCGGGTGACATGAAAATCTTCTTTGCGCACCACGATGCGCGGCGCCCGACCCGGGGGCATGGTACTTTTGCGCAGCCTTTGCCAGGGCGCGGCGGCGCGCAAGGTTTCCAACACGTTGATGCGCTGGCCGGCGCGGGGCTCGCCCTTGCGCGCGCCGACCGGACGGCCGCGCAGCGCATTCTTTTGCAGGGCGCCGGCGCTGCCCGCGCTAGGCGTCTTGGCGCGCTGCAAAGCGCCAATCTTGAGGCTGGCCAACAAACCCGCAGGCAGCGCCGCTTGCACGGCTTGGAGCAGGCGCTCAGCCAGTTCTTGCGGGTCCGGGGCCGGCTTGTCGGGCGCATCCTGATCCGCGCGGCTGTCGTCTTGCGCTTCTTGTGGCGGCGGGGGTGGTGGATCGGCTGCGTCGCTCGGGTCTTGTGCAGCCGGGGGCGTTTGCTCTTGCGGCTGCGCGTCTTGTTCGGGGGGCGCGGGGGGCAGGCGGGTGGCGCGCGGGGCCAGCACCAAGCGGGCGGCCACAGCGATGTGCTCTTCTTCCACCGTGTCGCAGCCGGCCAGTGCGGCCGCGGCGCGTGCGGCGCGTGCGGCAAACAGGCTGGCACGCAGCGAATCAATGCCCAGCGCCATGGCCGCTGCGCACAAGGCCTGCACCGATTCGCTGGCCATGTGGACCTGCCCCAGACGGTGGCGCGCGGACTGGACTTCTTGCGCGCTCCACGGCGGGCCTTCTTCGTCCGGCGCTGCGCCGTCCAGACGCAGGTGAAAGGCCAGGCGCTCAGCCAGGCTGGCGGGCAGTTGCTCGTCCTCGCCCGCGCCTTCGTCCAGCGCCACCAGACCGACACGCGCGGGCAGCACGCGGTCCAAACCGTCGCGTTGCAGCAACACCTGCGCGGTATCGAGCACGCTGGCAAAGCGCGCGGCCGACGTGGCCGTCATGCGCTCGGCCATGGCCAGCAAGAGCACGCCGCCGTCGGCCTGCGCCAGCAAACCTTGCAGCGCCACCGGGCGACCCGCTTGCAAAGTGGCACCCAGGTCCAGGCCACCGAGCAAGGCGGTATCACCGGTGTTCAGGGGTACGCGCCGAAACGGCGTTAGCGGCGGCAGCAGTGCGCGCAGCAAGGCCAGCCAGTCATCGCGCGCTGCGCACGCCGGTGCGCGCAAGGCCACGCCGCCCAGACCCGACGGGTCCACGGCAAACAAGGCGGCAATCGTGGCGGTATCGCCTTGCATCGCGAAAATTCAGGCGTGGGCGGCGGCCAAATCCGCCAGGGCACGCTCGACGCGGGTGGACGAGCCCGAGTCGTCCAGCGGATTGCGCCGCAGACGGTGACGCAAGGCCGGCGGCGCTACGTGCGCCAAATGCGCTTGGGTGACCGCTTTGTCTCCCTGCCAAGCGGCCAAAGCGCGGGCGGCGCGCACCAAAGTGAGGTCGCCACGCAATCCGTCGGTGCCCAAGGCCATACACAGCTGGGCTGCAAAGTCGCGGGCGCTGTCGGGAATGCTCACCTGCGCCAAGCGTTTGCGCCCGGCCACGATGCCTTTGCGCACCTTGTCGTCCTCTTTTTTCCAGTGCGCGGTAAAGGCTTGCGGGTCTTGCTCGAAGGCGTCACGGCGTTTGACCACTTCCACGCGTTCTTGCAGGGCGGCGGGCGTTTTGACCTCGACCGACAGACCAAAGCGGTCCAGCAACTGGGGGCGCAACTCGCCCTCTTCCGGGTTGCCGCTGCCAATGAGTACAAAGCGCGCCGGGTGGCGCACGCTCAGGCCCTCGCGCTCGACCACGTTTTCGCCGGACGCAGCGACGTCAATCAGCAAGTCCACCAGATGGTCTTCTAGCAAATTGACCTCGTCTATATACAAATAGCCCCGGTTGGCGCGCGCCAGCAGACCGGGCTCAAAGGCTTTGACGCCCTGGGACAAAGCGCGCTCCAGGTCCAGCGCGCCGATCACGCGGTCTTCGGTAGCGCCCAGCGGCAAATCGACTACCGGCACGCCGACCAGCTGGCTGGGCCGCACTTTGGCGCTGGCAGCGGCCAGGCAGTCGGGGCAGCGGGCAGCGTCCGGGTCGCAACCATAGCGGCAGCCGGTCACGGCGCGCATTTTGGGTAGCAAAGCGGCCAAGGCGCGCACCGCGGTGGACTTGCCGGTGCCCCGGTCGCCAAAGACCAGCACGCCGCCAATCGTGGGGTCGATGGCGGTGAGCACGATGGCCAGTTTCATATCGTCCTGGCCGACGATGGCGGAGAAAGGGAAGGTCAAAGCCATGAAGTGGAGCACCCAAGAGTAAACAAAGCGGCGCTTGCCAGCCCAGGTCGGCGCGGTGTGGCAGGTGGGCAAAAGCAGTCAGCCATCCCCGCATACTAACCAATTCAGGCGCAGACGGCATTTTTCGTCTGATTATTCTGACACCAGCGCGTGTCAGACAAGTACCCAGCCTTGGCCCGGCGCCTCAAATCGGCGGGTGCCCAAGCAAGGGCGCGCGCAACAGGTCTTGGCGATAATGCGCGGTTTGGTCCGCGGCGCTCACTTTGAACACTCCACACACTCCTTTTGATCTGTCGGCCGCGCTGGGTGAAGGCGATGGCGATGGCGATAGCGCCTATTTAGGCAATCGGCTGCGCCAGCCCAGCATCAGCATCCGCGGGGCGCGCACGCACAACCTGAAAAATATCGACCTCGATATTCCGCGCAACCAGTTGGTCGTCATTACCGGGCTGAGCGGCTCGGGCAAATCGAGCCTGGCTTTTGACACGCTGTACGCTGAGGGCCAGCGCCGCTATGTGGAAAGCCTGTCGACCTATGCGCGCCAGTTTTTGCAGCTCATGGACAAGCCCGATGTGGACATGATCGAGGGCCTCTCGCCGGCCATCTCCATCGAGCAAAAAGCCACCAGCCACAACCCGCGCTCCACCGTGGGCACGGTGACCGAAATCCACGACTACCTGCGCCTGTTGTTCGCCCGCGCCGGCACGCCCCATTGCCCGGACCACGGTCTGGCGCTGCAGGCGCAAACCGTTAGCCAAATGGTCGACGCCGTGCTCGCCCTGCCGCTGGACACGCGCCTGATGGTGCTGGCGCCGGTGGCGCGCGAGAAAAAAGGCGAGTTTGTGGATGTTTTCGCCCAAATGCAGGCCCAGGGCTATGTGCGTTTTCGCATCAACGGCACGATTTACGAGGCGCACGAGCTGCCCACGCTCAAGAAAACCGAAAAGCACGATATCGACGTGGTGGTGGACCGCCTCAAAGTGCGCCCCGAATTGCAACAGCGCCTGGCCGAAAGCTTTGAAGCGGCGCTGCGCCTGGCCGCAGGGCGGGCGATTGCGCTGGAGATGGACGCCCCGGGCACCGAGCACCGGTTTAACGCCAAGTTCGCCTGCCCCCAATGCCAGTACAGCATCAGTGAGCTCGAACCCCGGCTGTTTTCTTTCAACTCGCCCGTGGGCGCCTGCAGCGCCTGCGACGGCCTGGGGCACCAAGATATTTTTGATGTGGCGCGCGTGGTGGCCTTCCCCTCGCTGAGCCTGGCCAGCGGCGCCATCAAGGGCTGGGACCGGCGCAATGGCTACTATTTTTCGATGCTCGAGAGCCTGGCCAAGCATTACAAATTTGACGTGGACGCGCCCTTCGAGTCCCTGCCCGAGGCGGTTCAGCAAGCGGTGCTGTACGGCTCGGGCAGCGAGGACATCAAGTTCAGCTACATCGTCGAGTCGGGCAACTCGCAGGGGCGCAAGGTCAGTAAAAAGCACCCCTTTGAGGGCATCATTCCCAACTTGCAGCGGCGTTACCACGAGACCGAGTCCAGCCTGGTGCGCGAGGACCTGGCGCGCATGCGAAGCAGCCAGCCTTGCCCGGAGTGCCAAGGCACCCGTTTGCGTACCGAAGCGCGCCATGTGCGCATCGGCCAGGGCGCACAGTCGCGCGCGATTTACGAGATCAGCGCCAGCACCTTGCGCGAGGCGCAAGACTATTTTCAAAGCCTGCACCTGGCCGGCGCCAAGGGCGAAATCGCTGCCAAAGTGGTGCGTGAAATCGGGCTGCGCCTGCAGTTTTTGAACGACGTGGGCCTGAGCTACCTCAGCCTCTCGCGCAGCGCCGAGACGCTCAGTGGCGGCGAGTCGCAGCGCATCCGCCTGGCCAGCCAGATCGGCTCGGGCCTTACCGGCGTGATGTATGTGCTGGACGAGCCCAGCATCGGCCTGCACCAGCGCGACAATGACCGGCTCATTGGCACCTTGCAGCATCTGCGCAACATCGGCAACAGCGTGCTGGTGGTGGAGCACGACGAGGACATGATGCGCGCCGCCGACCATGTGATTGACATGGGCCCAGGCGCCGGCATCCACGGCGGGCGGGTCATCGCCCAAGGCACCTTTGCGCAGGTGCGCGACAACCCCGACTCACTCACCGGGCGCTACCTCAGCGGCACGCTGCAAATTGCCGTGCCCACGCAGCGCCGTGCCTGGCTGCCTAGCGTGGAAAAAGCCGCGTACCAGGCCAAAAACCCCGGCCGCTACGCGCCCAGCCCGGCGGCGCAGCGGCGTGCGGCGCGCGAGGCCCTGCACCGCCAAACCCAGGGCCAGTGGCAAGCGCTGCGGGTGGTGGGCGCGCGGGGCAACAACCTGAAAAACGTCAGCGCCGACTTCCCGGTGGGCCTGCTGACCTGTGTGACCGGTGTGTCTGGTTCAGGTAAGTCCACACTGGTCAACGACACGCTGTACACGGCAGCGGCACGCACCATCCACCGCGCCCACGAGGAGCCGGCACCGCACGACGCCATTGAAGGTATCGAATACTTTGACAAAGTCATCAACGTGGACCAATCGCCCATCGGGCGCACCCCGCGCAGCAATCCGGCCACGTACACCGGCCTGTTCACACCCATCCGCGAGCTGATGGCCGAAGTGCCCGCTGCCCGCGAACGCGGCTACGGCGCCGGGCGCTTTAGCTTTAACGTGCCCGCGGGCAGCGGCGGCGGGCGCTGCGAAGCCTGCCAGGGCGACGGCATGGTCAAGGTGGAGATGCACTTTTTGCCCGACGTGTATGTGCCCTGCGACGTGTGCGCCGGCCAGCGCTACAACCGCGAGACGCTGGAGGTGCTCTATAAAGGCAAAAACGTGGCCCAGATTTTGGAGCTGACGGTGGAGGCGGCGCTGGAGTTTTTCCAGGCCGTGCCCACGCTGGCGCGCAAGCTGCAAACCCTGATGGACGTGGGCCTGAGCTACATCCGCCTGGGCCAGTCGGCCACCACGCTGTCGGGCGGCGAGGCCCAGCGCGTCAAGCTGGCGCTCGAACTGTCCAAACGCGATACCGGGCGCACGCTCTACATCCTGGACGAGCCGACCACCGGCCTGCACTTTGCCGATATCGCGCTCTTACTCAAAGTCCTGCACCAACTGCGCGACGCGGGTAACACCATTGTGGTGATCGAGCACAACCTGGACGTGATCAAAACCGCCGACTGGCTGATCGACATGGGGCCCGAAGGCGGCTCAGGCGGCGGCACCGTGGTCGGCACCGGCACGCCCGAGGACCTGGCGGCCAACCCGGACAGCTTTACCGGCCGCTACCTAAAGCGGCTGCTATCCTGACCCATTCGCACATTTAATAAATTTCATATTTATATTTGTGTAATTTATACTATTCTCTTTTTTAATGATTTAAAAAGAGAGGCTGGCAAATGAAAAAAATCAATTTTTGGGCCTTGCTGTTTGCCCTGGCCTGCGCACTGCAGGGCACCGTGCACGCACTACCGCCAGCAAGCGGCAAAGTTATTTTGACCTTGCAAGGCAAAGTGGCGGACACCAATGCCGGCGCTGTGGCGCAATTTGACCTGGCCATGATCGAAAAGTTGCCACAACAAACCTTTCTTACGCTCACTCCGTGGGACAAGCAGCCCATTACCTTTACCGGCCCCCTGCTGCGCGACGTCCTTGCAACAGCCAAGGGCAGCGGCAGCACCATCAAGGCGGCGGCGCTCAATGACTACCAAACCGTGATCCCCATGGAAGACGCAGTGAAGTTTGATGTCATCGTGGCGCACAAAATGAATGGCCAGTCCATTCCGGTCAAAACCAAAGGGCCGCTGTTTATCGTCTACCCCTATGACAGCAAACCCGAGTTGCGCGCCCTGACGTATTACGAACGGTCGGCCTGGCAGCTCAAATCACTCACGCTGGAGTAAATCTTGGGGGCCCATGCACCACAGAGCCGACGCTTTTTGCTCGGCCTGAGTGCCGTTACGCTGACCATGGCAGTGGTGCTGTGTGCCTCGCTTTTCTTTGATTTTGCGCAGCGCCGGTCGATTGAGCAAAACCTCGCGCGCAGCTACGACTCGGTCACCGCCCTGGTGTTTCAGATGGAGCGCGAATTTTTGCGCTTTCGCAGCAGCCTAGAGGCCGGCATCCAACACCAAGACCCCCAGAGCCTGGAGGATTTATCGCTGCGCTATGACATCTTGCAAAGCCGCATCCAACTGGTGCGTGCCAGCCCCTCGGTAGCAGTACTGGAAAGCCGGCCGGAGTACCAGCAAGTCTTGCCCCGCCTGGAGTCGCTGCTGGCACCGGCCGAGGCTTACTGGCGAGGCCCCGCACCCCAAACCGCGCAGATGCGCGATCTTTTGCTGGCACTGGACGCCCTGGGCCCCTCGGTCCAGTCGCTGAGCCTGGCCGCCAATGCGCGGGTTGCGCGTCTTCTGGATGAGCAAACCCAGACCATGCTGCACCAAAACACGCTCGTCGTCACTCTGACCAGCGCCATGCTGGCCATGATGCTGGTTTCTGCCGCAGCGCTGATAAAGCGGCACCATGATCAGCAGCGCGAAAACGCTCAGTTGCAGGCCTTGTCGGACAGTCTGTGGGAAAAAAGCATGCAGGCGCAGGCCTCCAACGAGGCCAAAAGCGAGTTTTTGGCGCACATGAGCCATGAAATTCGCACGCCCATGAATGGCATCATTGGCTTTACCGATTTGGTGCTGGACTCGCCCCTGGAGGCCACCCAGCGCGCCTATTTAGACAAGGTAAAGCGCTCGGCGCAATCGCTGTTGGTCATCATCAACGAAATACTGGACTTCTCCAAAGTCGAGGCCGGTCATATTGCGTTGGAAAATTTGCCTTTGGATTGGCAGACCTGGACGGAGGAAGCCCTGCAGGCGTCCGCTTTCGAAGCGCGCCGAAAAGGCCTGGTCCTCTCAACCCATTTTGCGGCGGATCTGCCCACCGACGCGCTGGGCGATCCGGGCCGGCTCGGCCAGGTGCTAAGTAATTTGTGCGACAACGCGGTCAAGTTCACAGCCCAAGGCACGGTGACGGTGCTTGCCGAACTATTGACCTCGGACGCGCAGGGCTACCAAGTGCAATTTACCGTGCATGACACGGGCCTGGGCATTGCGCCAGAAAAGCATTCCCTTATTTTTAATGCGTTTTCGCAGGCCGATAGCTCCACCACACGCACCTTCGGCGGCACCGGGCTGGGCCTGGCCATCTGCACGCGGCTGGTCGAGCGCATGGGCGGGCGGCTTTGGGTGAAAAGCAAGCCCGGCCAGGGCAGCAGCTTTATGTTCACCGTGCGACTGGCGCGCAGCGCCGGTGTCCCCACGCCCTTGGCCAAGCACCTGCCCAACAGGGCGGAAGTCCAACACCCGCTTGGACAAAGCGACCAGGCGTCTGCGCCCATCGACGCGCAGTGTCCGATGTCCATTTTGCTGGTCGAAGACAACGCCATCAACCAGCTGCTCGCCCAAACCGTCATTAAAAACATGGGCCACCGCATCGTGACCGCCAGCAGCGGCGAAGAGGCGCTCGCCCTGTTTGCCAGCCAAGTCTGGGACCTGGTGCTGATGGACATCCAGATGCCGGGTATGAGTGGCTTGCAAGCGACCGCGCACATGCGCGCGCAGGAAAAACCCGGTCAGCACACGCCCATCGTTGCGACCACCGCGGGAGCCATGCAAGCGGACCGCGCTGCCTGCCTGGCCGCGGGTATGGACGATTACCTCTCCAAACCCTACGCGCCCCAAGCGCTCAAAGAACTGCTGGCGCGCCTGCACCCAGCGCATGCCCGCCCCGCCCCCACAGGGAGCAGCCCGCAAGCGGCCTAGGCCCCGGCGGCCAGCACATCCATGGCCAGGCACAAGTCGGCCCAGGCCTTGGCTTTGTCGGCCGGGTTGCGGAGCAAGGCTTGCGGGGCATAGGTCACCACCACCGGGATGCCTTGGTAGTGGTAGACCGTGCCGCGCTGGCGCCCCAGCGGCAAGGTGGCGGCCTGGGGGCCTTCGGCAAGCAAAACCTGGTTGGCAAAGCGGCCCATGGCCACGATGACCTGCGGGCGCACCAGCGCGATTTCGCGTTGCAAATAGGCACTGCACTGGGCCAGCTCGGCCGCCTGCGGTACGCGGCCGGCCGGCACCCGGCATTTGCTGACGTTGGTGGCGTAGGCCGCGTCCACACCCGGGGGCCGCGCGCCTGCGGTGCGTGCGGCGCCTACGGCTTTGAGCATATTGTCCAAAAGCGCACCACTGTCGCCTACAAAAGCCTGGCCCGCGCTGTCTTCCTGGGCATCGGGCGGATCGCCCACCACCATCCAGCGTGCGGCGGTGGCCTGCGCGGCATGGAGGGTGCTGTGGGTGCGACCGGCGCACAGGCCGCAGGCTTGGCATTGGGCGGCGGTGTGGGCTAACGCCTCCCAATCTAGGCTTTGCAAAGCCTGCAGTCCGGGCGCGGGCACCACGGCCGGGGCAAAGGAGTTCGCAGCGACTGTTGCGGACCGGGTCGCTGGGGCGGGCGCGCTCGGACTGGCGGCACGCGCCGCCGGTTGGACTGCCGCACGCTGGGCAGGCAGACGCACCGGGTCCATGGCGGCTGTGTCGCCCGCGCCCTGGGGCGCCAGCGCAAATGCAGCGCCGGGCAACCAGACGCGCACGCCCATCTCCAAAAGCATGGCGCGCTGGCGTTCGTCAAGTTGCAAGGTCATGGCCTGATTATCCAAGGCTGCGCCGCATGACCAGCGCATCCTCGCGCTGGCCCCGCCCGGCGGCGTAATAGGCTTTGCGCTGACCGACCACCTCAAAGCCCTCGCTGCGGTACAGCGCAATGGCGCGCGCGTTGCCCACGCGCACCTCCAGCCACAGGGTTTGTGCCTGCCAGCTGCCGGCCCACAGGGCAAAAGCCTGCATCATCAGGCGCGCCCAGCCTTGGCGTTGGTAGTGTGGGTCGACGGTAATGTTGAGCAAATGCGCCTCTTGCACGCCCTGCATGCCGACGTAGTAACCCAACATCGAGTCTCCCCCCATCAGCAGCTGCGCGTGGTAGCCGCTGTGCAGCACATCGGCAAAGTTGGCCCGCGACCAGGGATGTGCATAGGCACGCTGCTCTACCTCCAGCACGTCGGCGAGCTGGGGCAGGCTCAGGGGCACAAAGCGCGCCTGCGGCGCAGCGCTGGCCACGGCTTTAGGCATGGCCGTGCAGTCCCGCAGCGGCCTGGGCTTTGCCGGCTTTTTCCAGAGCACGCTCCTCGGTGGTTTTGGCCACCTTGTCGCGCACGTACAGCGGCAGCGCCTGATCGGGCGGGACGGCCGCGCCTTGGGCCATCAGCATGGGGGCCAGTTCGAGCATGGCGAGCGCTTGGGGCCAGGCCTCCAGGCACGGCGTGTCCGCCGGCGCAGCCAGGCGGGGCCCATACGCCTGCGCCACATTGCCGGCCCAAGCGTGCCAGTCGGGCATCGGCATATCCGGCGCCAGCGGCTGCGCCGCCCAGGCGGCCACTTGCTCGGGCGCCAGCAAACAGGGTGCCTGCACGCACCACAGATGCGCGCCTTCCCACAGGTAGCTGGCGGCGTAGACCTCGTCCATACGGGCGTCGAGCAAGGCGGTGACGCGCACACAGCGCCCAACTGGCGCATGGGCGCTGCGCGCCGCTTGGGCCAGCGCCAGCAAAGAGGGCACTGGCAACACCGGCACCTGCGCGCCCAAAGCCAGCCCCTGGGCCACGGCGCAGGCGGTGCGCAAGCCGGTAAACGAGCCCGGTCCGCTGCCAAAGCAAATCGCGTCCAAATCGTGCAAACGCACACCGGCTTGGTCCAGGAGCTCGCGCACCGTAGCGATCAGGCTGGCCGAGGCGGCCGCCCCGCCGGCACTGGCGCGCTGCCAGCGCTGCGCCGGGGACGGGCCGGCCAGGGCCACGGTCATGCGGTCGGTGCTGGTATCAAAGGCAAGGAAATGCATAGAAAGGGAACTTTAAGGCCGCGCGGCCGCATTGCGCACACCAAACACAATGCCGCAGGTCACCAAGGCCAGACCGGCCAGCACATTCCAAGGCAAGGGTTCGGCCAGCACCAGGGCTGCGCCCAGGGCAGACAGGCCAGGGACGACGGCCGTCATCATGGTCGAGCGCACCGGGCCGTAGTACTGGATCATTTTGGTAAAGCCGATGCCCGAGACCACCACCGAACCCACGCCCTGAAAAGCCATTTGAAACAACACTTCGCGCCATGGCGCCGCAAACACATGCCCGGGCCAGGCGCCCGAGATGCAGGCCAGCGTATAGGCCGGCACATAGAGCACAAACGCGCAGACCGTCACAGCAATCGTGGCGCGCACCGCATCCAGACGGTAGTGGCGCACCAGCACGCTGTACATGGACCAGGCCATCGCCGCGGAGATAAACAGCACATCGCCGCGCCAGACGCCGCTGCCATCAAAGGCATGGAGCAAGCTGGCTCCGCCGACCAGACCGTCGCCGCACACAATCAATACGAGGCCCAGCGCCCGGCCCCAACCGATGGCCTCGCCCAAGAGCAAAAAAGCCAAAAGCGTGGTCCACAAAGGCAGGCTGCCGGGCAAAAGCACCGAGGCATGGGCAGCGGGCGCAAATACAAAGCCGCTGTAGGCCAGTGTGGCGTACAGCAGGCCGCCGCTCACCCCCACACGCCAGGTGATGGACCAGGGCAGGGGCGACAACCCCCACAGTGAATCGGCAGGCACGGCGCTTGTGCCGTCGTTTTGGTCTTGATCTTGGTCTTGCGCGGCACGCCGGGCCTGGCGCGACAACCACCAGCCCCAGGGAATCAACACCAGGCCGGCGCCCCACAAGCGGGCATAAACAATGTCTAGAGGAAGCAGGGTGCCGCCACGCGCCGGGTCGGCCGTCGCGCGGGCAATCACGATAAATGAGGTCCAAATGGCCACCGTGATGAGCGCCGCCACACGGCCTTGGGCAGCCGGCGAGAGGCCAAAAAAGCGCGTGGGAGACAGGGAAAGGGCCATCGCGCTGATTATCGGCGCAGGCGAGCACAAAGGGATTTCCCTTAGCAAGTGCCCCAAGCCGGTGGCGTACTATGGTCCATTCCCATTTCAATCGGGTTTATTGCGTCAATTTGGTTAAGTTTTTTCCAAAATTTGATGAAACATTTGTTGCACGACGTACAGGAGAAGCTCAGCATGAAATTTGTAAAACACCTCGCCCTAGCCGCACTGACGGCTGCGCTGCTGGCCGCCTGCGGCGGTGGCGGCAATGGCGACCAGTCCAACCGCGTCAGTTATTCCGCCATGGTGACCTTTGGCGACAGCTTGAGCGATCCAGGCGCCTACAAAGTTGGGCCAATCGCCCAGGCGGGCGGTATGTTTACCGTGAACCTGATTGGTGGCGCCATCGGCAGCGACCCGACGCCGAGTTATGTATGGCCGCAATTGGTCGCCGCCTCTATCCTGGGGACACCCTCGTGCGCAGCGCGCGTGGGCTACGGCACGGTGCCGGTCGCCGTGCCCGGATGCACCAACTACGCCCAAGGCGGCGCCCGCGTGACCGACCCCAACGGCCCGGGCCATGCCACCGGCGCGCTCACCGAGCCAGTAGCAGCACAGATTCAAAACTTCCTGGCTTTGCCCGCCAACGGCGGCGCTTTCAAAGGCACCGAACTGGTAACGGTCATGGCCGGCGCCAACGACATGTTTGCCCAGTCCGACATCCTGACTGCCGCCGCCACTAAAGTGGGTAATGACACGGGCAATGCGGCATTTGCCACCTCCATCATCACGCAGTTGGTCGCCGCAGCACCTGCGGCGAACCGCGCCGGTGCGCAGGCAACTATCGGTGCCGCCGTGATGGGCGCAGCGCAAGCAGCCAATGCCACGCCGACGACCATCATCACGGCGGCCATCGTCGCGGCCGCTACGGACGCGGGCATGAATGGCTACAGCAACCCGGCCGCCACCTTGGCCAACGCCGCCAACTTAGGTGCCACCGCCCAGACCGCTGCGACAGCGCAGGGCAATGCGGCGGCGGCCAACTATGTCGGCACCACCGGCATCGCCAACGCAACCGCAGGCATGTCTACCGCAGCTAAAGAGCTGGCTGACAACGTCAAGCTCATCCTGAGCAAAGGCGCTAAAAAGGTTGTGGTGCTCAACATCCCCGACGCCAGCCAAACGCCTTATGGCGTCAGCAGCGGCCAGGCGCCCTTGGTGCTGGCGATGACGCAAGCCTTTAACGCCCGTCTCAAAGCCGAGCTCACCGGCGTGCCCGGCGTGCTGCAACTCGATGCCTTTGCCGAAAACCAAAAGCAATTTGCCAACCCGGCGCAGTTTGGTCTGACCAACGTCAAAGATGCGGTCTGCAAAGTCGGTCCGACGAACACCACGGGCACCTCCCTGCTGTGCAACCCCAGCAATGTGATAGCGGGCGACACCTCGCGCTACATGTTTGCCGACAGCGTGCACCCCACGCCCTACGCGCACAAGTTGCTGGCCCAATTCGTCACCAAAGAACTGGTCCTGGCCGGTTGGCTGTAATCAGCGCATACGCACGGAGTAAACGATATGAAACATTCCCTGAAATTCTTCGCAGCCACTGCCATCGCCTTGGCGGCCCCCTTGGCCCTGGCGCAATCGGCCGGCACCTGGCTGGCGCGCGTGGGCGCGACCACCATCACGCCTAACGTCACCAGCGGTGACATGACCGCGCCCAGCTTTGCCGGCACCAAATCGGATGTGGGTGCAGCCAGCCAAATCAGCGGCGGCATTACCTACTTCTATACCGACAATGTGTCCGTCGACCTGCCCTTGGCCTTGCCTTTTAAACACAAGCTCTATGGCGCCGGCGCTTTGGCGGCAGCCGGTCAAATCGGCGAAGTGCAGTCTCTGCCGATGACGGTGTTTTTGCAGTACCGCTTCATGGACGCCAACAGCCAGTTCCGCCCTTATGTCGGCCTGGGCGCAACCTACGCCTACTTCAGCAACGCAGTAGGCAGCGGGGCACTGACGGCGATGACCAACCCCGGCGGTCCGGCGACAACGCTCAAAGTGGACTCCAAGTTCGCGATGACGCCTCAAATCGGCGCCACCTTTGCCTTGGATGACAAGACTTTTGTCGACGTGTTCTACAGCAAGACCATGCTCAGCACACGCAACAACTTTTCCACCGGCCAGACATTGGACGTCACGCTGGACCCCAGCTCCTTTGGCATCACGGTGGGCACGCGCTTCTAAGCCTTGCCCTTGGCGTTAGGCGAGCAATGCCACATTGCCGCCTGCCGCCGCCGTGTTGATGCTCAGGCTGCGCTCGGCACAAAACCGGTACAGATAATGCGGGCCACCGGCTTTGGGGCCGGTGCCGCTCAATCCTTCGCCGCCAAAGGCCTGCACGCCAACCACCGCGCCAATCATGTTGCGGTTCACATACACATTGCCCACTTTGGCTGCGGCCGCAATAGCCAAGGCGCGGCTGTCGATGCGGGTTTGCACACCCAGCGTCAGCCCATAGCCCAGCGCATTGATGCGCGCAACCAAGGCCAGCGGGTCGCCCTGCCAGCGCAGCACTTGCAGCACCGGACCAAAGATTTCGGTATCGGCGTCGGCGACCTGCGCCACTTCAAAGGCATACGGCGCGATCCACAGGCCGTCCGACGCCAAGCTTTGCTGCGCCGCCGGGCCGAAAAGGCAAGCGTGGCGCACACTTAAGCGCGCGATGTGCGCGCGCAGCCGATCGGCGGCGGCCGCGTCAATCACCGGGCCCACGTCCGTGGCCCAATGGGCCGGATCGCCGACCTGCAACTCGGCCGCTGCACCTTGCAGCATGTCCAGCACCGTATCGGCAATATCGCTGTGCACGCACAACAGGCGCAGCGCCGAACAGCGCTGCCCGGCCGAGCGAAAAGCGCTGCTCACCACCGCGTCCACCACTTGCTCAGGCAAGGCGCTGGAGTCGACCACCATGGCGTTGATGCCGCCGGTCTCGGCAATCAGCGGCACGATGGGCCCGTCCTGCGCAGCCAAGGCGCGTTGTATGGATTTGGCCACCGCCGTAGAGCCAGTAAACACCACGCCGGCCAGGCGGGGCGAGGCCACCATGGCGGCGCCCAAAGCGGCGCCCGGGCCATGCAGCAATTGCAAAGCCGCTGGCGACACACCGGCTTCATGCAAGATGCGAACGGCCTGGGCCGCAATAACAGGCGTTTGTTCAGCCGCTTTGGCCAGCACCGCATTGCCAGTAGCCAACGCGGCAGCCACCTGGCCGACAAAAATGGCCAAGGGAAAGTTCCAGGGGCTGATGCACACCCACACGCCGCGTCCGCACAGCTGCAAGGTGTTGGTCTCGCCGGTCAGCCCGCCGCCTTCGCCAGGCATGGCCACCGCTTGCATGATGCGCTCTGCCTGTAGCGCGTAGTAGCGCAAAAAGTCGATGGCCTCGCGCACTTCGGCCTGTGCGTCAACCCAGGTTTTGTGCGCCTCGCGTACCAGCAGTGCGCACAAAGCCGGGCTGTGGCTTTGCATATGGTCTGCGGCGCGCAGCAAAGCAGCGCTGCGGTCATGCACGCTGACGGCGCTCCACTGCGCAAAGCCCGCTTCAGCCCGCAGCATCGCGGCCGGCAAGTCCGACAGCGGCGTCGGTGCGGGCGGCCTTTGCATCGCCTGCTGTGCCGATGGCAGTGCCTGCGTATACAAGGTGCGCGTGGGCGCTTGGCTGAAGTCCTCACCCTGGCTGTTAGCGCGTGCGTCTACCGGTCCGAGCAGCTCGG
>Ga0114959_10002035_pt1 | contig 17024 bp, 12 predicted proteins | sample C_130625_EF_Meta_FD_87317 | JGI IMG/M metagenome (GOLD analysis project Ga0114959, IMG submission 87317) | Freshwater microbial communities from Lake Croche, Canada to study carbon cycling - C_130625_EF_MetaG | ecosystem: Environmental > Aquatic > Freshwater > Lake | place: Lake Croche, Canada...
CCTCGAACATCTTGATGTAGTCGCGCTCATCGCTGCGGCGCGAGCCGGGGGTGGATTTGGGCAGGAAGTTGATCGAGCCGCCGCCCATGATCACATCCGGCTGGACCTTGTAGAACATCTCGACGATGTCGTTGTAATCCGCCCGGCGCCGGGTATGGGCCACCATGCCGGCCGGCGTTGCGTCCTCGATCTCGGTGTTGGTCACCACGCCGACGGCCAGACCCAGGCGACGCTTGGCCAACTCGGCGATGGTCTCGACCTTGGGGTGCTCCAAGGTGTTCTTGTTGCGGGCGCAATAGACGCCGAGCGCATTGACGCAGGATTTATGGCCGGTGGTGTAGGCGCTCATCGAGTTGGCGCTGTCGGTGACGATGCTGTCCGAACCGGCGGTGGAGATCAGCGCCATGGCCGGCATGTCGTCAATGGCGAGATCGCCGAAATATTTGCCCTCGGCGATCCCCTTGGAGAGGATGCGCGCCGCGGTGCGGTGGGCGATGGTCAGACCGTCGCCGATGAAGAGGATGACGTTGCGGGCGCGGCGCGGCGCGGGCGTGGCGTAGGCGCCCCAGGTGACGCGCGCGGTTGAAGCCCCGGCACTGGCTTCCACGGCAACGGCGCCAGGCGCCTTGATGGCGACGTCGCGGATGACGAAGGCGCTGTGATCAAGCCCATCCTCGTTGCGGATGAATGTGCCATCCTTGCCGAAATACGCCGCCGGGGTCTGGCCGGCGATGGTGATTTTGGTGTCGGCCTCGGCCGGCGCGCCGGGGAACTCGACCTTGAAGTCGAATTTGGCGCCGGTGAGGATGTCCGCCCGGTTCAGCGGGTAGATGGTCTGGGCGGAGGCGGGGCCTGCCGCCAGCAAGGCTGCAAGGACGAGGGAAACCGGGCGAGCCATGATGTTTTATCCTCCGATGATCGGTGTGAAGATAGCCAAGTGGCTCGCCGCACAGAAGCCCGCGCTGCCGACGCCTTCGAGACGTTTCGGTGACAGGCGCGGCGCTCAGCCCTCGTCCCGCCCCCGCCGCCCCAGCACGCCCTTTTGCGGGTCATAGCCACGCACCGCGATTAGAAACGCGAGCGCGCCGACCAAGGCCGTCTCCAATGCCTCCGCCCATGCGATCTCGCCATACAGCGCGAAGCGGATCAGCTCGACGATGGCGCTGAACGGGTTCAGCCACACCGCCCAGACCATCCATAACGCGCCGCTCTCCGCCACCTTCCACGCCGGATAAAGGGCCGTGGAGAAGAAGAACGCCGGGAAGATAACGAAATTCATCGTGCCGGCGAAATTCTCCATCCGCCGCACATGCACTGTCAGCAACAGCCCGATCGATGCCAGCGTGAACCCGCCAAGCAGGATCGCCGGCAACGCCGTCAGCAGGCCGGGCAGGGGGAAATCCACCCGCGCCAAAAAGGCCACGCCAAAGAACGCATAGACCTGCAACACCGCCAGCACGGTTCCCGCCAGCAGCTTGGCAAACAGAATGAACCAGCGCGGCACCGGCGCCGTCAGCAACAGGCGCAGAAACCCGGCCTCCCGGTCAAACACCAGGGCGAGCGAGGACTGCATGCCCTGAAACAGCAGCACCATGCCCACCAGGCCCGGCAGCATATAGACGTCATACGTCACATAGGCCTGATAAGGCGGGGTGATGGAGATGCCGAGCACGTTGGAGAACCCGGTGCCGAACACCACCAGCCACAAGGCCGGACGCACCAGCGCGGACGCCAACCTGCTGGTCTGACGCAGGAAGCGGATCGCCTCGCGCAGCAGCACCGCCTCCAGCGCGCGCAGCCAGCGCATCATGCGGGGCTCCGATGCAGCGCCAGAAACGCCTGTTCCAACGTTTCCGTCTTGGTCAGTTCCAGCAACGAAGCCGGCGTGCCGAGGGCCGCGACCCGGCCGCGCGTCAGCACCACCACAGCATCCGCCTCCGCAATGTCAGACACGATATGTGTTGCCCACAACACCGCAATCCCCCGTTCCTGCGCGGCACGAAACACGTCGCGCGTCAGCTCATGGCGCGAGCCGGTGTCGAGCCCCACGCTCGGCTCATCGAGCAGCAACAGATCAGGCGACGTCACCAACGCCCGCGCCAGCTCCACCTTGCGCCGCGTGCCGCCGGACAGCGCACGGGTGGGGAGTGCGGCCTGATCGGTGAGACCGAACTGCGCCAGCACCGCCTCCACCGCCCGTCGCGCGTCCGGGCGCGCCATGCCGTGCAGCCGCGCATGAAACGCCAGATTCTGTCGCGCGCTGAGATCCAGATCGAGCGCCGGCTGCTGGAACACGATGCCCAGCCGCGCCAACGCTGTCTCCGGCCGCTTCGCCATGTCATGGCCGAACACCGATATGCGTCCGGCATCGGCTGCGAACAGCCCGGTGAGCAACTGAAACAAGGTCGTCTTGCCGGCGCCGTTCATCCCCAGCAGCGCGGTCACCGAGCCGGCCTGAACCTGGAACGATACATCATCCAGCGCCCGCACCGAGCCATAGTTCTTGCGGAGCCCCGCCACATCCAGAATCACCGCCGGCACGGCACATCTCCCGGCCCCAGCCCCAGCGTGTCCAGCGTCGTGACCTGATGCAGAAACCCATCGATCGGCGCGTAGTCGATCACCGCCTCGGCACTGCGCAGCATCACCGGCTGGCGCAACTGATGATCCCAGGCGCGAAACGACGCCGCCATGCCCTTGGCGACATCAAGCTGCACCCGCCCATCCGCCAGCGCCGCCACGGCGTCCGCCCCCGTCATTGCTCCTTGGCGCGCCGCCGCCTCCACCACGGCATGCACGGCGACCCAGGCCGCCCAATCCGGTGCCGTCATCGGCCGTCCGGCGAAGCGCGCGAAACGGTTATTGACCTGCGGCGCGCCGAATCGGTCGGCCTGCGCATCCCAATCCGCCGCCGTCAGCCCGACCGTGCCGATCACCGGCCGCGGCCGCGTCAACGTGTAGGGCACCATCCGGCCGAAATCGCGCTGCGTGTCCGCGACAAACGCGACGTCGAAATCATCGGCATAGCTCATCTGCGCCACTGAATTCTGCGCGCGCCGCCGTTGATCGTTGCTCACCACAAACGGACGCTCCGCCACGATCCGTGCTCCGAACTTCTTCGCCGACGCCATGAAGGCACCAGCCAACGCCCGATCCTCCGGCAGCGGACCGGTGAGCAGCAGCACGTTCTTCCAGTTCCGCCGCACCACGAACTGCGCCAGTGCGTCGGTCTGGCCGGTGACGCTGGCGGGGATATGGAACAGGCCAAGACCGCAGGCATCACGGCGCAGCGCATCGCGGTCATCACGGATGTTGAACATCGCCAGCTTGCCGTCCGCCGCACGGGCCGCGCTGAGCAGATCATCGCCCATGAGATCGGCGATCACCGCCATCGCCGACATCTCGCGAACCGCCTGCGCCGCATCGGCGTCCGGCTTAAGCTCAAGGGTTTCAAGCCGGACCTCGATCCCGGTCGCCCGCGCAATGGCCCGCACATCCCGCACCGCCAGCACCGCCCCCGCAAAGGGTCGCGGCACCGCCGGCCGCGCCACCCCGTCATTGCCAACGCCCGCCTGGTAAAACGGGTCCTCGGCCCTGGACAGCATCACGATTGTCACGTCACGCGCCTGCGCCGGCACAGCCCACAACAGCGCCAGCAGCAGCCACCACACCCTACTCATCGATGATGATCGCATACGGGATCACACCCACCGGCACTGCCTTGGTCAGCTTGCCGCGCGCCACGTCGATGATGGCGACGTCGTCAGACAATCCGTTGGCGACATAAAGCTTGCTGTCATCCCTGGTCAGCCGCAGACCCCAGGGCCTGCGCCCAACCAGGATATAATCCAGCACCTCCAGCCGCGCGACATCCACCACCGCCACACTGTTGGCCCGGCCAAGGGCAACAAAGGCACGGCTGCCATCATGGGTCATGGCGATATCGACCGGCGTCACGTCGCTGCGGGTGAGGCCGCGCGGGGTGAAGGCCAGGCTTTTGGTGCGCGTCAGGCTGGCCACGTCGATGACATCCACGACACCCGCGATCTCGCAGGACACCCATAGCGACTTTCCATCCGGCGTGATCGCGAATCGGCGCGGCCGTTCTGAGACGAAGATATCGCGCACCAGTTTTTGCGCCGCGATGTCGATGACATGCACCAGATTGGCCGCCTCGGAGGCAACGAACACGTATCTGCCATCCGACGTGATCAGCACGCCCTCCGGCTCCTCCCCGGTTGGGAAATGCCCGGTCACCTCGCCGGTCTCGAGGTTCAGCACCGTGGCCTCGGCGGAATCCTCGTTGGAGATGTAGAGATCATGGCCGTTGGGCGCGAGATCGAAGGTCTCGGGGTCCGGCACGTCACGAAATCTGCGGACCAGTTTGTGGGTGGTTACGTCATACATCGCAATCGTGTCATCCCCGCCGCAGGCGACGATGAGGCTCTTATGATCCGGGGTGAAGCGCATGCCGCGCGGTCGGGCGCAACTCGTGAAGGAACCGACCACGTTGTCGTTGCGGTCGAGGATAAAAATCTGGCTGGAGCGCTCGTTGGACACGAAAGCGAAGCCGCTGCGCTGGGCGAGGGCAGGGGAGGCGGCAGAGGCGAGAACCGCGATCAGGAATATGAGTCTGTGCATGTGAGCAGAATACCACTTCAGAGGGACGTGGGGAACGAAGGCTGAAGAGAGCAAGCATGGGCTCCGCCCAAACCCGCAATCGTGCGCGGGCACGCCGCCGGCATGATGGGCATGGCCCTTGGAACCCTTTCCATTTAGGCTGACATTCAACCAAGGGGCGCGCCGAAAACGAATGGGTTCCAAAGGCTCTACCGTCATGCCGAAGGCGTGCTTTCACACGATTGCGGGTTTGGGCGCAGCCCATGCTTGCTTTGTTTCAGGACCCCACATGATCCGCTCCCTGTTCGCCCTGCTGCTGACCTCCACCACTGCGCTGGCCGCTCCCGAGGCCTGTACCATCATCACCCGCAACTTCGAGCTGGACCGTGCCACCCTCGGCACACCGCAACTCAGCGCCCTGCTGTTCAGCGCCGCCGATAATGACTGCCCCGATATCGTCCGTCCCTTGATCGAAGCCGGCGGCTCGCTCGCCACCCGGGACCGCACCGGCGGCACCGCGCTCCATCATGCCGCCCGCGCCGGCCGCACCGGCATGATCCGCGTGCTCCTCGCCCAAGGTGCCGATATCAACCAGCGCGACATCAACGGCGCCACGCCGCTGTCCATCGCCATCGAAACCAGCCATCAGGCCGCCGCCCGCGCGCTGATCGATGCCGGGGCGGATGTGACGCTGCCAGGTCATTCCGGCGTCACCCCGCTGGCCGCCGCAGCGTATAAAGGCAGTGTTGATGTGCTCGACACGCTGCTCCGCCGCGGCGCGGACCCCAAGGCACCTGACAGCACCGGCAAGCCCGCCATTCTTTACGCTGCGGCGCGCGGCTTCACCAAAATTGTCACCCGGCTGCTTGATGCGGGCAGCGACGTCAACCAGGTCTATGCCAACGGCCTCACCGTGCTGTCCTGGGCCGCCGGCTATGCTGAGGACGTGCCGGCCTCAGAGGGTGCGGGCCTAGTGAGGCTTCTGCTGGAGCGCGGCGCCAGAGTAAACACCGCCGATGATCGTGGGATGACGCCGCTGATGATCGCCGCCAGCATGGATCACGCCGAGGTGGCAGAACTTCTCCTCGCCCGCGGCGCGGATGCGTCGCTCAAGGACAAGGACGGCCGCAGCGCCGCCGACCTTGCCCCCTCCGCGAGCCTGCGCCAGCGTCTCGCCGCTCAGAGCCCGGCGAGATAGGCGGCCATCGCCTTGAGGTCCTCAGGGGATGCGGCCTGCATCAGTGAGGACATGCCGGGATTGTTGGCACGGCTGCCGGAGCGGAACCCTTCCATCGCTTCCAGCAGATAGTCGTGCTTCTGCCCGGCGAGGCGCGGAATGGCGCTGTTGCCGCGGAAATCGGCGTTGTGGCAACCGGTGCAGCCTATTGAGCTGTCAACGGTCAACGCCTTGCGGGCGATATCGGCGGATGCTGACGGCTGTGCGAGATTCGGCCATGTCTTCTCCGCGAAATACTTTGCATAGGCGAACATCTCCTCGCGCGACATCGCGGCGGCCACGCCGTTCATCATCGGGCTCACGCGGACATTGTTCTTCAGGTCCTTCAGTTGCAGATAGATATAGCCCTCGTTCTGCCCCCATAGTACCGGCGCATTGGGCATCACCGGCACGCCGGCGGCACCATGGCAGGCGGCGCAGAGCGCAACCTTGCCGGAAACATCGGGCGCAGCATCCTGCGCGCGGGCAGGAACAGCAAAAACGGCCAGCAGTAGCGCGGCAAGCAGTGTCAGGCGGGTCATGCGCAACGATCCAGGCAAAAGGTGTCAAAACGCAGACGGGACCCCGAAGGGTCCCGCCATCCGTCACGTCATTATGCCGCAGGATCAGTCGACCGTGAAGGCGATGATGCTGTTGCCGCGCTTGTAGTTGAGCTGGGTGTTGCCGCCAGCGCCCACCACAACATACTCCTTGCCTTCCACCGAGTAGGCGGACGGCGGAGCGTTGACGCCGGCGCCGGCCTGGAAGGACCACATCACCGAGCCGGTCTCGGCGTCATACGCCTTGAACTGGCCGTTGCCTTCGCCCGCGAACACCAGACCACCAGCCGTGGCCAGCGCGCCGCCGATCATCGGCTGCGGCGTCTTCACCTGCCAGCGGATCTTGCCGGTGTTGTAGTCAACCGCGGAGAGATTGCCCCACTGCTCCTCGCTCGGGATCACCTTGAAGGCGCCGCCCAGCCAGAGCTTGCCGTTCGGGTAGGGCGAGGACTCGACATGGTAGGTCATCGGCTGATGCAGGTTCAGCGCGTAGGTGACGCCCAGGGTCGGGTTGACCGCCATCGGCGACCACTCCACGCCGCCATTGGCGCCCGGCAGCATGCGCGCGCCTTCCTTGGTCGGCAGCACCCACATGTTCTCCTGCGGCACCATCGGCTCGGAGAAGCGGATCAGGCTGCAATCCTTCCGGTCATGCACATAGACATGGCCGGTCTTGCCGCCATGGATCACGCCAGCGACAGGCTTGCCGGCGGCGTCCTTGGTGTCGACCAGAACGGCGGGGCTCACCGCGTCGAGGTCCCAAACGTCATGGGCGATGTACTGGAAGTGGCAGGCATACTTGCCGGTGTCGAGGTCAACGCTGACAAGGCTGTCGGTGTAGAGGTTGTCGCCAGGGCGCAGCGAGCCGTCGAGATCGGGGCTCGGGTTGCCGACCACGAAGTAGATGCGGTTGGTGGCGAGATCGATCGCAGGGGGCTGCCAGACGCCACCGCCAAGGGTCTTGTAGGGGTCGCCCGACTTGGCGAGCTGGGCCTTCTCGGCGGCGATGTCGCGATGCATGTCGCGGCCCGTCGCGTCATGCGTGGCCCACACGCCGACCGAGTTCTCCGGGATGGTGTTGAACGTCCAGACCAGCTTGCCGGTCGCTTCGTCGAAGGCCTTCACGAAGCCGCGAATGCCGTACTCGCCGCCGTTGGTGCCGATGAGCACCTTGCCCTTGGCAACCACGGGCGCCATCGTCTCGCTGTAGCCCAGCTCCGGATCGGCGATCGTGCTGGTCCAGGCGGTGGCACCGGTCTTGGCGTCAAGAGCGACAAGCTTGGCGTCGAGAGTGGCGAGGAACACGCGGTCGCCGGAGACGGCCACACCGCGGTTGTTCGGGCCGCAGCAATAGGTGGTGATCGGGCCCATCTTGTGGGCGTAGTGCCACAGCTCCTCACCGGTGCGGGCGTTCAGCGCATAAACATGGCTGAAGGAGGTGGTGACATACATCACGCCATTGACGACAACCGGGGAGGTCTCAAGCGATTCCTTCACCTCGGTCTGGAAAATCCAGGCCGGCCGCAGCTTGGACACGTTGGACGTGTTGATCTGCTTGCTGGGGAAATAGCGCTGCTGGCCGTAATCGCCGTTGGTGAGCAGGAAGTTGGCGCTGTCAGTGCCGGCGCGGCTCAGCATATCCTGCGATACGGTGGCCATGTTGCCAAACTTCGTCGCGTTCTTGATTTCCTGGGCGGAGGCGGTCACCGCCAGAGCCATCGAGCAAACGCCTGCCACCCCGGCAAGCAGGAATCGACGCATCATATTTCTCTCCCATTATTTCACAAAAGCTGACGTCAGTGTCGGTGAACCGGCCGGTATTGCTACCGCGCCGGCCAAACTCTAAACGCCGAGAACGTATCTACCGGCCACAGTCACGTCAACGATGACGTGTCAGACGGCGCCGGCCACCCGCCAGATGACGTTGCCCACGTCGTCCGCCATCAGCAGCGCACCATCCGCCGCCACCGTGACGCCGACCGGCCGGCCATAGGACACGCTCTCATCCGGCGCCAGGAAGCCGGTGAGAATGTCACGCGCCGGGCCCGAGGGCTTGCCGTTGGCGAAGGGCACGAACACCATCGCGTAGCCGCTCAACGTGCTGCGATTCCATGAGCCGTGCTGGCCGATGGCCATGCCCTCCGGGAAACCGGGCAACTGGCCTTCCTGCACCCAGGCCAGGCCGAGCGAGGCGGTGTGGCCGCCCAGCGCGTAATCCGGGGTGATCGCGCTCGCCACCTTGGCCGTGTCCTGCGGCACCCGGTCATCCACCGTCTGGCCCCAGTAGCAATAGGGCCAGCCATAAAACCCACCATCGCGCACCGAGGTGAGATAGTCCGGCGGGGTCTCATCGCCCAGCCCGTCGCGCTCGTTCACCACCGTCCACAGCGCGCCGGTGTTGGGCTCCCAGGCCATGCCCACGGCGTTGCGCAGGCCGGAGGCAAAGATGCGGCAAATGCCGGTGCCGATGTCGTATTCATGGATGGCGGCGCGACCTTCCTCCACCGCCATGCCGTCATCGCCGATATTGGTGGCCGATCCGACGCCGATATAGATTTTGGTCTTGTCCGGGCTCACCAACAGGCTGCGCGTCCAGTGGCCACCCGGCTTGAAGGTGGCGAGCCTGCGGCCTGGCCCGGTGATGCGCGTGGTTGTGGCATCGAAGGGGAAGCCCATCAGCCCATCGGTGTTGCCGACATAGAACGTGTCACCAACCAGCGCCATGCCGAAGGGCTGGTTGAGGTTTTCCAGGAACACCTCGCGGATCTCGGCGACCCCGTCCTTGTTGGCGTCGCGCAGCAATGTGATGCGGTTGGCGCTGACGCCGACGGCTGCAGCGCGGCGCATGGTCGCGGTCATCGCGCGGTCAAACAGGTTGCGCATCACGGTGCGCGGCACGCCGTTCGATTCGGCAACCAGCACATCCCCGTTGGGCAGCACCTCGATCCAGCGCGGGTGATCCAGGCCGGTGGCGAAGGCATTGACTTTCAGGCCCTCGGCGACCTTGGGCTTCTGGCCGTGATCCCAGCCGCGCCCGGTCGGCATCTTCAACGTCGGCAGCTTGCCCTGCGGCTTGGCGGGGGGGATTTTCGGTGCGCTGCCCCAGGCCGGTGTTGGCGCGCCGTCACGCACCCGGCGGCGCAGCCGGGCCATACCGCCGACGACGGTGACAGCGCGGGCGAGGAGCTTTGATGAGTTCATGGTCCGGGTCCCTTGTCGTTGCCTGAACGGCGCCCCGGCTTCTAGCACGGTCTCGCTTGCCGTGTCGCTGCGCAGAACACGTTCGATTGGACGGATCAGCCTTGAATCCGGAAATTCATCGGCTGCAAGGCCGTGCCTTCGGCGGGTGCGCCGTTGCGGGTGGCGGGAATGAAGCGGCAGTCACGCAGCACCTTGGCCAGCGCCGCCTCGTCCAGCGTCTCAGCACCGCTGGACTGGGCGATGCTGGCGGACACTGCGCGGCCATCGGGCGAGACGACGACTCGGACGACGACCAACCCCTGTTCCCGGCGGCGCAAGGCGGCCGGCGGAAACACCGGCTGGCAGTTGCCGGCCACCCCGCCGATCGGCCGGGCGTCCATGACCACAGGTGCCACCGGACCTGGTGCAGGCGCAGCCTCAGGCGGCACCGGCGCGGCGACTCGAGCGGCCACTGGAGCAGCGATGGGCGCTTGGCGGGCGACCACTTTGGGCGTTGGGGGCGGCGCAGGTCGCGGCGCAGGCTTGGCAACCTGCGGCACAGGCGGCTGCGGTGCTGCGGGCTGCGGTGCTGCGGGTTTCGGCGGCTCTGCCGGTGGAGGCGGCGGAGGCGGTGGCGCTTGGGGCACCGGCATCACGGGCGGAGGTGGAGGTGGCGCAGGCGCAGGCGCAGGTGGTGGTGGAGCAGGAGGCGTCGGTGCGGGAGGCGCCGGTGTGGGAGGCGCCAGTGTGGGAGGCGCCGGTGTGGGAGGCGAAGGGGCTGCGGGCGAAGCGGCTGGGGGCTCGGGGGGTGGCGGTGATGGTTCAGGATTCGGTGGATCCTGACTCTTCTCCGCGGCCGGCTGAACCGGGGGGAGGGGCGGCTTGGCGGATACCTCCTGGATCATCTCAAGCTGTATTGCCTCGGGCTCCGGCTCTGGCGGCGCCGAGCGGGTGTGCACCGCAAACAGGATCAGAGCCCCCATCGTGAGATGCAGTCCCATCGATGCCACCCAGAACAGGCGCGAGCGCTGCCTCAACTCAGGCGGGCGCAGATGCGGCATCAGGGTGAGGGTCGCGCCGTCGGCCATGGTCAGCCGGCCATCCCAAGACCTGCGCACAGGGACGCGCCATGCCGTTTCATGTCGGTTGCCTTCGAGTTTCGCTGTCGTTTTCGCCGACCACACTGCATCTGAGGTCGAGGCAGTGTCCAGGGCCAACCCGTAATTATTTAAATGTTAACAAATACATGCGCAGTCATGTGCGTGCGCTGGAGCCTTGCCCGAATCTTGCGCCCGAATCTCACGCCCGAATCTCACGCCAAGTCGGGGAGCGGTGCAGACCGTCGCGCAGTGGCAGCGCCAACAGCATCTCCCCCTCGATCAGCAGCAGCCCCTGCGCTGCCAGCCGATCCGCCGCCGTGCGAAGTGCCGCTTCGTCCAGAATAAGCGGCGCCTCGCCCAGCACGGCACGCCAGGAGGCGGGTTGCCAGGTCTGGTCGAGCAGGAAGGCTTCGGCCGCATCGAGAACGATGTCGCGCGGCGTCCAGCCCCAGCGACGGTCATGCACCACGCTCGCTGGGCCGTCGCGCTCGATCCAAAGGCCGCTTTGCGCATGATGCGCCCGCCACAGCTCGGCCTCGCGCGCGGTCGCTGCGGTGTAGACCGGCAGATCGCGGTCCAGCGCCTCGGAGCGCATGGTGAAATGATAGGCGAGCCTGCGCACCGCGCTGGGCGCGAACGGGTAGAGCACGCCATAGGCGTCCAGCGGCTCCAGGGTGACGCCGAATGCCTCGGGCCGGTGGAAGAACGGGCTGAACCGGTCGGCCCGCGCCCGGATGAACACCGCCGGCGGTTGCAGATGCCGCAGGCGCGGGATGAGCGCCGCGGTGGCGTCGTAGCTGTCCGCCACCTCGCCGGGAAAGCCCGAGAGGAACAGCCATTCGACATAGACCCCCGCCTCGGCCGCGAGCTTCAGCGCCGCCACGTTCTGCAGGCCCGAGACGCCCTTGCGCATCAGCTTCAACAGCCGTGTGTCCAGCGCCTCGATGCCGGCCTGCACCTTGCGGATGCCCGCCCGCCCCAGCGCCTGCCATTGCCAGGGCTTGAGGTTGGACTTGGTCTCGTAGAACACCAGGAGATCGAGTCCGCTCGCCTCCAGGCGCGGAATGAAGCGCTCGAAATAGCGCATCTCCAGGATGTTATCGACATTGGCGACGTCGCGCGTGCCATGCCGGCGCACCAGATATTCCAGTTCATCGAAGGCGCGGTCCTGCGACTTGGCGCGGTAGCTCATCGTCACGCCGTTGAGCCCGCAGAACGTGCAATGGCTCTTCGCCCCCCACCAGCAGCCGCGCGAGGTCTCGAACACCATCGCCGTCGGGTGCCGCGCGCCCAGGCCGAGGGCTGCGTGCTGGGCAAAGAAATCATCGAAATCCGGCACCGGCAGACTGTCCATGTCCTCCACCGGATCGGTGGAGCGCGCCGGCACCACGGTCTGCCCGTCGATGCGCACCACCATGCCGGGAATGCCCTGAAGGTCCTCACCGGCGGCGAGGCGGCGCAGCAATGCGGGGAAGGCGCGGTCGCCCTCGCCCTGGCAGACGGCGTCCAGGAACGGATAGCGGCGATGCAACTCGCTGCCCATCTCGTCCTGGCAGTTGGCGCCGCCCATGACGAGAAAGATGTCGGGGTGATCGCGCCGGATGCGCCGCGCCAGCGCCAGCGAGGCGAGATTTTGCTGGAACGAGCTGGTGAAACCCACCACGCGATACTGCGACCAATCCACCGAGGCATAGCAACGCTCGATGAACCCTGCCGCCCCCTCACGCGCCTCCAGAAACGCCATCAGCCGCAGCGGGTGGAAATGGGCCGGATGGTCGCGCGCGAAACTCTCACTGATGTGAGACAGCGCCCAGTCATCCGGCAGTTCATTGGCGACGGCGGCAAACACCCAATCCCCGATCTGCGCCTTGAGATAGCGGATATCGGTGACATGAGCATTCACCAGATCGCCGATCTCGGCGACATGGTCGAGCGAGAAATACCTCACATCGCAGCCAAACCCCGCCGCCTCGGCCGCCGGTTTCAGCAGGCCGAGCGCCATGTTGGGATAATAAGGCAACGAGAACGGCATGGCGGCGAGCAGCACCCGGCCCGCCGCCGCAGCTGGAGGCATGCCCCGATCAATACTCGCCCATGTTGAACGCGGCGTCGCTCTCGGTGTTGAGCAGCGCGTCCACCGCCGCGTCGAACGCGGCGCTCTTCAGGCTGTTGAAGAAGGCGGTCGCCTTCGGGTTGGGGATGTAGTTCAGCCGCTTCAGGGTCAGTTCCGGGTCGGCATGCATGTCGGCACGGACCGTGGGCTGGTTGATCAGGATACCCATGATCCAGCGAATATCGACGAGATGGATCGGCTTGGCCGGCCCAGGAACAACACCGGCCACTGTATACAGAACGATATCGGACATATGGCGATCTCCAAATGAATGCCGAGACGATACCGCTTCGCCTCGACATCGCCAAGCGATCGTCGGCCATCAGGAAATCACATTATTTTTGAACTCGTTCACGCGGTCGTGCCCTCCAGCAATGCCTCCAGCGCCGCCGCCTCGCCCGCCATGCCTGTCTGCCGCGCCAGCTCCAGCGCCTGGCGTAGATGTGGGGTGGCCTCCTCCCGCCGGGCGAGCGACAGCAGCACCTCGCCGAGCCGGCGCAACGCCAGAACCGCAAGCGGCCGACAGCCAAGCTCCAAGGCCATGCCGGATGATTCAGCCAACTGTATCAGCGCCGGTTCCGGTGGCAGCGCATGGGCGTGGGCGAGGCCGCACCAGGCGGTCAACGCGCCGGAGCCACGACTGGCCAGCAACCCTTCGCGCGTCAGTTCCAACGCCGCCTCCTGCCGGCCGATCGCCACCCAGGCCGGCCCCAGAAACCGCGAGACCGACGGCAGCAGCACCGCGATCTTGGCCATCCGGTACACCTCCAGCGAGCCCTCGAGGGCGGAAGATGCCTTCAACGCATCCCCCGCCATCAGATGCGCCACGCCATGCGCCAGATGAGCGTAGCTGATGTCATAAGGCTTGGCGGTCAGCCTTGCGATCTCTGCCGCCTCGCCGGCCAAGGTCAGCGCCGTGTCGGAGGCGCCGAGCAGCGAATGCGTGTTGGCCAGGCACACCATCAGCAGCACCGAGGCGGTGCCGGAGGTGCCGGTGCTGGACAGGCGAAGCTCGCCGCGCGCCAGATACAGGTGCTCGGTCATGACCTCTGCCGCCTGAGACAGCTCGCCTGCAAACCACAGCGCCTGGCCATAGGCGTAGGCGGCGTTGAGCCGTGTGGCCGGATCGCCCAGCGCGCGGGCCAGCGCCAGCGCCGCCGCCCCGGTCTGCACGGACTCCGCTATCATGCCCAGCACCGACTGGCCGATGCTGCGGCTGACCTCGACCTGGGCGATGCGATGCGCGTCGCCCAGGCGGATGGCGAGGTCGCGCACCTGGTCCATCACCTCCAGCACCCGCCGGTATTCGCTGGCCGGACCCAGCGCCACCCGCAGCCCAAGCCGCAGATCGATCGCCTGGGCCAGTGTCTGCGGCGTCTCGGGCAGATAGGACGACGCGGTGATCGCCTGCTCGAAGAAGCCGATGGCTGAGTGATAGGCCGAACGCGCATTGGCGCGCTGGCCGGCACGCGCGGCAAGCGTGGTCGCGCGCTCCCAGGCCTCGCCGCGCAAGGCGTGCTCGGCCAGCGTCTCGGTCATCTCCTCGGCGCGGTCAGCGGCCAGCGCCTCCATCGTCATCAGCACGCGAGCGTGCAGATCGCGCTGCTGTCGGCGCAGCATGCCGTCATAGGCCACCGACTGGGTGAGCGCGTGCTTGAAGGTGTAGTCCTCCACCTGCGCCGGGTCATTGGACCTCACCTCATAGAGGAACTCGGCTGCGACCAGCGAGGTCACCCGATATTGCAGCACGCTGCGCGGCAGCCCGGCGACGCCTGCGAGGATCGCGGACGGCACGTCCTTGCCGATCACCGCTGCGATCTGGAGCAATCGTCGTTCATCTGGGGCGAGCTGATCGATACGCGTCGCCAGGATCGCCTGCACACTGACCGGGATGGCAACGGAATCGGCGTTGCGGGTGATCTGCAAGGCGGGGCCCTGGGGCATGCTCGGGGCAGTGCGCACCACCACCCCTTGCTCCAGCAAGGCGCGGGAAAACTCTTCCAGGAACAGCGGCGTTCCGCCAGCGCGCGCCACGATGCGGGCGCGCAGCTCGGCGAGGTCAGGCTCCTGGCCCAGCATGCTGGCGAGCAGCGTGTTGGCGGCCTCGGCGTCCAGCGGCGCCAGCGGCAGGCTCGCGCAATAGCTGCGATGCCCGGCCTGCGCCCAGGTCAGGCGCTGCGCCGTGCGCGCGGTGGTGAGCAGCAGCAGCCGCGCCCCGCCCATTCGATCGATCAGCGCCTCGATCATCTGCACCGATTGCGGATCGGCCCAGTGCAGATCTTCCACCAGCAGCAGCAGCGGCGCCACCGCGCTTTCGCGGAGCATCACGGTCGCCAGCACCGGCAGGATGCGGTCGCGTCGCCAATCGGGTGACATCTGCGCCCATTCGGCATCGGTCACTTTCAGGTCGAGCAGGCTTTGCAGCGGTGCGGCGGCGCTGGCCTGGTTCGGGCCGAGGCCGAGCAGGGTCAGTGACTGAGCGAGCTTGCGGGCGACATCGGCCATATCATCGTTGCGCGACACGCCAAGCCAGGCGCGCAGGATCTCGGCGGCCAGCCGGTAAGGCGTGCCCTCGGCATGGGCGAAGGCTGAGGCGCTCACCACCGTCCAGCCGCCTTGCGGCACCCGGGAGATGAATTCATGGGCCAGACGGGACTTGCCGATTCCGGCCTCGCCCACCACCGAAACCACCTGGCCGCGCCCCAGCCAGGCCCGACCCAAAGCCGATTCGAGCTGGCGCAGATCGCCGTCCCGCCCGACAAAGCCGGTCATCATGCCGGTCGCCGTTCGCAACTCCCAGCCCGGCCGCTCATGCGCTGAGATCAGGCGAAACACCTCGACCGGCTCTCCGATGCCGGCCAGCGCCTTGAGGCCGAGCTGCTCCAGCTCCACGGCGCCGCGCGCCAGCAGCGCGGTGCGGGCGGCGAGACAAACGCTGCCGGGGGCGGCGAGCTGTTCCAGCCGATGCGCCACATGGGCGGTGACCCCCACCGCGTCATAATCGTGCGGATCATTGCCGACGGCGCGGATCACCACCTCGCCGGAATTCACCCCGACCCGCACCTGCAGCCCGCCATGCAGGGAGGCGACGCCTTCGATGATCGCCTGGGCGCTGAGGCAGGCGCGCACCGCATGGTCCTCGCTCGCCAACGGCGCTCCGAACAGCGCCATGATGCCGTCGCCCTGTACCCGGTTGACGGTGCCGCCGAAGCGCTGCACCGCCTCGCTCATCGCGTTCACCGCCGGGTCGAGCAGGCCCATGGCGAGTTCGGGGTCGAGCCCGTCGATCAGCGCCGTGGAGCCACGGATATCGGCGAACAGCACACTGACCAGCTTGCGCTCGCCTGCGTCAGCCGGCGGCATGGCCAATGCGGCGGGGGAGGGGGGCGCCGCCTCCGTCTTCAGGCGCCCGCCGCATTGGTTGCAGAACCGTGCGCCCGGCCGCTGCTCCCGACCGCAACCGGTGCATCGCCGCGGTTGTTCCAGCCCGCATTGATCGCAGAACCTGCTGGCAGGCAGGGTCTGCGCATGACATCCGACGCAGCGCATGGCATCTCGCCTGGAAATTAATGATCGATTATTCAATAGAGCCAGGAGCGATGCAACATGCCGCAACCCGCCGATCCGGCACCGATTGCCTGGCAGGACCTTCCCGGACTGGACGAGGCGCTGGCAAGGCTGCCGGCGCCGGGCCTGGACGAGCAGCGCGCCATCATCGACACCGCAGCTTCGGTATTGGCCGATCACTACGCCCATCTGCCGCAGAAACTCGCCAATCACGGCATCGACGCGCCGCGTCGCATCCGGGCGCTGCACAGCCTGCTGCCGCATCTGGCCAGCCCATTGAGCTTCCATGCCGAACTGGCCGACGCATTTGCCGATCTGCGCGACCTGCACACCCATTACGAACTGCCTGCGGCCTTCGCCGACCAGGTCGCCTCTCTGCCATTTCTGGTGGCGCGCATCGCCAATGGCGGGCAGGAACGGATCATCGTCACGCGGGTGATCGCGCAGGCGGTGCCGGAGGGATTCGAGCCGGGTGTGGAGTTGCTGTCCTGGAGCGGGGTCGCGATCGGTCGGGCGCTGGAACGCCTCGCCCTGCGCTCGGGCGGCGCCAATCCGGCGGCGGGTCGGGCACGCGCGCTCACTGCGTTGACGCGGCGGGCGCTGATCAAGCAGGCCGCGCCGGATGAAGCCTGGGTGGAGGTCGGCTATCGCGCGCTGGCGGGCGATCA
>Ga0114959_10002037_pt1 | contig 17017 bp, 33 predicted proteins | sample C_130625_EF_Meta_FD_87317 | JGI IMG/M metagenome (GOLD analysis project Ga0114959, IMG submission 87317) | Freshwater microbial communities from Lake Croche, Canada to study carbon cycling - C_130625_EF_MetaG | ecosystem: Environmental > Aquatic > Freshwater > Lake | place: Lake Croche, Canada...
AGGAGCGTGGGCCGGACGGTAAGGCAGCGGATTGCTAATCCGTAGACCGTAGTAATACGGTCATAGGGTTCGACTCCCTAACGCTCCGCCAACAAACTATCCGAAAGAAAACAATGAAGCCAGGTAAGACATTTAAACTAAGCAAACAATCTAAAAGACTCATGTGTACCATTGTTGATGCACACAAGAGAAATGCATTTAAACAAATGATGATTCAGGCCGAATTGGCCGCCGGTGTTATTATAAAGCGAGAGCCAAAAGAAGCCCGCAAGTAATATACCAAGTCGCTGGCGTTAGTATAATGGATAATACAGCGAGCTTCTACCTCGCGAATGTGGGTTCGATTCCTGCACGCCGGACCATAGTTTTATTTGTATTTGCCATACTGTTTTCTACACAAGTATCAGCAAGACAACGATCAATAGCACCGCCTGCTCCTGAAGCACGAGCGGTGCTTCTTTTTGATCAAAAAACCAAGACGGTGGTTGAAGGCATCAACATACACCAACGCATGCCTATTGCCAGTGTTTCAAAGTTGGTCACAGCGTATGTGGTATTGGAAAGCGGTACAGATTTAGACCAACGGATTAAAATTCCAACAACTGTTGTTGAGCACAGTAAGATACTTCGGGCAGGAACTGTAGTATCACGACGCGAACTGTTGTACATGGCTTTAATCACAAGCGACAATGTTGCAGCTCGCACATTGGCCTCGGCACACCCTGGCGGATACAACAATTTTGTTTCTACAATGAACATGACAGCAAAATCATTGGGTATGACCAATACCGGCTTTGCAGATGCATCTGGTCTAAGTGTATTCAATACCAGCACTGCATGGGACTTGCATTTATTAAACGCCGCCATCGTCAAGTACAGCATTTTTAACGATACAGCAATGAGCAAAACTGTGACTCAGCAGGTAGAAGGATCCAAAGGTCAAACAAAACGCTTTATAGTAAGAAACACTTCGGCCTTGGCAGGTGAGTTTGATTTACAACTTGGTAAAACGGGATTCACCAATGCTGCCCAATGGTGTATCGACATGCAGATCAAACACCAAGGTAAATTGTTTGATGTCATTGTACTTGGAGCACCGTCTAAAAAAGCACGTAATAAATTGGCAAAACAGCTGGTTCAAAAATATACCAATGAGCCAATTGGATCAAGTGCCAAGATTGAGCAACTCGACCTATCACTTGGTAACTAAGTATCACATGCCAATTTACTCCTACAATCAACTGGTGCCCAATTTAAACAACAGCGTGTATGTACATGACACTGCAGTTGTGATTGGCAACTGTACTATTGGTGCAAATTCAAGTGTATGGCCTAATGCTGTATTACGAGCAGACAATGATGCAATTGTCATGCGAGAAAATGTAAACGTACAAGATGGAGCAATTATCCATGTTGATCAAGGACATCCAGCTGAGCTGCACAACGGAGTAAGCGTGGCTCATGGAGCCATTATACATGGTGCCACCATTGGTGAGAACTCATTGATTGGCATGAATGCAGTTATTTTAAATGATGCAGTGATTGGAAAAAATTGCATCATTGGTGCCAACGCACTGGTATCTACTGGAAAAACAATACCTGACAATTCATTGGTAATTGGATCACCAGGCAAGGTATTGCGACAATTGACAGATAACGAAATAAATGCCAACCGAGAAAATGCAGAAACTTATGTCAAAAGAAGCAACCTATACAAAACAAGTTTAAGGAAATTATAAATGACACAACCAACAACACCATCTAAGCCAAAATTTTTCCCTGACGAAAGTCCCATTTCACATTGGCATATGACAAAGCATAGGCACAATGCAAACACTTACTTTTCACCGGGAGTGGATAGATTTTTTGCGGTAGATAGTTATGATCCTTATACTGCATACGAAATTGGTCAAATTCTAAGCAGTAAAGTGCCTGGCATTGGAATTGCAGTATTACGAGTCAATGACGAGATGATGACAAATGCCAACTGTCATCACTACTCAATGAAAGTAAAAAATCCTTTCTTCAATGGTGCTGGTATCCTGTTTGCAAGACAGTTTCCTGCATTGAGAAAAATGCAAGAGCCCAATGTGATCTTTGTCAGCGAACAATTGCCATTAGACTACCAAAATGCAGAGCGTAGTCAGGCATTTTTTGATCTTAAAGAATATGCACAATATGTTATCAAAGCCTGGCATGCAGCAAAACTTTGTGAAATCACTTTTAACTTTATGCCAATGGACAATTACGCATCTGCATTTTACCAAGGTCTGCTGCCAGAAGGCTTTACGGTACCTGTGGACAATTCCAACACTGGTGTTATTGAAACCGGATTAACAAAAGAAATAAGAAAAATATTGTACTACAGTGAAAGTTTACAAGAAGCAAAAGATTCAATTTGCGATATGTGGTTACAAAATAATGTTCCACTAACTGCCAACTGGAGGGCAATGTTTTACAGACTTATTTCAGAAGAAGTACCAGCGGTATTGAAAGATAGTACTCCAGATATTACACGTTACTCAGGATACATATTATGACATTACAAACAACAGATACCTTGTACTTTTCATCCATCAACTTCACTGGATACTATAACGAGTTTTGGACAGAAGCATATAACGAAGCTGCACCTGGCGGAAAATTTTTAATTGACTTGGCTCGCCGTAACAATCCAAATCGTTTTGTCAGCAGGGATCAAAGCGTATGGACTTTGCCTTGGCCACAGGAAATGATTCCAAAGTATCAAATGGCACAGTACACGCCGGGTTTTTCAATGTCGTTTAGCGATGTGTGCGACTCGGTGGCACTGCAATACAAACGTCGAATCAACGAACACAATCATAAATTTGCATTGATGTATTCAGGTGGTATTGACAGTCAAGTGATGCTTACTGCAATGCTTAAAAATTTAACCACTGAAGAATTAAAAAATGTAACATTGTGTACCAGTGTTGGTGCTGTGATTGAAAATCCAGTGTTCTGGAGAAAACATGTTGCTGGCAAGATGACCATCCTTGATAGTTTAAAACTAAAGTACCACGACTTGATCAATTTGGGTTACTATCCAATCACTGCAGATGATGGTGACTGTATTTTTGGAACAGTATTTGGATTAAACTTGTACCATGATTGGGAAAAGTACGCTGTGAATTTTACAGATGAACAAAAGGCACACATTAGAAACAACATTGGCAAGTTCAACGATCCGTCATATCATTACAGTAACTTCAAAGACCTGTTGGTGTCATACATGTCAATTCCCGCAAATCAAACGTGGCCGATTGTGGGACAAGCCAATCCAAATCCTGGCTTTGGTCAAGTGATGTATGACAAATATCATTTGAATGCACAAACCACACCGGTGCCCATCAACAGCTTGCATGACTTTTTCTGGTGGTTGATTTTCAACGTAAAAATGCTCAACTGTGGAGTTCGAGGAGCATTGTACTACAACGATTTTATTGAGCCAGAACGTGCAATACACACCATTGAAAATTGGTATAACAATGAATTGTACCAGCACTGGTCGATGAACAACAATGGCAACGGACAAAAAATCCTGCACAGCCCTGCAACATACAAAACAGCAGCCAGAGAATACATTTACGAATTTGATGGCAATAGCTGGTATAAAAATTTCAAGTTGAAATTAGAAAGTATGGCATTAGTAACACAACGCCAAGAAGTAAATGCTGACGGTCCCTTTGGACGTCCAGTTGGTAGATTTGGTATTACAAAAGACTATCAAATGCTACATCTGGATGACCCAAGCGTACAGCACTATATCAAGCACCACTTATCCACTTTCCAAATTGATTGGAGCGATAATATCTACGGAAGCAATTAAATTTTATCCAAGGAAATACAATGAAGATTTTATTAGAAGAAACCGTTGATGCTCAGAATGAGCCAGTTGAAGTATGGCACAGTGATTATATTGGCCAGCAGTTAGAAGTTTCTGCAATGTATTTGCGAGCAACCTCTTATTTGTTAGACAGAGAATGGGGCATGGCGCCCTTTGGTTTAGTCTCTAATCAACACAAAGTTATTTGGGTACAGCGTAAGAGTGATGGCAAGCCAATGGGTGCTGTGATATACGAATACCATCCTCACAACAAGCAAGGATACATTATTTTAATTTTTACAGATGAAGAATTCAAAGGCAGACGAGTTTACTCAATTCTGCAAAGGAATTTGGAAGATGTGACGATTGTCAATGGCGGCACATCTGTGGCCAGCTTGGCTCATAAAGACAATGCACCACGGCTCAAAGCAGGCGAACGCGAAGGTATGACACCACAATTTTTAAGATTGTACAAAGACTTGACTCCCGAGTTAGAACTTAGAAAAAAGAATTTGGTGCAGATCGCTGGCAAACCTTGGAAAGAAATCAGCAATGAAACCTGGGGCGGTGTTAGACCCAAATTAAAATAGCCAAGGGCTACTGGATCTAACGCTTAATATAAGTCTTGGATTTTGTCCAGTCCAATTTAGTGCATGCAGTATGTCAGTTCTAACAAAACTTGCATACTGTTGTTTCTTTGCAAGTGAATTTGAGCGAGCCATTGGTTCCCCTATGTTCTTCCACTTTTCTTCAAGTGTATCGCCCTTGACTTGCAATCTACCAAGTGCTTGACCTGATGGATTTGTAAATTTTTCATTGGTGATCAGTGGGCTATTTCGGTCAATGTTCCACCAAAACATTTCGGTATTTTCATCACCGTTTAGTAAAATATTAAAGCGTACAGGTACATCAGTTTCAGTGCCATCTCCACCCATAGTATCAATATGTGGGTTGCCCAACACAATTTTGCGCTGTTGTGGCAGTTGCTTGTATATGAACAGCTGCGGATAAGGATCGCTGAAATTGTAAGTGGCCATTAGTTGAGTCAACTCGGCCCAAGGCTCACTGGTTAAAAATGTCTCTAATTGTGAATCGTTGAATCGAACCAGTGCAGAGATTGCTGCCGCATTTTTTTGATAATCAGCAGTGATTGGTCCAGTAAACGATTGTAGCCAATTCCACGAACTATCTGAGAACTTAAACGGAATAGTTAAATACGGTTTCATGTAGATATTTATTGCTTGACTTTGATAAAAATTGCATGTACAATAGTAAAACATAAGGAGTAGGTTATGATCGTTCATATTAAAGTTGGCGTTAAAAAAGAAAATGGCAAATGGGTTGGCCATTGGATCAATCAAGAAAGCGAAACTGTGTTGACGCATGAAATATTGGCCAATCGCAGAGAAGAGCTTGAGCGTAAAATGGATAAAGCACTGCGTTTGGCATTTCCCAAAGCCAGTTACATTGTTCAGCATAGGGAGACCACCGATGCGTAATTTGCAAGCTGAAGAAAAGTCTACCAAGCGACTATTTGCCTTCACTGGACTAATGTTTTTATTTGGCATAGTTGCCTTGGCCATTGGTACAGAAATGATGGTGTTGGAATTTTGGGAAACTGATCCAACTAGTTTTTGGATCTGGCAAGGAGTATGGGCCATTGTTTGTGCATTTGTATTAGGCGCTATTATTAATCTTTCACAAAGGAAGTGATCATGAAAAAATCCTTGCTTGTTGTCTTATTGGCAACATGCTTTGGTATATCCTATGCTGACGTACCCGAAGTCAATCCTGCAAGGCACACAGGCGGCCTGGCAAGTGATAAAAACAATCGTGTGTTTGCACCTGCTAAAAATGTTGTACCCTTGCCCTTGAAAGAGAATATGACCTGGGCTGATAAACGCATTGCCAGCGAAGCAGAACGCTTGATTGACAATAATAAGACAACAGCGATTCTTCTAATTGAAAAGGGCAAGATTGTATTTGAAAAATACAAAGAGCCAGCAAATCAAAACTCGCCTTTGTTCTCACAGTCAATGAGCAAGAGTCTGTCAGCATATACAATTGGCAATATGTTATGCGATGGTAAAATTCAATCCTTAAATGACTCTGCAAAAAAGTATGTGCCTGAATTAGCAGGAACAGCACCCGGAGATGCTCCACTACGGCACGTGCTTTCAATGAGCAGTGGTACCGCTGATGCCATACACTCAGGCGAACATGAAGATAAAGAATGGATCAAAATTCGAACCGGAAAATTATCAACCAAAGAAGTTATTGTAAAGTACGGCGCCAAAGATATTGAATCCGGCAAAGAACTACGCTACAGCGCATTGGATACTTTTACACTTGCTCATGTGGCCAATGCCACTGGCGGATTCTTTGAAAGTTTTGAAAAGTACGTTTGGCAAGCCGCAGGCACAGAAGCACCAGGCTACTGGTTATATGATAAAAATGGTGATGCAATGTCTGCATCAGGGTTAAGTGCAACTGGCCGAGATTGGGCTCGCTTAGCCATGTTTTCTGTCAAGCAATCAAAGGAGCAGGGTTGTATCGGCAACTTCATGAAAGATGCCACTACTGCTCAGGTCCCTAATCTAAGCAAGCGAACTGGCAAAGCATTTCCCGATTATGGATACCAAACTTGGATTGGTGCCTTTCAGGGCCAACAAAGTTACTGGTGGGTCGGCTATGGCGGACAGCGGGTGGGCATTGATCCCAAATCAGAACGTATCATTGTTCTGACCAGCTGGCGAGAAGATTACATGGCTGACGTATACAAATTATTTGGAAACTGGCAAAGACAATAATGGCAATAGCAAATCGTATTCCTGAAGGCCGCTGGGACACCACGGAACAGCGAAGTCATTATTGGATGGTGTATAAAAAGTTCTATTACTTTGACGACGCCACTGGCAGTGAGTTTATTGAAATTCAACAAGAGATCCGCAAAGCCGTTGCTGAAGTAAAAACTCAGTTACAAGAACATCAAATTGATATCATCAATGTGTCACAACAACAGTTTCTTGATGCCAAACAAGGTGGCCGCACCATTGGTATTGCAGTTGCTTTTAAATCACGAGAGGACTTGGCCATGGCCAAGATACTGGTAGAATGCGACGAGTAAAATTAGTCAATTTGACCTTGGGTGATCCAGCTGATGTAGAAATTTATGCGGCCGCGGCAGTGTATGATTGGACCCAAAAACCCCAAGGTCGACGAGTAGTTGAGCAGTTTGGAATTACCACAGACCAAATGTACTGGACACAAGGTCCTATGCTACCACACAGTATTACAGTGGATATTTGGGCCGATGTAGAAAAAGAAACAGAAGTTTTACTCAAGTTGTCCGGATTGTGTCAACTTTAAGTCAACCCCAGGCGTTATAATAGTATACAGACAATAATGTTTGTATATTGTTTCTAACTTAAGGAGATATCCATGAAACTAGTATCCGCACTTATCGCAACATTGTTCGCCGCTTCTGCATTTGCCGCTGAACCAGCCAAAGCACCTGCTACACCAGCACCAGCTGCAGCTACTCCTGCAGCTTCTGCACCAGCTAAAGCTGAAGTTAAGAAGGACGAAAAGAAGCCTGTCAAAAGCCAACCTGCTAAGAAAGAGCCAGCTAAAGCAGACACAAAAGCCGCTACCCCAGCAGCTAAGTAATCGTAGTTTAGATGACAATGATGACCTCATAATAGACGATGAGGTCACATTTGGTCGTAATCGACGTAGTGAACAGTTTGGAAAAGTAGTATACGACGATGACGAACCATTAAGTGACTATGTTATGGCCAGATTAGAACTAGCACGTATGATGGCTATGGCAAAGTATCAAGAGAAATGGGGCTGAGAAGCCCTATTTTCTTAGAAAAATTAGATAAGTATATGTCTAACCCTTTAAGGAGATTATATGTTAGAAACTTTATTTTGGTTTGCACTAGGTGCATTCGTAGGTTGGAATTTTCCACAGCCAAATTTTGCTAAAACAATTCAGGCAAAAGTATTAAGCATGTTCCAAGGAAAGTAAATGGCATACTCAGCAAAAGTAATTGACCATTACGAAAATCCTCGCAATGTGGGCAGTTTTGAAAAAGGCGACGATACCGTAGGCACAGGTATGGTAGGCGCACCTGCTTGCGGTGATGTGATGAAGTTGCAAATCAAAGTAGACGAAGCAACTGGCATAATCACAGATGCAAAGTTTAAAACATACGGATGTGGATCGGCTATTGCATCAAGTTCATTGATTACAGAAATGGTCAAGGGAATGACATTGGATGATGCCTCCATGATTAAAAACAGTGAAATTGCTGAGGAACTAGCATTGCCACCAGTCAAGATTCATTGCAGCATTTTGGCTGAAGATGCTATTAAGGCAGCTGTTTTGGATTATAAATCAAAACATGATATCAGTAACTGAAACAGCTTATAAAAAAATCAAGCTAATGCTTGAAAAGCGAGGCCGCGGCGCAGGTGTACGAGTAGGTGTACGAACCACTGGCTGTAGCGGTCTAGCCTACACTTTGGAATATGTGGATATTTACGAGTCAGAGGTTGGCGTAACCAATTATGCACAACCAGATTTTTGTGTTTTGGTTGATGCTAAATCACAGGTATATTTGGACGGGCTAACCATTGATTGGGTTCGTAATGGACTCAATGAAGGATTTGATTTTGTCAATCCAAATGAACGCGACCGTTGCGGTTGCGGCGAAAGTTTTAGAGTCTAAAGGAGACTTATTATGAAAAAGTTAATTGCAATTTTATTGTTGACATTGACTGCTACTACGGCAATGGCACAGCATCATGGACATGGTATCGGCTACTATCGAGGTGGTGGTTATCGTGGCGGCTGGGTAGGACCTGCTATCATTGGTGGAGTCATTGGCTATGGACTAAGTCGTCCATATTATGATCCATACTACGTTCCTCCAGTGGTGATTCAACAACCTCCAGTGATAGTTCAACAACCTCCAGTGTATGTTCAGCCACAATGTACACACTACATTTACCAAGATCAATACGGACAAACAATCAGAGAAGAAACTCGTTGCAATTAACTTTGGTCTATGCTACACTAACAGCATGACAAATTTAAAAGTAAACGAAATGACAGAGATGGATTTAATCCTCTGTCATTTGGATCAAGCAGATTGGGATAATTTTTGCAGTGCTTGGTATTTTGGCCTAGATGAATACAAAAACAATCACGACGTGTTGCTGTTAATGGCCAATGCAATGCTGAACCATTGGAATATTCCTTTATATGCAGTGAGTGTTTCGTGGTCTAAAAAATACAAGTGCTTTGTTTGGCATTTTGGTAAAAACAGCTCTCCAGATTATAATAACTATAAAAAATAGGAGAACCGGATGTCTTTGAACTTTAGTGGAACATATTTGGCCATTGCAGACCCGCAATGGACATTACCCGATGGTGAGCAATTGCCACCACTTGTTATTCCTGATCTTCAAGGTCCTTGGGCACTAAGATATATTTGGGTCAAACACCGTGAGCGCAATGACGAGTTTGTTACCAATTACTTTAACAAGGGCAACAATGCCACAGGCACTGGATTGAATCTGCGAAAACAAACCACCCATATGCAAACAGCATGGAACCCACACAATCAAATCTTTGAAACAAGTCGCGACAACGGTAATTTAGTATGGCGTGTTAAGGTATATAATCCTGTGGCCAATTCAATTGATTATGTTGAAGTGTGGCGCAGTCCTGAAATTGTTAAAAGTCTTTTCCATTACATCAAAGAAGGTGAAGCTGTCAAGGTCACTGACGGAGTAGTACGTACAGCCGAAGATCAAAAGATTCTTCGCAATGGCCTGTATGATGCGGGCTTTGAAGTTCGACGTTGGAGAGATAACAACACCAACTGGCCCACAGTGAGCCCTCAAGTTGCAATGATGTGGTACCGTCATTTTGTAAAGAAGCACTTTGCCCAAGACAACTGTATCATCAATACCAAATACAACGAAGAACTAAATCCACTTTAATTATGGACCTTGACTTACACGGTGTTCGTCATTCAGAAGTAGATAGGCTAGTAGAAAACTTTATCTACTTGAATCAATACAGCATGCCACTTAAAATCATTTGTGGCAACAGCAACATGATGATCCGTCTGGTCCAGGAAGTGGTTGATCGAATTGGATGCGAAACATCCAGTTTGCAATTTGGTACTATTGTAGTTGACAAGTTCCGTTGACTACTGTATAATTTAATTTTACACAAAGGAAAAATAATGAGTTTAGTCCCAATGGTCATTGAAAAGACTGGCACAGGTGAACGTGCATATGACATTTACAGTCGCTTGCTCAAAGAGCGTATTGTTATGTTGGAAGGTGAAGTACATGACCAAATGAGCAACTTAATTGTTGCACAATTACTTTTTCTTGAAGCAGAAAATCCTGAGCGTGATATCACTTTGTTTATCAACAGCCCGGGTGGTTCAGTAACAGCAGGCCTTGCTATCTATGACACCATGCAATTTATCAAGTGCGATGTTGCAACCTACGTTATGGGTCAAGCTGCAAGCATGGGTTCATTCTTGGCACAGTCTGGTGCGGCAGGCAAGCGTTTTGTATTGCCCGAAGCTCGTACCATGATCCATCGTGTCAGCTCTGGTACACGTGGTACTTCAGGCAGTGTTCACGTACAGGATCTACAGTTTGAAGATGCTAAACGATCGTTTGAAGAAAGCGTTCATATTAACAAGCGTTTGACAGAATTGTATGTACGTCATAACACCGCAGGTAAGAGCTACGACGAATTGTTTAACACTATGAAGTTTGATACATTCTTATCAGCTGACGAAGCAGTGGCCTATGGCCTTGCTGATAAAGTGGTGTCAAAACGAGTTTAACGGTAAATACTATTCAAGGAGGAGCAACCATGAAACAAAAGAAACTTTTAAAAGAGTTGTATCTGGCTTGCTTTGACCACGACGCCGAGAAGATTGCAAAACTTCGTGCAGAAGAATATCGCAAAATCTTGAAACGCAAGGCCGAAGGCAAACCATTCACAACAAAATGGATCTTGGCTAGAATATAACAGTAACATCATTGTAATATTCTTTTAACCAGTGCTACGGTAAATACTGCTATGCAGAAAACTTACCGTAGCATTTTTATTAGTGACGTACATCTAGGTACTCGTGACTGTAAAGCGGAACAGCTTAATAATTTTCTAAAAAACAACACATGTGAAACACTTTACATGGTGGGCGACATCATTGACGCATGGCGCATACAACAAAACAAGTGGCGTTGGAAACAAAGTCATACCAATGTGGTTCGTCGCATTATGGGACATGCCAAGCGTGGTACTAGAGTGATCTACGTGGCCGGCAACCATGATGAGTTCCTAAGACCTCTTATGCCATACGGCATTGGCTTTGGCATGATTGAAGTGGTAAATCAAATGGAACACATAGGTGTTGATGGTCGACATTATTTGGTCACACACGGCGACTTGTTTGATGGCATTACTAGATTGGCGCCATGGATAGCATTTTTAGGAGACAAAGCATATGACATCATTCTTAGACTCAATAGTAGATACAATTGGCTACGCCATCGTATGGGTTTTGGGTACTTTAGTCTTAGTCAGTATCTTAAGGCAAGAGTAAAAAAAGCCGTAGATTTTATATTTCACTTTGAACGTAATCTGGTGGCATATTGTCGTAAACGTGGATTTGACGGAGTCATTTGCGGTCACATTCATCATGCGGAAATTAAAACGATTGATGGTGTCATATATATGAACGATGGCGACTGGGTAGAATCGTGTACAGCACTTGTAGAACACCACGATGGCACCTGGGAAATTGTTACATGGACGCAAACAAATGACAAAAAAAATACTGATAATTACTGATAATTTACCGGATCAAATTAATGGTGTGGTTACAACGTACAAGAATATTGAAGCTATGGCGCTATTGGATGGTTATAGTGTTGATTATCTTGACCCCAGGAGCTTCAGCTATGTTAATTGCCCTGGCTATGACGAAGTCAAACTTTCATGGCCGCGTAATACGTGGAAGAAGATCGAGAAGATTAATCCGGATTATATCCACATCGCCACAGAAGGTCCTATTGGTGTGTGGGCTAGAAAGTATCTTTCAATATGTGGGATTAGGTACAATACTGCTTACCATACTAAGTTTCCTGAAGGACTGAAAAAGCTATTACATGTACCTGAATGGCTAACATGGTGTTATGTTCGTTGGTTTCACAAGCACACTGGCAAAGTATTGACCACAACAGACTCCATGGTCAAACAATTGCAAGATCACGGATTTAAGAAAAACATTATCTCTTGGACACGTGGCGTTGACCGCACAATATTTTCTCCTGATTTGCGAGAAGACTTGCCTGCAAAGTATCTGCTATGTGTAAGTCGTGTCAGCAAAGAAAAGAACTTAGAAGCGTTCCTTGGACTAGATTACCCGGGATACCAAAAGATCATGGTGGGCGATGGTCCCATGCTGGAGACATATCGAAAGCAATACCCAGATGTAACATTCACAGGGTTTAAAACTGGTGTTGACCTAGCACGTTATTATGCCAATGCAGAAGTGTTTGTATTTCCAAGCAAGTGGGAAACATTTGGCATTGTTATGATTGAAGCAATGGCCTGCGGCACACCTGTTGCAGCTTTTCCTGTACAAGGTCCTTTAGATGTTGTTGACCAAGGCGTGACTGGATTTATGAACGAAGACTTGACATCGGCTGTGGATCGTTGCTTGCAATTGGATCGTAAACAGGTAGTGTCTGGTAGTCAACGTTGGACTTGGGAACATGCTTGGGCTATTTTCAGAGACAATTTAGTAGAACCCAGACAATAGTGTAACGATTTTGTAACACCATTTTATGTAAATAAACTACTCGCCTGTCGGTGGCGTATAATAAGACAAGTAACTGGCGCTAAGGACCCTTGGGTCCTTTTCTATTGAAAAAGTATTCTTAAAACCGTTAATTTAATAAATACCTAACAGGAGGATACCAACATGTACCAAACTACTCAAGAAGAATGCCCACATTGTGGCGGCAAACACAACAAATAAGGATTAAGAAATGTCAATTATTGACTCAGTGTTGAACTTAATCAACAAAACACCAAAAGATCTGGACGCACCCAAGCCACCAGCTGGCTCACGTAGTGAGCGCGAAGCACGTATCAAAGACAAAGCAGGTATGGTTATTAGCATATTTGCTCTGCTACTAGCAGTAAACGCATGGTACGGCGGCAAGTTAGGCAGTACAGTATTGAACAATACACTTGGTGCTAACAACAAGTGGGCACAATATCAAGCCAAAGCAGGCCGTGGTGTCAGCTACGAAATTGCTGCCAAGACAGCAACTGATTCAAAATTAAAAGTAGAGTTCATAGCAGAAAAAGAACGCATGGACAGCGATAAGAAAACAATTGCAGACGAAGCTAGAGCTATGGAACGTGACCGCGATGAAGCTAAAAAATCTAGTCCGTGGATTGGATATGCATCAACAGCATACCAACTAGCTATTGTTGTATTATCAGCCAGTATTCTTGCAGTTAGTATGGCCATGTTCTGGGGTAGTTTTGCTGTAGCAAGCATTGGTCTATTATTAAGCCTAAACGGATTATTCCTCTGGTTTTAATTTTGTAAATCTACACCACCAAAGGACCTTAGGGTCCTTTTTCATTGAATAAGTACACATGATGAAAGTACAGTTTACATTTAGCAACAACATAGAGTTGGTATATAATTTACATAACACGGCTTCTGCTGAATTCTTTGCCAACTCAATACAACAACTCACACCAGCTGATATTTGTCCTACCACTTTTAAAAGTGGCTTTGATTGTGAGTCGTTGATTCCTGAAAAAATCAAACGTTTCTATCACGTTGCAAACAGCATAAACTTGATGTATCCTAATCAGGTCAACATTTTACCATTGGAACCAGACTGGAGACTGGCACTTCAGCAAATGCATACACACTTCCCAGACTTGACCAATAATCTTCCTGGCCCGGAATTGGCAAAGGCTACTCCGTTGCTTGGAGAATTCAATGATCTAATACATTGGTTGGAAAAGGAATTGGGTAGAAAGCTGACCAAAAGTCTTTTAGACAAGTCTTGGGCAACCATATGTTTAGATTTCAATCGTGCGCCAACATGCTGTCATATGCCGTTGCCGGTCAATGATTACCAATACTTTACACACCAGGTTTACTTTGGAAATTTACATTTACATTATGATAATGTGGGTCGCCATCCTTGGGAGTTATGGGGCAATCAAGATTACATTTGCCCAGCAGACCAGGCAATAAGTCAAACGCAAATTAGTCCCAGTTGTAATATGTATTTTAACGATTGGGATATATTGCGTCAACGTCGACAATGCATGAGCTTGGAAAATTATAATGCCAAGTTTGAACAGTTCTATCATGCTCGCGGCGGCAAAGAATTCTTCAAGTATGATTTAAATGATCCAAAATTGGCTGTGGGATATTTAAAAATTGGAGAACTAGCGAATCTCAGTGATTATACTTCTGTTGATTCTCGCAACCAACTTCGCAACCAGCTGGCAACAAGTACAATAATTGGCTGGCAAATTTATTAACAATCTGTTGTAAAAATACAACAAAAATAGCTTGAAAAACGGTTGACCAAACGGGTCAGAACCAGTACAATAAGCACATGACAACAAGGAACATGCCATGAGTTATCGTGTAAATCAAATTGATCAAATGCGAGTCAAGTACGGAGTCCGTAAGGGACTCGAAGGCCCGTTCAACTTCGGCGGTCGCGTTCTTTACTACGATCCAAAAGAAGGTGCCTACTACGATCCAACCACAGACTTCTACGTGGAGCAAGATGAGATGGATCTGTTACAGGATCAAATTGTGAATAGGTTAAGTGCATAAGGAATTGAAATGAAATTGTCAGAGCATAGTCGTAATCGATTGTTAGAGACGTTTGCACGTTGGTCAGTGCCCCGTGATTTTGCTGATCCAATGTACAACTATCTTGTGCATGGATTTGAACCTGGTAGTTGTTTTACGGCAGCGTTGGCCAATGACTTTGCTGGAGCAATTCGTAGGAGTCATCCTGCTAATACTGTAGAAGCACTTAAGGCTCTATCAGGTTGGATCGATGATACCGTGCCGTCAACTGCAAGAGGCAGTTACCAAGCAGTGACAGCATGGATCAGAATGCTACCTGCAAAGCGAAGGGCAATTTTGGAACGTGAACACCTGGTGTTCGCCGCAGAAGATGAAATGATGTTGGTGCTTCAAGGTGAACGCACTCAAGAACCCGTATTGTATTAAGGAATTGAAATGAGTTATTTGACAACTGAGCAAGCATTACAAAAGATGGTAGGATCAATTTTTCCTACTGTGACAGCAACTGACGGTGAGTTGATTTTTGAAAACGCCACTGAACGTTATGTGTTTTCGCATCATCAAGATTGTTGCGAGTCAGTGTATATTGAAAGCATTGTTGGTGACATCAATGACTTGGTGAACACACCAATCTTGATTGCAGAAGAATCTTCTGGAGACACACCAGCTGATTCAACTGCAACGCCATATGATTCTTACACATGGACTTTCTACAAGTTTGCAACCTTCAAGGGTTATGTAGACATTCGTTGGTTGGGTGAGAGCAACGGCTACTACTCCGAATCAGTTGATGTGGAATACGAATCCAAGGTGCCAGCATGAAGTTGGATTTTGATGAAGTGCTTCAATGGGCAGGCGCAGTATTAATTATTGCAGGCCACTCATTGAATGCCATTGGTCCTAGAATGTATCCTTACAACATTGTGGTCTTTGCACTGGGCACAGTGGCGTTTTTAATCTGGGCTATTCGTGCAAAAAACCGGCCACAAATGGCAGTTAATTTTGTATCAATAGCCATTGGGATTGCAGGGTTAGCGTCTGCGTTTGGAAGCTAAAAGTAGTACTTTAGTAGGTAATACTTTAGTTAAGTTTCACGAATGTTGTAAAAATACAACAAAAATAGCCCAAAAAGTGGTTGACCAAACTGGCTCTTTTTGCTATAATTTATGCATAGGTTAACAAAACAGGAGTTAAAAATGTCAGCATTAAAAACATACTTGGTTCGTAAAAACGCTTATGCCACAATCTTTGGCGCCAAAGAACTTACTTTGAACAATGCCACTGATCGTCAACGCATCGCTAATTCGATTGACTCAGACCTGAGTCCCGAGAATTTGACTTGTGACGGTGAACTTCCACGTAGCCTGGTCCAATCACGTTACAATGAATTGATCAAGGCAGCACGTGAATTGCAAAAGTTGGATCCATCTGTTAAATTTTACGAATTTGCTTAAGGAGTTTAAAATGTCAAGAGAAAATACTTCGTTTCTTTGTTTTACCCTAGGTCTTCTTTTAACCTTAGGTGGTGTAGGCGGAATCGAGACTGGTGAAACTACTCTGTCTTTATTGGGTGGTGTAGTGATCAGTGGAGTTGGTTTGCTGACGATGTGGGCAGGCACCATTTTAATGAAACAAAATACTACAGGAGTTTGAAATGGGAACACGTTCACGCATTGGTATCATGCACGGCGACAGCGTCAAATCAGTTTACTGTCATTGGGACGGCTACCTACAGCATAATGGAGCAATTCTTCAAGAGCACTACGACAGCGTCAAAGCCAATCATCTTGTGGCAATGGGTGACCTGAGCTCGCTGGGCACACAAATTGGTGAACAGCATCCTTTCAGCCCACACTTTGATGAAGGCTCTAAGGTCGCATACGATGCGGCCAAGGAAGCCGGCTACTGTACATTTTACGGCCGCGATCGCGGTGAGAAAAACACAGAATGGAAAGTAGCACATACATTCAATCAGTTCTTAGAACAGGTTGACAATTGCGGTGCCGAGTACTACTACATCATGAAGGACGGTGTTTGGTACTGTGGTAGCCCTTACAAGGGTTCCAAGTTGGTACGCCTTGACGAAGCACTTGAAGCAGTGGGCCAGGCCGCTTAATGAAAACAGTTGCCGACATGCAAGAATATATTCGGTCTCGGACTGATGCAGAGCTGTTAGCAGAGTTTGAAACTTATAAAACTCTTTGGCGTAATGGTCTTACTGATGTTTTTATAGAACTTCTTGCAATTGAAATTGATA
>Ga0114959_10002039_pt1 | contig 16987 bp, 15 predicted proteins | sample C_130625_EF_Meta_FD_87317 | JGI IMG/M metagenome (GOLD analysis project Ga0114959, IMG submission 87317) | Freshwater microbial communities from Lake Croche, Canada to study carbon cycling - C_130625_EF_MetaG | ecosystem: Environmental > Aquatic > Freshwater > Lake | place: Lake Croche, Canada...
ACCGGCAGACAAAAAAAGACCAGGCATTTGCCTGGTCTACGCTCTTGTTTCTTACCTCGGTCTCTATCTTAAGACTCGCCTCGCCACCATCGAAACAGCTTTGATGACAATATTGTGCCAGAGGCCAAAGTGGGCCTATGCCCCTACTTCCGGGTAACCCTTTCCCGGTTCATTTAGCCTTGTGCGCGGACTTTATCGCGGGCACGCGTGGGGCTCGGGGCGGCTTGATCCCGACTCTCCGGAGTCATCTCAGATTTGCCGCGCTCGATCGTCGTCATCACCTTTCCGACCACGCCTTCCAGCTGATTCAAGACATCGAATGCATACTTCTCCGCGCCCCGGCGCATTTGCAATGCGTCTCTCTCGGCACCGGCGCGAACTTCGTCGCTCTGCGCTTTGCTGAGCTTGAGAATTTCACTTTCCGCGACCAAACGGGCTTGCTCGATACGGGCTTCGCTGCGAATCCGATCGCCTTCGGCCCGGGCTTCCTGAACGATTCTCTCCGCCTCTTTCTTGGCGTTCTCCAGCGTGAGATGGGCATCTTCCTTGGCGCTTTCAATGATGCGATCGCTATCCCGAGCCGTGTTGGCCGCCACCTTTACTTCTTGCGGCAGGCTCGCCCGGATCTTTTGGATATGCATCCGAATTTCGTCCTTGTCGAGCCCCCAGAAAAGCACGCCGAGAATGCTGCGCGGATTCTCTACGGCAAGTTCGTCAAGTTGGTCTAAAAGGCGAAGAATGTCCATTTCGATCACGTCCCGCACGCACGAGAGAAGCGGGGGATTAACTCATTGTGGCACGATGGGATAGCGCGGCCTCCACATACGGGACCACCGGCGCAGGCACTAACGTTCGAAAGTCTCCGCCCAGTAAGGCGACCTCACGCACCATAGAACTCGACAGGTAGCTATAGTCCCACCGGGTCATCAAAAACACGCTGTCAATGTCTTCGGCCAGGCGGCGATTGATCATGGCCATCTGGAATTCGTACTCAAAATCGGCGGTGGCACGGAGGCCACGGATAATCGATTTGGCATTTCTCCGATGGCAGAAATCAACCAGAAGACCGGTGAACGAATCGACTGTTACTCCGGGCAGGTGGACGGTGGACTCCTTTAACGCCTCAACCCGGTCGGTCGCCGATAGCAACGGGGTCTTGCCGGAGTTAACCCCCACCCCAATGACAACATGATCAAATAGTTTTGCCGCCCGCTCGATGACGTCGAGGTGCCCAAGGGTGGGAGGATCGAACGTTCCGGGATAGACGGCCAGCGTTCTCACGGCTTAATCGTCACCTTGTCCATGGGCATTACACCAAACAGATTGGTGCGCACTCCCGCGAGTCGCGGGCTAATGAGAATGTCATCTTTACCGAAGTAGGCGGGAATTCGCGCCGCATCGGAAAGCAGCAGATCTTCCGCCTGTTGGTACAGTGCCGACCGCTTGGCTTCGTCGGTTTCCACGTCGGCCTGATCGCAGAGAGCATCGAACTTCGGATTGGAATACCCGTCCCGATTCTCTTCGGCATCGGAGCGAAGGAGGAAGCTAAGGAAGTTCTGCGGGTCGAGGTAATCGGCGTACCAACTCAACCCCACAAACGGCAATTCTTTACGGTTTCTTGCTTCCAAGAAGGTGCGCCATTCCATGCTCTGCGGCTGAACCTTTACGCCCAGATTCTTGTCTAGGTCGCTCACCACCGAGACGGCCAGGAGTTGGCTATCGGGACGGCCATCGCGATAGAAAATCTTGAGCGGTGGCAGGCCCTTTCCTTCGGGATACCCAGCGTCGGCGAGAAGCTTACGGGCTTCGGTCGGATCGAAGGGGATGCCATTAAGATCGGCGCGGTACCCCAGAATGCCGGGCGGGATGAATCCCTTCGCCTCGGGTAATCGGATGCGATCGCCCGCAATCGCCGATCGGTTGATGGCCATGGCAAAGGCCCGGCGGACCCGAGCATCCTTAAACGGAGGATATTTGGCCTGGTTCATGCCGATGTAGTAGACCGCCGGGCGCGGAACGTCGCGGCGTTCTGCCGAAAGCTTGGGATCTTTCATCACTGCATCGAGGTCTTGACGTTCGATGGTCAAAATATCCAATTCACCCGCCCGGTACTTATTGAGCCGGGTACCGGCATCTTTGATGACGGGGCGAACGTATTTTTTCACGGCCGGCGCGCCACCGTGATAGTCGGCGAACGCTTCCAGACTCACCTGCTGGTCAGGAACGTACTCGGTGATCCGGTACGGTCCGGTGCCAACGCAATCTTTAGGATCTTTAATTTCCGTCTTCGGAGTGCTAGCGGGGACTACAAAGGCGCACGGATAAGTGAGTTTGCCGAGGAAGTAGGGGACCGCCTTCTGAATATCGATTTCCAGAGTCTGCGGGTCAACCGCTCGGACTCCCGAGAGGGTCGCAGATTTACCGCTGATGCAATCGGCAAATCCAACAATGTCGGTGAGATAGCTGGGCGCCGTAGATGAGGCGACTTCCTTGTTGCAGGCCCGCTCGAGCGAGGCTTTGACATCCGCCGCCGTTACGGGGGTGCCGTTCTGGAACTTCGCGGTGGGAACTAGCTTGAATACATAGGTCTTGCCATCGTTCTTGGTGGTCCAACTTTCGGCAAGTTGCGGTTGGATTTTGTTGTCTTCCCCGTAGCACACCAGGCCCTCGTAGACGTTCTGGATCAGGTCGCTGGTATCGACGTCTTGCACTTTGGCGGGGTCCAACGTGGTGGGAGCCGTGGCAATCGCCACGCGAATCACATCCCCGGCCGCGGACTTTCCGGCCTCGGAAAAGCTTCCTTTTTGACACCCGCACAACAGCAGGAGACCGGCAAACAAAAACCCTCTACGCATTTGGAATGACCATACCGCAAGCCACCCGCTCCACCCAACGAAATCCTGCTTGTTGGACTGGTGTACCGCCTTCCCGGTAGTAAAAAACCGCGACGGAAAGCGGCCAGGTCGGGGCCGAATTCGCCAGTACCATCTTCTCCATGCGTTCATCCACGAGCCTGGTACTAACAGCATCAATCGCCCTCGCCAGCGCCATCGCTTCGGCCGCCCCGACCTACCAGATCAAAAATTTCAAGAGCTCTGGAATTCAAGATGGCGACCGAGCATTTATCTCGACGGAGTTCGTCGGCAGCAGCGCGAAGTTTGATACCAACTCGATCGGTCACTTTCAGGATGGAACCCTTCGAATTGGTGGTGCCCACGGCGGAACGTACGGTTGGAACTCGGCAATTCCTCGCGATGTAGACACTTCGGGCAATGACTACGCGTTGAACCCAGACCGAGGCGACAAGACGACGGCATTCGGTGGAGAAGCCGGCAAGACCGCCAAGCTTTCCGAAGTATTCGGCCAGAGCAACCTGGGCTACCTGTTGGACGGCGAAGCCGAGCGCGCTTGGACCCTGGACCTGATGTACGGTAACGGCGGCTACATCACAGCGGACGGTTCGTCGGATCCCGAACTGTTGATGCTGGAGCGCGGTGCGAACAGCAAGCTCAGCGTGCGAGCAATCTTGGAGGGCGGCGCCTTCAGCCAGGATTTCATCATGGACTTCCACACCAACAAGCAAGCCGGCCTCACGGATTACACGTTAAACACGCTCGAAATTGATGGCGCGCAGCAGGTTGGCGGAATCGGCGTAAGCCTAGACGCCTTCGGCTTGGCGAAAGGCACCAAGATCTTGGGTTACCAGTACTTCTCCGACGACTCTGGCTACTTCGAGGGTCCGGACTTCATCGGCTTCGTCGCTTCGCGAACGACTCCGACCCCGGTTCCGGAACCGATGTCCATCTTCGCCATGAGCGCCGGTCTCGCCTTCTTCGCTAAGAAGCGAAAGAACCGAGCGTAAGCTCACCGATCCCGAACGGGACTCAGAAAGAACGCAAAACCGGTCGGACCACTCCGTGGTCCGACCGGTTTCTTATTTATCAATCGTCACACGCGGCAGACGACGACCGTGGCAACGCTCGTTCAGATCTCGATGATCACGGGGACGATCATCGGCTTTAGGCCGGCTCGTTTCTGAATGAGGCGCTTGGCAACATCGGCGATGTCGTGCTTCACCCGGAGGAGATCTTTCATCTCGGTGGGGGTGAGCGCGTTGAGGTGGTCCCAGACGTGCTCGAAGGCGACGTCCAGGGTCTTGTCGCTTCCCGAATAGGCCCGGGCTTCGAGCTTGGGATCTCCCACGATCTTGCCCTTGGTCTTGTCGATCGCCACCGTGATGATGATCATGCCTTCGTTGGCAATGGTGAGTCGGTCCTTGATGACATCGGTACTGACTTGGGAGTTGCCACCGTTATCGATGAGGATCGCGCCGTGGATAACGGGCTCGCCAAAGTAAGCACTGGTGTCATTGAAGCAGAGCGGAACCCCGGCTTTCATGGTGAACATGCGGTGCGCGGGATGCCCCATTTCGGCGCCAATCTGCAGATACATGTGCTGGTGCCGCGGCTCGCCGTGGACCGGAGCCAAGTAGAACGGCTTGGTGAGGTTGATCATCGCCTTTAGCTCTTCCTGATAGGCATGGCCAGAGACGTGAATCGGCGTCTTGCTCTCGTAGATTACGTTCGCGCCAAGGTCGAACAGGCGATTGACCGTTCGCCAGATCGCGCCTTCGTTGCCGGGGATCGGACGGGCGGAATAGATCACGGTATCGCCGCGACGGATCTGGAGGCGACCGTACTCGGCCTTACTCATTTGCACCAGTGCCGACATCGGCTCGCCTTGGCTACCGGTGGTCAAAATCGCCAACTTCTCGTCCGGATAGTTATGGATTTCGTCGAGGCGGATGCGAGTTCCCTTGGGGATTTTTACGTAGCCTAGACGCTCGCAAATATCCAAGTTCTGCTCCATGCGGCGACCGACGGCGGCGACTTTTCGACCGCGTTCGGCGGCTACTTCGTACACCTGCTGCATTCGGTGAATGTTGGACGCGAAGGTGGTGAGGAGGATGCGGCCCTTGGCATCGGCGAAGACTTTCCGCAGACCCTCGGTAACGGCTCGCTCGCTGGGACCCCAGCCCGGACGCTCGACGTTGGTGGAGTCGCTGAAGAGACACAGAACGCCTTCTCGACCCAGTTCGCCGATGCGGGCGAGGTTAGAAGCCTTTCCATCAACGGGAGTGAAATCGAGCTTGAAGTCGCCCGTGAACAACATGATTCCCTGCGAGGTGCGGATGGCCATGGCGCAGTTCTCGGGGATGGAGTGGGTGAGTCGGATCGGTTCGACGGAGAGTTTGCCGGCGGTGATGATGTCGCCCGGCTTGAAACGCCGAATATCGATTCGGTCTTTTGGCAATCGCTCTTCGAGCTTCGAACGAATCAGCGCCTCGGTGAATTCGGTGCAGTAGATGGGGGCGCGCACCTGGGCGAGGAGGTAGGAGAGACCGCCGACGTGGTCTTCGTGGGCGTGGGTGAGGAAGATCCCGCGGAGCAGGGTCTGGTGCTCGACGAGATAACTAAAGTCGGGAACGACGATATCGACTCCCAACATTTCTTCATCCGGGAACGATAAGCCGCAATCGATGAGGACCAAGTCCTCCCCTTCGCGAACGACGGTGCAATTCTTACCAATCTCGCCGACGCCGCCGAGGGGGATCACTTGTACTAATGCCATCTACCCGCTAAGGGTACCAGTCCCCCTGTACTCGACCCTCTCGTCGCAACGATTCGAGCCGCACTTCATAATGGAGAGGTATGCAGATTGTGGTACCGGATGAGTGGAAGTATTTGTACGAAACCACGAAAGAGCGGCCCGTAGTGAAGATTCCCGCCGACGTGCTTCGTCAGGTGGCGAAGCCGGTGGAGAAGATCACCAAGAAGACCAATTTCATGATCGACGACATGGTGCGAATCATGAAGCAGGCCAACGGGGCCGGGATTGCCGCGCCACAGATTGGAATTTCGCAGCGGATCATTATCATTGCGCCCAACGACATGAAGCCGACCGCGCTCATCAATCCGGTCCTAATTCGCGGCGAAGGCGAACAGATCGGCCAGGAAGGCTGCCTCAGCATCCCCGGTTTGTACGGAGACGTGAAGCGATTTGACTACGTGGAAGTGGAAGCCCTGGACCGCCGGGGCCGAGAGATGGTGTTTGAGATGGAAGGCATGGCTGCCCGCGTGGTTCAGCATGAGATCGATCACCTGAACGGCGTACTATTTACCGATCACGTGATTCCCGAAACCATCATCTGGATGGATCCCGAAGGCGACGACGGCGAGGCCGAATAGCTTTGCGATTGGCCTACTTTGGCACGGGTAGTTTTGCGCTGCCCACCCTGGCCGCCATGAAGGATCATGTTGCCTTGGTGGTGACGCAGCCCGACCGACCATCGGGGCGCGGCATGAAAATGCAAGCGAACGAGGTCAAGAAGCTTGCCACGGAGCTAGGCATTCCGGTCGTCACTCCAGAAAAAGCGCGGGCCGCCGAATTTGTTGACTCCATCGCCGCAGAAGCCTTCGATGCCTTGCTCGTCGCGAGTTACGGACAGATTCTGTCGGAAAAGTTACTGCAATCCGCCCGGTGCGGAGGCATCAATCTGCACGGTTCCATATTGCCCGCCGGTCGCGGAGCCGCCCCGATTCAACGGTCGGTGATGGCGGGGGATCCCGAAAGCGGGGTGACGCTGATGCAAATGGATCGGGGGATGGATACCGGAGACATCATTCACATCGAGCGGACACCGATCGGAGAGGACGAGACGTACGGCGAATTGCAGGACCGCCTCGCTCTCATCGCGGCGGAGTTGGCGACGCAATGGATGCCGCGCATTGTCGTGGGCGACTACTCACGCATTCCCCAGCCGGAAGAGGGCGTCACTATCGCGCCGAAGATTTCGGCGGAAGAGACCGCACTGTCAACGGACTGCGAAGCGACGACCGAGTACAACCGCTTCCGCGGCCTGTTTCCCAGCTACCGGCCCTACTTGCCGACGACCGCAGGACGGCTGCGGTTGATCGAGGTGCGGAAATCGATGCCCGTTGATGCCGAACCCGGCACTGTCGTTTCGCTAAAGCCACTCACGATTGCGTTTCGTAACGGCGCCCTCCAACTTCTTTCGGTTCAACCGGAAGGTAAAAAAATGATGTCTGGTTCCGACTTCGCCAACGGGGCACGTTTGCGCCCCGGAATGCGTTTTGACCAGTAAATAGACCATGGCCAAATCTATCACGCCCAAAATCGCCCGTAAGCTTGTCACCAGATCCGTCATTCTGATGGTCACGCTGGCCGTGCTGTTCTACGGTTACCACTGGGCTCAGCAGCAGAAGGGAGACTTTGACTTTGCCCCGGCCAACACGGCCGGCATGGTCGCGGCCATCCGATTGGAAGACGAAGGAAGCCGTGCCGTGGCGTTTTCTGCCGATGGTAAGTTGATCGAAAATCCAGGTTACGAGGCCGGGAATACCGATCGTGATTTGGTCTGGCAGCCGGACGGAAACCGCGTGTTCTTTGTTTCGGACCGCGCGAAGGTACCGGGCTCCACGGTGAAAGCGTTCAACATTTTCCGCTGGAACCCCACTACCGGTGATATGCCATCGCAGCGAACCGAGGGCACGCGGGGTCGCAGCAATCCCAGCTTCAGCGATGAAGAAGCCGACGGTAAGAATGCCAGCGCTCTCATCGTTTCGGGTGGATTTGTTCTGGAGTTCACGCCCAAGGACAAGACCACCCGCCAGGTTTTGCCCCCGGTAACCAATGAAGTGGCGGCCGGGAAGGAAGAGGAAGGCGACGGATCCGTCAGCCAGTTCAGCCAGGCCTACGAAAACCTCGGCACCAGCTTCCGCATCGCCAAGTGGGTGAAGGGCAAGCACTACATCGCCGCCGTAATGCGGTCAGACACCGGCGAAGTGTTGGTGATTCAGGATCTAGAGCCGGGCGAAAAGGGCCTCAAGCCACCCCAGCCGATCGTGGCCGGTGAGCGCGTGGAACTGGCGATCAGTCCTAAAGATGGCAAAGTCGTTTACAGCGTGCTAAATTTCCGCTGGCCCAACGACAAGATGATTCCGAAGGAGTTCCGAAAGGGCAATACGGTCACGGTACCGTTCCGCCACTCGATCGGCATTTTTGACCCCGAAAAGCCCGAAGAATCCGCGCCGGTGGCCATTAGTGGCTCCGACAAGGTCGCGTTCGGACAGCCATCGATCAGCCCCGATTCCAGCGTGATTGCGGTGACGGTCGGCAACTACGCCGATACCGCCCTCCAACCCCGACAGCTGGCCGTGATGCCACTGCGAGCCGGCGGCGGTTCCTCCCCCGCTATCCTGGTGCAGGGCGAAGTGTACGAGCCCAGCTGGCATCCAAACGGCAAGAGCTTGGTCTACGTAAAGCGAGCCGACGGCAAGCGAACGATCTTCACCATCGGCAACGATGGAAGCAACGAGAAGGCGCTCAGCACCGAAGGCGACTACGCATCCCCCAAGTTCTCTCCGCAGTCGAAGTAGAGAACTAGGCCGGCGTAAGGGCCACGCGGAACTGTTCCCGGTAGAGCCGGGAATAGAGGCCTTCTTGTTGGATGAGTTCGTGGTGATTGCCCTTTTGGGTCACCACTCCGCGTTCTAGCACCACGATCTGGTCGGCGTCGACGATGGTGGAGAGGCGGTGGGCGATAACGAAGCTGGTGCGGCCACGCATGAGATTGTCGAGGGCGGCTTGCAGCAGGGCTTCCGTCTGACTGTCCAAGCTACTGGTGGCTTCATCCAGAATCAAAATTCGAGGATCGGCCAAAAGGGCGCGGGCGATGGCGATGCGCTGCTTTTCACCCACGCTGAGGGTGATGCCGTCTTCGCCGATTTTCGTATCGTAGCCATCGGGCAGTTCCACGATGCGGTCGTGAATATTGGCGGCGCGGGCGGCGGCTTCCACATCAGCGCGGGCCGCATCGGGCCGGGCGTAGCGGATGTTCTCGGCGAGCGTGGTGTTGAACAGAATGCTTTCCTGAGCCACCACGCCGACCTGCGAGCGGTACGACTTCAATTGGATGTCGCGGAGATCCTGACCGTCCACCGTGATGCGGCCCTTCGTCGGGTCGTAATGACGGAGTAACAACGCCGCCATGGTGGTTTTGCCGCTGCCGCTAAAGCCCACCAGAGCGATGGTTTGGCCCGGTAGCACGTCCAATTCGATGCCTTTGAGTACCGGTTGATTCGGCTCGTATTCGAACCAGACATCTTCAAATTTCACGTGGCCCTCGATCTTCCTCATCGGGAGGGCGCCGGGCAGATCATCCACCGCGTTGGCGACGTTCATCGTACGGAAGATACGGTTGAGGGCCGCCTGGGACCGGGCGATCGGATCCAGCACGACCAGGAACCGCACGATGGGGCCGTATACGTAGCCGGTGGCATAGATGAGGAACAGAACCAGCGTTCCCGCTTCCATCTCGCCGCGGAGACACTTCTGCCCGCCGTACCACAGCAAAAGGCCGGTCGCGATGCCGCAGAGCGCATCGGCGATCGTCCACAGCGCACCGCCGAGGACGCCCTGTTGGACGTTGAGCCCCATGAGTTCGCGGGTGGTGCCCATGAACATCCGGACTTCGAACCGCTCCTGACCAAAGCCCTTCACGGTGTTGATGCCGGTGAGCTTCTCCTGCATCTGACCGTACATCGCATCGCGCTTTCCGCGGATGTTCTGGGAGGTGGTTTCGAGCCGGGGATAGGTCTTTCGGAAGTTGAAGATGTACAGCGGAGCGATGGAGAAGGCGATGAGCGCCATCACCCAGTCGATCCGGAAAAGAATGACGGTGACCAGCGTGAGCTGCATTAAGTCGCCCAGCATGGTGGGCAGGTTGCCGGTGATGAGCTGGTTGATGGTGCCGGCGTCGTTGATTACGTTGCTAACGAGTTTTCCGGTCTGGTTCTTTTCGAAGTAAGCGAGGGGCAGCGACTGCATGTGCCCCAGCATTTTTTCGCGCATGTTCAGCAGGAAACTCTGTCCGAGCTTGGAGATCGTGACGCCGAGGGCGTAGCCCAAAAACCCTTGGGCAAGCGAGAAGACGACGATGTAGATGAGGTAGCGAACCGTGTCTACCACCTGGCCCCGCTGCAATCGATTAACGATGTCGCCGAGGATCATCGGGGGAACAAAGACGAACACGGATTGCAGCAGCACGAGGAAAGAACTGCCCAGCATCAGCTTGCGGAACGGCCGCAGTTCCGGCCACAGTTGGCGAATGCCGACCGATTGGTAGTCGTTTTGTCCAGAATCGTCAGACTTCGCCATGCCGAATATGCAGATTCTAGATCAACCAGCCGGCATTCCGCAGGGTTTTTTAACGAAAGGCCGATATTGTTAAGGGATGGACCGCCAAAATAATGAGATGGCTGCGCGAATTCACTTTCAGGAGAAACTGGACGAGATCCGGAACGAGGTGGTACGGATGGGCACCGACGCGCTGGAAATGGTCCGGATGGCGGTGGAAGCAACGCTCACCAGCGATATGCAGCTCTGCGAAACGGTCATCACCGCTGATGATTCCGTAGATTCCTTGGAGCGATCCATCTACACCAAAACAGTAATCATCGTGATGCAGGAATCGCCGGTGGCCAACGACCTTCGCATGCTCGTGGCGACGTTAGGGGTTGTCAGTGAAATTGAAAAAGCCGCCGACGACGCGGTGAAACTCGCCCGCCGCGCCCGCAAGTTACAGCATGCATTCCCCAGCGAAATGCGGCGCGCGTTGATGGAATTGGGAGAGATTGCCCGACGGCAGTTTTCGTCCGCACTACGACTGTACGCCGATTACGATCGAGGACTGGCGAACGAGATTATCCACGCCGACGAAATGGTCGATCGCCTTTACAGCAAGGCCCGCGAAGATCTCCTGGGACTGCTGGAGCAGAATCGTGACGCCAGCGAGGATTTGGTCCGCTCGATTGACGCTTTTCACGCGCTAGAACACGTGGCCGATCACGCCACCGAAATCGCCCGGCGATTGCGGTTGGTTAACGACGCTCAGTAATTTCGGATTCGGAGATGAGGGCCGTCAGCTCGGGGCTCAGCTGAATTCCCACTCGGGTAATGCGGCGGCGCGCCATATTTTCCACCCTCATCCGTCCGATGGGCGTATCCACCGAATCCCCGAGTTTGGGGATGGCGCCCAGCGAATCGACCACGATGGTCGCGAGCGATTCCCGACTCGGGGCATCTTCTTCGATCTCCAACTTTTCCAGCAGCTCGTCGTACCGAAGGTCGGCTTTCGCCGAGACGCGACCACCGGGGAAGATACGAACCGGCGCACGCTCTCCCTCCAGGCTGTCCTCTAGCTCACCGAACACTTCCTCCACCACGTCTTCCAGCGTAACCAGTCCGCTGGTACCGCCGTATTCGTCGACCACGATGAGCATCTGTGATTTCTCGGTGCGCATGGTCTCGACCATGCGTTCTAGCGTGAGACTTTCCGGGACGCGGACGGGCTTGCGGGCCAGGGTTTCGAGGTTGAAATTGGGGTCGTCCAGACTCCGCACGATGTCGTAGAGGTAGATGACGCCGATGAGGTCATCAATATCTCCGCGACAGACCGGCATCCGGTTGAACGGCATGGACTTCAGCTTCTGCAGCAGCTCATCGCGGGTGAGTCGCGAGTCTAGCCACTTCATATCCAGCCGATGGATCATGATGTCGCGGGCGGACAGAACGTCGAGTCGCAGGGCGCGAGAAACCATCTGCGCGTGGGTCTTTTCCAAGACCCCCGCCGAGCCGCCGCTGCGGATCATCATCAGCAACTCGTCTTTGTTGACCGAGTCCTCGGTGGAATTTTGGGCAATGCGCATGGGTTTCAGCACCAACCCAGCGCTGCGCTGCGCCAACCACACCACCGGGGTCAGAACGGTGACCGTCAATTTGAGCGGGCGAATGGTGGCGGCGGCAATAATCTCGGCCCGCTGAAGGGAAATGTACTTTGGGACCAGTTCGCCAAATACCACGGTGAAATAGGTGATGAGCACCAAACTGCCAAAGCCGACAAACTGCCGGCCAACCGGGGGCAGGGTTCCGCCAGAAATGCTCTGAATTCCCCCCAGAATGGCTTCTGAAAGGAACGGCTCCGCCACCAAACCGACGGCGATGCTGATCATGGTGATCGCAATCTGAACGCCCGCTAGGTAGGGACCCATGTTGTCCAGCGCGCTCAGGAGGAGTTCGGCCCGGCGGTCGCCCTTTTTGGCTCGCGACTCCACCGCACTCCGGCGACAAGAGATCAAGGAATAATCGGCGGCGACAAAGAAGGCATTGAGCGCGATGAGTCCCAGTGACGCAAAAAGGAGCCCAAATTGACTACCCATTCGAGGAGACACCTACGTCCACAGAGCAAATTCTCCGGGGTCGATGGATGGAGACGGACTCGCTATGACGCCAACCGCATCGATCACTCATCATGCCTCAACATCCTCAACGAAAGGCATTATATGGGATATCCGCCAATAACGGTGAGAATCCGGGGCAATTTTCGCGCGACAAGTTACTGCGGGAGCGCCGGAAAGACTTCTCGACTGATTGCCGATACGTCCACTTTCCACTCTCCGTTTTCCTTAACGAGCGGCAGATCGTATTTCTCTTCGTAGGAGCCACTTCCGCGCAGATTCCGAACCATCTGGAGCGAAACGCTAGCGGTCTTTTCGTCGGCTTCTTTACTCGACGCAATGCGCCACATGAAAAGGTAGTGCTTACCGGCTTCGTTCACGGCAAAGTCCCACTTCTTTCGGACTTCTTCCTTATCACGACCGTTCAAATAGGTCATGTCCGTGAGCGTGTTCACATCGTGCTTCGCCAGCGCGGTCATGAACTTCGCGGCGACCGTGGTGATGCTCTGGCGCCCCATCAAAATGACGGCACCGATCATGATGATGGCCACCAAGGCCCCTACCAATACGATATTGACCCGACCTGCTCTTCTCATGCGTCAAAATTAAACCCTATGCACCCGTGTATGGTTCCCGCCGCCGGGTTAGAGAACCTGACGCGGCTCGCTCGGGGCGTCTTCAGAACGCGTTGACGCTGCGGGTGAAATCCATAATTGCCGAAAATGTCGCGCTGCAGTTCACGCGCCAAGCGTGGGTCTTTGCGTCTTGATCCACGATAAAGACCACCGGCTGCGTGCCGGAATATCTATTTTGGTACACCACCAGCACCTTGGCCCGATTGTTTCCCGGTTGGACGGCGATGAGGCGCGGCTGACCATTCATCATGTTTCGGTAAACAAACACGCCGAGCTCCAAAAGCTCCGGGTTGGAGGGTGATTCCTCGGCGTAGCGGGACATCTCGGTGGGATTGTTACTCGCTACCGCTTGGTGGAATCGGCGCACCGCACTCTGGGGGCCATAGTTACGCAGAGTAAAGAAGACAGCTAGGGTGAGAACGCTCAAAGTAGCGGCCGCAACCACCGATCCGGCTTTGATTTCTCCTCCTTCCATCACGCAGATAATACTTGCCTACCGTCAGAACCATGGGACCCACCTAGAATTTCTTCAAAAAGTGAACTCAGATTCCGGCAGACCCGTTATGCTAGATACGTAAGGCGACAAGCTTTTCGAGAGACGGGCAAATGGATTTCATTACACGAAGGGAGTTACTGAAGGGCGGAAGCATGATTGCGGTTGGCCTGGTGGCCCCGCGCTGGCTATCGACAATTGCCCACGCGGATATGTTGAAATCCGCCAGCGGAGGCAAGACGTCCGATACGATCCTAGTGGTCTGCCAACTTTCCGGTGGTAACGATGGCCTCAACATGGTGGTGCCTTACACCGATCCGCTGTACGCCAAGTATCGGCCCACTCTGGCGCACAAGGAAGACAAGGTTCTGAAGCTGAACGAGAGCTTGGGACTGCATCCCGCGATGGGCGGCCTTCAGGAGTTGTTCAAAGAGGGCAAGGTGGCCGCAGTCAACAACGTGGGCTACCCCCAGGCGAACCGCTCGCACTTTCGCAGCATGGAAATCTGGCAATCGGCGAGTCCGGATAGCAAGTTAAAGCACGGGTGGCTGGGCCGCCACTTTGACCATCAGATGCTCACCGGCCCGCTCAACCCGGTGGTTGCCCTCGGTCTGTCTACCGACAAACCGTTGGCGCTCGCAGGGGAGCGCGCGTCCGTACCGTGCTTTGCGTCGCTGGCCGACGTAAACAACCTGCTGGGCGATGCCAACACCGAGAAGATGCTCCGGGACATTCAGGGCATGGATGCGATGGCGGGTTCCGCCACGGCCGTGGTTCAACAAGCGTCCCGCACCGCGCTGGACGCGATGAGCATTCTCAAGGAAAAGGTTGCCACCTACAAGAGCCAATCCACTTACGCGGAGGATGACTTTGGGCGGGGATTCAAGCAGATTGCCCAGTTGATCGCCACCAGCCCCGCGACGCGGGTGGTGTACTTCAGCGCGGGCGGGTTCGACACGCACGCCAAGCAGGCCGAGAACCACGAAAAGTTGCTGAAGGGATTCTCCGACGCAATCAAGACGTTCCAACGGGAAATGGAAGCGATTGGCAAGGCCGATAAAGTGGTCGTGCTGACCTTCAGTGAATTTGGTCGTCGCGTGGAAGAAAATGCATCGCAAGGTACCGACCATGGCGCGGCCGCCCCAATGTTTGTGGTGGGTAGCCAGGTGAAGGGTGGCATTTACGGACCGAATCCGAACCTAGCCAATCTGGAAAACGGAGACATCGCATTCACTCAAGACTTTCGGGGCGTCTACGCGACTGCGCTGGACCAGTGGATGGGCGGCGATAGCGGCGTCGTTCTCGGTCAGTCTTTTGACCACTTACCGGTCCTGAAGTAGCCGCGGGCGGCGACCCAGGGGCGGCGAACGCCGTACAGGCTTTCGGCGGGTCCGATGGCGGCGGCGATCACGGCCGCAGCCATCGCCCACGGCACTGCCGTCCACCCAAACAGCTCCCCCGCCATGATGGCGCACGCAACCGGGGCACCGGAGGCGGCCGCGAACAGGGTCACGAACCCCAGCATCGCCGAGGCGGCGATCGGAAACCCCAAGGTCTGCGCCAGCGCATTGGCGGCCGTCGCACCGATGACAAAGAGAGGAGTCACCTCGCCGCCCTTAAATCCAAAGCCTAGCGTCACCACCGTAAACACCAGCTTCAGGCAAAAATCCGCGCGACCGACGCTGGTGGTCACCGAATCCGCCAATAATGGCAAGCTGAGCCCGTTGTAACGGACACTGCCAACCAAGAGCGTCATGGCGATGACGAGGCTCCCGCCGACGATCGGCTTTAGCCACCACGGCCAATCTTTGATCCGGCTTGGAATTTGGTGAACCGCACCCACGAACAGTGTGGCGATCAGCGCCATCACGACTCCGATGGCGGCGACGCTTCCCGGCGGCAACCCGTCCGATGCGAATACTGGATAAGAATGGTGGACGACCCCGAGGAGTCGACAAACGCGATCGCCCACCCAAGCGGCGGTCACGCTGGCAAGGATGGCATTCAAGGTGAACCATCGCCGTGAAGTCGCCTCGATGGCAAATAGTGCGCCCGCCCATGGCGTTCCAAATACGGCTCCAAACCCTCCCGCGATACCGGCGACCGCGAGTAACCGACGCGCATCATGATCCAGATTCCACCGCTTGGCTGGTGCTAGTGCGAGCGAACCTCCCATCTGGACGGCGGTGCCCTCGCGTCCCGCACTGCCTCCGGCGAGGTGGGTGAGCCACGTGCCCGCCAGGACTAACGGAGCCATTCGGAGGGGGATAGTTCGGTCGGGCGTATGAATCGATTCGACTACCAGCCGTGTCCCGCGACTACTCTCCGCGCCCCAGTAATGATAAAGGGCCGCACTGATCAGTCCGACGACGGGTAGCCAAAGAATTTGCGCAGGGTGTAGTCGAAACCCCTGATCGATCTGCGCCAGCACCAGTAAGAAGATGGCGCTGGAGATACCGGCCATGACTCCTGCCCAGGATCCAATGATGAGATCTCGTAACCCCTGCTTAGCGAGATTGGTCAGGGTGAAATCATTCCCTTCTGGGCGAAGCCAGGCAGGAGGCATTCGCAGGGGCGATTTCACCGTTCGAGCGTACCAAGTGAACGATTGGTCGGGCCGGTGACACTACCCTTCGATGATGAACAAAATCGCAAAAGGAGGTTTCTATTGGGGATGGTGGCGCGGGGCGGTCGCTTTGGGATCCGTGGGATTGCTCGCCTTCTCATTCGTGGGTTGCAGTTCGCGGAGTCAGGGAGAGGCTACGGCGTCGCCGGGCTACTCGTCCGCTGCCGGAGGCGTGTCCTCGGCCGTCGCTTCGTACGCCGGTAGCGGTGCCGAAATGGACATGGCAAGTAAGGCTCCGGTGGCCAAGGGCGTAAGAAACGGTGGGGATTTGTCTCCCGCCATTGTAAAAACCGCATCACTCACGGTTCGCGCAAAAAAGGTCGAGGAGACCGAGCGAATTGCCGCGAGCACCGCGAAACAGTTTGGCGGCATGGTAGTCGGATCCGATGGCACTCTACTGGCTTCCGCGACCCCCTCGGTGACGCTTCTCATTCGTATTCCGCAATCGCGGTTTGCGGAGGCGATTCCCGCGTTCGAAGCGTTAGGGCAACGGTTAGAGAAATCGATCCACGCCGATGATGTCGCCAGTCAGTTAACGGATACGAGCGCACGGATAAATTCGCTCTTGAAGGAAGAACAGAGCCTCAACCAACTCATCGGGCAGGCGCGACGGCTCGCGGATATGATCACTTTACGCGACCGTCTCACGCAGATCCGGAGCGAGATTGAGTCTCTCGCCGCCACGCAGCGGAATCTCCAAAACCAAGTTGCCTATTCGACGTTAGCGCTGAACTTGGTCCAGAATCCGCCGACCGAAGTGACCGCCGGGGATCCGGGCTGGTTTAACGTTGCTTTCAGCAACGCCGTGCAATCAGCGGGTGAATGGGGACGCAGCATTGTGGTGCTGCTCATCAATGTGGCCGTGTTCCTGCCGTTCTGGGCCGTCCCCGTGGCCGTCGCGTTTGCGGTGATCTAC
>Ga0114959_10002040_pt1 | contig 16981 bp, 19 predicted proteins | sample C_130625_EF_Meta_FD_87317 | JGI IMG/M metagenome (GOLD analysis project Ga0114959, IMG submission 87317) | Freshwater microbial communities from Lake Croche, Canada to study carbon cycling - C_130625_EF_MetaG | ecosystem: Environmental > Aquatic > Freshwater > Lake | place: Lake Croche, Canada...
AAGTCTCACCTGGGTATGTCATTTCAACTTGATAAAAGTTTAGGGTATTTAGAATTTAAAAAAAAACAATCTGAATCAAAATAACTAACTTAAAGACAGTGGACTATCTATGATGTACAAGTAACAATTCCGTACCCGATTGCCCTTTTAGCTTAGTGGTAGAGCACCAGTCTTGTAAACTGGAGGTCACGAGTTCAATTCTCGTAGAGGGCTCGTTGATTTAATCTTTATTTTTTGATAAAGATTAAAATACTTTTTAGGGATTAGATGCAATCTAGAAAAATAAAAAATATCTAATACAAATATATATAAATGGCGGGAAGGGCTAAAATCGTTAGAAGCATACAATCCTATGTTAATCACAGTGACGCGAATAGCGGATTAAGCATGTTGAAAGCTGGAACACCAAATAAAGTTGGAAATACACAATGGACATGGTATCCTCAGAAAACACAATGCGCTCAAGGCCCACTAGATTTTGTCAACACACAAGCTTATTATAAGACGCTCAATTGGCAATTACTGGGGAACAATCGACCATCTTTCGTGTCAAATCCTCGCCAGGCTTACACGTCTTTCCCACCTTCAAGATACCCATTGGGTGCGAGACCATCAACATTTAGCGGCAATTATAACGCAAATTAATCGTCGCACGTGAGATCAATGACGCCATAAGATTTTTTTATCAAGTTTACGCTAAGTAAAGGCAACCCTTTCTTGCAACCCGGGCAATCATGAGACGCATCTTCTATCGCAAACCCCGTGTCAGGATTCCACCAGCACTCTTGACAAATTTTGTGAGCTCTGTAACCGTTCTTCATAAGACATGCACTTGGTTTAAATGATGGCGACGATTTTTCACACATACAGCACTTCATATTATAAATTACGTTTCGCAATTTATAATAAACAAATGTTTCAAAAATTTTAGACAATATTTTCTTCAACGTTTTCTTTTTCAGCCAAGGGAACCTTAGCACACAACAATGCGCAGCCACAATATATAATTGCAACGCCCACACAAATAACTATGCAAGCAATAGTTGCAAATAGGACTAATCCCCAAAATTCGGACATTCTTTTTTATTGTGAATTAATTTCTATAAAAAGTAATCAATTTTTTATTTTGTTTTTATTTTTTATTTTGTTTTTATTTTTTATTTTGTTTTTTGTTTTTATTTTTGAAACCAGTTCAAAGCATAAATATTTGACCCACCGCTTGATTGCAACCCAAGACGAGAGAAAGACTTGTTGCAAGGATACTCAGCCGTGCACACCGTGGAGTGAAGCAATTTGGCGCGCCTTGTTGCGATGCTAGACGCACCAACCCCCGCACCAGGAACATATTTGTTATTAACATCCGCAGGCTGATTTGTAATTGCCCCTAAAGAAAAATTGCGGCGACCACCAGCGCCTCCGCTGCGTTTATATTTGAATCCTCCGCGACCAACCCAATAACTTCCGTTAGGCATTCCTTATATATTATACAAGATACAATTTCCAAAACCCCAAAATAAAACACAATAAACCAAAAAATAAAACACCAATAAAAATAACATAGAAATAGTAGCAATAATTATACTAGACTGAACATTATTACAAATGGATTATTTATTGATTTCAGATTATATGTGGTATTTTGGGCATATTTTAACAGGCTGTTCTGTAATATTTACTCATGAAAATTATTTTTTATCAGTTTCGTTGGTGGCTTTTGGACAATGCATTACCATGATCTCTAGACCCATCGGACGAATAAAAAATAATTATATAGAAGAACCGCCAAAAGAAGAGGAAAACCTCTAGATTTGGCTCAACCTTTAAGCCCATTCGCTTTGCTTAAAAGTAGAGGACTAGATTTTGGCTCAACCTTTTTCAAAGGTTGAATTAGGAGATCTTCCTCGTGGGAATCTCGGAGCAAACAAGATAAATTGAATTCTCAGTAATAATAATGTACTCCGTTCCACTCTTGTAAAACTTGGCAATAGGTGAAGTGTACTCATCCTCAGACTTGACCAACAACTTCTCGCCCGTCTCCTTAACGCCAACAAGGGCCTTCTTATCAAGGGACGCCGACCAATAATCCAACATAATGGGCTTATCTTCAACAACACCCAACTTCGCGGCGTGCTTTAAAGTAATGTCGCTGGGCAATCTATAGCTAGACGTTTCGGTTTTAGCTTGTTCGGTAGACATATTTATATTATAGAAATTTTATTGTCTTTAAATACTTATTAACACAATGTATTCGTATTTAAATGTTCTTTTATTATATTAAATATAACTAAATGGATTCTTCGGCTTCCAACTCAAACTCTAACTATTCTCTAAATAATTCGGAAAATTATAAAACAACTATAGCCGACAGTTGCGTTGAAATTGTTAATAAGTATTTCTCATTAACAAATGAATATTTAACTTTTATCATAGAGAATGCAAACTTCAAGAACGCTGAATATAAAAAATTTATAATTGAAAGAGGCCTTGAGACGATAACACACGTGTTCACCGTTTTACTATATTTCTCAAGAAACTTGGACCTTGCATATTATCACAGCCAAAAAGCATTTTATTTTTACGTGGAATTTATAGGTCAAATATCCGAAGACAAGCACACCTTTTTACAGTTAAGCTCTCGTGATGCTTGCATGTTTGTTTATAAAAAAACCATATTTGAACTGAGCAACGATTCGCGCAAAAATGCAACCCCATTATCTGAAAATAATGTCGGCAAATTGGATATTTTAAATATGAATATTTCCATTATAAAGAGCTTAACCAGCGTTGTTTTAGAGAAAGATCATAAAATGACGAAGCAAATAGCAGTTGTTTGCAACGAAATATTAAAAACAAATTTAAGCAAACCTTGTTGTCAATTGATTGAAATGTTCGTCAAATCGTTGACAAGCGACGTCCAAGTGGAAAAGTATTTTGAAATTATTCAACTATTTATTTCCAGATACTCAAAGATGAAGCCGGAGATGAAATATAACATCAGCGAAACAAAAATAAAAGAAAAGTTTGCAGATGCAGAAACGTTTAATCAAAAAATCAACGAGCCGTCGCAAACATTCGTTAAATGGGTTTTAGCCTAGACCAAAAACCCAAAAAAACAACGACAAAAACAATTATTGTCTCGTTATTGTATATAGATATGAATACACCTATATTTACTTTGACTCAAAATAAATATAATTACATGCAGGTTATAATTACAATCATTGGCGGATTCATTGGCGCCCTTATACCTAATAAATTGTCAAACATACCACACTTACTAATGTCAGTTATAATTGGATCATTACTAAGCAAAACAATTTACGGAGATTTTGACGTTGGATACAAATGGTCGGCCAGTGACATTTATTACTGGTTTATAACCATTGCGGAATCTATAATTGGAGGTTTTATCGCACTTAGTGTAAAAAAATTATCAAAATAGACCCATTCCCAAATAAAAGACAATCTAATCTAAAAACACAAAGCACTTAGACTTGAATGGATATCTGAATCGTCTTGCGCCTGATCTTCTTTTTCTTATCTTTTGAGATCTTGTTGTCACCTGCAACCAAACTCTGGTTAATCTTAGGAAACTCCTTTTCCAACAATGTCTTCAAATACTCGTATATTACATAAAGCACATTTTCGTCGCACATCCCAACAATAAGAATGCTCCCCGTTCTGAAAATCATGAAGGAAACCTCCACGATTTTCTTATACTTGTTGCTATCTTTATCTTCCTTTGAAATTTGGCACCCTGTTTGTTCAGCGAGCTCTTCGTTATAATAAAACTTGCATTGAATCCCTGGATAAGAACAAGGATCGTATATGCATTGGATGTTGTATTTAAACTTAAGAATATCGTAGAGCGCTTCACGATTAATGTAGAACCCACAATTGAAATTGGAGTTAATCAATACCGTATCACTCTTTTGCAAATACCCGATGGGTTCATTAACATGCGGCTGCAAAGTGCTAATAATATTCGTCAACACCGCCTCAAATATCTTGTCATTTTGAATCCCAGGAATTTCAAGCTTTCCAGTGTTGAAAACCTTGACGTGGAATTCCTTGAAAAGCTCGTCAATCTTAATACGCAATATCATAACAAAACAGTTGTAAAACGCGCTCTTCTTCTTGCAACGATAGCTCATAATATCCTTCTTGGAAATTCCAACGCTAATCTTTCTAATATCCTTGAATTTAATGCGACCATTGGGATTATTAATGCTTGTAATGATCTGCTCCTCATAAAATTCCTCCTTCTTCAAGTTTTCTTCATTTACGTCAAGCTCCTCTTGTGAAAGAGAATTAAACTTCATTTGCTTCTTAATTACACCATTTTTAGCAGTGGCGTATGGAATGACGGGAACTTTCCAAAACACCGTTTTCAAATCAATCTCCTTGTTTAAATAAGCGATTTTAGATTTAGTTGAAATGTATATCTCAGTTGCTTTAGGCACTTCCATAAGACCCATTTCCGACACTATTTCTTCATTTTGTCCCATGGAAGAAACATCGTCTCCTCCGGGGTCATCGTCATCATAACCGGGTGACAGAAAGTTCTCCCATTCATCGTCTATAGTTAATGACATTGCAGCCATACCAATACTTCCAACTATAGCTTTATATTCTTTAAGCCCATTTATTTCAATTTTTATTTCATTAAAGTATCCCATATTATTTTCTAATAATATAGAAACAATGCTCGGTCATAAAGTGCGCATCATCCATGAAAGGAGTGAAATCGTGGAAATCCCGAAAAAGTTATCTACTATCAAAAATAACATTAACGTTTACGATTTAAAGCAAAATTGCTTTGACCCCACAAAAAGTTCCCCACCGAATGAATTTATGATGAAACTCCGCCAAAGGATGAGCGTTTATGAATCCGAATCTTTAGACAATTACAGAAGGCATGAATGATTTGAGCCGAGACAACGAATAATTGACATAGTAAGAATTCTTAAAATCCTGATTATGCATAACATTTTCTATGAAATTCAAAAAATCGCCCGAAATAAGGTGTGTTTTATTGCGAATAATATAATTGAGAAAATCCTTGATTATATTTTTTTTATCAATATTGTAATTTATGCTAATGTTCTGAATGTGTGAATCTAAAACGGAAAGCTGTTCGCGTTTCACCAGAAGAGTAAACAACTCATCCCATACAACTTCATCAATAATGTTGAATTTACTGTCAACTATGTTCTGATTTGACTGCATAAAATTAATCATACTTCTCATGTCAGAGCCATACAAATTTTGAATAAGCTTTATAGATTTTTCAGGCATATTTAATCCCTCTTTATCCGAAATATTTTTCAAGAATGAAACAATGTCATTTTTCGGCAACTGATTAAAGCGCAATTTTAAAAACTCGTTTTGCAGACCTTCTTCAATCCTACTAATATAATTGCAAATGAGACAGAATCTAACAGAACTTGAGTAGTTTTGAATCAAGTAATGTAGTGCCTGTTGAGCGTTCTTTGTCATATAATCCACCTCATCTAGTATAACAAATTTCATACCCTTTCTAAAAAGAGTTTTTGAATTGACAAACTGGCTAATTTGATTGCGTATAATATCAACGCCGCGGTCATTTGATGCGTTTAGCGTAATCGTCAATTCAGAAGATTGTTGATTGTGTTTTTTATGATATTCGTTAATCAGAATCATAATACTTGACGTTTTTCCAGTGCCTGGCGGGCCATATAGCAACAAATGCGGAAAATACGACATTTCAATAATATTCTTCATAATTTTCTTGTTTAATGGGTCTAAAACGACGTCTTCAAAATTATTTGGCCTATAAGACTCAACCCATGGGATGCCGCTCATTTCATAAACTATATTAAAGTTTTTATATCCAATTCAAAATAAAATACATAAAATAACAAAACCACAAAAAAAAGGAAAAAAGGAAAAAAGGAAAAAAGAAAAAAAGAAAAAATGAAAAAAGGAAAAAAGGAAAAAGAATTGAAATTTAATATTCAGAATATATTAATGGTAAAACACACAAATATGTCGCAAACGACGGAATCCGGGTCTCTAAAATTATTTTTGGGGCCCATGTTCTCCGGCAAAACGTCAAAGCTTCTTGAAATCTATAAGCAGTGCTCATTCTGCAACATTCCAGTGGCAGTCATTAATCATTCCTCCGATAATAGATATCACGAATCTATGCTTTCAACTCACGACAAAATAATGATACCATGCATTCAAACGCAAAACCTGAGAGACATTTGGGATGATCAATCTGTTGAAAAGCCATTTAACGAAACTTCGGCGCATCATTTGAAGGTTAGGTGCGCAAAAGTTATCTTGATCAATGAAGGGCAATTCTTTCCTGATTTGCAAGACTGCGTTATAGACATGTTGAAAGAAAATAAGAAGGTTTATATTGCCGGGTTAGACGGTGATTTTGAAAGGAAAAAGTTCGGTCAAATTCTAGACCTAATTCCTCTTTGCGATGAAGTGACAAAATTGTCGTCATTGTGTTCTATGTGCAAAAATGGCGCACCAGGCATCTTCTCGCTCAGGTTGACAAAGGAGAAGCAACAGACTCTAGTTGGTTCTGACAGTTATATCCCAGTTTGCAGAACGTGTTACGAATCTAACTGCTAGATTCAAGCGCGCCTTAAACAACTAAAAATCGGGATCTTTTTCTAAAAACGCTAATATATTTATTAAAACCATTTAAATTAGTATTGTTAGAATAGGTATAGTATAAAATGAGTAAAGTTCAAACAACCGATGCTATAAAACCTAAACGCGGTCGTAGATCTAAAAAAGATATATTAGCCAGTCAAGAGTTAGCCAAGGCTAATGCAATTATCTCTCAAACTCAGACCCAAGTTATTGTACTTGATCAACCAATTGAATTGAAAATCTCAAATGAAATAAAGGATGAATCAGGTAAGTCAGACATTTTTTTACATGAAGAAACAGAAACAGAACCACAAGAAGAAAACGTTATTGTAAAACCACCTGCCAAAAAGCGGGGAAGAAAGCCCAAGGGTGGAAAAATTATTCAACCAGCCCTTCCACTCACTGAACACAAAGAGAATAAGCCCAATATTATTTTACATTTGAAGTGTTCATTAAAGGATTTGCAGACCACTGGTGATTATAACTCCAATTTTACCTGCGCTAACATTGAATCCTTCCAGTTTGCAGGAGCCAATGAGTTGTCTTACGAAATTATCTCAAAACCTTCGCAAGTAAATGATTCAACAACAATTGATTCTCTTCCCACAAACAACAACGCCCCATCTTATAATGAAATCCAAGAAAGCGAGATTTGTGAAACAAAGGAAATCTGGAGAAAATTGAAGACCCTTGAGCACAATCTTCACATTAATAATATTTCCGACAAGAAGTCGGCGTGTTTTTGGTGCTCCCACGATTTTGATAATCCTCCAATTTATATTCCAAAGCATTTTATAAAGGATTCTTATCACGTTTATGGTTGTTTCTGCACACCCGAATGTGCGGTGGCTCATTTAATGGAGGAAAATATTGATAGTTCAACCAAGTTTGAGCGTTATTATTTATTGAATCACATTTATTCCAAGATTTATCAGTTTAAGAAGAACATTAAGCCTGCACCCAATCCACATTATATGTTGGACAAATATTACGGCAATTTGACGATCCAGGAGTATCGCGCTTTATTGAAATCGGAAAGACTATTTTTAATTGTAGACAAGCCCTTAACCCGAATACTGCCAGAATTCCACGAAGACAACGATGATTTTATACTGAATAATAAGATTATTCCGTCAAACAACTTTCAACTGAAAAAGCGTCTGCAAAAAAAACAACAGACCAAAAACAACATCGTAAATGAAAAATTCGGAATGGCTTCAACGTAATCAACAAAATATTGCGCGATAAAACAATAATATAATATAATGTTTGCTTATAGTATATTATATATTATAAAAAATGGAATATTATTACGACGAAGAAAATGATCAAACCAATCAAATAAATAAAATAAAAAACCAGGAAACGGTGTTTAGCAGTAACAAAGCATCTCCACATAAAACGTACAAGGTTTTGGTTAATCTTCAACCTCCCTACGTGACAAAGAGTGAAAAAGGGGAATATTCTGGAATAATATATGATGCTTGGAAAACCGTTAAAGAAACTATGTCAGAATATAAATTTGAAGAGACGTTTTACAAGGCTAAAAATAATTCAGAGTTTATAGATAAAATAAACAGTGAAAATTACGATTTAGGAATTGGATGCATTGGCGCGGACGCTGACCGCGTTAAAAAGGCGTATTTGTCTCTTCCCATATTTATGAATCGTTGCGTTATCATGTATAAAGACAAGAATCTTTACGTCAAAGAAGTAATAAAGTTCTTTTTCATGTATTTCATACCATTTTTTATTGGGATATTGCTTGTCGCAGTAATTCTTGGCTTCATTATGGCAAAAATAACGCATCAAAAATTGGAGACAACAAGAATAGTCGCTCTAACAGCCGCATCATTTTTCGGTTCAAAGGGAGAATTATTTAGAAGCATTACCATAAATGTGTACAGTGTAGCCATTATTTTAATAATTTTAATTGTTTCCACTTTTGCTCTGCAATTGTTACAGGCTATTATTACGAATATATTGGCGCAGGCTTATAATGATAGTGAGATTACACACGAAAAGGTCGCGTCGGCAAAATTAATCGGCGTAAAAGGCAGCAACGTTCCTCAATTATTCAAAACAAATTATGAATGCGAAATGAACCTTTACGATGGTAGCTTGGAAGATAGTATTAAATATTATTTAGAAGACACCAAAAAAGCGGACGGAATTGTTGCCAATAGCACTGAAGCTCTTTATTATGCGCCAAAATATGGCTTAAAAATCACAAACCGTTATTTCAGTTTAGACGAACACGGCTGGGTTGTAAACTTTAAAACGCCGGAATTGCTGCAGCCATTAAATGAAAGTATTAGAGCGGTTTTAGATACAAATAAGATGTACAAATTGTGCGCAGCTTATTTGGGGTCTTCAGAAGCTTATATGTGCGTTTTCTAACCTAAAAACCTGCGACGCATTTATTGATTATTCGCAGCTATTTCAGCTGTTAATTTTTCTTGCTGTTTTACATTATAATCCTTCATAGAGTCGTCTAATTTTGAACGTAGTTGACGGTAGATCTCCTGATTGAGGGATTTTTTCGCGCTAGGTTTTTTATCTGGGATTCCCATATAAGCTTTAATAACTTTTATGGGGTCGTCTCCGAGTTCTGCCAATTTTTCTCTCGCGATTTCTTCCGTGTAATCAGTCTGTCTTAATATCATTTGAATCTTTTCGGAAACGTCAGATTCACATGTTATAGTAATATTATCCATGTTATACATATTGAATAAATATTTTTTAAATCATATTAAACGAATTTTGCTAATATAAAGCATCCAATAGCCATGTCGCAACTGCCAACCATAATTGATATACAACCCATTTTAAATGACGTGAGTTCTGTTATTAAAAAGGGAATATACGATTTAATGTATGAATATAACAACACGCATTTAACCAGGGAACTAGAAAAGTGTCGGGTTGAGATGGAGTATTATAAAACTGAACTAGAAAATCTGAAGAAGAACCGATCTAAATTGAATATTTCCAAGGAGAACATTTCACTGAATATTGAAGAAGTTTCTGACACACAGAGCGTTGATGGTGATTGCACTGTAGAAAAGATCTTATTGCAAAACGAGATTACTTCAAAGAATGTGAGGGTTCCAAAAAGCGATTCTGAATCTAGCGAAGAAAGCGAAGCCGACGGTTCAGAAAGCGAAGCCGACGGTTCAGAAAGCGAAGCAGAAGAAGAAAGCGAAGAAGAAGCAAGCGAAGCAGAAGAAGAAGAAGAGGAAGAAGGCGAAGCCGACGGTTCAGAAGGCGAAGAACAAGAACAAGAACAAGAACAAGAACAAGAAGAAGAAGGCGAAGCCGACGGTTCAGAAGAAGAAGAAGAAGAAGGCGAAGCCGACGGTTCAGAAGAAGAAGAAGAAGAGGAAGAAGGCGAAGCCGACAGTCGGGAAGAAGCCGAAGAAGAAGAAGAGGAAGAAGCCGAAGAAGAAGAAGAGGAAGAAGGCGAAGTAGAAGAAGAACAAGAAGAGGAAGAAATGGACACTGAGAATGAAGAAGGCGAAGCCGACAGTCAAGGCGAAGCCGACAGTCAAGAAGCCGAAGAAGAAGAGGAAGAAGAAGAAGGCGAAGGCGAAGAAGAAGAAGAGGAGGTCTTTGAAATAGAGATTGAAGACGTTACATATTTCGCAACAAACGAGGAGAATGGCCCTATTTACGAAGTTGACAAAGACGGGGATCCAGGAAATAAGGTCGGATATTTAAAAGACGGCGAACCATTTTTTTATTGATATAATATAAGTTAATATGTTGAGATTATGCCCTCCGGCATTAATTTACGTTGTGTTTTCCCTCGCACAAATTATAATTGACACTTTAAAAGGTCTTTATAACACCGCTTTTATGAAATTCGTTGTGGCGCTTCTCGTAACATTTTTATTAAATGGATTATGTCAAGGCGGTTTAGGCGTTATTTCATGGATTATTGTATTTATCCCATTCATTTTAATGACGTTTGTTGTATCAATGTTATTATATATATTTGGAATGCACGCAGCAGTTGGTGCGGCAAAACCACTGCCCCAAGAAAAATCTAAAAACCCGCGTTATAAGGAAACAGTAACATTCTTTCCATATTATTCATCATCTCCCGCATTTGAGTAATAATGCACTAGTATATAAGTCAAAACTATTTAAAAATTTATATACTATACTCTTTATTTACAGCGACATGGCAGTTATCGCAATTGTAATTAATACATTTATATTCGGTGCAAGTGCTCACTTCTTTTTCACAAAGTTCTACCCAAGCGAATACCAGATGGCTCTTTTAAAGACGTCTTTTTACGTAATATTAATGTATAGTTACACCGAATTATTTTTTAAAAAGGCTTATAACAGGCCTGAATTATTGTGGTTCAGGGATTGGGTTGAAAGCATGAAAGATAAACCCGAGATTGAAATTGTTAATAGCAGCGGAAGTGTTACAACAAATAAGAACGACTTGCAGACACGCGATGCGACACGAGGAGACTTTATTATATTTTCAGATTACGAAGGCGCGTCTACGAATACGAATACAAATACAAAAATCAACAAGGTTTTATACTATGACAACGCACATTTCCCACTTGATTATAATTACGACGTTTGTAGCTTTTGTTTCATTTCAACGTGCGTAAAATTGTGCGGCGAAGAAAAGTCATATCAAATTAAGTTGGTAACCGAATCGGAAAACTACTACATCGTTGGAAACAGAATTAATAGGAGACTTATTTGCTATCTATTGAAAAAGCAACACAATGTAACGTGGGACCCAGCAAGTGCGATTTATATTTTAGACATTATTGATCAAAATATTGACATTAAGAGTTTTTCAGAAAAGGAGGAAATTATATTAAAGGAAAAAGACTATGACATAATCTCAAAGTAGAAGATCCAAAAAACCAATACAATTTATATAGAAATGTGTAAAACAATATAAAAAAAAATTGATAGATATAGTATAAATGGTAACTCCGGAAACCATAATGGCAACAGACAAAACTAGTAGCGAATATCATGCACTAGCAAATAAGTGGACTATGTGGGCCCACTTGCCACACGACACTGATTGGAGCATAAGCAGTTACAAGAAGATTTATACAATGGAGAACGTTGAAGAAGCCATCGCTCTCACTGAAACACTACCAGATGTTCTTGTAAAGAATTGCATGTTATTTCTTATGAAAGAGGGTGTCAAGCCCATTTGGGAGGACCCCAAGAATCGCGCAGGAGGATGCTTCTCGTATAAGATTTCAAACAAGTGTGTTTACGAAGTCTGGAAGGAGCTTAGTTATGTTCTCGTTGGCGAGTCAATCAGTGCGCAACCGTCGTTTGTTTCCAATGTGACCGGAATTACCATTTCACCCAAAAAAAATTTTTGTATAATTAAAATCTGGATGTCAACTTGCGCCAATCAAAACCCGAGTATTGTTACCGGAGATGTTAAGGGAATGACTTCTCAGGGTTGTTTGTTCAAGAAGCATACACCAGAATATTAGAATCATCTATAAAAAATAAATATAGAAACATGTTTATTTTTTATAATATTATAGCGCAACAAAATGAACATTACATTAAATAAAAAAGAATACAAAGTAAACCTAAATGAGTTCAGCACCATTACACATAATGACTACAATAATCTTATAATACGGGAGCGTCTCGGGCATTTTGAGAGAATAACATCGCTGTTGAAAGATCTGTCTGCGATCTCACGGTGGTGCCTTTTTTTCAGTCAGTCTCATGGTGGGGTTGTTGCTATTGGTGCGGCATCAAGTTATGATAAGGTTTATTTGTTGAGAACGTCGGAAAAACATCGCGGAAATTTGGAGGAAAACTTGGCGCGGTTCAATATTCAAAATGTTGGTTTTAGAGAACCGGAGTTTAATGGATCTCCGGAGTTTACCGGAGAATTCGTTGTTTTTTCGGAAAATTATGACGATGTTGACGAAGATGTAGTTAAAAAATATAGCCCGATTATTTTGACGAACTTGAATCAAAAACTTTTGGGGAGTGGATTGTACTCCAACGTTTATGAACTCGTTGACTCTAATTTGGCGGTTTATGTTCCTGAGCGGTTGAACTCGGCGTTTTTTGACGTGTTTCATTATTACATACGTGGCGAAAAACTTGTTTATGATAATTTGATAAATTTATGCATTATGGTGAAAAACGGCGGTAAACAATTTGAAAATATGTTGACGGAAAATATGCATTTGATTGATCGGTGGACTATATTGGAGACTGGAAGCACGGATGATACGATTGAAGTCATTAACCGCGTATTAGTCGGAAAGAAACGGGGCGAATTATTTCAAGAACCATTTATTAATTTCCGTGATAGCAGGAATCGGTTACTAGAATTGGCTGGTGAGACATGCAAATTCACTTTAATGTTAGACGACACTTATATTGTAAAAGGGGATTTGCGTGGGTTTTTGAATGAAGTGCGGGGCGATCAATTTGCGGATTCGTTTACGTTATATATTAAGAGCGATGATGTTGAATATGGTTCTAATCGCGTTCTTAAAACGGATAGAAAACTGAAATATCTATATAAAATACACGAGGTGGTTCAAGAACAAGATAACATGAACGTTATTATACCTATTAATAGATGTTACATTTTTGACGATAGGTTTGATTATATGGAAGAGAGAACTATGAATAGAAAACAACTAGATTTGAAGTTTCTTTACGAAGAAGTTGAGGAAGAACCTGATAATCCCAGATCTTTTTATTACTTAGCTCAGACTTACAATGTAATGGCTGAATACGAGAAGTCATATTTTTATTTTTTAAAGAGGATGAATCATCCGGCTGAAGGATTTCTACAGGAAAAGATTGACGCTATTTTTGAAGCGGCTAGGACGGCCAATTTTAAATTGAATAAACCATGGTCTGAATGCGAAGCCCTCTATTTAAAAGCCTACGAACTTGATAAAACGAGACCTGATTCACTGTACTTTTTGGGAATTCACCATTATTTGGATGGAGATAAAACCCCGGCGTTTGAGTATTTTAAAAAGGGGTTTGAAGTTGGATACCCTGTTCATTGCCAATATTCTTTGAAACCTACTCTAAGCTATCATTTTTTGCCTAAATTCTTGTCTCAGTTATGTTATGAGTTTAATGATTGGTCTCTCGGCGAAAGGTGTTGCAAATTATATTTAGAAAATAACCAGCCAAATTCTGATGGATATGAAACAGTTGCATCTATGTATAATATTTTCGTAAAATTGCTTGCAATGAACAATTCATTGGCTAATATGGGGTCAAATTATTTGCGCATTGTAAACTCTATTAAAAGCTCAAATGGCAAGCCGCTTTTGGGGTTTGTAGCAGACGGAGGGTTTGCTCCTTGGACGGGTTCTGATATACTGAATAAGGGGGTCGGTGGCTCAGAGACGTATATTATTGAAATGGCCAGGTATATTCAGAAACAAGGGTTTTTCAAAGTTATTGTTTTTTGCAATTGCGTGTCGCATACCATATTTGAAGGAGTTGAATACATTCCCATAGTTAATTATCCTCCTTTTATTAAAAATGTGGAGTTTCACACATGCGTTATCAGCCGGTTTTCGGAATATTTGCCGGCGGCTATTTACGGAAAGGCTGAAAACGTCTACTTGGTTTTACACGATTTAACGCCTTCTGGAAATGTTATACCGGTTCACGATAAGCTTAAAAAGATTTTTTGCTTGAGCGAATGGCACGTTGAATATTTCCTGAATATTTTCCCGCAATTTAAGGATATAACAATGCCTTTTTATTATGGAATTGATGAAACTTTTGGAAAATACACTTTTGAAAAATACACTTTTGAAAAAAGTGTAGCAAAAGAAACTTTTGAAAAAAGTTTCGCAAAACCTGTTGAAGATTTGGATCAACGGGTTGAAAATAAGTTTATTTACTCGTCATTTCCAAATAGAGGCCTTCTTCAGTTGCTTCAGATGTGGCCAAGAATCGTAGACAAATTTCCCAATGCATCCCTCCACATTTATTCCGATGTAAATGGCAAATGGGTTAATAATGTCGCTGGAGAACTTATGCAACAAATACGCGATTTATTGAAAGAAACTGAAAACAATAAGAAGTTGAACATATTTTATAACGGATGGGTCAAGAAAGCCGAATTAGCTGAAGCCTGGAAATCCAGTCAATATTGGTTTTACCCGTGCACTTTTATGGAAACGTTTTGTTTGACCGCAGTAGAGGCGGCTTTATCAAAAACTTTGGCTATCACAAATGGTCTGGCTGCTTTACAAAACACTGTTGGTGATAGAGGAATCTGTATTCCGGGAGATCCAACCACGGTTGAATGGCAAGATTCCGCATTGGGAGAGTTATTCTCCATTATGCGACACGATGCTTCACAAAAAAGAGAAGAACTCATAGAGAGAAACTATGAATGGGCTTCAAAGATGTCATGGGAAAACCAGGCAAAAAAACTTGGTAACATTTTCATGAAAGTTTAGGGTTATTACTCAAAAATAGGGTTATTCATATAATTATTGAATTATAATTTTATGAATTTTTGTTTTTATTTCAGGTCGCACGATTAGATCCATTTGTAAGGGCCGGTTCCTTTTACATTCGTTGCTGATTTGAGTGGTTCAACTTCAACTGGAGCGCGCTTACCGTGAACAATCCAATAAAATTTACCATTTTCTCCGTGAACAGTGAAACTATTATTTATAACCTCTGAAGCGGAATATGTTTTTACAGTTCCGTCGTAAATATGCGTTATTTGAATCGTCAAATCCGTCGCCAATTTTTCAACGTAATCGGGGAGTTTTATTTCAACGAATTCACCGTTTGTTATTTCACATTTTCCTCTATAATAAACGCCGGATTCTGGGCCTTCTAAACAAGCGTGCACCAAATATTTTTTATCGTTTAATGGATGATCAATGACGAATGTTTTTGTTGTTGAAGTATTAAACAAAATTTCACTATTTGTAACATTATAATAAAGTGCACCAACAGTAGATCCATTGTACGCGGTTGTCTGAGTCACACCTCTTATTGGAGATGCATAAAATCCTTTATTTGCACCATTTATTGGTTTAGACGGAGTCGCATTAATGACAATTGATTCAGAAACTTGACTTACAGTTCCTGCGTTATAACCTATCGCAATTGAGCTTGCTCCTTGATTGAAACGACCAGCTTCAACTCCAATGGCGATGGCATTTGCTTGTTGTGAAAATTGACCAGCACTTAAACCTATTGCCATTGAACCCGATCCTTGATTATTATTCCCGGCGTTATAACCTATCGCAACAGCAGCTGTTCCTTGGCTTGTTTGACCCGCTAGAGCACCGTGTACTACGCTATTACTTCCATTTGCTTGCCACGCACTGCCGTTCCAAATTGGAACTTCACCAAATGCAGTTCCATTTGGGTTTGCTGGGCCTTGTGGCCCAGTTGCACCGGTTACTCCTGCAGGGCCAGTAAAACCAGTCGCACCAGTTGCTCCAGTCGTTCCAGTCGCACCTGTATTACTTGCAGAACCATCAGCGCCTGCGGGTCCACTAAATGCCACTTGAGAAATATTTACATAAATCGCGTTCGCGGTTGGAGACAGAGAAGACATCGGAGTGTAAACGAAGAAACCCCCTAAATATGTAGTTTGTGTTATATTTATAACTGCATTTACGTTAACTGGGGAAACCGTGTTAGACAACATTGTCGCGCATTGCGAATATGCAACAACCGATGACGCTGACACATCGTAAAATGTATTATAGTCTGTTGCAGATGTCGCGCTTGAAAAACTCGCGGTGGTTGTATTAAAATAAGTTAAATTTGTTGACGAATGCAAAACCAATGATGTAGCGTTGGTGCTGTTTAATATAGAAGCTGAAATAGAGACATTATATGTTCCGGGATTTGTAATTTGGATGCTTCCTTTTGAGTTGTTGTAAACGACTCCTAAAACCCCATTGCTGGTGAGGGTTACGCTTTTAAAAATATTGCACACGTTAACAGCATTCGCAGTTGATGTTGTCAATGTTCCAATGCTTCCTCTAAAGCTTCCATAATAAGAAACAACTCCACCCACCCCCGCCGGTCCCATTGGCCCCGTTGCACCAGTTGGGCCCGTTGCGCCAGTTGCACCCGTTGCACCCGTTGTACCCGTTGCACCCGTTGCACCAGTTGGACCCGTGAAACCAGTTGCGCCAGTTGTTCCAGTTGTCCCCGTGAAACCAGTTGTGCCCGTTGCACCCGTTGTACCTGTAAAACCAGTTGGTCCAGTTGCTCCAGTTGGACCAGTAAAACCAGTTGATCCAGTGAAACCAGTCGGTCCAGTAAAACCAGTCGG
>Ga0114959_10002045_pt1 | contig 16964 bp, 12 predicted proteins | sample C_130625_EF_Meta_FD_87317 | JGI IMG/M metagenome (GOLD analysis project Ga0114959, IMG submission 87317) | Freshwater microbial communities from Lake Croche, Canada to study carbon cycling - C_130625_EF_MetaG | ecosystem: Environmental > Aquatic > Freshwater > Lake | place: Lake Croche, Canada...
ATCATGTCTTTTAATTTTCTGTATTCAGGACGAAAATCATGTCCCCATTCAGAAATACAATGCGCCTCGTCAACAGCAAAAAAAGAAATCTTTATCGATTTTAAAAAATTGATGTTTTCTTCTTTTGTCAATGTTTCAGGCGCTACATATAATAATTTTGTTTTCCCACTGATAATATCATCTTTCACCCCTTTTTGCTGACCCTTATTAAGCGTACTATTTAAAAAATGAGCTACATTATCTTGACTGCTATAACTTCTAATTAAGTCAACTTGATTTTTCATTAAGGCAATTAAGGGAGAAACAACAATGGCCACACCATTACTCATTAATGCAGGCAATTGATAGCATAGGCTTTTGCCCCCACCTGTAGGCATAATTACAAATGTATCTTTTCCACTTAATAAAGATTGTATGATTTCTTCTTGAGGTCCTTTGAACTTCTCAAAACCAAAATACTTATCTAGATTTTTATAAAGTATGTCGTCTTCTTTGCTTTGATTATTTGTAGCCTTATTTTCTACGTTTTTTTTAGTAGCCATTAGTCAGTGTCTTTGTTCATTTAAACTAAAAATGGTTAAAATGAAAGTAATTTTAAAGGGGTAACGAAGATAATTTAATATAACAACAATTGCAATCTTTATTCTTCCTGATTTTATTCATAATACCTAAACATTTACAAGTTCTTTCTATCTTCGATTTAATTTTTGAAAAAAAAGAACATAGAAAATTAAACAGAATTTTTATGAATAAGTTTTATTTATTGTTAATCTTTTTATTTTTTTATGATGGCTTACAATCTCAAACTATAACAATAGCTTCAAATTTGAATTCAAGTAGTGAAGTAGTTATAGGTTCGGCTAATTTTTTTGTCAGCGAATCTATTTATACTAATGCTGAATTTGGAACAAATACTTTTACAACTTCTAATGCGCCAATAGAAAAAATAAGTTTTAAAGTATTTAATACCGGATCTCCAAGTGTAATAAATAATTATAAAATATGGATGAAAGATACATCTTCATCTGTATTTTCAGGAACATCCAATTTTTCTAAATCAGGTTACGTAAATGTTTTTTCTGGAAGTATTAATCCAACAAATACCGGAGATTATTTTCTTGTATTAAATACGCCTTTTGTTAGAAAGTCGGGAAAAAATTTATCTGTTTTAATAGAGCGTTTAGATAGCACAAATCATATTGGTTTTGCATTTTACACTTCTAATGGCAATGTATCTAACTCTGCATCAAAAACTTCAAGAAGATATTCAGGAAGTAATTATTCAACAAATCTTACTGCAACAATATATAGACCATCAATGCAATTCATCCATCTTTTTGCTATTGATGCAGGCATTGAGGAAATTATTAATCCCGTTTTTTCATGCATGAATAACAACCAGACTGTTACGGTTAAACTAAAAAATGAAGGCTTAAATACAATTCAATCAAATACAGCAACTATTTATTTGAAATTAGGTGGCGTTAATGGAAATCGTATTCTATCGAAACAGAACATTGGAAATATTTTATCCGGAGAATCTGAAACAATATATTTCACTGGCATAAATTTAGAATTGTCTGGTCAAAATTATGATACTGCAATGGTCCAATTAATTGGAGATAGTTCTGATCAAAACAATTTATTAATATCTAGCGTTACAACTGCTAATGTGTTAACGAACTTTCCACTGAATGAAGATGCAGAATCAAGTCTGCCTGTTTTTCCATATAGTGATATTCAAGTAGGAGACAGGCAGTTATGGTCTGTACAAATTGGTAATTACACAAACTTAGATTACCCCAATGATACATTGTTTCCCTATCACACTTCTTCAACCGAAGGCATTAAGTTTTTTTTATTTGATAGTTGGAGTGGAAGCAATTCTTCAAACTATAATTCACGCTTAATAAGCAATTGTATACAAATGCCAGTATCAACTACAGCCAATCCATTACCTGGAAGTAACATAAGTTTTTGGATGAGTCACGATGCAACATTTCCAACAAAATTAGATAGTATATATTTAATTGTGTCTAAAGATAAAGGCATGAGTTGGAGTAGAATTGCAGGGTACTCTAGATTTGATGTAAGTGCAACAAGATTAACTTGGAGACAACATGTTGTAGATCTATCAAATTATGCAAATGAAGTAATTCAACTTGGTTTTGAGGGAGTAAGTAAATATGGAAATGCTATTGGAATAGATGACATAACCATACTTACTTTCAACCCAGTGTTTACTATTTTTACAAATTTCGAAGTAGAAAAACAATCTGATGGCAATCAATTGAATTGGACAATTAATAAAGAAATTTCAATAGATGGATTTGATGTTGAAAGAAGCAATGATGGAATTCATTTTACACAATTGAAACATTTAGAAGCTGCTTCACAAATTTTTTCATTTAAAGACAAGACACCAAACTTTGATAACAATTATTATAGAATTAAGCTAATTCAAAAAGACAAAACTTTTGTATATAGCCAAGTTAAAAGCATATTGAGTTCACCTTTTTCAAATATCGTTGTAGTTAATCCTGTTTACAATTCTGTGATAACTTTATTGTATAAGTCATCTACTTGTGAAGAAGCAGAGATAATGCTAACAGATTATAAAGGTTCAATTTTAATAAAAGAACGAAAATTATTATTAGCAAATAAAACCAATTTTATTTCAATTCCTAAAAATAGAATAGAAAGAGGAATCTATTTATTGAGTATAAAAAGTAAAGATCAAATAGCTACAAAAAAAATATTGATTTTATAAAAAAGCCTCTTCGAAGTGAAAAGGCTTTACAAAATTTATTTAACTGAAATGTTTTTTACTAACAATTTTTTTGCTTCTTCTTTTTTAGGCATGGTGATATGAAGAATGCCATCATGATAAGAAGCTTCAATATTTTCTGAATTCACATCTTCAGGCAAAGAAAAGCTTCTACTAAAAGAAGAATAACTATATTCTTTCCTTGTATATCTGCTATCGTGATTCAAATCTTTAGAAGATTCTTTTTCACTGCTGATAGTTAACATGTTTCCTTCTATATTCAAATGAAAATCTTCTTTTTTCATTCCCGGCACAGCAAAATCTAATTTAAAATCTTCTTTTGATTCAATAATGTTTACGGCTGGTATGGTTAACATCTTATTAAATAAATTAGATCCAGAATCGAACCATTCATTCCAAGGTTTAAAAAAATCATCAAATACAGTAGGCATGCTACTTCCATTTCTTGTTAATGTTTTTGTTGACATAAAATTTTTTGTTTAAAAGATTAAATTAAAAACATAAAACTATTGTTCAGCAACAAAACAAATAAGAATTACTATCAAACAAGACAATGAAAACCGTCATTAGAATTAAGATTTCTCACTTAATTCTAACCAACGCATTTCTTTTTCATCTAACTGATAAATAATTTGACTAATCCGCTCTGATAATTTTTGAAGTTCTTCGAAGGGCAAAGGCTGTGATATTTTTTCTTCAAGTTCTTTTTTTTCCTTTAACAACTGAGGCATTTCTTTTTCAAGTGATTCAAATTCAAACTTTTCTTTAAAAGATAATTTTTTTGGAGAGACTTCTGATTTTATAGGAAGGTCGGGTTGCTCATTTTTATTATCTTCTTCATGAGATTTCATGATCTGTTGTGGCTTGTCATTCAGCAAACCTTTTGATAATGCATCACGGTACTGAGAATAATTACCTGGAAAATCTCTAATTATGCCACCGCCTTCAAAAGCAAAAAGATGATCTACCATTCTATCCATAAAATATCGATCATGACTAACAATTAAAATACAGCCTGGATATTCAAGTAAAAATTCTTCCAGTGTTCTTAATGTTTGTAAATCAAGATCATTAGTAGGTTCATCTAAAACTAAAAAATTGGGGTTTAAAAAAAGTACGCTCATTAGATGTAATCTTCTTTTTTCACCGCCACTTAATTTACTCAACAAAGTATATTGTTGTTCAGCATTAAAACCAAACTTTTCCATGAATTGACTGGCAGAAATTTTACTACCATCTGCCAAAGGAAAAAATTCAGCTAGTGCTTTTACATACTCTATGGCTCTTTTGTCTTCTTTATAAATTAATCCTTCTTGACTAAAATTTCCAAAAACAACCGTATCGCCATGATTTATTTTTCCGCTATCAGGTTCTTCTAATTGTAAAGCAATTTTTAAAAAAGTTGATTTGCCAACACCGTTTTTTCCAACAATTCCAATTCTCTCGCCTCTTTTAAAAGTGTAATCAAAACCTTTCATAATTACTAAATCACCATATTGCTTACTTACTTTTTTAAGTTCAAGAATTTTTCCACCGAGTCGGGTCATTTTTACTTGAAGGCTTACTTCTGCTACTTCTTTTTGTTGCTTGACTCTATTTTCTACTTCAGAAAATGCATCTTGTCTGCTTTTACTTTTAGTAGTTCTTGCTTTAGGCTGCTTCCGCATCCATTCTAACTCTTTTCTAAAAATATTTTTATCTTTTTGAAGTTCACTATTTTGAATTTCTAAGCGAAGACTTTTCTGTTCCAGAAAATAATCATAATCACCTTTGTACGTAAAAACTTTTTCTTCATCAATTTCAATAATTTCATTGCAAACAGCATCCAAAAAATATCGATCATGCGTAACTAACAAAAGAGTGATTTTTTGAGCACCTAGGTATTCTTCCAACCATTCAATCATTGAAACATCCAAATGGTTAGTAGGTTCATCTAAAATTAAAAGACATTTTCCTTCATGCAATTCAGCCTCAATTAGTGATTGAGCAAGCGCCACTCTTTTTTTTTGTCCCCCGCTTAAATTGCCAACTTTTTCATTAATTTGATGAATGTTCAGTTTTCCTAATATCTGTTTTAAATTGCTTTCAAAATTCCAAGCATTAAGGTCATCTAATTGAGCCATTAAATCTGACATCAGATCAGTATCTTCAGATCCCTTTTCAAGAAACTCTTCATAAGCCTTTACTACCTGCACAATTGGATTGTCTAAACTTAGTAAATTATCCCAAATTGATTTTTCGAGATTGAAATTGTGGTCTTGTTGCAGCATTATTGTTTTTATATCCTTATGGACCCAAACAGTTCCATTATCCGAAGATTCTAAACCTGCTACAATTTTCATAAGAGTACTCTTTCCCGATCCGTTTCTGGCAACCAACGCAATTTTATCACCCTCTTCGATGTTCAGAGAAATGTTTTTAAATAAATGTCTTATTCCAAACGACTTACTGATATTTTCTATAGAAGCATAATGCATAACTGCAAATATACACTAAGCTTGTGTGCTATTGTAAAATGTTAGGTATGCTTTCTATTAAAACATTCAATTTTACTCATGGTTACGATAAAATATCTAACTTTGCCGATAGGTAAATAATAACCTATTAGCCTTGTATAAATCAAAAAAAATAAAATAAATTAGTCATAATGATTGCCTTTAAAAATTGGTAAATCCTATAACTTCTGACCTAAAAAAACAATAAATGTATACACACATGAAATTTATTACTAAGTCCATTTTATTCATACTACTGTTTTTTTCTACTGCCTCAATTGTAATGGCTCAAAATTCAATATTAGATAGTAAAGATTTATCTCAAATAACTGCTGATACATATAGTGATCAAGAATTACAATCGATGTTAGATAAAGCCGCTGAAATGAACATGAGCGAAGATGTTTTGTTTCGGGAATTGAATGGAAGAGGAATGAAAGCTGATGAGATAACCAAATTAAAAGCAAGGCTTAGTGGGTTTGAAAAAAATCCTAAAAAAGAATCAAATGAAGAAGAAATAAAATCCGAAAAGAGTCAAGAAAAAATAAACATTCCTAAACAAGATGAAATGCAAGAATTAAACAAAGATCTAAGCATATTTGGATCTGAATTGTTTACAAAATCAAGTTTAGTTTTTGAACCAAATATCAGAATCGCCACACCTTCAAATTATGTCCTAGGTCCAGATGATGAAATTATTATGAATATTTATGGATATAGTGAAAAGAGGTATAATTTAACCGTTAGTCCTGAAGGTGAAATATATATTCCAAATGTGGGTCCAATTCTTGTAAATGGTTTGAGTATAGAACAGGCAACAAAAAAAATCAAATCTAAATTAGCATCAACAATATATCAGGCAATTAATTCAGGTAGAACAAGTGTGCAAATAAGCTTAGGAAAAATTAAAAGTATCAGAGTAACAATTATAGGACAAGCGGAGAAGCCAGGAACTTATACCATTTCATCATTAACTACCTTATATAATTTATTGTATTTGTGTGGAGGTCCAAATGATCAAGGCAGTTATAGAAACATTCAATTATTTCGACAAAATAAACTAGAGAGAACAGCTGACTTATATTCTTTCTTGTCTAAAGGCAATCAAAGTGATAATGTATTGCTTCAAGAGGGGGATTTAATAAAAATCCCATATTACAAAGAACGAGTAAATATAAATGGAGCTGTAAAAAGAGAAGGAAAATTTGAAATGTTAGAAGGTGAATCTTTTGAGAACCTACTAGAATATTGTGGCGGATTTAAGGATTTAGCGTATAAAGAAAATTTGACAGTTTATAGACTGACAGAAAAAAACAGAAAAATAATTGATTTGAATGCTTTAGAGTTTAGTCAATTTATTGTAAAAAGTGGTGATGTATTTCAAATAAAAACAATTGGAGATGAGTACGCAAATAAAGTAAAAATATCAGGGTCTGTTTATATGCCTGGTGATTATGAACTTAAAGAAAATACAGGCTTGTTAGATATTATTAAAAAAGCTGGAGGATTAAAAGAGGATGCATATAAAAACAGGATAACAATATATCGATATTACAACAATAAAGTACCTTTTGTATCTTCTTATAAATTAGATTCACTTATTCAATCTGGCACTGATGTCTCTTTACAAAAGAATGATAAAATTATTGTGAACTCTATTTTTGATTTCAAAGATTTTCAATATGTTCAGATACAGGGTAATGTTAGAAATCCAATTCAAACAGAGTGGAAAGACAAAATGACCTTAAAAGATTTGATTACATTATCAGGTGGTATTAATCACGATGGAGATTCAACTAATATTGAAATAGTTAGAAAAATCAAAGAGAAATCAAATAATTTAAATGAAACTGAATCTTTTATTTTTAATATTGAAACCTCAAGTAATGATTTTATACTTGAGCCTTATGACATGATTTTTGTAAAAAACCAACCACGCATTATAAAAGAAAGAAATGTTATTGTTGAAGGTGAAGTTGTATTACCCGGCCGCTATATTTTAAATAAAACAAATGAACGAATTAGTGACATCATAAAAAGAGTTGGAGGATTTAAAGCCTCTGCAGATAGTAATTCTATAATAATAAAAAGAATCTTTAATAATAATATAGATAAAGAACAAAGGGAGCGAATTATTAAGAATGTTCTAACAATACCAAACGACACGGCAAATAATAATCTTAAAATGAAAGAAAATATTTATCGAGATCAGTATGTTATTTCTTTAGATCTTGATAAAATCATGGATGATAATAATTCTCCCGACAACTTATTGCTAGAAGATGGTGACTATATTACAATTGCAAAGAACTCAAATTTAGTAAAAGTTAACGGAGAGGTTTATTTTCAAACTTTTTCCCCAATCATAAAGGGTAAGCATGCTAAATTTTATATTAAGCAAGCTGGCGGGTTTTTAAATACCGCTAATAAATCAAAAGTTTTTGTAATTTACCCCAATGGAAAAGTAAAATCGGTGAAGAGTTTTTTATTTATTAAACGCTATCCCAAAATACTACCCAAATCAGAAATTTTTGTTCCAAAACAAAATGATAAAAATAAGTCTAGAATATCGGTTACTGAATTATCAATTGCGATGAGTGCACTTGCTGTCATTGCTAATATTATTATTAACTTAAAAAAATAAATTCTTTGCAAATAGTAGAAATCATCAAAAAAAAGTGGTACATATTTTTGACCATAGGATTGATATCTGGAATTTTTGGCTATGTGTATGCTTTTTTTTCAAAACCAAAATATCAAAGTAGACTTACATTTACTTTAGACGGAGGTTCTAATGAGTCAGGATTATCAGGCGCTTTAAATTTGGCATCTCAATTAGGATTGGGAGGAGGTGCAAATCAAAACATGTTTGAAGGAGATAATATCTTAGAAGTTATAAAAAGCAGAAGAATTATTGAATCTGTTTTATTAACTCCAATTGATAATAATGGTATAAGAAAGACACTTGCTGATTATTATATTAGTATTTCAAATTTCAACAACTCTCCAAAACTTAAAAACATTCATTTTACAGATATTGATCAGAAGATAAATAATCAATCAAATTTGAGAGATAGTATATTATTTGAATTATATAAAGATGTATCAAAAAATGTGTTAGAAATATCTCGACCAGATAAAAAAAATAGTATTTATGAATTAAAAGTAACTTCTAATGATGAAAAATTTTCTAAACTATTTACAGATAAAATAATTGAGACATCTGGCGCCTTCTATATAAAAATTACAAGCCAAAAAGATAGTCAAATTGTGGATGTTTTAGAGAAAAGGGTAGAATCGTTGAGAAATAACCTAAAAAATGGATTTGTATCTAAAGCAATTAATCAAGATAATAATTTAAATCCTGCTTTTTCAGAAGGTCAAGTAAATTCACAAATTCAACAATTTAATATTTTGAGTTATAGTGAAGCATATAAAGAAATGTTTAAAACATTAGAACTTGCCAGATATCAATACTTAAAAAAAACACCATTGGTACAAATAATAGATCAGGCTGATTATCCAATGGAAGTGAAGAAAACAAATAAGAAACTATTTGCTTTTTATTTTTTTATGTTTTCACAATTAGTTACCACAATAATCTTTATTATTTTAGATACATTTAGAAGAAAATAATAAGCCTGGTTTTTTCTCTTGTATTGAAATAAATGCTTCTCAAAAAATGGAATTGTTCAAAACTTTCAAAAAAGATTATTTTAATTATTTAATAAGTATAATTTTTCCATCAATAATATCTGGAATTTCTGTACCCATTTTTAAACATATTTTGGGACCAGAAAACTATGGATACTTTTCAATATGGTTAAATGCAATTTTAATTTTAGTAGCTGTTTTATCTTCTTGGATTAGTCAAAGTGTTTTAAGATTTTATCAAGAATCGGAAAACAAACAAGCTTTCATTCAAAAAACAATAATGATTTGTTTAAAGACACAATTATTATTTTTTCTACCTGTTTTTATAGCAGCTTACTTTTTTAGTAATGAAATTTTTACATCAATCTTGAGTGTTTTGCTTTTAATTGTCATATCTCATCAGTTTTCTGTGCTAGCAATTATACAATCAGGATTTCTTTCTAAAAAAGTGATCTGGTCTGAATTATTAAGAACAACATCTTTTTTTGTTATTTCAATTTATTTACTGAAGTTCACTAAAATAATTTTCATCCATTCATTATTATTGTCCAGTTTAATTTCCTATTTTATATCATTAATTTATTTAGCCTTACAATTAAAAAGAAAATGGATTAACAATCAAAAACCAATTTCTCTAGTAATTGATTTTAAATTATTCTCTTCTTTTTTTAAATATGGCGCACCAATGTCATTATGGTTTATTTTTTTTTATTTACTATCTTATATTGATAAAATTTTTATGCTTAAATTTTGTGGTCCTGTTTTTCAAGGTAATTATCAAGCAATATTTGATTTAATATATAAAAGCATCGGAATTATTATTTCACCAGTCACCACCTCGTTATTTCCTATTTTAGTACTTGCCTATCAAAATTCAAACACGCTTGAAATTAAAAAGCTTTTAAAAAAAATTTTGATTTTTGAAATAGTAGCTCTATTTATTACAAGTTTTATGTATTGGATTTTTGGGGCGAACTTATTATTACACATTTTAAAAATAAATTCTACCTCTACATATAAATGGATTGGATTTATCGTTTTACTTACCGGGTTTATTTGGCAATTTTCTATGTTGATACACAAAAAGTTTGAATTAAAAAAACAAAGTAAAGTTCTTTTATTAATAATTTTTGTTTCCTTTCTAGTGCAATTACTATTCTATTTCTTATTTCAAAAGTACAAGTCACCATTAGTGTTTCCTTTAGGATTCTTGTTTTCTGCATTAACGTATTTTTTTCTTATTTCCTTTGGAGAATTAATTGCCATTTTTAAACAAAAATTCAATCTTAATCTTAGTATTTTATGAAATTCGATACCACATATCATTTTATAAATCCCTATTTAAAACTCATACGTTACAAACAAAAATATATTTTAACATTTTTCATAATTGGCGGATTAATAGGATTTCTTTATAGCAGAAATCAAAAAATAAATTACGAAAGCAAACTGACTTTTGCAATAAATAAAGATGATTATACTTCTAATACCTCTCTTTCAAATTTAATTTCAAATCAAATCGGTTTAGAAAATACAGATCTCTTTTCAGAAGATAATATTATACATATTCTAAAAAGTAAAAAAACAATTAACAATGTATTTCTATCTGTAGATACTTTCAGTAATAAAAGTTGCACACTAGCAGATTTTTACTATCAAAATGAATTTAGAAATTCATTTTCAGAAAAAGTCAGCTTTCCAATTCATCAAAGCCTTAAAAATTATTCTAGTAAACAATTAGAAATATTAACTCAGATGAATGATGAGTTCATTTCAAAAAATATTAAAATAAATCCCATTGATAGAAACGTAAGCATTTATCAAGTTAATATTATTTCTAACAACGAAAGATTTAGTAACTCTTTCACACAAAAATTAATAAACGCAACAAATGATTTTTATTATGAAATAATGACTAACAAAAAAAAATTAATTATAGAAAACTTAGAGAAACAATTACAGGCTCTAAAGGATACTATTTATTATTTAAATAACGAAAAGGCATTTATTAAAGATTACAATCTTAACACAATAAATTTTAATTCTAAAGTTCCCATTTCAGTTATTGAAAACAAACTTTCAACTTATACTTCTCTATATAAAGAAATATTTAAGCAAGTAGAAATGGAAAAATTTAATTATCTAAAAATTACTCCATTAATACAAATTATAGACAAGCCAAAATATCCATTAAATCAAATAAAAATAAATACCCTACCTGCAATAATTTGGTTTGGATATTTTGCAGTTTTTTTCTTTTTTACATTTTCTTTTTTAAAGAAACTTATCCAAAATACTAAAGAGTGATATAAATTATTATTTCAAATTTATTTTTGATCTATCAGAAATACTAATGGAATAAAAAACATCCACTGAAAAAAGAATGATTCTAGATATGGGTTAGTAAAAGAGAAAACAATAATGAAAACAAATCCAAGAACCCAAAACTTTTTGTAAGTATTTATTTTTATAAAATTTGTTATTGTTTTTATTATTGGTAATAATGAAAATCCTATAAGTGTAAAAACCAATATTCCATATCTTAAAAGTGTTGCTAATACAAGAACTTCATATTTGTATTCTTTTTCTTCGTTCATAATGATTCCAATATTATTAAATCCTATCCCCCAAGGGTTATTTATTAACTTCTGTATCATTAATCCACTTTGTGCTGTTCTTTCTTTCCCACCAAAGCTTTTAAATTTTTCAAGACTACCTTGTTGAAAATAGTCGATAAGATTATAATTTAAATAATTGGATGTGTAGAATGAAAGACCTAAGAATATTAGGACTAAGATCAATATATATAGTAATGGAATTCCGTATTTTTTTTCAGAAATATGATATAATTGTAAAAATATAATTCCTAATGATAATGATACAAGTAATGCTGTTCGTGCAGAAATCAATGCAACAATAATAAACATGAAAACATAGAAAAATTCAAACAATCTTGATTTAAACATTGGAACTATGATAATAATTCCAGCTGCAAAAAATAACATATTTCCATATACATGTAATGTAAACCCAAGGCCATATTGATTATCTATATTTGGGTCTTTAAAAAAAAACTCTACAAAATTATAGCCCATCAACATTAGATAATATAATGCGAGAACCAAAAAAAATGAAATAAAGGAAAATATTACTAGAACTTTTATTAAATACTCTTCTTTAAAATTATCTTTTACATAAGTTCCAATGGCTATCCATAGAAAAGGGAAGAATGTATATTTAAGAGTTAATTCTATTTTGTCTTGTATATTAATTTCACTAATACTAATATAAAATATAAAAAAACAGGAAAGCGTTAGCCACCAAAATAGTAGATAATCATTTATATTTATTTTACTGTTGAGTATAAAACTTAAGACTACTATTAAAATCATAATAATAGCTGTGACCAACTGAAATGAATTTGGAAAAAGTAATACCAATACACCAAGTATTAGTAATAAAACATTCATTAAATATTTCAAAGTAAACCTTCTTTAATGTAAATCAATTTATTTAAATATCTGAACTAATAACTACTCGAACTAAATTTTTTAATTAATCCCTTTTCACCTTACTTCTCTCAACTCATCCCAGATTGTTGTAAATCTTTTGCTTCGCATTTCTTGGCGCATTTTCCAATCTCGTTTTGTGCCTAATGCTGCAAATTTTACCAAATCTGTTTTAATGCCAAAATTAATATTATCCATTATTTGCATTAATTTTTTTTGATTTAATTTTTCTATAGGTTCAAACAAATTGTATTGTATCATATTTGCCGGAACGATATCTCCTAATATGATGCCCGCTTTGATATACTTGCTTCCTTTTTGGTATAACATTTCTACTAAAGGCATTACATGACTTATCATTACATTCGTTAAATCCGTAGCAGAAGGTAAATTTATATAAGCTGTTTTTGAAGCTGGAGAATAATCAGCCTGAAAATGTGTTGTGTCGTTTTTAACAACAAATACTGTAATTGTTTTACAAGCACCTTTTTGTCGCCTTAGTTTTTCTGCAGCTCGAGAAAGGTAAGTTGATACAGCCTCTTTAAGTGCTTGCAATTCATACACTGGTTTGCCAAACATTCTTGTTGTAGCAATCATTTTTTTTGTTGTTAAGGGATCTTTCATTTCAATGCAAGGAAACCCTTTTAATTCCTTAATCAAGCGCACACCTACAATACCGCCCAAGTTTTTTCTTGCCCACTCTTCATTCATATTTCGCAAATCCCATCCTGTATTGATATTGAAGAGTCTCAACTTTTTTGCATTAGCATTTCCCACACCCCAGATATCTTCAATTGCTGTTTTTTCCAATGCTTCTCTTTGCTGAGAAGGAGTTTGAAGAACCACGACACCCTTTGTTCCAATCTTGTCTTTTTTTGCTAATCGATTTGCTACTTTAGACAATACTTTTGTTGGCGCTATTCCCACAGAAACAGGAATTCCTGTCCATAATTCAGTAGTGCTTTTTAAAAAAAGTGCATAATCGTATAGTTTGTTTTCATTTATTCCGGTTAGGTCTAAAAATGATTCATCAACAGAATATACTTCTACCGATGGAGATAAAGTTCGTAACGTTTCCATTACACGTTGACTGATATCACCATATAAATGATAATTGCTCGAAAATACCGCTACTTTATTCTTTTCAATTGCTAATTTATTTTGATAGTAAGGCTCTGCCATTCTAATTCCTAGTTCCTTTGCTTCATCGGTACGAGACACAATGCAGCCATCATTGTTGCTTAATACAACTACAGGCTTCCCATGTAAAGAAGGCTTAAATAACCTTTCACAGGCAGCATAAAAACTATTGCAGTCAACGATTGCCTTCATGAGTTAATAGATTGAAAATTCATTTTTATATCATTTTTATTTTTTTGTAGTACAACAAAAATTTGTGATATAAAACATTGTAAACTGTAAATTATTTAATTAAATTTATGTACAACAATAAAATCTTATTTTATGAAAAGATTTTTTTTATTCTTGTTTATAGTTCTGTTTTCTATTACAAGTTTTGCTCAAAAATTAAAAAATGCGTCAGGCAATACGATTGGTCATATTGAAGATGGCAGGGTAAAGAATTCGTCAGGTAATACTATTGGTTATTTTGATGATAATAAGGTTAAAAATTCGTCAGGTAATACTATTGGTTATTATGAAGATGGTCGAGTGAAAAATTCATCTGGCAACACGATTGGTTATGTTCAAGATGGCCGAGTGAAAAATTCATCTGGCAACACGATTGGTTATGTTGAAGATGGCCGGGTAAAAAATTCATCAGGTAACACCATTGGTTATTACGAAAGCATCAAACCATCACAAGCTGCATTGTATTTCTTCTTTTTTTTTGATTAAAGATTTTAAAGAACTTATATATATCTGTGTTGTTGAAAAAAATGCCACTCGTTTTTCTCTAAATAAAGTATTTATAATTCTAATTGGCAGCTCAATTGTTAGGGATAAAAATACTAAAATCAAATAATGAATTGTACCAAAATATTTCTTCCAATATATTCTTCTTGAATTAATTGAATATAAAAGTCTTTTTTCTTTTTCCTTTTCACCACTTCCACCTCCTTCATGAATTATATTACATGAAGTAGTATAGTGAATTTTATAACCTTTGTTTATGACGCGCTTACTTAAATCAAGATCTTCAAAATAAACAAAAAATCTATCATCCATTCCTCCAATTTCCTTTAAAACACTTCTTTTTATTAAGAAATAACTTCCCATAATATGATCAACATCTCTACTTTCAGAATGATCCCATTCTTTCATGATTGGAGTTGGTAAAAAAACAGTTGGAAATAATTTAGACAGTGAAGTTAATTCAAATACAGAGCTGATAAAAGACGGAAATCTTCCGCAAGTTCGAATAATTTCACCATGTTCATTTTTTTGTTGAGGCCCAATTATTGCGTATTCTGGATTGTTTTCCATAATACTATCCAATTTTTCAAGCACCATTAAAGAAGATTCAGTATCTGGATTTAATAATAAAACATAGTCCCCATTACAAATTTCAAATGCTTGATTACATGCTTTTCCGAATCCAATATTTTCATCATTTTTAATTAAAGTAATTTCCTTGTTTTTTAAAACATTTAGGGAGTTGTCTTTTGAACCATTGTCAACAACAATAATATTACAAACCAGATTGTCTTTTTTTTCATTTAAATAACATAAAAGTGCATTAATTGTTTTGTTTCCAGAATTCCAGTTTATAACAATTATATCTACGATTGTTGTGGTTTTCATGTATTGATTTTATTAAAAATAAGTAATTTCCATCACAAGCTGTATTGTATTTTCTTCTCTTTTGATTAAAGATTTTTGCTTCTTTAATTTAATTACATCAACATATTTTCATTTTTGAAAGTAGGGCTTTAAATTGCGACATCAAATTGAAAATCATGAACACAAAACTATTTGTAGAAAAATTACAAACCGCTATTCATCCTCTTCGTCAAGAAATCATTAATCATAAAGTCTATAGCGCTATCAATAATCTTGATGACTTAAATATTTTCATGAATTATCATGTTTTTGCAGTTTGGGATTTTATGTCTTTATTAAAATCTTTACAAAATAATTTAACCTGCACCTCTATCCCATGGTTCCCTGTCGGATCGGCAGATACAAGATTCCTAATCAATGAAATTGTAACTGGTGAAGAGTCCGATATAGATCAACAGGGAAATAGAAAAAGCCATTTTGAAATTTATCTTGATGCGATGAGGCAATCAGGAGCAAATGTTTCTTGTATAGAAACATTTACATCAACACTAAAACAATCAGGTGATTTTATAGTAGCTTTCAAAGAATCAAATACACCAATTGCTTCGCAAAAATTTGTGAACAACACATTTGAGATTATTCAGTCTGGAAAAACTCATTTGCAAGCAGCAATATTTACTTTTGGCAGAGAGGATTTAATTCCTGGAATGTTCCATTCAATTATTAATGATATTGATAAAAAATTCCCTGATAGCATTTCTATTTTTAAATATTATTTGGAACGACATATAGAGGTAGATGGTGATCATCACAGTCATCTGGCGTTAAAGATGACAGAAAACCTTTGTTGTACAGATGAACAATATTGGGAAGAAGCAACAGTAGCAACTATTGCTTCTCTTCAAAGCAGAATTTCATTATGGGATGGTGCTTATGATGAAATTATACAACTATCAAAATAGATATTTAGAGTTTCATATTGCCGTCAGAATCTAACTCAACTATATCAAAACCGAATTTTTTCAAACCAGGTAATATTTTTTCTTTGTCACCTACCAATAAAATATTCATTTTATTTGATTGAATCCATTTTTTTGCTAATTCGTCTATTTGGGCTTTTGAAATATTTTTTAAAATATTGTTTTGTGATTTAATGAAACTTCCTTCCAAATTGTATTCTAATAATTTAGAAACAAAACCAGATTTTTGTCCGGGCGTTTCATATTGTAATGCATCTCTTTGTCCTAGAGCGCTTTTCATGAAAATTATTTCATCTGTTGTAATTCCATTTTTTGAATAATTGTCCATTTCTTTCAAAACCTCACTCAGTGCACTATCTGTTGCACTGGCTTTGATACCAGAGCTAAAAATAAAATCTATCCCATATTTATCACCGCTGAAGCTAGATCTTGCACCGTATGTCCAACCTTTATCTTCTCTTAAATTTAAATTTAATCTGCTGTTGAAATTTCCGCCTAATACATAGTTCATTAAATCGGATTGATAATATTCGCCTATTAAATCGTATTTCATGTTCACTGCTTTCACAATTGTAAATTCGGTTTGTGCAGCTTTAGGCACATCAACTAAGTAAATAATAGTTTTTTCATCTTTATAATTTAAGGTAGGATTTTCAATTGGCAAATTATTATTAGGGAGTTGATTTAAAAAAAAAAGCTTAGGCATAATAACTTCTTCGGTAACATCTCCTACAATTACAATTTTTGTTTTATTAGAAGTTAAGTAAGTTGTATAGTAATTTTCAACATCAGTCAA
>Ga0114959_10002047_pt1 | contig 16954 bp, 21 predicted proteins | sample C_130625_EF_Meta_FD_87317 | JGI IMG/M metagenome (GOLD analysis project Ga0114959, IMG submission 87317) | Freshwater microbial communities from Lake Croche, Canada to study carbon cycling - C_130625_EF_MetaG | ecosystem: Environmental > Aquatic > Freshwater > Lake | place: Lake Croche, Canada...
CCAAGGTAGGTGTTGCCATTTGTTTCGAGGTAGCCGATCAGCCGCATCTGACGAATCTTGTGAATGACGGAGCGCAAGTGTTGTTCGCCGCTTCTAACAACGCAACATATTTGGGCACAAACCAGCCGGCACAACAATTTGAGATTTCTCGCTTTAGCGCGATTGCACACGAACGGTCCATGGTTGTTGCAACTACATCAGGAGTGTCCGGCGTAATTTCAGCTAATGGAAACATCGATAATCGCTTTGCTGGCGTAGGCGGAACAGTATTCATCGCAAAAGTTGGTTTGGGAACTAATAAAGCTTTCACGGACCAACATCTTTCACTTAGGTTTCTCTTTATCGCAATCCTGATCGGTTTACTCGCAGTGCGCAGATTGCGAATGCGAACCATTTCGCGGGGCGATGATAGGTCACAACAGTGATGGAATTTCGTACAGGTATGGTTGAACAGTGAGCAAGACGTCTTATGAATCTCTCGGCAAGATCTTGGTGATTATTCCGACATATAACGAAATCGAAAGTCTGCCCGTGATTGTCGCAGCTGTTCGACAGAACGCTCCTTCGGTATTCATCTTGGTTGCTGATGACAATTCGCCCGATGGCACTGGCGCTCTAGCTGATGAGCTTGCTCTGAGCGATTCACAGGTTAAGGTCCTTCATCGCAAGGGTAAAAATGGGTTAGGCGCTGCATATCTCGCCGGTTTTTCTTGGGCAAAGACCCACGACTTCGATGTTGTTGTTGAGATGGATGCCGATGGCTCACATCGTGCGATTGATTTACCGGTGATACTCGCTGCGTTAGTTGATGCTGACGCAGTCCTTGGGTCGCGTTGGGTTAAGGGTGGGGAAGTGGTCAACTGGCCGCTACGCCGGAAATTACTTTCACAGGGCGGAAACTTTTATACGCGCTTGATGTTGAGCATTCCTCTGCGTGATGCCACAGGCGGTTTTCGAGCATACAGAATGTCGGCTTTAGACGCGATGGATGTCCAGTCTGTTCAAAGTGAAGGATATTGTTTCCAAGTCGATTTGGCGTGGCGGGCCGTGCAGCACCAATTAAGAATTGCCGAGGTTCCGATCACCTTCGTTGAGCGAGAACTTGGCATCAGCAAAATGGATTCCAGCATTGTTAAAGAAGCCTTATTGCGCGTAACCGTTTGGGGTTTTGAAAAGCGTAATGCGCAAATCAAACGTTTGTTTAAAAAAGGTTAAGCGCTTCTCATTGCATCGTAATGACGCAAATCATGAAGTTTCATCACAAAAATTTCAGCAAGCTCGTCTTCGGATCGGCGCTCACGAACTATTTCGTAATGTGACCGGCGGGTTCGAATTGGAGGGCGCTCGGGAAGTTCCACACCGGGCAATCCAGCAGTTTCGCCACACGCGCATTCCCAAGTGCTCGGGATGTCTTCAGCATCAGCGGCAAACGGAAGGGTGGTTTTATGGTTATCCACGCAAGTGTAAGTAACTAGTCGAATCGCCACGTGATCGCCACGGTCGATTTCGTAACTTACGTGACTCATTGAACTGCCTCGCATTGAATCATCAGACATGATGACCTCCTGAGTGTGATTGATTTTTACAATCTGTTATCGGTTATGTACCCACGTTAAATTGCCTCAAACACAAATTTTGGGAAACTTACCCTCGATAAGTGTTGGCTCTTTTCATTGTGGAAAACTTGGGCTGGTTGTTTATCAGGAAACAATCAATTTTTTTATTGCCCAGAGATAGATGTACAGAACGAGCTGAAATTTGCTGAGCACAGTCGGTGCACAAAGAGCTACAAAGCAGCACAAAAAGCCGGACACACTTCATAAATTGAATTCTGGCATCCAATAAGTATTTAGCCGATAAGATACATTATGTCAATCTAAAGATATTCGCCACAGCACACCATTGACATCACCCAAAGCCTTACCCACCTAGGCCCTGCTCGGTTTCCTCGAACGTGGCCTAGCGAAGCAATTTACAAGTCTCGCAGCCCAAATCTAAGTGAACTGAGACCAGAAACCTGCTCAGAGCGTTTCTAAGAGTCTTGGAAAGCCTCAGGACTCGGACATGAACAAACCAGATTTCGGTCGCCGTAAGCGCCGTCAATCCGTCGTACCGGCGGCCAGTACTTGTTAGCTCGTGGACTCGCACTCGGGTAAGCGCCAACAATTTGGTCGTAAGCCTGATCCCAGCCCGAAAGCAAGAACTCAGCGGTGTGTGGGGCATTAACCAGTGGATTGTCTTCGAGTGACCAAATCCCCTGTTCAACCTGAGCAATCTCTGCCCTAATTGCTTTCATGGCCGCAACAAAACGGTCGAGTTCGACCAAAGATTCGCTTTCAGTTGGCTCAATCATCAATGTGCCAGGCACTGGGAAGGACATGGTCGGAGCATGGAAACCGTAATCCATCAGGCGTTTAGCCACATCATCCACGCTGATTCCGCTTTGTTTTGTGATTTCGCGTAAATCTAGGATGCATTCGTGTGCGACTAGTCCCCGATTTCCTCGATACAAGACTGGAAAATCATTTTCTAGCTCGTGCGCTAAGTAGTTGGCACTTGCAACAGCGACCGAAGTGGCATCCTTTAGGCCGGCAGAACCCATGAGGCGAATGTATGCCCAAGCAATCGGCAGAATGCTGGCACTTCCCCACGGCGCTGCACTTACAGCCCCAACACCACCATCGGCATAACCTTGGCCGATCGGTCCTGCTTCAGGGCGCAGTGGATGCGAAGGTAAGTAAGGTGCCAAGTGCGCACGAACCGCAACTGGCCCTACCCCTGGCCCACCGCCACCGTGTGGAATCGCAAAGGTTTTATGTAAGTTCAAATGTGATACATCCGCGCCGAATTTACCCGGTTTGGCTAATCCAACGAGCGCATTCAGATTCGCGCCATCTACGTAAACTTGACCCCCAGCCTCATGAATCAGTTCACAAATTTCTTGCACGGATGCCTCGTAAACGCCGTGTGTAGACGGGTAAGTAATCATCAGAGCAGAAAGTGAATCTGCGTTTTGGGCAATTTTCACTTTCAGGTCTTCGATGTCAACGTTGCCTTGATCGTCACAGGCCACAACAACCACACGCATTCCCGCCATCACAGCTGATGCAGCGTTGGTTCCGTGCGCACTACTTGGAATCAGACAAAGATCACGCTGTGACTGGCCCTGTGCTTGGTGGTAAGCGCGAATCGCGAGTAAGCCCGCAAACTCGCCTTGCGAGCCAGCATTTGGCTGCAAGTTCACGCTGTCGTAGCCAGTTACTTCAGCCAACCAGCTTTCGAGTTGATGAATCATTTTCAGGTAGCCAGTAACAGTATCCAGCGGTGCAAACGGATGGATGGCCCCAAACTCTGGCCAAGTAACAGCAGCCATCTCGGTGGTGGCATTGAGTTTCATTGTGCAAGAGCCAAGTGGAATCATCGAGCGATCAAGGGCAATGTCTTTATCACTTAGTTTGCGAATGTAACGGAGCATGTCTGTTTCACTGTGGTACGAGTTAAACACTTCATGAGTCAAGAATGAATCGGTTCGAATCAACTCAGATGAGATAGCAGTTTCGTTGATGAAGCCAGCAACATCACTAGGCAGAGTCGCTCCCGTTACTTCGCTAAGTGCTTGCCACAATGTAGTAACAGTTTCAAAAGTGGAAGTTTCATCGAAGCTGACACTTACTGTGTCATGTCCCCCATCGTAAATGGCGATACCTTTAGCGCGAGCGGCACTTACGATTTCGGCACTTTTACCAGGTACAGAAATCTGGACTGTGTCGAAGAAATCAGATGTTGTGTTCAGTCCTGCTTCGGCTACTCCCCTGGCAAAAGCCACGGCTAACTGATGGGTGCGAGTTGCAATTTTCTTAAGTCCGCGTGGCCCATGGTAAACCGCATACATCGAAGCCAAAACGGCTAACAAAACTTGTGCAGTACAAATGTTGCTAGTTGCCTTGTCGCGACGAATGTGTTGTTCCCGTGTCTGGAGCGCCAAGCGATACGCCATGTTGCCTGCGGCATCCTTGGTTACGCCAACTAGGCGGCCAGGTAGTGAACGTTCTAACCCAGTACGCACCGCCATGAAACCGGCGTGCGGCCCACCGAAACCTAAAGGCACACCAAACCTTTGCGTTGAGCCAACTGCGATGTCAGCGCCCCAACTTCCTGGAGATGCAATCAGAGTGAGTGCTAAAAGATCGGTAACAGCGACAACTAAAGCATCTGTTGAATGAGCGGCCTTTACCAAATTAGTTAAGTTGCGAATTGCACCGCTGCTTGCAGGATAACTGACGAGCAAACCGAAACATGTCTCAGGAAGTTTGTTTTCATTTTCAACATCTATTAGGTGAATGTTGATTCCGAGTGGTTCTGCACGAGTTTGTAGTACGGCTAACGTCTGCGGATGGGTATCGCTGTCAACCAAGAAAGTGTTCGACTCTGATTTACTCATGCGACGGATCAAAGTCATGGCTTCGGCAGCAGCTGTTGATTCGTCCAGTAGAGATGCACTGGCAATGTCTAGTCCGGTTAGGTCAGTGACCATAGTTTGGAAGTTAAGTAATGCTTCCAAACGCCCCTGGGAAATCTCGGGCTGGTAAGGCGTGTAGGCCGTGTACCACGCTGGATTTTCAAAGATGTTTCGTGCAATCACACCTGGTGTGTACGTTCCGTAGTAGCCCAAGCCAATCATCGGTGTTAGTACTGTGTTTAAGTTAGCTAATTCGCGCAGTTCGGCGAGAACTTCTGCCTCAGATTTACCGGCATCAAGATTTAGTGGTTCTGTTAGTGCGATGCCAGTGGGAACTGCGGCATCGGTTAATTCAGTTAAGGATTCGTAACCAAGAGTTTTAAGGATGTGCGCCAATTGATCTGAGTTTGGCCCAATATGCCGGTCAGAGAACTCGTTGGTTGTTGAATGGACGCTAGTAATTAAGTCTGACACGAAAACCCCACAGAAAAGACGGATGCGCTAACGCATCTCCCCCTCTGTTGCTGTGGTGCTCCAGAGTTGCCGATTCCGTAAGGTCCCTTTGCCTGAGAGGTTGTGAGGATATTTGCCCCGTCGGCGCTGCGTCTAGACGCAGACTCTCCCTTGCAGAATCATAAGCAACCTCAGTCTAACCCAGATGCCCGCAAAGCGAGAGTTAGGCACCCTCGCGGGCGCGACGACGCATTGAAAGTTCGTCTGTGGCTGAATCCTCTTGGGTTTCGTCAATAGTGCGCTCACTCGGCAACTGACTGAGACTACCTTCAACTTCTTTCCAAACCCCATTTAGCGCAATACCGAAGACAGCCTGGCCATGAGCCAACAAGTCGACAATCTCATCAGTTGACATGCAGGCGTAGACGCTGGCTCCATCGCTCATGAGTGTGATCCGAGTTAGGTCGCCAAGGCCGCGTGTGCGTAAGTATTCGATAGCAGTCCGGATCTGCTGAAGGGAAACTCCAGTGTCAAGCAAGCGCTTAACTACCTTGAGTTCAACTATGTCGCGGAAACCATAAAGTCGTGCAGTCCCTGAACCAGTTGCCGGGCGAACGGTTGGCTCTACTAAACCTGTACGAGCCCAGTAGTCCAACTGACGGTAAGTAATGCCTACTACCCCAGCAGCAACCGGACCCCGGTAGCCAAGGTTAGCTAAATCAGCCAACGAGGATTCTTCTGGGAATAGCCCCTGTTCTTGTGCCACGAGCTTGGCCTGTGCGCGGGCAACTTCTTCAGCAACTGATTCTGCTGAGGTGCCTTCATGCTCTGACATCAACTAACTCCTTGGTGAAGTGCGGGCGAACCCGCGGGGAACCTTCGGACTCTCACAATATGTGCATCCAAGGTTGAGGTCAATCATGCGGGCTGCGACACGCCGACACTCAAGTATAAATGTTTACCTGAGGGTTTGGTTGATGTTTGAAAAGCCTGATTTCGCTAGGAAAAATCCTCTGGTTTTATTTGATCCAGGAATTCCCGAAATTGCGCCAGCTCAGTATCTTCATCTTCGGCTGGCTCTTCGCCATCTTCATCCGTGATGAACTGGCCGGCAATATCCATAATGTCATCTGCCACGAAAATTGGGACTCCTACCCGCAGAGCCAGCGCAATAGCGTCTGATGGCCGCGAACTAACCGGATCATGGTTTGCGAACTGCAACAAAGCGTAGAAAATCCCATCTTGCAATTCAGTGATGGACACAGCAGTCAGAGCGTCCTGGAAGTTTGTAATCACATCTGCGAGCAGATCGTGGGTCATGGGTCTTGGCACTTCAACAGCGTCTAAAGAAAGAGAAATAGCGCTAGCTTCTGGCGCACCAATCCAGAGCGGTAAAAATCTGGGGCTGTTTTTTTCACGCAGTATTAAAACCGGCTGATTTGAGGGAAACTCAATCCGGATTCCAACTACTTCTACTTGGGCCATATGGCTAGTGTATGGCAGATGTTAAATCTGCTCGTCCAATAGTTGACGAAGAACTAATTCGTGCAAACGTAAAATTGCATTTGAAATCTGCAATGCGGCTTCTTGAATTTCAGCTTTAGATGCACCGTTTCGTCCAGAACGCGCCGCAGTAATTAGGGGCGCGAATAAATCAATTTCTCTACTGGCTGAAGATTTCACTGTTTTAAGATGCCGCGGTTCAAGGCCAAAACCTGCCAACGAACGCGCCGTTTCGACAATTGCTAAGTCGCGGCCATTGAAGTGACCTTGTTCGTCAGGGTTAATCAGACCAAAAGTAATGAGGTCCTTAGTTAACTGCTCTGCGTCCTCAACGTTGGCCAACAATTCTTCGTGCGTTAAGCGAACAGCTTTCGCACTGGCTGATTCATCGATGGAATCAGTGCTGACTAATACACGTGGTGGCTTTGGCGTCACATCGCCGATTGCTGGTGGCTCTAGACCCCGATCCATTGCATCGATATGGGTACGAATGACTTTCAGAGGCAGAAAATGATCACGCTGCATACGAAGGATGTATCGCAGACGTTCAATGTCGATCAAAGTGAATTTACGGTAGCCACTTGCTGTACGTGTTGGAGTAACTAATTCGTGTGTTTCAAGGAAGCGAATTTTTGAAATGGTTATTTCGGGAAATTCTTGAATGAGCCGATTGATAACTTCGCCAATTGTGAAAAGTGCATGCCCCGAAGTTTGACGCGTTAGTTCCTGAGCCATTTATCCGCTATGCCTGATCCTGATTTGAAATGAAGACAAATCGATACTTACCAATTTGTACATCATCATTATTGGCTAAAACTGCATCAGTAACCAAATTGCGATTGACGTAGGTACCGTTCAAACTTCCAGAGTCGGTGATTGACCACTGGCCATCTACGCGAACGATCTTTGCGTGTTGACGCGACACAGTTACGTCGTCAAGAAAAATAGAACTTTCAGGTGAGCGACCTATTGATACGGGTTCTGAGCTAGCCGCGTTCAAGGTAAAGCGAACACCTTCAAGCGCACCGCGCGTCACAACAAGTACGGCGTTGCCCGAGGCAATCTCCTGAAAGTGTTCTGGATTGACTGCAGGAAATTCTCTCGTGTCCAAAGTCTTCTCGAGATCGTAAACGCCTGTTAGCTGCGGAGTCGAAGTTAAACCTGCACCGCAAGACGAACAAAAGCGAGCGCCTACTTCATTCTCATGTCCACAAGTTGGGCAGTTAGCCATCGTAGCTTTCGCCTATCTATTCGCCAGTAATTTGTTGATACGCTACCGCGTCAAGCAACTCCGCGAGGGCTATTTCGGAATTTTCTACTGTGATGTCTGCAATCCAGCCTTGGCCATAAGGATCTGAATTTAGTACTTCAGGAGCAGTCTCTACCCCATCGTTTCGAGCCGAAACAGTTCCAGAAACCGGCGCATAGATGTCGCTCACGCTCTTGGTCGATTCCACTTCGCCACACTGTCCACCAGCAGTAACAGTGGCGCCAAGTGCGGGCAGGCTCACGAACACGATGTCGCCAAGCGCATCCTGCGCATAATCAGTAATGCCAAATCGAACGGTGTTTTCGTCTACCGCAAGAACCCATTCGTGTTCAGCGGTGTATTTCAAATTGTCAGGTGTATTTGCCATGGGTCAAGCGTACGCCATGACGTGCTAAGGCATCTGCAGAGGTACCGTGGCGTTAATTTCAACATCTGACATCTCGGTGATTACGACTTTGCCGCCCCCAGTTTGAACGGTATCAACCAAGCCGCCCGGAATTCGCAGAGCTGGTGCCAACACTGTGCTATCACCTATTACCTTGATAGAGATTGGCAAATGAAGTTCTGTGCCAGCAACCGACACTCCAGTTTCAGTATCTGCAAACCAGGTATTGGCCACCACTCGTACGGCTAGGTCCTGATCGGAAATCTCAATTCCTCGGGCGCCCGAATCTCGAAGTTCTTGAATAGCGTCAAGCATGGTTGTTGCAGTTATGTTTTCTGAAATCGTCACCAGAATGCCTGACCCCGCTAATTTCTGAGTGCCGGCTAGTTCAGCCAAGGCATTAGCGCGTCGTTTGGCTTCAGTTACCGCTTGGTACTCGTTGCCGCCAAGAAGTGTCTGCCGAGCGGTTTCTAAGCGAGTTGCCTCGGCTTGTAGCCGTGCTTCACGTCCAGCTAAGTCGTCAAGGACTGCGACTAGGTCGCTCTGGCGGGCATTGGTCAAAACAGCGCTAGCCGCTCCTCCGCTGATTGCGGCTGTGGTAGCAAAGCCAAGTAGTACGAAAATTACAGTTAAAAGTACCTGAGTCCGACTTAGATGTGGACGGAGTGAACGACGTAAACGAAGACGTGCGATGCGACCACTCTTCGCTGGACGGTGTTTAGAAGGGCCAGCCATTATCAGGCCTTCAATAAGTGACGGCGGATGGCTGCAACGTTGGCGAAAATACGCATCGACAGCACGACCACTACGCCGGTAGACATCTGTGAACCTACGCCGAGCTGATCACCCAAGAAAACAATCACAGCCGCCACGACAACGTTCGAGAGAAACGAGATCACGAAAATGCGGTCATTAAAAATGCCGTCGAGAACTGAGCGCAAAGCTCCAAATACAGCATCTAGTGCTGCGACAACTGCAATGGGCAGGTAAGGCTGAAGCCATAACGGCACGGTTGGATGCAAAATCAATCCAAGAACAATGCCTACAATCAGGCCGATAGCAGGAATCACTGTTTGCCTCCAGATAGGTTCACTGAACTTGATGCAGCAGGAATTGTTGTTTCACCAAGAGTTGCTAGGTTCCAGACTACGCCGTATTTGTTTGATAACTCTTCAAGCATTAACCCCGCCACACCGTCACGGAATGTTCCGGCAGTTGCATCCGCTGATTCACTAATTGCCACAATTCGATACGGTGGGGAAAGTGGTCGGTAGTCCACCAATATTGCTTCGCCAGCATTACGAATTGCCGAAAGTGCAGTGAGGCGCTGTCCATTAATAGCGATGCCAGTAGCGCCCGCCGCCCAAAGTCCATTTACGACAGATTGCACATCACGATCTTGTACCTGGCCTAAACGAGTCTGCGAATCTGTACCTGAGTTTGGTGCATCGTCCAGAGTTACCTGTAAACCCGGACCAGATAATTCGGTGAACCCGGTTGCTCTACGGAGTACTTCTAGGCGTTTCTGCGACTGCTCGCCAAGAGAAGTCCCTGCTAGATGTGCACTCTCTGCTGCGGCCAAGTCTGCGTTTGATTGAACAACATTTTTCTGAGCCTGATCCACCCGTTTGTCAGCGATTTTTATCCGATCAATTAATGCTTGACGGGTGGAATTGACCTGGGCAGATTGTGCGCGTTTGTCGACAACCGCGGCTATGAAAACTAATGCTAAAAGGACCGCAGAAGTGGCAGCTAATATTTTTATGAGCGGGGATGTATGTCGATCAGCTCCCGCCGATTCATAGTCGGAAGCAACCGCATCAGAAAGCAGTGAATCAAGAGATGGATTACTGCTCAACTGCTCCCCTAACGTTTTCTAAACTGCGGTATTGGTTGGCATAGAGCGCTGCCCCATACCAATACAAGGCTAATCCCCATATGAGAAAGGCATACGCAATATTGTGTGCCATTACTCCGACGCTGTTATGGAACGTGCCAAGTAAGACCAAGGGAAATGCCCAAAGAAGATTCATTGTGGCGGCCTTGCCAATGAAATGTACTGGAAAGCCTGCATAACCCTTTTGCTTAAGCAGCCAGATTAATACCAGCATAAATAAATCGCGAAGAAGGAAAAGTGCCAACAGAATAATCGATAATTCGCGCGTAATGACTAACGCCAAAATTGCGGCGGCGACATAAAGGCGATCTACCAGCGGATCCATTAATTCACCAAGGCGAGTGCGTTGGTTTAACTTTCTAGCGGCGTACCCATCGAGCCAATCAGTAAAGCCACTTATGAATAGCACAATAATTGCGGCTGGGTAATTGCGTTGCGAAGTTATCAGCCAGAAGAAATATGGAACCCCGACCAGTCGCAGAAAACTAAGCGAATTTGGAACATTGAAATTTTCGCTCATCTAACTAACTTATTCACTTAATTCAGAAATTACGGACTCCGCCACTTCCCGAACAGACATGCGTTTATCCATGGCAGCTTTTTGGATCCAACGAAAAGACTGTGGCTCGTCTAGAGCTAGTTTGGTTTGTAAAAGTCCTTTTGCTCGATCCAAGATCTTACGAGTCTCAAGTGATTCAGCGAGGCTATCGCGTTCGGACCCGAGAGTTTGCATGTCCGCAAACCGGCTCTTAGCGATTTCGATAGCCGCGACAACATCCGCCTCGGTAAACGGTTTCATTACGTAGCCCATCACACCTGCACTGCTAGCTTGCGCAATGATGTCTGCCTGCCCAAAAGCTGTCAGTAAAACCACAGGAATGTGTTGCCGAACACTATGAGCCACTTCGATACCATCCAGAAGCGGCATCTTTACATCTAGTACAGCAACATCGGGTTGCAGTTCTTTTATAGCGGCTAATGCGGCTTTTCCGTCGCTTGCTTGTCCGACGACTTCATAGCCTGCGTGAGTCAGCAACTCGACAAGATCCATCCTGATGATAGATTCGTCATCTGCGACTACTACCCGAGTTTTAGTCATGTGCCTAGCCTATGTGCACAGCTGGCATAAGGCACGGTAGCCTAGTGTGCACGCCCTGGTACTCCAACTGGCAGAGAGCGCGGTCTCAAACACCGTTCAGTGTGGGTTCGAATCCCACTCAGGGCACCATCTGCTACAGGCTCGAAATTGAGCCTCTGCTTTTAGCAATAGAACCCAACAAACCGTTCAAGAATTTTGCAGACTTTTCTGTGCTTAAAGTTTCGGCAATGTCCATCGCTTCAGAAACAATTACTGACGTATCGGTGTCTTGATACCAAACCAATTCAGCAACAGCAACACGTGCAATAGCGCGATCTAGGGCAGGCATGCGTTCAATCGTGCGATCAGCGAGGTAAGTAGAAATGATTTCATCGATGCGTTGCGTGTTATCAGCAACTACTTGTGCGATCTCTACTGCATATTCATTTACTTCAGGGTTGCGTTCAAAAACCTCTGCTATTGAAACAGAGCGCTGCTCCGCTTCGAATAACGCTTCTACCGCTCGTGACCGTGCTTTACTTCTAGTGCGCACTTAGTTGACGCGACCTAGGTATGAACCGTCACGTGTATCGACTTTGACTTTTGTATTTGATTCCAAGAACAGAGGTACCTTGATTTCGGCTCCAGTTTCAAGTGTTGCTGGCTTGGTTCCTGCGCTGGAACGATCGCCCTGAAGACCTGGCTCAGTGTAAGTAACCATCAACTCAACGCTAGCTGGAAGTTCTACGTAGAGTGCGACACCTTCATGAATCGCCACAACTGCATCTTGGTTTTCCAACATGTATTTGGATGCATCGCCCACAATCGCATCTGAGATTGGGTATTGATCGTAATTGTCTAAGTCCATGAATACCCAATCGTCGCCATCGCGATACAGGTACTGCATGTTGCGCTTATCAACGTTTGCCGTTTCAACTGAGACACCCGCATTGAAGGTCTTGTCCACTACTTTGCCGGAGAGGATATTCTTGAGCTTGGTTCGCACGAAGGCCGGGCCCTTGCCTGGCTTTACATGCTGAAAATCAACAACTGCCCAAAGTTGGCCGTCAATGTTGAGGACTAAGCCATTTTTTAGATCGTTTGTGCTTGCCACTTTTTTGCTCCTTGTTACCTATCCGATTTCTTGCAATTCATATTCGAAAACTGTCAGATTCTCGTACCCAGATTCAGTGACAACTATTGTGTCTTCAATACGCACTCCACCTTGATCAGACAGATATACGCCAGGTTCTATAGTTATGACTGTTCCTGCCTCAAGTGTAGTGGTGAGTGCTCTAGACAGAAACGGGTCTTCATGTATCTCTAATCCCACACCGTGACCGAGGCCGTGTCGGAAATACTCTAAGTGTCCAGTCGTAGTTAGTGACTGAATTGTTTGGTCTAAAACTTCAGCGCCCACTACGCCGGCTTTGACCGAAGATCTAGAAGCGCTTTGAGCTTGCAAAACTGCCTGATGGATTTCGGTCTGCCAAGATGTTGGTTGGCCCACTACAAAGGTACGAGTGCAATCGCTGTGGTATCCAGAAACCTTGGCACCAAAATCAATCTTTAAGAGATCGCCGGCGCAGATAGTTCTGTCTGTTGGCTGATGGTGTGGAATCGCGCTGTTTGGGCCGCTCGCCACAATCGTCTCAAATGCGATGGCGTCAGCGCCCAAATCGATCATGGTTCGTTCCAGTAAATGAGTAACTTGTTTCTCAGTGAGTCCAACCCGCACTTGGGCAATCACGGAACTCAATGCATTGGTCGAAACTCTGCATGCATTTCGGATTAGTTCAACCTCAGCTGAATCTTTGACAACTCGCATTTCCTCAATGGAGATATCGCTAGGTTGAAAAATGATTTTGGGTGCAATGGCCTTGATGATATCCAGTCGGGCAACAGTGAGGTGAGCGGATTCAAACAAACAGAAGCCAGCAGTCTCTTTTTCCAGGGCCGCTTTAAAGAGATTAGATTCAATTTGAATGGTTACATCGAAACATTCATTTTCTGCCTGAATTTCATAACGAGCATCAGTAAAAACCGTGGCATTGCCCGGAGTTATCAGCAAAATTCCGTTTGAGCCAGAATAGCCACAGAGGTAGCGAACATTCGTGGGGTTCGTAACCAGAAAACAGGTATCTGGGTTGAGCCTTTGTTGAATCTGGGAAATACGATTTGGCATTAGAGGTTACGCAGTGCTGCCAAAGCGAGTAGGTATGACTGAGCCCCGAATCCAGCAATTGTTCCAGTAGCAATACCCGAAATTAACGATGTATGGCGGAATTCTTCACGCGTTAAGGGGTTGCTTAGGTGAACCTCAATTAGCGGAGCTTTAAGCATCGATGCAGCATCTCGGATTGCAACCGAAGTGTGTGTGTAAGCGGCCGGATTAATAATCACAGGTGTGGACTCAGTTGCAGCTTCTTGTAACCAATTGATCAGGTCCGCTTCATTATTAGATTGACGAAAATCCACGCTGAAATCATGTTCATCCGCGTATGCCGTGCACATTGATTCAATGTCGGACAATGACGTGCTGCCATAAACATCAGGTTCGCGCTCCCCTAACTTGTTTAGATTGGGGCCATTAAGAATTAAAACTCTACGCATCAGAACCTGCTTTCACTATCTCTTGGTAGGCGGCAAAAGGCAACATTGGGTCAGGACCTTCCAGAAGTGCTGGTTTGGCTAAGTCGTCCAAGATTACAAAACGCAGTAAATCCCCGCGTGACTTTTTATCTATTTTCATGGCAGCCAATAAATCATCCCAACGTCCGTCTGCATAGGTGGTCGGTAGGCCAACTGATTTTAAAATCCTGATGTGTCGTTCAACTACATCATCAGAAAGACGACCTGCTAAACGAGCTAGGTGGGCGATAAATACCATTCCCACAGAAACTGCGGCGCCGTGCCTCCAGCGATAATTTTCAACACGTTCAATAGCGTGTCCAAACGTATGACCGTAGTTGAGAATCTCTCGACCGACTGAGGTGCCTAAAGTTTCACGTAAGTCGCCACCAACGACATCTGCTTTAACTTGGATAGCGCGTTCAATAATTTCTTGGGTGTGCTCCCAATTAGGCGAGGTAGCGCCTTCCGGATCCGACTCAATCAATTCCAAAATTTTAGGATCTCTAATGAAGCCAGCTTTAATTACCTCTGCCAAGCCACTTATGTAGTCGTTTTGCGGTAGAGACTCGAGAGCATTTAGATCGCATAGAACTGCAACTGGGGAATGAAAAGCGCCGACTAAGTTTTTTCCATCGTCGGTGTTGATACCGGTTTTGCCACCAATTGCAGCATCAACCATTCCTAAAAGTGTTGTCGGTATGTGCAGTACGTTTACGCCCCGAAGCCAAGTTGCCGCTGCAAAACCGGCTACATCTGTAGTTGCGCCACCGCCGAGAGAAATGATTAGGTCGTTTCGGGTGAATCCAGCCTGACCTAATGCATGCCAGCAGAATTGCAGCACTTCAGCAGTTTTGGAATCTTCTCCGTTTGGCAGTTCGATTCCGATCGCAGTTACGCCAGACAGTGAATTTTTGATGGTTTCTCCAGAAACGCTGAGGGCACTTGGATAGATAACCGCTACGCGATCAACCCCAAGAAGAAAACCATCGATGTTGTCGAGCAAATTTCTACCAATAATTACTGGGTACGTTCGATCTGCTTTAACTTCAATTGTTGTCATGTACGTTCCTGTTCACAAGAGCAATTATCGCAGCGACAACTTGAGATGCCGACATTGCAGATGTATCTACAACATGCGTTGCAACGTCACGGTAGAGAGGCTCGCGTGCCTGCATCAGGTCAGCCAGTTGTCCTCGCACATTGCCAAGAAGTAACGGTCGATTCCGGTTTAATCCAACTCTGGAAACCGCACCCGCTAAATTCACTACTAGCCAAATAACTGTGTGCTCTTTGACTAACTCTCGGGTTGCATCATTTAGGAGTGACCCACCGCCTAGCGAGACCACAACATCTTGTTGCTCTAACAAATGCGATATGACGCTGGCCTCGACCTCACGGAATTTTGGTTCGCCATCTTGGGTAAAAATGTCTGAAACGGATTTACCTTGGCGTGATTCAATCTCGCGGTCACTATCAAAGAACTCGCGACCCAAATCGGTTGCCAACATCTGACCAACTGTTGACTTGCCTGCGCCGGGTACTCCGACTAAAACGATGTTAGTCACCAGATACACCAGCAATGTTTGCAAGAAATCCTTGTACATTGCGAGCGGTTTCGGTCACATTGTCGCCACCGAACTTTTCCAAAACAGCTTCCGCCAAAACAAGAGCCACCATTGCCTCGGCTATTACTCCTGCGGCCGGCACAGCGCAAGCATCTGATCTCTGGTTAATTGCTACGGCTGCTTCGCCAGTAGAAACGTCTACTGTGGCCAAAGCCTTCGGAACTGTCGAGATAGGTTTCATAGCTGCTCGTACTCTGAGCACCTCACCTGTGCTCATTCCGCCCTCAGTGCCACCGCTTCTGCCAGTATGGCGACGAAGGACACCATTGTCGTTGAAGATTTCGTCATGGGCAGCACTGCCACGGCGCCGAGCTACATCAAAGCCATCGCCCACTTCGACACCTTTGATTGCCTGAATGCCCATCAGAGCTGCCGCCAAACGTGAGTCCAAACGGCGATCCCAATGCACATGTGAACCCAAACCAACAGGGACTCCTGTGGCGACTACTTCAACTACGCCACCGAGTGTGTCGCCATCTGCATGCGCAGATTTGATTTCTTCCTGCATGGCCAAACTTGCTGAGGCTGAGAAACAGCGAACAGGATCTTCATCAATCGCTTTGAGGTCGGCGTGATCAGGAACCAAATCAGTATCAGTTGCGACAGTTCCAATAGAAACTACGTGACTGAAAACTTCAATTCCAGCGACCTGACGCAGGAAGCGTTTCGCAACTTCACCTAGAGCAACACGTGCCGCAGTTTCTCGAGCGCTGGCGCGCTCAAGGATTGGGCGCACATCATCGAGTGCGTACTTTTGCATACCAGCTAGATCCGCATGACCGGGGCGTGGACGAGTTAGTGGCGCATTGCGAGCAAGATTTTCTAATTCAGTTACATCTACCGGGTCAGGCGACATAACTTTGTCCCATTTTGGCCACTCTGAATTACCGATGGAAATGGCGATAGGTCCACCCATTGAATAACCATGGCGGACGCCGCCGCTGATTGTGACTTCATCTTGTTCAAATTTCATGCGAGCACCGCGGCCAAATCCAAGGCGGCGACGAGCCAGTGCAAACTGGATGTCTTGCGTGGTGACTTCAATTCCTGCCGGCAATCCTTCGATGACAGCCGTCAGAGAAGGTCCATGAGATTCCCCTGCAGTAAGCCAACGCAACATGTCCCTATTGTTTCATGTTCCTCTGGCCTAAGGCTAATTAGCCACTTAGTACAGCTAACGTTGCGACGATTATCACACCCAAGTACATGTAGGGCCCAAAAGCGATTGAACTCGAGCGATTAGCCCGGCCCACAAGCCAGAGAATCACGACACTAAGAGCGGCCCCACCAAACGTGATCCAGAGATAATTCAGCCAAAGACCAGGTGAATACCAGCCGATAGTCATTGCACAAGGAATAGCAAACTTAACGTCGCCGAACCCAAGACTGTTTTTACTAAGGACATAAAGAATGAAATAGATCCCGCAAATACGAAGTACTGTCTGAGTCATGGGTAGCCAACGCGACCACTCGCTCAGGATTAATGAGATGAGTATCTGGGTTCCGATTAGATACAGGGCTAGTTTTATAGTGAGTTCATTGGGCAGCCGATGCTCCCGAAAATCAACAACTATTGACTTAAACCCAAAGATTGTAAAGACCGCTATCGGAAAGATTGTGAGCAAGAAACCGATCACGATTTCGCCTCAG
>Ga0114959_10002048_pt1 | contig 16948 bp, 13 predicted proteins | sample C_130625_EF_Meta_FD_87317 | JGI IMG/M metagenome (GOLD analysis project Ga0114959, IMG submission 87317) | Freshwater microbial communities from Lake Croche, Canada to study carbon cycling - C_130625_EF_MetaG | ecosystem: Environmental > Aquatic > Freshwater > Lake | place: Lake Croche, Canada...
CCCGCCCGACGGGCGGGATGGACACCGCTCCCGCGCCTTCGCTATTGGTTTCCCGTTCGCCCTCTGGCGTTGGTCGCCATCCGGCGCGAGCCGTCACTCGAGGAACGCTTGCTGATGCGAGGCCCGCGTCACCGTCCGGCCATGTTCGCCCTCGTCGCCTTCGGTTTCGGGGCGCTGGTCGGGTGTTCGCGGCCGTTGGGGATCGTCAAGAAGGCAAGCGACGGCGCCGAGGCCCTCACGAACAGGGCCGAGGAGACGTTCAAGGACGTTCACGGCAAAGTCGATGCCTTCGGCGACCGCCTCAAGGAGAAGGTCAAAGATCTCGGCGACGACCTCACCACCTGGAAAGACGACGACGAGGCGGCAATCACTCCGACGAGTGCCGTTCGCCTCGACCAAGGGCCAATCGTTCGCTGATGCTTTGGCCAACGCCGTCAGCGCAGCGGGGTCTCCTCGAGCGGCTTGAAAACGACCTTCCAATCACGGGCCATGTCGACGACAACCCAGCCACGCCGCGGGGCTGCCTCGAGCGCCGTGACGAGCTTGCCTGTGCCCTTCGGGTCCGAATCGTAGGCCGATTCACGCACGGCATCGGTGTGGTGGACGATCAAGCCGAAGGCTGGCTCGTGTCCGATCGTCGTCCATTCGAGCATCGCTTGGTCGCCGTCGGAGTTGCCAAAGCAGGCCACCGGCCGGCGGCCGATGAAGCGATGGATGCCGACCGGCTTCCCCTCCCGATCGTCGATCAGCTCGATGCCCCCTTCCTTGACGAGCACCGGCCGGTCGTCGCGCAGTTCGTAACGCACCTTGCCATACGAGCCGATCACCTGACTCGGCGGAATCCCGTAAACCTCCTCCGCCCACACGCGCATGAAGTCGGCACCTCCCCCGGAAACGATGAACGGCGTGAAGCCGTGGTCGCGGAGGAGATCGAGGACCTCGAGCATCGGCTGGTAGGCGAGGTCTGAATAGGGCCGCCCGTAAACGGGATGCCGGGCGGTGTCGAGCCAACGCCGGACACGGTCATTGAACTCGTCGACCGTCATCCCGGCATGCGTCGCCTCGAGGAGCATCGCTCCCTGCCCGGAGCCGGAGCGGAGCACCGATGCCACGTCGCCGGCCAGGGCCGCCGTAATCGCGGGGTTTTCCTTCCATTCCGGATGATCGCCTTGAAGGCGCTCGAGTTCGTCGAGGACGAACTGCGCCTGGAACGGGAGCGGGGTCTCGGGCCACAGGGTGCCGTCGTTGTCGAAGACGGCGATCCGCGCTGCCGGCTCGAGGAAGTCGGGTGCCCCGGGCGTCGTTGTCCGCTCGATAAACTCCAGAATCGCCTTCCGCGCCGGGCCGTCATTCCAAGACGGGAGCGGCTCCGCTGCCGTCGCTCGCGCCGCGAAGACCACCGCGACCGAGAGCAGGGCGAGAACCAGCGACATCATCCTCGGACGCACGATCGACCGCTCCTCTGACCTCATCGCATTCCTCCTGAAAAGATATCTGAACCTATCAGCCCGCCGGGGCCGCCTGTGGCACTGCGGGCTCCACCTTCGCCTTCAGCCGTCGCTCCAGATCGTCGACCTTCTCAAGCAGCTTGTGCTGCGATTCCTCGAGCTTCCGCACCTGGCTGCGGAGTTCGCTGACTTCCCCGGGGACGAGAGGCTGCTTCCCTCGCAGGGCGGCAAGCGCCTCCTCGGCAGCCTTGCCGGTCCGGTCGGAGGAGCCGTGCCTGGCCAATCCCTGAAGGAGCGCCTCGGACTGGGGATCGCCGAGCGCACCGAGCGCGCCGATCGCCGCGAGCCGCACCGATGGCCGGGCATCGAGGAGATGGGGGGTGAGAAACTGCCGGACGGAAGCCTTGTCGTCTCGGAGACTGCCGAGCTTGCCGGCCGTCCGCAGCGCCGTCCCCAGGACGCGCGGCGGGAAGGCATCGGGCTTCGCTTCCACGAGGCGGATGAGGGGCTGGAGGAGCGTGGCATCCTGGTGCTGCCCGAGCGCGTCGATCGCCGCCTCGGCCACCTCCTGCCGGTAGGAGTCGGAGCGAAGGGCGTCGAGGATCGTGTCGCGGGCCGCCGGATCCTGGTACTTCGCCAGGCCGTGGATCGCGACCGCCTGGATCGCCGGATTCTTCTCGGTGCCGATGATCGTCACGAGTTGTTCCAGAACGCCGGGCCGATAGGAGGCGGCGATTCCCTCGACCACGCGGCGACGGACGCGGGCGTCGGGCTGAGAGAGCGACTTTCGCAGCTCCTCAAGAGCTTCGTCCGACCCTATCGCCTGGAGGGCATGGGCAGCCTGCTCGCGGACGCCGCGGAAGCCATCCTCGCGGAGCGTCTGCCCGAGCCGCTCCACGGCGGCCCGGGAGCGTGTCTGCTCGAGCCCCCTCACGGCGATGATCCGGCCGATCATGTCGTCGGCAACGTCAAGCTGGGCCAGATGCATCGCCTCCGGCACCGGAAAGTCGACCTTCGCCAGGAGCGTGGAGTGGGGATCGAAGCGGACGAGCTTCGGCTGCCGGTCGAGCGGGAAGTGAAAGTCGTGCGACGTACCGGTGACGCGCACCGGCCGCTCGACGCTCGTGCCGTCGTCGAAGGTGAAGCGGACGCTCGTGTCGAAGGCAAACGTCAGCACCTTGTCGCTGGCCGGCTGCGTCTGCCGGACCGTGACATGGGCGAGTTTCTCCTCAGGGTTCCACTGGTAGCCGATGCGGAGATCGGGATGGCGGGCGTGGTAGAGCCACTGGTCGAAGAATCGGTCGAGCGGCTTGCCGCTGAGCTCCTCGAAGACCTGCCGGAGATCGTCGGTCGTCACCGTCGACAGGCTGTGCCGGTCGAGATACGTCTTCACCGCCTTGCGGTAGAGATCGTCGCCGAACTGGCAGCGGAGCATGTGGAGCACCCAGCCCCCCTTGGGGTAGGCCCGGTAGTCGAACTGCTCGTTGGCGTCTTTGTAGCCCTTCCAGACGACCGGCCGGGTGTCTTCCCCCTGGGTGAGAATCTGCCCCTCGGCGTCGTTCCAAAGCCCATAGAGGAGCTCATCGCGACCGAACTTGTGGCCGTCGTAGAGATGGGCATAGTAGGTCGCAAAGCCCTCGTTGAGCCACAGATGGCTCCAGTCCTTGCAGGTCACGAGATCCCCGAACCACTGGTGGGCCAGCTCATGGGCGTCGAGGCCGCGCGACGAGCGGATCGTCTCGGTCGCCTTCGTGTGGAGCGTCTGGTCGGTGAGGGTGGTGAGGCTCGTGTTCTCCATCCCGCCGGCCACAAAATCCTGAATCGTCACCTGGTCGTACTTGCCCCACGGATAGGCGACGCCGATGTCGTCCTCGAAAAAGGCCATGATCGAGGCGGTGTCCTCGAAGGAGTTGATCGCCTCGGCTGCGGTCGACGGCTGCGTATAGAAGCCGAGCGGCACGTCGCGGTGACGCCCCTCGAGCTTGGCGAGATTGCCGGCGACGAGACAGACCAGATAGCTCACGTGGGGCTTCTCCTGGATCCACTGCACGCGCTTCAGCCCCGTCGCCGCGTCGAGCTTCTCGGCCACCTTGCGGCCGTTGGAGAGGACCGTCATCTCCGGTGGCACGTGGCAGATGACCTCGGTGGTCGAGCGCTCGTTGGGGTAGTCGTGGCAGGGGAACCAGTGCCGGGCCTCGTGCGATTCCCCCTGCGTCCAGAGATGCGTGTCGCCGGCCGGATAGCCCATGTCGGGGGTGCGGAAGTAGAGCCCGCGGCGCGGCTCGGCTTCGTGCTCGATGTGGAGCGTGATCTCCTTATCGACCGGGATCGGCTCGGCGAAGCGAACGATCACCGCGCCGCGCGTCACGGTGTGATCGGCGATCGGCACGTCGGCCTTCACCCCATGGACGGTCAGATCAACAGCATCGAGCCGGAGCTGCTCGAGCGCCTTGGCGATCGGCTTGAAGGTCAGGCTGGTCGTGCCGCGGACGGTGTGGCGAGCGAAGTCGGGGGTGACATCGATGCGGATGTGGAGCATGTCGACGGCCCGGTCGGGGGCATAGCGCCGACCATTCCCGGAATCTTCGATCGCCGCCCCGAAGGCATCGGCCCAAGAGTCATGGTCAGCCTCGAGCCCCCCGTGGCAACGGCACTGGTATTCCTCCTCGGCGAATCCGCCGATGGGGGCCACGAGCGCTGCCAAGACGAGGAAGCCGGTGAGGAGACGGCCCGACGGTGAAGGCTTGAGCATCATCAACACCACAACGGTGAAAGGGCAGGAGGGTGGGGCAGCGGAAAAATCTGCAGGAGTATACTTCGGTCCTTCGTGCGCCGCCGCCCGCTCCAGAACCGCTCGGATCCCTTCCCCGCGGCTCCCCCAACCAGGATTCTCCATGCCCCCGATCGACCAGTCCCGCTCCGCGATCCTCGCCAGGCTCCGAGACAAGATCCGCCGCGGCCTCCCCGTGATCGGTGCCGGCGCCGGCACCGGCCTGTCGGCGAAGTGCGAAGAGGCAGGCGGCGTCGATCTGATCGTGATCTACAACTCCGGCCGCTACCGAATGGCCGGGCGCGGTTCGCTCGCCGGGCTCCTCGCCTACGGCAACGCCAACGAGATCGTCCGCGACATGGCCCGCGAGGTGCTCACGGCCGTCAAACACACACCAGTGATCGCCGGGGTCAACGGCACCGATCCATTCCTCCTCCGCGCCCCGTTCCTCCGCGAGCTCAAAGACCTGGGCTTCTCTGGCATTCAGAACTTCCCCACCGTCGGCCTCATCGACGGCATGTTCCGGGCAAACCTCGAGGAGACGGGGATGGGCTACCACCACGAAGTCGATCTCATCGCCGCCGCCAGGTCGCTCGACCTCCTCACGACGCCCTACGTCTTCAACCCCGAGGAAGCCCGGCTCATGGCGGCGGCCGGCGCCGACATCATTGTCGCCCACATGGGACTGACGACCGGCGGCACGATCGGCGCCGCGACGGCAAAGACACTCGTCGGCTGCGTCGACGAGGTTCAGCAGATCGTCGACGCGGCGCGCGCCACCCGCGACGATGTGATCGTTCTCTGTCACGGTGGCCCGATCGCCACCCCCGACGACGCCGGCTTCATCCTCGCGAAGTGCCGCGGCATCGACGGCTTCTATGGCGCAAGTTCCATGGAGCGGCTTCCAGTCGAGACGGCCCTCACCGCCGAGGTCCGCCGCTTCGGTGAGCTCCGTCTGCCGGCGAAGGGCTAACGAAACGCCTCCCCCACGCCGCACTGGCAATCCCCCGGCAGGAATCTCTCAGATGGGCACGATCGTCGTCCTCGGCACGTTCGACACCAAAGGGATCGAGCATCGCTTCCTCGCCGATCGCATCCGCGACCTCGGCCACGAGCCACTCCTCGTCGACGGCGGCGGCTTCGGCGTGCCGCAGATCGAAGCCGACATCCCGCGCGAGCAAGTAGCCGCCGAAGGGGGCATCGATCTGGCAGCCCTGCAGACACGGGGCGACCGGGGAGAGATGGTGACGGCGATGGCGGCTGCCGCGGCGGCAGTCGTCCGCCGGCTCCATGCCCAGGGAAAGCTCGTGGCCATCGTGTCGATGGGGGGATCGGGGGGCACGGCGATCGGGACGGCGGCGATGCGTGCATTGCCGCTCGGTGTCCCGAAGGTGATGGTGTCGACACTCGCCAGCGGGAACGTCGCCCCCTACCTCGACATCAGCGACATCGTGATGATCCCGGCGGTGGCGGACGTCGCGGGGCTCAATGCCTACACGCGCGCCCAGTTCTCCCGGGCGGCGGCCACCGTCTGCACGCTCGTCGACACGAACATCCGGCTCGCCGCGGCGGGGGAGGGGAAGGAGACAAAACCCCTCATCGTCGCTTCGATGTTTGGCAACACGACCCCGTGCGTCGAGCGGGCCCGGGGGCTCCTCGAAGCGGCCGGCCGCGACGTCGTCGTGTTTCACGCCACCGGCACTGGCGGGCGGACGATGGAGGCGCTGATCGCGAGCGGCCCGGTGGCGGGCGTCCTCGACGTGACGACGACGGAGTGGGCCGATGAGCTCGTCGGCGGGATCCTCGGTGCCGGGCCAACCCGGCTCGATGCCGCGGCCCAGCGTGGGATCCCGGCTGTGATCGCTCCCGGATGCCTCGACATGGTGAACTTCGGCGCGCCGGAAACGATTTCCCCAGCCTTTGCCGGTCGCCACTTCCACCGTCACAACGCGCAAGTGACGCTGATGCGGACGACGCCGGAAGAGTGCCGCGATCTGGGGCGGATCCTCGCGCAAAAGGTCAACGCGTCGGTCGGCCCGGCGACGGTGCTCCTTCCGCTCGGCGGGATCAGCATGATCTCGGTGCCGGGCCAGCCGTTCCATGATCCGGCCGCCGACGACGCGCTCTTCTCGGCGATCCGCAAATGGCTGAGCCCGGGGATTCCGCTCGTCGAAGTCGAGTGCGCGATCAACGATCCGCCGTTCGCGGAGGCGTGCGTCGAGCGGCTCCTGGCCGGGTAGCGGGATTGGATACCAATCCAGCGCGCCAGAGCTTTGAGCATCCGGCCCTCTTCAAGTAAAATCCTGTCCGGGCCTGCCAACTCCCAGAGGACCCCGCCGATGCAGGACTCGCAAACGCTTCTCGACAAGATCACGGCCCTGTCCCCCGAGCAGGTTGTCGAGGTGGAACATTTCGTCGAGTTTCTGACAAACCGTGCCAGAAAGCAGGAAGCTCTGGGGCGACTGCTCACGTTGGCCCCGTCACTCGAAGACGCTGGTGCTGGTTGCCAAAGTGATGATGAGATTTTCGCTGAAGTGACGGCAGCCCGCACCTTACGACAGTCCCGCCGCCACGGGAGTTGAGGGGGCACCGTGCGGATTGTTCTTGACACCAACGTCGTGCTCTCGGCACTGCTGTGGCGAGGAACACCGTACCACTTGCTCAGCCTCGTAGCAGAGCGGCAGGGCCTTCGACTTTACAGCACCATCGCCCTTCTCGATGAGCTGGCCGATGTGCTTTCTCGGCCGGCCGTCGCAAAAAGGCTGGAGTCGATTGGCCGCGGCAGGAGCGCGGTGCTCGCCGATTACCTCGAGGCTGTCGATCTCGTCGAGCCCTTGTCGCTGCCGCGCATCGTGCCCGAAGACCCCGATGACGACCAGGTGATCGCTGCCGCCGTGGCGGCCCATGCTCACATGATCGTGTCGGGCGACAAGCATTTGCTCGCCCTCCGTGCCTTTGAGGCGATCGAGATCGTCACGGCGGCCGCTGCGATCGAGCGGCTCTTGGCGAGTTGATGCCGTCGGCCCAGCCGAGGCCGAGTTGCCAGCGAAGATGCTGCAGCCTCCGATCGACGTCGGGTAGCGGGCTGTGGATAAAGTGCCGGCCCGACCGCACGATGCGGTCGCGAGTGCGTAGCTCTCGAGAAAACCGGAGGTTTTCCAAGTGGACAAAAGTCATGGATGATTTTTTCCACGGGCAGTTAGATTGAAGGCCTGCCCGAGCATTCCGGCCGACTTCTTATGCGCAATCCCCTCGTTTTCCTCGCCGCTCTGCTGGCCCTGCCGTTCGTCGAACTGGCCCTGCTCCTGAAGCTCGGGGCGCTCACCGATTGGAAGGTGCCGCTCCTCGCCGTGGTCGTCATGGCGGGGGTGGGAATCGCCCTGATCCGTTCGATCGGGTGGCTCACCTTCCGGCAGTTTCAGGAGGAACTCGAGCACCGCCGCGTTCCGGGGAATGCGATCCTCGACACGCTCTGCCTGTTCCTGGCCGGCCTGCTGTTCCTCTTTCCAGGCATCCTCACCGACTTCCTCGGCCTGCTGCTCCTCATGCCTCCAACCCGGTTCCTCTTCAAGAGGTCCATCGTCGGCTGGATCACGACCGGAGTTCGCGACGCCCACGTGACAGTGCAAGTGACGGGGAACGGCGGGCCGTTCACGGTCGTCGACGGCGAGAATGTGGCGGTGGCCCAGACGCGGCCTTCGCCGCCGGTGGAACGGCCGCGACTGCCCGCTCCGGTGGAGCCACCGGAAAAGCTGCATCCCGAGAACCGTTGATCAGGGCGCCGGGACGGGAAGACACTCTCAGACAGCCTGCTGGAATGCCAACGCTCGCCCCGTCACACCACCTCCGGCCGGGGGTGCTGCCACGGAGCGCGGTAGTCGCGCGTCAGATGGCCGTTGGCTTCGTCGTCGCCGACAACGTTTCCCTCGCGATCGAGCGACAGGCTCCGCCCCAGACGCATCGAGACGTTGGCGAGGATGCAGGCGGCGCTCGAGAGATGCCCCTCGGCAATGTCGGCCACCGGCCTTGTTCCCTTCGCCCGGGCCTCGAGGAAGTCGAGCATGTGGCGACGCGTCGCCGGCGCGGCGAAGGGCTCCGTCTCCTGGTGCTCGATATCCTGGGGATACTTCTCGCGCTCGTCGAGAAACTCTCCATGCTCGGCCGGGCCGCCGTCCTTCGGCTTGAAATCCCACTTCGCCACGCTCAAGCGGAGCGTGCCTTGCGAGCCGTAGAGTGTCGCCCCCCACGGATAGTCAGGGTCGGGGTTCTCCCCCCAGTTGCGCTGCGTCCAGACGACCTGCACGTCGCCATGATCAAACAGCGCCGTCTGCGTGTCGTGGAGCTTGACGTTCGAAGCCGGATTGCGGACGAGCGAGCCGCCCGAGGCTGAAATCCGCTCCGGCCAGGAGAGCCCGAGGAAGTAGCGGACGAGGTCGTAGAAGTGAACGCACAGATCGCCCGTCTGCCCGTTGCTGAACTCATAGGTGTCGCGCCAGCCGCGGGGATGGATCTGGGGGTTGTAGGGAACGAGCGGCGCCGGGCCGCAGTACGTCTCCCAATCGAGCGTCGCCGGCGCGGGCGCCGGCGGCGGATAGGCCTCGCGCGTACCGTAGTAGCTATGGATGTCGACCGCGGCGATTTTTCCGAGGCGTCCGGAGGCGATGAAGCGGTCGCGGGCGTCGAGGAGATGGGGGGTGCTGCGGCGCTGGAGGCCGACTTGGACGGCGCGGTCATGGAGCCGCGCCGCCGCCACCATCGCCCGCCCCTCGACGACATCGAAGCTGATCGGCTTTTGCACATAGACATCGGCCCCCGCCTCGCAGGCGGCGATCATCGGCAGACAGTGCCAGTGGTCGGGCGTGCCAACAAGAACGATCTCCGGCTGGGTGTCGGCGAGGAGCTTGCGGTAGTCGCCAAACAGCGGCGGCGTGTGGCCGGAGGGTTGCCGCTTGGCGACGAGAGCCGCGGCAGCCTCGCGCATCGTGGTATCGACGTCACAGAGCCCAACGACCTCCACCGGGGCCACTTGCATGAGATGGAAGAGGTCGGTCTTTCCATACCAGCCGCAACCGACGAGCCCCACGCGGAGCGGCTTGGCTAGCTCGGCGGCAGCGGCCGACTCGGGCCCCAGGGCCCCGATCGCGGCCAGCCCGATCCCGGTGTGAAGGAAATCTCGGCGCTGCATGGGAAGCTCTCGTCTGGAGGTCGGGGCGAGGGACGTGGGGCGACGCCCGGCAGGCGGCGTCGAAGCTTCTGAGAAAGCCTACCGAATCGCAGCGTCAGGTACACTGCCGTCGGCACTGCGGGGCCTGATGAATTGGTCCTGGTGTCGCACCTTTCCGAGGAGTCTCCCCTGTGGTCAATCTTTCGTGGTTCGGTGTCTGGAGCGTCTGTCTGGGCGTGGCGGTCGGCTTGGCGATGTCGGTCGCCTCGACAACGGTCTCTCATGGCGCCGAGCCCTCCCACGGCCCCCGGATCGTGTTCCTCGGCGACTCGATCACCGAAGCCGGCGCCGGCCCCCATGGCTATGTGACGCTCGCCCGGCAAGCGCTCGCCGCGGCCACCCCCGCCGCGTCCCCGGAAGTGATCGGCGCCGGGATCAGCGGCAACCGGGTGCCCGATCTCCTCGCCCGGCTCGACCGCGACGTCCTCGCCCGCAAGCCCGATATCGTCGTCATTTACATTGGCATCAACGACGTCTGGCACAGCCAGAATGGCCGCGGCACACCCAAGGGGGAGTTTGAGAAGGGGCTCCGGACGCTCGTCGACAAGATTCGTGGCATCGGGGCGAAGGCGGTGCTCTGCACCCCGACGGTGATCGGCGAGAAGCAGGCCGGCACCAATCCGCTCGACAGCATGCTCGATGAATACGCCGACATCACCCGCGGCGTGGCTACCGACATGAAGGCCCCGCTCATCGATCTCCGCAAGGCGTGTGTCGCGCACCTCGCCGAGCAGAATGAAGCCGATGCCAAGGAGGGAATCCTCACGACCGATGGCGTCCACCTCACGCCGGCCGGCGACCAGTTCCTCGCGGCGCGGATGGTGGAGGGGCTCACCGCGGCAGGCCTCGTGTCTGCCGGGACACCGCAAGAGACTGAAAAGATGCTCAGGCACGTGGTGATGTTCAAGTTCAAGGAGACGTCGACCGAGGCCGATGTCGAGCGGATCGTGAAGGCTTTTGCTGCGCTTCCTGAACGGATCAAGGAGATCAAGGGCTTCGAGTGGGGCACCGACAATTCCCCGGAGGGCCTCCAGCAGGGGCTGACCCACTGCTTCTTCGTCACCTTTGCCTCGGAAGCCGACCGCGACGCCTACCTCCCTCACCCGGCGCACAAGGAGTTTGTCGAGCTGGTCGGCCCGCATGTCGAGAAGGTGACCGTCGTCGACTACTGGGCCCAGCCGTGACTCGTCGGGCCGATTTCCTTCAAAACCTCCCGGTTGTCGACATCCTCGACGAGGTGGTGGCGGCATCGCGGCCAGGCGCTGCGGGCCCGGCAGGGCAGGGGGGCGCGGTCGTCGTCACGGCCCCCCCCGGCTCCGGCAAGACGATGCTCGTGCCCGCGGCAGTGCTCGACGATCTCCCGGCGGGCTCGCGGCTGATCCTCATGCAGCCGCGCCGGCTCGCGGCCCGGTCGGTCGCCGCGCAGATCGCCAAGCTCCGCGGCTGTGAACTCGGCGGCGAGGTCGGCTATCAGGTGCGCTTCGACAGCCGCGTGGGGCGCGACACCCGGCTGATCGTCGAGACGACCGGGATCATGCTCCGGCGCCTCCTCGAAGACGTCACGCTCGAGGGAATAGCCTGCGTCGTCCTCGATGAGTTTCACGAGCGGTCGGTGGAGATGGATCTCGTCCTGGGGATGCTCCTCCGCGTCCGGGAGACGCTCCGCCCCGATCTGCGGATCATCGTCATGAGCGCCACGCTCGACACGGGCCCGGTGGCCCGGGCCCTCGCCCCTGGGGCTCCCGCGGGCTGCCCGGTGGTGTCGACGTCGGGCCGCCTCCATCCGGTGGAGGTCCGCTATGGCAAGCGCGGCGACCAGCGCGAACTCATCGATCAGGTGGCCGACGCGGTCGGGCAGGCGCTGAAATACTCGAGCGGCCACGTGCTCGTCTTCCTCCCCGGTGTCGGCGAGATCATGCGATCGGCCGACGCAATCGATCCGCTCGCCGACCGGCACGGGCACTCGGTCGTCATCCTCCATGGCGAGCTGCCCCCGGAGCAGCAAGACCGCGTTCTCGAGGAGACCGGCGGACGGAAGATCATCCTGGCGACGAACGTCGCCGAGACGAGCCTGACGATCCCCGGCGTCGGCGCGGTTGTCGATTCTGGGATGGTCCGGCAGATGCGAGTCTCGAGCGCGACAGGCTTGCCGCGGCTCGAGCTGATCCCGATCTCGCGAGCCTCGGCCGACCAGCGTGCCGGCCGGGCTGGGCGCACCGGCCCCGGCGTCTGTTTCCGATTGTGGGATGAATCGTCGCACCAGCACCGTCCTGCCGCCGACCTCCCCGAGATCCTCCGCACCGATCTTGCCGGCCCGCTCCTCCAGCTCCTTGCCCTCGGCGAGGCCGAGGGGTTTCCCTGGCTCGACACCCCCCAGCCCGAGGCTGTTCACCAAGCCCTCCGCCTCCTCGAGATGCTCGGGGGGATCGAGGTTTCGGGGGGTAAGCCCACGATCACGCCGCTGGGACGGGAGCTTGTCCGGCTTCCGACCCACCCGCGCCTGGCCCGGCTCCTCCTCGCCGGCGCCCGACATGGCGTGCTCCGCGAGACGTCAGTCGCTGCGGCGATGCTCTCGGAGCGGGATCCCTTTCGCACCGCCGCCCATGGCCGCAGCGGCCCGCGCGACCGGATGACCGTTCGCACCCGGTCTGATGTCGTCGATCGGGTCGCGGCGCTGCAGATGTTCCACGCCGGGATTCCCCTTGGCGGCCATCCGTCGACGGCCGATCTCGAGCCCCATCCCGGCGGGGCGCGAACGGTGCTCCGGGCGGCCGAACAGCTCTACCGGCTCGTCGATGTCGATCTCGCGCCGCGCGCCGCCGATCCGGCCACGGCCCTGATGCGGTCGCTCCTCGAGGCCTTCCCCGATCGGCTGGCAAAGCTCCGGCCGGGGGCCAACGACCGGGCGACGATGGTTGGGGGCCGCGGCCTCCGTCTCGACGGCGGATCTCGCGTCAGGCAGGAGCCGCTCATCCTCGCGATCGATCTCGACGATGGCGGCGGAGAAGCCCGCGTCCGGCAGGCAAGTGCCGTCGACCGCGACTGGCTCGACGACGAGGGCCTCCATGCCAATCTCACCAGTGGCGAAGAACTCCTCTTCAGCCCCTCGCGACGTCAGGTCGAGGCCCGCCGCCGCACCGCCTGGATCGATCTGGTGCTTGAGGAGACGCCGGTGGCGATCAGCGATCCGGCGGCTGCCGCAGCCCTCCTTGCCGCGGTCGCCCGGCAGGAGCCGGCCCGCAGCCTCCCCGATCCCGAGTCGGCCGCGGGCCGCTTTCGGCTCAGGGTCGATTGGCTCGCGCGGACGATGCCAGACCTCGACTTGCCTCTGCTCGACGATGCGGCCCTCCTCACCATGCTCCCCGAGGTCTGCCACGGCCTGCGGTCGCTCGACGAAGTCCGGGCGGCCGACTGGCTGAGCCGTCTCCAGGGGGCGGTCGGCTGGGAGCGGCTCCCGCTCGTCGATCGGCTTGCCCCGGCCGAGCTCGAGCTGGCCGGCGGTCGCCGCTATCGGCTCGAATACGGCCCCGACGGCCCACCGATCCTCGCCGTCCGGATTCAGGAACTCTTCGGCACGCTCCAAACGCCGCGGGTGGCCGACGGACGGGTGCCCGTGCTCGTTCATCTCCTCGGGCCCAACCACCGCCCGCAGCAGGTGACCTCCGACCTCGAGAGCTTTTGGCGCACCACGTACCACGAGGTCCGCAAGGAACTCCGCCGCCGCTACCCGAAACACCCCTGGCCCGATGATCCGCTCACCGCCGCCCCCCCGCGCCCCCGGCCGCGCGCTTGACAGCGTCGCGTGAGCGACGGAACCACAGACGTGCTACGACCCGTTGAACCGCACCGTCTCCCCCGGCGCCACCGTCACGGCACGTCTGACCGGGCGCCGGTTGTGCGGGGCGTGCGCAGGAGACGGCGCATAACTACGGTGTCGTTTATCGCGCGTGCAACGGCTTGCTTTCCGGGGCTGATGATCGCCGCAGCCGCGCGTCGATCGTCATCTCCGCCGGCCCGCTCCCACGGAACGGCACAGTTCCATCCCCCTGGAAAGAAGCAGGAGTCCACCCATGCGTCGAATGGTCGTGTTGATGGCGATCGTTGCCACCCTCGTGGTGACCAGTGTTTCCAATGCCCAGCAGATCCGTGGCCAGCAGGTCGGTGCCCAGCGCAGCGGGCCGGTCGCGAAGCTCGTCGAACTCGAGCGTCGCAAGAACGAGTGGCTCCGTCAGCGTTTCCTCGGCAAGTGATCGAGTTGGTCGCGGCGGCGCGGCCCGTCGGGGCACCATCTCCCCCCCTTGGTGCCGATCGATGAGGCCCGCCGCTCGCGACTGGCTCAATCGTCTGAGACGGTTCTCCACGGAGCACCGGCTCTCCAGGCCACAGAGGCCGGAGCCGGTGCCCGTGGAGACCGGAACGGGACTCTCCCCAAGCGCCTGCGCCTCTCTGGCGGCCGCAACCCAGGCACAAATCCTCGCTGCCCACGCGGTAGCCTGGGGCATCCCGACGCTCAGCAGGCTCGCGGCGACGCTGCCCGAAGGCGCGATCGTCGTCACGACTTCGCCGCCAGGCTTGGCAGCGTGGAGCGATCTGATCTCGGCCCTCCCCGCGCCGATCGCGGAGCGTGTGGTGACGGCCACGGAAATCGAATACCGCGGCTGGTGCATGCGCTCCCCTGACGAATCCCACCGGCTCCACTCCGTGGTCTGGAGCTGGATCAAGGCCCCGCTCCCTCCCCAGCGCCGGCCCGACTTCGCCGCCTTTCCAATCGCCGAGAGTGCCGACTACTGGGTGCTCCGCTACGGCCATACGACAGCCGATGAGGGAGGCCACACCGCCGACCTCTTCTCCTGGGATGGAGCGGTGGCAACGAGACTGGCCACCGGCATCACCGAGCGTTTTCGCTCACGCGGCTGACAAGCCCTGGGCTGCCGTTGGCAGCCGGGTAGCAGGTGGGGTATCGTACCCCCTCCCGATCCCACTCCTTCAGGAGCCACGCCGTGCCCCAGACGTCAGTCTTCGTCCGTCTCATCCTGCCGCTTGTCGGCCTCCTTCTGGCGCTGTCGGCGACAGAGGCCTCCGCCCAGCAGGGCAAGCCCCGGGCTGCAGAAAAGAAGCCGAACATCCTCGTCATCTGGGGAGACGACATCGGCACCTGGAACATCAGCCACAACAACCGCGGCATGATGGGCTACAAGACGCCGAACATCGACCGGATCGCCCGCGAGGGTGTTTCGTTCACCGACTACTACGGCCAGCAGAGCTGCACCGCCGGCCGGGCTGCCTTCATCGGCGGCAACGTCCCGGTCCGCACCGGGATGACGAAAGTCGGCCTTCCCGGCGCCAAGGAGGGCTGGCAGAAGAACGACGTGACGATGGCCACCGTGCTCAAGTCGCAGGGCTATGCCACCGGCCAGTTCGGCAAGAATCACCAGGGGGACCGCGACGAGCATCTCCCCACGATGCACGGCTTCGATGAGTTCTTCGGCAATCTCTATCACCTCAACGCCGAAGAGGAGCCGGAACACCGCGACTACCCGGGCGACAGGAAGCTCGCCAACGGCAAGACCTTCCGCGAGACCTATGGCCCCCGCGGCGTCCTCAAGTGCAAGGCCGACGGCAAGGGAGGCCAGTCGATCGAGAACACCGGCCCGCTCACGAAGAAGCGGATGGAGACGATCGACGAGGAAACGCTCGCCGCCGCGAAGGACTTCATCGCCCGGCAATCAAAGGGGGGCGAGCCCTTCTTCTGCTGGTGGAATGCCACCCGCATGCACTTCCGCACCCACGTCAAGGAAGCGAGCCTCGGCAAGTCGGGGCAGGATGAGTACAGCGACGGCATGGTGGAGCACGACGGCCATGTCGGCGAGCTCCTCAAGGCCCTCGACGACCTCGGCCTCGCCGACGACACGATCGTGCTCTATTCCACCGACAACGGCCCGCACTACAACACCTGGCCCGATGCCGGCACGACCCCGTTCCGCAGCGAGAAGAACTCCAACTGGGAAGGGGCTTATCGGGTGCCGGCCTTCGTTCGTTGGCCGGGGAAGTTCCCTGCCGGCACGACGGTCAATGGCATCGTCTCGCACGAGGACTGGCTGCCGACGTTCGCCGCCGCTGCCGGTGCCCCTGACATCAAGGCGAAGCTCGCCGAAGGGGTCGAACTCCAGGGAAGGAAGTATCGCAACGCCATCGACGGCTACGACCAGACGGCGTATCTGTCGGGGAAGGCGGAGGCCTCGCCGCGGAGCGAGTTCTTCTACGTCAACGACGATGGCCAGATCGTGGCGATCCGCTACGACGACTGGAAGGCCGTGTTCCTCGAGAACCGTGGCGTCGCGTTCGAAGTCTGGCGTGAGCCGTTCACCGAACTGCGCGTGCCGCTCCTCTTCAATCTCCGTCGCGATCCGTTCGAGAAGGCGCACCCCAACGCCACGAATTACAACGACTGGTTCATCGACCACGCCTTCGTGGCGGTGCCCCTCCAGCAGATCGCAGGAAAGTTCCTGATGTCGATGAAGGACTACCCACCGAGCCAGTCGCCGGGGTCGTTCAATCTCGAGAAGATCCAAAAGCAGATCGAAGCGGCCGGCGCCGGCCACTGACGCATCGTTCCTTCGGAAGCCGAGACGCGGGGTGCCCAACTGGGCACCCCGCGTTTTTTTGTGTCGCGGCCTGAGTAGTTTCGGAGTCACCCCCCACTCAAGCGCGAAGCGTTGGGCTCTTCCTCACAGCGGTCAGGCGAGGCGGGGATCGGCGAACGCTTGAGGAGTGACGAGGTCCTCCGAGGAACGACGAAACTTTTGCCGGCCCCGCCGACGAACCACCCACCGGGCCGAGTCCCATTGTTCGGCACCGGTTCTGGCTCTCACGTGGCTTCGGGGTCGCCCGTGCCCCGTCGCCGGACGTTCGCGTCGGCCTTCCATGGCCGCCGCTCACTCGATGCCGCCTGCGCTCCGCCATCCATGGCTCCGCTTGCCGGCAACGCCGGCTCACGGAGCACGGGCGCCCCCTCGCTGCAACGGTTTGCCTGGTGCGCTGATGTGCAGCGCCAGGGATGGTCCCGCAGGTGTCTGTGCATCGCAAGACGCGATGCGCCGGCCCAGGGAACCCTTGGCGTTCCCTGCGGCCGGCCCAGGCCCGCGGGGGCCAGGGATGGCCCCGCGGGCGTGTCTTCAGAACTTCTGAATGGCGTCGAAGCCAAGCATCGTCTGATTCGTGCTCATGCCGTCGTTGAAGGGGAGGACGCCACTGTTGCCACTGAAGAAGTCCCAGCGGAAGCAGGGGCGGACGAGGACGTTGGCATTCGGCACCCAGTTGGGGCCGACGGTGAGCGAGAAGTAGTTACCAGGCAAGGGGACGTGATTCGGATTGCTCGGTCGGTTGAGCCCGACACGCGTGCCGTCGACGTCGTCAAACCACTCGAAGCGTGCGCCCCACTTCCAGGTGTCGCTGGCTGACCAATAGAGATACTGATCGATGCCGGTCCAGAGCGCCGTGCTGCCA